>Ga0209153_1000080_pt1 | contig 47202 bp, 31 predicted proteins | sample GraSoiAngelo_120_FD_185877 | JGI IMG/M metagenome (GOLD analysis project Ga0209153, IMG submission 185877) | Grasslands soil microbial communities from the Angelo Coastal Reserve, California, USA - 14_0919_09_20cm (SPAdes) (version 2) | ecosystem: Environmental > Terrestrial > Soil > Grasslands ... | reverse complement strand
GTCGCGCGCCAGCCGGGATAGAACACGTCGCTGGTGACGAGGAACGCGGGCGCGTCTGTCGTGACGCGCACCTCCAACTCGCGCGCAGTCAGTCGCGCGATCTGCGCGGTCGCAGCTTGATCAAGCCGCTCTGCTTTGAAGTTGAACCGTTCTTCGACGAGCGCAAGACGGGCCGGATCGAACGCGCGGCCATCGGGCAGACGCGAAGAGCGCACGGCCGCGAATGCTTCGTCCGCCGACACGCCCAAGACTTCCGGCACGAGCCACGCGCGCGGGCGGGCGCGCAGATTTTCAAAGACTAGCCCAGCGCCGATGTCCTCCGCTTTGACCTCCGCGCCATAACCGCTATTCGCAGCATTGATCTCGCCGACGCGCCGCCAGCGCGTCGCGTCGTTGAGCGAGCCGGCAGTGGGCTTGAGCGGCGTTGATGTGCGCGTCGCTTCGTCGAGCAGAGTGATCTTCTTGAGCGCGAGCGTGCCGGCGGGCGCGGTCCAGCGCAACTCGATCCGTTTGATCTCACTCAGTCCGCCGACGGGCAACAACGCGACGTAATCATGCCCCGCGCAGCGCACATCGCCGCGCGCAACCGGATAACTGCGAAACACAGGCGCGCGCCCCTGCCGCAGCGTCGGGCGCACGTCCTGACAATCGTAAGCCCACTCGCTGCTCTCGTGTCCGGCGGCGAGCTTGAGATCGAGCTTGTGTCCATCAACATCTGTGAGCGTGAGCGTGGCGAAGGCTTGCGCGTCGGCGAGCGGCACGGAGCAAGCGAGCGCGCTGACCAGACCGATCTGTGTGGCGCGTTGCGGCGTCGGCAGATCGAGTTTGAAGTCAGCCGGATTATTCGGATCGCAACCCGCGCCGAGTTGCGCGTTGAAATCGCTCGCAGCCCAACGCATGCCGCGCTCGTCCACAGTCGCAGGCGGCTCGATCTCGTCCGGCGGCACGATGAGATAACGCGCGGCCATGAGATCGAGACTACGATTCGCCGGATCGCGCCAAGACTCATCGAGGCTGCCATGCGGCGGCATCGTCAACAGACGGCTCACGCGCGTGAGGATGAACGGGCCGTAGCCGCTCGCGCTCTCGATGTCCCAAAGCTTCGACAGATCGGGCGGCAACTCGCCGACGCGCCCTGTGCCGCCGCGCACGGGCAAGATGCGTTGCTTCGTCGCGGCAACTTCAGCGCGATAGTTCTGCGCAACAGCAGGCGCGCGCAAGTAAGCCTTGTACGGTGCGCGATAGTGCCACTCGTAGAACCAACCGAAGCTGGCGAGATCAAAGACGAGCAGGCAGATGAGCAGAGCACTGCGCGCGTTCGAGTGCGGCCGGTTGTGCCAGTAGCGGAGCACCACGCACGCGACTAAGAAGAGCAGGAGCGGCACGCCGACCGCAGGGTTGCGCCAAGGCTTGAGCGTAACGGCGTGCCCCAGACGCTGGACGGCGAGTTCGTTGATCTTCGCGGCGCACAAGATTAAAGAGAGCAAGCATGCGCCGAGCGCAAGGTCTGCGCCGATGATTGTGCGCTTCAACGTGTCGAGCGACAGGCGGCCGCGTTGGACGGCCGCTGTACCGAGACCTGCGAGCACGCTGATGGCGAATGTCAGTTCGATGAAGTGGCGCACGGGCGCGCGGAATTTATTGATGACGGGCAAGAGGTATGTGAGCCGCGCGAGCGGTGTGGCTGCGCCGAACGTCAAGAGGAACGCGACGACAGAGACGCCGAGCCAGAACCGCGCGCGTGTGTCGCGCCGATGTGTGATGAAGCCGACGGCAGCGAGCAGGAGCGGGAGCAGGCCAGCGTAGCCGCTCAACTCGCCCGCGCCCCAACCGTCTGCGCTCGAAGGCCACGCGCCGAAGTAATTGGTCGCGTAGAACGCATCGGGCGCGCCGCCATAAAGAAATGGAAAGATAACGACGGGCGCTTGTCTGAGCGGCAGCGCGTAAGCGTTGAACTCTGTAAAGTCGAGCGCGGCCCGCCAACTCAAGTTCGCCAGTTCCGCCGTCGGCCAGAGTTGCAGCGCGGCGAGTCCCGTGCCGAGCACAATGACGAGCGCGCACAGCCCGTAGTAACGCCAACGGCCAAACGGCGCGCGCCAGCCTGTGACGACGACGAAGGCAGCGGCGAGCGCGAGCGTGTAAACGAAAATCTGTGGATGACCGGCGAGCGCGGCGCAGGCGATGGCGACGACAGCGACGACGAACCAGAGGCGGCTGAGCTTTGAGCGTTGCAGCATCATCAGCGACCAGATGACGAGCGGCAGCCACGCGGCCGTGTGAATCATGGCCGCGTGCCCGACATGCGCGATCATGAAAGCGCAGAGACCATAGATGCAGCCGCTCATGCTCGCAGCCATGCGCGAGCGCGTGAGCGTGAAGACATAGCCGTAAGTGAACGAGCTTGCGAGCACGTAAGCCGCGAGCACAAACGGTTGATAGCCCGCCGCGCCGAAGAGCGAGAAAAAGAGCGCGGGCGGATACCACAACATCAACTGCGCATCGCCGACCGCCGGAAAGCCGCCCCAGATGGTCGTGTCCCACAGCACATGCGGCGCAACGAAGTTTGGTAAGAAGTAGATGATGCCGTCGCCGGGTGCGAGCAAGCGATTAGAAAAGATGACGGGCGCGAAGAAGAGTATGTAGAGCAGCGCGAAGCTGGTGAGCACGACGAGCGCGTGCTTGAACGAAGAACGTGCGGGCAGGTGCGCGGCTAGGCGCGGCGACGCGGAGCTTGCTTCGTGTTCGTCCGGCACGCGCGTCTGTGGCTCGGTCATCTGGTTGACTGTTCTTCTCGCGCGCCGTTTAACGACGGCGCGCGATGACGTACATGATGTCGTAGAGGTTGAGGTAGAAGCCGAACTTCGTCAAGCCCGTGCGTTCAAGTTGGCGGAAGAAGCCCGGGCGCTGCCAGCGCAAGACGAAGATGTTGTAAGCGACGTTGCCGAGACTGCGATAGAAGCCGCAGTAGCGGTTGTAAATCACCTCGAAGCCGTAACGCTCAAGCAAACGCGCGAGCGTCTCAGGCGCAAAGTAGTGCAGATGCGTGGGCGGATGGATCATGCGCCATTGCTTCCCACGCAAACGCGCGTTGAGGCTCGCAACGTCGCCGGTCGTGATCGTAAGGAGCGCACCGCGTTCGGTGTGCGCCGCGATCTTTTCGAGATAGAGATGCGGCGCGCGCAGGTGCTCGATGGTGTCCCACAGGCACACGACGTCGAACTTCTGTGCGCCGTAGTCGTGCGCGAGGAAATCGGCCTGTACGACGTTCAAGTTGAACCGTGCGCGCGCGTGCGCGACGCCCGCGTCGGTGATGTCTATGCCTTCGACGGACGCGAACTCTTGGCGCACCTCGTCGAGAAAAAAACCGTAGGCGCTGCCGATCTCAAGCAGGTGTCTGTGGCGTGCGGGGGCGATGAATTTTTTTAGCTCGCGGAAGCGCAGGCGAAAATTTTTGCGAAAGAAGCGCTCGTCCGCCGCGTAGTCGCTGAACTCCGCGCCGGTGAAGAACTGTTCGTTGTAGAGCGCGAACAACTCTTCATCTGTCAAACGCATGTCGGCCGAGACGTAGCCGCACGTCGGGCAGCGCACGATGCCGCGATAGAGCGGCGCGGGCGCGGCCTTTGTGCCGCAGACGATGCACTGTGTCTCGTCCATCAAACTCTTTTAAACGATCCGATATGACTGTGGAGAAGAAATGTTCTCTTAATTTTTGTCATATAAATATGTAGCGCGCAATTTACTGAAATAAGAGCCGCTATGCTTTCGCCTGTGCGCTTAGTGCTCAATGAAAGGAGAGTAAACTTATGCCCCATATCGTCAAGAGCGGGGAGACCATAAACGGGATCGCGCAAGCCCTCGGAATAACTCCCCAGCAACTGCTCGACGCCAATCCTATCTTCAAGTCGCACCCGGATGTCATACATCCGGGCGACGTGCTGGTTATCCCCGGTGAAGAAACGGCAGGGCCGCCGCCCGCGCCGTCTGCGCCCACGACCTTCACCAGCCGGCTCGCCGCCATCGCGCGCGACTTGCACACCAGATTTCACACCATAATCGAATCCGACCCGCGGCTGTGCGGTGAGATCAAACAGTGGACGGAAGACATCGGCGCAGATTTCGTCAGTTGTACGCGGGAGCCTTGGTCGGCCGTCTTCGTGTCGTGGTGCGTCAAACGGGCCGGGGCGACCGCCGACGAGTTCAAGTTCTCAAAGTCACACTCAGTCTTTGTGCATAAGGCGATACAGAACGCTGATAGCGGGACGGGTGTCTTCCGCGGGCGCGAGATTACCGCGCACGCGCCCAAGGTCGGCGACATCATCCAGAATAACCGCAACGGTGCGACCATCACGTTCGACTTCGCCCGGCATCACGAATTTTACACGTCCCACTCGGTCATCGTCGTCGAGATCGCGCACGGCCCAGATGGCCCTATCGCGCGCTGCATCGGCGGCAACGAGGGCGACTCGGTGCGCGAGAGCCAAGTGCCCCTCACGCCGCATGGCTTCATACGGCAGCGCGGGCACAACCCCTTCATCTGCGTCATCGAGACGCTGAAATGAAGTCCGGCAGTAAGGTGCCGCAGCCCCACGACTCAGTCCGGCCGGGGCAGCCGAATATGCGGAGTAACGATCCACATTTCACTTCGGCTGCCCCGCCAACCATGCGTCAGCCCTGCCTCTCACAGTTCCACGCTTGGCGCTGGGCCATCGGGCAGTGAAACTCGCGGCTGTGCTCGCCGGCCTCGCTTACGCTTACGGTCGAGTGATGAGTTAGAAAAGTTCTTCGTCCTTGATGAAGCGCGGGCGCGCCTTCACCTCTTTGTAAATCTTGCCGATGTATTCGCCGACCAAACCTAAGAACATGATCTGCACGCCGCCAAGAAAATAGATCGGAATGACCGTGCCCGCCCAACCGGGCGGCGTGTGGCCCATGAACTTGTGATAGAGATAAAAGAGCGTCATCGCGCAACTGAACAGAAAAATAAGCGCGCCCGTGAACGTGACCAGCCGGAGCGGCACGACACTAAACGACGTGATGCCGTCGAGCGCGAGCGAAGCGAGTTTGCGTAAAGAGTGTTTGGACTGGCCCAGTTCGCGCCGACGTGCGTCGAAGGGCACGACCTCTGAGCGATAGCCGATGTCCACGAAGATGCCGCGCAGGAAGAGATTGTATTCGTGATACTCGGCGATGGCTGCCAGCGCCTTGCGCGAGACGAGCCGGAATTCCGAATGCTGTTTGATGATGCGCGCGCCCATCAGGTTCATCAGATTGTAGAAGAACCACGAAGTCGCTTTCTTCAGCACGGAGTCTGCGCCGTGCCTGCGCCGCACGCCATAGACAATGTGCGCGCCCTGCCGGTACTTTGCCAGAAACGTCTCGATCACCTGCTCGTCCTGCTGCAAGTCCGCGTCAATCGAGACGACGCAATCGGAGCGATCTTTGACACCGAGTAGGCCCGCGAGCAGCGCGTTCTGCGTGCCGACGTTGCGTGCGAGTTTCACCCCCTTAACCGCTGGCTCTTGTTCGTGCAACGCCTCGACGATGGCCCAAGTCGCATCGCGGCTGCCGTCGTCCACGAAGTAGATAAAACTCGCCGGATCGATCTGCCCGTCTGCGCTCAAGCGGCGCAGCAACTCCAAGAGGCGTGCGGCTGTTTGTTCGACGACCAACTCTTCATCGAAACAGGGCACGACGAGGGCGAGCAACGGCCGCACACGCTCGCGCTCATCCGTCGTCGCTTGCACATGCGCGCCGATGCTCTTGCTTGTGCTCTGTGTCGTCAGACTCAAAACAATTCTCTTCGCTTCAGGTTTACGCGACCGGCTCAAGCGCCACAACCTTCGTCAGACGTTCGACAAGCCGCGCGAGAATAGGCTGCACGGCTGCGGACGTGAAATCAAGTCGGCGCGCGCGTTGCGCCGCAATGACAGCGCGACGCGCATCCTTCTCATGCGTTAGCTGATAGGCGCGCGCGGCGACTGACGACAACTCTTCGTCGGGCGCGAAGAGCATGCCGGCCGTGGCCAACGTTTCGGGGACGGCCGTTATGTTCAATGCCAGCACCGGCACGTCGAACCACATCGCTTCGACGAGCGGTGCGCCGAAGCCTTCGTGCTCGCTTGCAGACCAGTATAGGTGCGCCGTGCGGTAGTATGCCAGCAGCCGTGCGTCCTCGATCAAGCCGGTCACTTCAACGTGCGCTTCGAGTCCGAGCCGCTTGATCGTTGCTCGCACGTGATTGAAGTACGGATCGAAGGCGCGCCCTTCGCCCGCGATGATGAGCCGCGCGTGCGGGTCATGTGCGCGATAGTGTGCGAACATTTCGACGAGCCGATCTTGCCGTTTGTTCGGCGCGGCGCGACCGACGAAGAGGATGTTGGTGCGTCCGTCCTGCAAGCGCGCCATCAACTCCGCATCGGGCGCGATGTTCCACTTATCCGGGTCAACGATGATCGGCAACACGCCCGGCTCACGGAAGCCACAGGCTGCAAGCTCCGCCGCGTTGAAAGCCGAATCGCCGACCGAGACGGGGAAGTGACACGCAAGCTTCGGCAAGTGCGCGCGGCCAGTCTCAAGCATCCACGCGAAGCCGGGACGGTAGGGCGCGTAGAACTCTGCGGGCGTGACGTTGTGATAGACGAGACACTTCGGCCCCGCGTGCGCGCTGGCGAAAGCGGTCAACTCAGAACCGATGGAGTGATGATAGAGCAGACCGTCTGTGGGCGCGGGCTGCGTCTCGTCGAACAACTGCGCTTCCGTTGCCAGACGCGCCTCGCGGCGTTTGACGAAAATCTCCGACTCGTAACCGAAGCTTCGTAGGTGTTCACGAATGGCGCGCGCTTGATTCGAGATCGCGTCGCCAAAGACGATGTCAGGCAGCAGTTGATGAATCGCGCGCGGCTCAGGCGCGTGCTTGACGTGCGCCTGAACGTTCGGTTGCACAGTCAAGCCGAGCAGCATCTCATAGCGCGCGATTGTCTTGTCCCAGTCGGCCTGCTCGGCGGCGTAAACACGCCCGCGTGCGCCGAGCGTGGCCAGTTCTTCATCGCTTGCGGCCTCGATGCGGGCGAACAGTTCCATCCACTCAGCTTCGTTGGCCGCGAGCCAACCGCCAGCGGCGCGCTCGACCGCGATGGCCGTCGCCAAGCAATCACGATGAGCAATGACGGGCCGGCCCGCGCTCCAAGCTTCCATCAACGCGCGCGAAAAACTTTCATTGCGACTCGGCTGCGCGAGCGCGCGTGCGTGTGCGAGCAGCGCTGCTTTCGTCTCGTCGGCCACGAGACCGAGATCATGTACGCCGTCTGCGTTGAAAGATTCCGCGCCGGGGCCTGCGAGTACGAGTTGCAGACGGGATTCGGGCTGCGCCGCTTTGAACTGCGCGAAGGCGCGCGTGAGCAGGTCAACATTCTTCACACGGTCGCGCCGGCCCAGATAGAGCACGAAGCGCGTGTCGCGCACGCTTGCGGGCAGCGCACGCGCTGGTTGCTCCGGTTCGTAGGCCGCACGCTCGATGCCCTCGCCGACGACCGCGCTGCGCGAGTGGATGCTGGGGCCATAAAGTTGGAGCGCGAGTTCCAGTTCGCCCTCCGAGTTGAAGAGGAGCGCGCGCGCGCGGCGGAAAAGCTCTGCGGTCTCCGGTAAGTAAGCTGCCGCTTCGTCGTGCAAGCACGGTTGCAGCCACGCGCGGTTGGCGACAAGAGGCAAGCCCAACATCGCGGGCGCGAACATGTAAGGCAGAAAGATGAAGGCATGATAAGACGTGCGCTCGTTGCGCAGGTGCTCAAGCAGCGCGCCCGACTTGATGTTCTCGTGGATGAACGTGTGCGCTTCATCGGCAGAGAGAGGGCTGACGCCGGGACGCAACACAGTCGCATCGAGCGCGAGCAGTTTTGCGTTGACCTGATCGAAGGCGTGTGCGTCACGCGCGTCAACGGGGAAGCGCCGGAGCGTCAAGCCGTCTTCATGGCTCGCGCCGGCCGGGTAATGATTAACTGACCAGTCGGCATGAAACGAGCGATTACAAGTCGTCAGCACTTCAACGTTGTGCCCGCGCGCGGCGAGGCGCGTGGCGATCTGGAAAGCTTGCTGCTCCGCGCCGCCGGTCAGTTCAGCACCGAACCAAGGGATGACGATGGCGACGGGCTTCATGCCTGATCGTTTGCGCGCGCCGTTGCGCCTGCTCGGGCCGACTCGAAGAGCGTTTGCAAGCGCCGCACCTGCTCGATTAACTCTGCGTGCTGCTGTTCATGCGTCGCAGCTAGTTCGCGCAATTGTGCCCGCAACTCTTCGAGCGCCACCTTCTGCGTCTCGACGATCACATGCTGCTCTTGCACTATCAACTCTTGCTGTGCAGCGATGCCCGCATCGTATCGCTGCTGCTGCTGTTGCTGCTCATGCTGCTGTGCGGTCAACACTTCGTTGAGTGTGGCAATGTCTGCTTGTAATTGCGCCTGCAACGTGAGCAGTGAATCAGAGAGCATCACCACGCTATCGAGCGCGTCGGCGAGCGTCGGCGCGAGCACGTCGTTGATGTGCTCGGCGATGCGTTGTTGCTGCCCCAGCGCGTAAGCTTCAAACTGCTGTTGGTGCTGCATCAGCACGGGCAGCCGCACAAGGCCGCGCAACAGCCGCCACACATAACCGATGACGGGCCAACGGCCGACACGCCGCATCGTCGGCGACGGCAGACCAACGACGCGTGCCGTTGCTTGTCCGTCCGCGCCTGTCAACAGTCCTTCGATGATCTCGATCTTACTGCGCCGTCCGCCGCGCAAGTCTTCGAGCGTGCGCGCGCGTTCCGCGTCCGTCGGCGGGCGGCGCAGCAGCGCGACGTAAACCTGTTCGACGAACGCGCGGTCGTGATAACGCAGCAGTTCGTCGAGTTGATAACTACTGGCCGGCGCGCGCGCCGCCGCCGGTTGCAATTCAAGCGGCGGAAGACTGGACGACGCTTCGACCGCCGCGCCCGTCTCGTGCGCGTCCGCTTCCCCTTCAGTCGCCGGCTTCTGCACTTCGATCATCAACTCTAATCTAAGCCTTCATCGTGCTGAGTGTTTCGCTTGCGCCGATGCGCCGTGCGTTGACGCGCGCGTTCAAGTTGGCGATGCCTTCCATCTCGACGGCGCAGGCGACGCGGAAGAAGATGACGCCGTCGAGCCAATCGTAAGCGACGCCGTCGGGCGAATGCACCGCGACCGAGACGAAGTAGTGTTCTTGGCCGAGCCAACAGTTGAACGCAAACGTCGCCTCCAGCACATCGCCGCGTCGCGCCGCGCCAAGTTCAAGTCCGCGCTGCTCTGTATTCGTGCCATAGACGTTTAGCCCGTGCCGATTGCGGATCATAAAACCGCAGACCGGCCGCTCGACATCTCGATGAAAGACGAAGCGCAGGCGGACGTAAACCTGTGCGCCTGACTCGACCAATTCGACGGGGCGCTCGTTCGCGTCCAACAACTCCGCAGAGACGACTTCAGCATCGCCGTTGCCGTGCCGGTACTGATACTGCAAAGGCGCGCGCTCGATCTCCGTTGCTGCGCTTGCAAACGCGCCCGCGTCTTGTTGTCCATCTGCGCCGGTCGGGCCGTGTTCGCTCTCTTTGTAAGCGGCCTCGCGCGCCATGATGATGCGCTGATAACGATTGAGCACGTCCATCGGCGCACCGTCCGCCAGCATCTCGCCTTGCGAGAGCAAGATCGCGCGCGAGCAGAGCGCGCGCACGAGCGTCGGCTCGTGTGAGACGAAGAGAATCGTTGTGCCGCGCTCCTGCATCTCCTTGATGCGGCGCACGCAGCGATGTTGAAAGATCGTGTCGCCGACCGACAGAGCTTCGTCAACGATCAGAATATCAGGATCAGTGTTGACCGCGATGGCGAAGGCGAGGCGCACGTACATGCCCGACGAATAGGTCTTGACGGGTTGATGAATAAAGTCGCCGATCTCCGCGAACCGTTCGATCAAAGGCAGCCGCGCTTCGGTCTCAAGCTTAGAGAAGCCCATCAGCGCCGCGTTCATGAAGACGTTCTCGATGCCGGTGAATTCGAGGTTGAAACCTGCGCCGAGTTCGAGCAGTGCCGCGACGCGCCCGTCAACCCAGACCTGCCCGTGCGTCGGATCGAGCGTGCCCGCGATGATCTGCAAGAGCGTTGACTTGCCACTGCCGTTCGGGCCGACGATCCCTGTCGTCGTGCCGCGCTCGACCTCGAAGCTTAACCCTTTGAGCGCCCAGAATTCTCGATGCCGCTTCAAACGCCCGCGCGTCAGCGACTCCTTCAGCCGATCCACGGGCCGCTCATAGATGCGATACTGCTTCGCCACGCCCTCGACGCGCAGTGCGGTGCTCATGACGTGAGATTCTATAACAAGAAAGCGGCAGGCAGTAGGCAGAAGGTAGTAAGCAGAACGCGGTCAAGCTGATGATTAACCTCGCTGCTTGAAAGCCAGCGCTATTATCTTTTGCTTTCTGCCTTCCGCCTTCCACCTTCTCTTCGGTTACAATCCCGCGCATGTTATCCGCACAGACAGCGCGGCGGGCGGTGTGGCGGCCGCTGTTTGAGTTGCCGCGCCGGTTTGAGTTGATCGAGTCGTTGGTGCGACGCGAGTTGGCGGCGCGTTATCGCGGGTCTGTGTTGGGTTTGGTCTGGACGGTCTTGACGCCGGCCGTGATGATCGCGATCTACACGTTCATCTTCGCGGGCATCTTCGGCGCGCGCTTCGGCGCGCGCGGCACGACTTGGGATTACGCGCTCTATCTGTTCTGCGGATTGTTGCCGTGGATAGCGTTTCAAGAGTCTGTGCAGACGGCGGCGAACGTCGTCGTGGCGCACGCGAATCTGGTTAAGCGCGTGGTCTTTCCGCTCGAAGCGCTGCCGGTCGCGCAAGTCTTAGCGGCGCTCGTCACGCAAGTGTGCGGCACACTCGTGCTGCTCGTCGCGACTTTGATCATTCATCGTGAACTACACGCAACGCTCGCTTGGTGGCCCGTGCTGGTCGTACCGCAAGTGTTGGCGACACTCGGCGCGGCTTGGCTCGTCGCCTCATTGGGCGTGTTCCTGCGCGACACGGGACAGGCGCTTGGGCTGTTGCTCATCGCGTGGATGTTTCTGACGCCGATCATCTATCCCGAAACGGTCGTGCCCGCGCGCTATCAAACGTTCATCAAACTGAACCCGTTCACGCCGCTCGTGCGCAGCTACCGCCGCATCCTGCTCGAAGGCGCACCGCCCGACTGGGGCGGGCTGCTGTATTTCACCCTGTTCGCGCTCGCGCTCTTCATCCTCGGCTACTGGTGGTTCGCCAAGACGCGGCGCAACTTTGCCGATGTGATCTGAATCGCGCCGCCCACGACATGCGTGCGGCGTGGACCGTTAATAGACATGCGACTATTCAAACAGCGCGCGCGCACACGCGCGATCCGGCGCGGGCTTGCGTTCATCTACGGCATAGCCTGCGACCCGGCGCACTTCGCCGACTACGGCAGCGACCTACTCAACTGCTTCTACTTCATCGCGGCCACTTCGCGCGACCCAGACCTGCGCCGCACCGCGCGCCGGATGGGCCGCGAGCGCGCGCGCCAGTGGCGGCGCGTTTGGCCCGCACTGCCGTCAGACGCAGACGCCGACACCATCCTCGATCTCATGCACGGCAGTCTCGCCGCCGACCTGCTCGGCGTCCGCGACCCCGCGTTCAAAGCGCAACTCCAACGGGCGGCGCGCAACTTCGACGCGCGCGACTACCTATGCTTCGAGCCGCAGCATGAGCCGCCGCCTGCGGACGTGCCTGATCAGTGCGATGGCTGCGGGCGTTGGCACAAGCGCGGGCGCAAAGCGTGTCGCCGCTGCCGCCGGCCGCTGACGATGTTGAGTCGCTACGGGGTCTGGTACGACGCGCTCAACCGGCTCTACACCGCATCACGTTATGGCGTCACGCTCGGCGCGCACTACACAGATGTGCTCAAGTGGCTGCCCACGCTGCGTCCGTATCGCGGGCGCGAGCGCGACCGCAACCCTGATTTTTACGACAGCGTCTATGCCGTCACACATCTCATCTACACGTTGAACGGCTTCAGCCGCTACCGGCTCGATCCGCGCTGGCTGCCTGCTGAGTTCGCGTTTTTGCAACGGCACGTGGCGACGGCCATCGCGATGAAGGACGCAGAGATGTGCGGCGAGTTGCTCGACACACTGAAGTCTTTCGGTTTGACGGATGCCGATCCGTTACTGCGCAAAGGACTTGATTATCTGTTGGCACAGCAGAACGGGGACGGCAGTTGGGGCGACACTGACACGGACGACGACGACATCTACGCGCGCTATCATCCGACGTGGACGGCGATTGACGGCTTGCGTGATTATGCTTGGCGCGGTCTGCGGCTCAGTCTGCCCAAGCTCGCGCCACTGCTCGCGCGCTTGAACGAAACTCAGGCGTCGCCCGCGACACCCAAGAGAAACTCAACGTCGCGCAAGTAGCCTGCTTGCGCGCACCGTCTAAGCGATCATGTACAGCAAAACGATCATGCACAGCAACATACTCCGCCTGTCGTTGCTGCTCGCGCTCGCCGGCACATGCCTGTCGCCCGCGCACAGCGCGCAGGCAAGTCGAGCAGCAACACGCACGCGCGCCAAAGCGCAGGTCGCGGCGGCGCGCAGTCGCCCGCTCTGGCCCGGCGCGCGTTTCACGGAAGCGGCGCGCGCGCGTGCCATCCGGCGCGGCTTGCGCTTCATCTATCGCACCGCGCTGGGCCGCGCCAACTTCGACCGGTACGGCGACGACTATCTCTGGTGCTTCTACACCATCTCGGCCACGGTTGACGATCCAGTTGTGCAGCGCACGGCACAGCGCATGGGCGTCGAGCGTGCGCGCCTGTGGCGGCGACTTCATCGCACGCTGCCGGACGACGCGGATGCGGCGACCATCGAGGACTATGTTAGCGGCAGCGATGCGGCGGACAGTCTGGGCGTGCGCGACGAACAGATGAAGCAGACATTAGAGCGCGTCGCCGGCCGTTTTCCGGCGCGTGATTATCTCTCGTTCGATCCATTGAGCGAGCCACCGCCGACGGACGTGCCCGATGAATGCGCATACGATGGCGCACAGAATCCGCGCGGGGCGAAGGTGTGCCGCGTCTGCCACCGGCCGCTGCAAATGAAGACGCGCTACGACGTGTGGTACGACGCGCTCATCACCGCTTACACCGGCGACCGCTACGGCGTCATGCTGGGCGCGCATTATGCAGACGTGCTCAAGTGGTTGCCCACCTTGCGCCCGTACCCCGTGCACGCACGCGGCGAAGACTTCTACGACTCGGTCTATGCCATCGCGCACATCGTCTATACGCTAAACGACTACAACCAAGCACAACTCTCGCCGCGCCTGCTGCCCGCCGAATATGAGTTCTTGCGCGCGCACCTGCGCGACGGCGTCGCCCTCAAAGACACGGACATGCTCGGCGAGATGATGGACTCGTTGCGCGCCTTCGGCGTGACCGAAGATGATCCGGATTTGCGCGCCGCGATTGAATTCTATCTCACGCATCAGAACCGCGACGGTAGTTGGGGCGACACGGATGAGGCCGACATCTACGACCGTTATCACCCGACATGGAACGCCATCGACGGTCTCAGTCGCTACCGTTGGCGCGGCACAGGCTTGAGCCATCCCGAACTGAAGCCGCTCTTAGAGCAATGGGCGGAGCAGGTTGAATCGCGTCAAGCGCGCTAAGGATAAAAACTATAGCGGTTTGCGATTGAATGTAGCCGCTTCGGCAGGGCGGCCAAGTCAGTACCGCCTGCGGTAGCGGGCGGGTCGTCAACATAAAGACCCGCCCGCTACCGCAGGCGGTTCGTCAACATAAAGACCCGCCCGCTACCGCAGGCGGTTCGTCAACATAAAGACCCGCCCGCTACCGCAGGCGGTTCTGACACCAGTTACACTCAATTGCAATTCGCTATTCGTGCGGCTTCGTGTGATTTCGTGGTTAATGCCTTTTTATTCTTACTTCTTCGTCCGTTGTTACCCTGACAACCGCGCCCATCAGCCACCAGAGCATGAGTGTGACTTCGGCGTCGCCGAAATTGTAGTTGACGAGCGAACTGGCAAAGAAGCCTGCGAGTGCGCCGGTTGCGCCGAGCAGGAGTCCGTGCGCGGCGGCGTCTGTAGCGGTGCGCCAGATGCGTTCGGCGCGCGTGGTCATGAGCCAGAAGGTGAGGATGAGCCAGAGCCAGAGGATGAGCGCGGGGATGCCTCTGTCGAAAGCGAGTTGGATGGGCGTCGAGTGCGCGTGCAGCATATCTGTGCCGGGGAAGCCCCACTCGTGCCAGTGTCGGTGCACCGCGTCCATACCGTGCCCGAAGATGGGATGCAAGGGGATGCGCGTGAGCGCGACGCGCGCGACTTCAAAGCGCAACTGCGCGCTCGCGTCCTGCAAGTGGAGCGCGCCGCTTGCGCGTGTGCGCCAGACGGCGAACGCGCCGAGCGCGCAGACGAGCACGATGATGCACGCGACCGCGATGCGTGCGCGTGTTGATGTAACTCCGCGCCACAAGAGCACACACGCGCCGACGACGAAAGCGACGAGCACTGTGCGCATTGCCGTCAACGCGATGCCGATGGCGAGCAGGACGAAGGCTGCGGCGTAGAGTGCGATGATAAGGCGCGTGTGCGATGAGCGTCGGTCGCGTCGTTGGAGATGTGCGAGTGCAAAGCCCAATGCGAGTTGCGCGAGGATTTGGAGTAGCTCGGCGAAGGTCTCGTAGTGGCGCGTCCAGCCTGAAGCGCGGAAGCGATGCGTGCGCCGTGTGCCGTAGATGCCTGCGGGCGGCGTTGAAGTTTTCATCGCATCGGTTACTGCCGGCCCTGTCCATTCAACGTGTTCGCCGTGCGTGATGACACTTAGACGCAAAGGCATGCCCACAGGCGCACGGCGGATCGCGTCTGTGAGTTCCGCCATTGAGTTGATGCGCTGCTCGTTGACGCGCCAGATACAGTCGCCCGTCTGTAGTTGCGTCGCCCCGCGAAGTGGACTGTCGGGTGCGATGGTCTCAATGATGACGCCGCGCCCGCGCACGACATCAAGCACGCTCCACACGACGCCCGCCACGCCCGACATGATCAGCAAACTTGCGAGCAAGACGGCCGTGCGGCGCGTGATGACGGCTTGCACGAGATAGTAGATGAGAAACGTGCTGACCGAGATGAGCTTCAACAGACTGATGCGCGGTTCGGCCGAAAAGGCGGCCGAGAGCACGCTCCAAGCGAAGAAGAGCCAGAGCGGCAGATCGAGCGCGGTGCGGCGAATGCCTGTCTGGCGCGTGATGATGGTGCGCGCCAGCCAGCCCGCGATGAGCAGCGACAGAGCGAACCAAGAGGCGGCAATCGAGTGCGGCGCGAAGATGGCGTAGAGAAACAGCCCCGCGAGTGCGGTGCGCTCCGCGAATCGCGTGGCGCGAGCACGAGGTGGCGCGGGCGTATCTATGGCATTTGCGGCCAAGCGAGTCAGTTCATCCTTTGCGCGTGTGCGCCGGCTAAAGTCTGGTTTCGGGTCGGTGCAAGCCGCGCTCGCAGTTGATTGAAAAAAGCGTTGTTGACGCTCATTGTCGGCGCGTGCTAACGTTAAAAACTGCCCGTCCCCCTCGGGTGTCGGGGCTGGGGGTGGGCGGTTTCTTCAGGGCAGAGTCACACATTTACAGGTCTCCTCGTGCCGCCACGCCCGCGCCCTAAAACCCGCGTGTGACCTAAAGTTTAAGCTACATGGCATTCGATAAGGCAAAGGCTGTTCACGCGGCTGAGAAATATCTCACGCAAGGCAAGATCGCATCTGCCGTGCAGGAGTATCGTCGCATCGCGGATGCCGACCCGGACGACTTCACCGCGCTCAATACGCTCGGCGATCTCTACGCGCGTCTCGATAAAAAGGCGGAAGCCGTCCAATGCTTCGTCCTCGTCGCCGATCATTACCGCGAACAGGGCTTTGCCCTCAAGGCCATCGCCATCTACAAGAAGGTCGCGCGCCTGCGCCCCGACGAGTTGACGGTCGCGCAGAAACTCGCCGCACTCTACGAGCAACAAGGGTTGATAGTCGAGGCCCGCGCGCAGTATCTACTCATCGCCGACGCCTGCGCGCGCGCCCATCAGACGCGCGACGCGCTCGAAGCCTTGCGCCGCACGGCCGATCTCGATCCGCAAAACGCGGAGATACGCCTGCGCCTCGCCGAAGGTTTTATGCGCGAGGTGATGCACGACGAAGCGGCCGAAGCGTTCGCTGAAGCGGGCACGCGCCTGCACGCGCGCAACGATTATCAAGGTGCGCTCAAAGCCTTCACGATGGCGCACGATCTGCGTCCTCACAGTCACGCGATCTTGCAGGGCTTGGTGGATGCAAACATCGCGCTCGGTGCGATGGAAGAGGCCGCCTCGGTGCTCGAAGCGGCGGTCGCGCAGATGCCCGGCGACACGGAGTTGCACGCGATGTTGGCGCGCGTCTATCTCGACGCGGAGGATGCGCCCGCCGCCGACCGTGCCGCCGAAAAACTGGTCGAAGCCGATCAATCGAACTATCCGCTGCTCTTCGAGGTCGCGCAGCTATACTTGCAACAGGGCGACTCACACGCGGCCGTGCGCGCGCTTACACGCGCCGTCGAGCCTGCGCTCGCCAAGCGACAAGAGAAGCAGTTACTCGAACTCTTGAACGGCGCGCTCGCGCGCGATCCCGAAAACACCGAAGCGTTGCGCCTGCTGCTGCGCATCTATACTTGGCAGCGCGACGACGACCGCATGCGCATCGCGCTCGAACGGCTGGCCGAAGCCGCGCAAGCGCAGGAACTCTACGAAGAAGAACGCAACGCGCTCGAACATCTCGTCCGGCTCGTGCCCTTCGATCAAAGTTACGCCGAACGGCTTACCACCTTAAACGAGATACTCGGCGCCGACGCGCCCAGCGCCGACGTGCCGCGCACAGAGACAGCGACGCTGCCTTTGAGCGAGTCGGCGCAAGCGCCGCCAGCGATGGAAGAGCCGACTGAGTCTGCTTTGCCCGTCGCAGAGGCGCAGACGCCGACGATTGAAGCGCCGGCCTTCGGCGATCTGTTTGAGCCGAACAGCGTCGCGCCCGAAACGTTCACCGTGCCGTCCGTGTCGAGTGCGACGACGCCCGCGCCGCCAAGTGAGTTTGAGTTTCATGCTGCCGCCCCGCTTGAAGAGACCAAGCCGCACGCCGATCCAAGCGCCTCGTTCGCCGATCTCAACGAAGAGTTTGCCGACCACGCCGCGCCGGCCGTCGCGGTCGAGCCGACGATTGATTTCACTGTGCCGTTCGAGCGCGGCGGCGATGATGAGCAAGAGATTCACGTCAGCAGTCCGCTCGATGCGTCCGTGTTGAGCGGGCCGGCGGACGCCGCCACGACCGGCGACGAGCGCGTGCAGGCGCTGCTCGCGCAGGAGTTGGAGAGCGTTGATTATTATCTCGCGCAAGGTTACACAGACATCGCGCGCGATACGCTCGACATGCTTGAGCGGCAATACGGCGCAAGGGTAGAGATCAGCGACCGCCGCCAGCGTTTGCAGACAGCTCAACAAACTGCGAGCGACGCGAGCGACGCGACCGACGTGCCGCCCATTTTCGAGATGCCGTTTGCGCCGCCGACAAGCGCTGAGCTTGTGACGGCAACGCCAACGAACGGTGCGCAGTCGAAGCCGCAAGCGAGTCCGTCAGTGCTCGACCCCGGTCTCGCCGCCGTCTTCGACGAGTTTCGCAGTTCGGTCGAAGAGGATACGGAGACGTCGAGCGCGGCCGACTATGAGACGCATTACAACACTGGGCTGGCCTACATGGAGATGGGCATGATCGATCTGGCGGTCGAAGAGTTTCAGACGGCCGTCGCGCTGGTCGCGCCGCAAGATGGCACGCCGCGTTATCTGCAATGCTGCAACCTGCTCGGTCATTGCTTCATACAGCAAAACTTGGCCCGTGCCGCCGCGCTCTGGTTTCAAAAAGGTCTCGCTGCGCCCGGCCACAGTGAAGAGGAATATCAGGCGCTCCGCTACGAACTCGGCACAGCCTACGAACAGTTGGGCGAGCTTGACCGCGCCATTGATACCTTCCAAGAAGTTTACGGTATAGATGTCTCCTATCGCGGCGTCGCCGACAGACTCAGAGAGTTGCAAGCGCAAAAGACAGTGATGAGTGACAAGTGACGAGTGACGCGTTAAACTCTTGCTTGTTACTCGTCACTTGTCACTGTTTTAGCCATGTCTGCGAAGCTGACCGTCATCTTCTACATCATCCTGTGCCTTGAGGCGGGCCTCGTCTTGACGTTTCTGCCTTGGGCGCATCCGTTCGGGTTGGCGGACTGGGGCGACAATTTCTTTCTCGTCTATCTCGCGCACAAGACGGGGTTGCCCGGCTTGCAGCACGCCATCGCGTCGGGCTGGGTGCGCGGTGCGGTGACCGGCATCGGTCTCTTGAACTTCGCCATGGCCTTCTGGGAGATCGCGCACTTTCGTCAGACCGTGCGCGCCTTAAACGCGCAGACGCCCGCCAATGCCGCAGACGCTCATCCAGCCAATCAGTTACCTGATCACGAACGGTAAGACTGACGAGACAACAAGCCCTGCGAGCGCAGAGTTCACGCACCTCGTCGCGCTCGTCGAAGCGGCCGTCGTCGCCGGTATCACACTCGTCCAACTACGCGAAAAATTCCTGCGTCCGCGCGTGCTCTACGAACTGACTGCGCGCGCCGCCACCATCACGCGCGGCACAACGACGCGCCTCCTCGTCAACGACCGCGCCGACATCGCCCACACGGCCGGCGCAGACGGCGTGCAACTCACCACCCGTTCGCTCCCCGCGCACGTCGTCCGCCGCGCCTTCGGCGCTGACTTTCTGATCGGCGTCTCGACGCATACGCTTGCGGAAGCCCGCGCTGCCCGCGCCGACGGTGCAGACTTCGCCGTCTTCGGCCCCCTGTTCGACACGCCCTCGAAGCGACCATACGGCCCACCCGTCGGGCTTGATCAACTCCACGCCGTCGCGCATGAACTCGCGCCCTTCCCCGTTATCGCCATCGGCGGCATCACCCGCGCGAACACAGCCGATACGCTCGCCGCAGGCGCACACGGCATCGCCGCCATTCGCCTCTTCGACGATCCACAGACACTCGCCGCCAACGTCCGCGCCTTGCAAGACGCGCATGCAAGGTTGTAACGATCTAATCATGTCGCAGACGAGCAACATCGAAGTGCAACATCCGCCCGTCGTGTTAACCATCGCCGGACTTGATCCATCGGGCGGCGCAGGCGTCATCGCGGACGTGCGGACGTTCAGCGCGTTCGGCTGTTTCCCGACGGCCGCAATTACGTCTTTGACTTTTCAGAACACGACGGGCGTCTCAGGTGCGACGCATCAAACGGCTGAGGTCGTGCGCGCGCAAGTGCTACCCATCATCGCAGACTTCCGTGTCGCGGCCTTGAAGACCGGCATGCTGCCGACGCGCGAAGTGATTGTTGAAGTCGCGCGCTTGTTGCGTGAGACCGAGTTGCGGACAGTACCGGCGGTCATTGATCCGGTCTTGCGTTCGACATCGGGTTACGATTTGATTGCCGATGATGCGCTCACGGCGTTACGCCGTGAGTTGTTGCCGCACGCGCGCGTCGTCACGCCAAACATCTCGGAAGCCGAACGGCTCACGAACTTGCGCGACATCACAGACGAAGCAGGGATGAGAGCGGCGGCGAGTTTGATTCGGCGCGAAACGGGCGCGCGCGCGGTGCTCATCAAGGGCGGGCATCTTGCGGGCGACGCGCTCGACCTGCTCGACGATGCGGGCACGATAAATGTGTTCCGCGCTCCACGCATCGAGACCACTGCGACGCATGGCACGGGCTGCACGCTCGCCGCCGCCATCGCTGCCTGTCTCGCGCGCGGTTTGAGTCTGCCCGCCGCGATTGAGACGGCGAAACGTTTTGTGACCGCCGCCATCCGGCGCGCGCCGCAACTCGGGCGCGGGACTGCTCCGATCAATCACACTGTGCCGGTGCGCTTCACACAGGCAGGCGTCTTTGTTGCTGATGAACTTGACGAGAAAAAAACTTGAGCGCCGCATCAGGCGACGCATTCAGCGTTGGCGGGCAGCAGGCGCATGGCAGGGTCGAGCGCGTGCTTGAGTAGTTGTTCTGTCTGCGCAACGTCTTGCGGCGGGGAGAAGAGATAGCCTTGCGCGTAGGCGCAAGCGAGCAGGCGCAAGGTGGCGAGTTGCGCGGGCGTCTCGACGCCTTCGGCGATCACGTCCTTGCGCATGTTGCGCGCGAGCAGAATGATCGTACGGACGATCTCACGGTTCTCGTCGTCGTCGCGCATGATGAACGAGCGATCAATCTTCAAAGTCTGAATGGGGAAGCGGCGCAGGTAACTTAGGCTTGAGTAGCCCGTGCCGAAATCATCAATCGCCAGTTCGACGCCGAGGTCGCGCAGGCGGCTGAGCATCGGCACGATTGAACGCGCGTTCTCCATCAAGACGCTCTCCGTGATCTCCAATTGCAGACAGCGCGGATCGAAGTTCGTGACCGCGAGCGTGTGCTCGATCTGCTCGCACAGGTCTGCCTGCGCGAACTGCTTGCCCGATAGATTGACGCTCAGTTTCAACTGCCCATGCTGCGGCGACAACGCTTGCCAACGTTTCATCTGCGCACAAGCGGCGCGCAAGACCCAACGACCGAGCGGAATGATCAAGCCCGTCTCTTCAGCCACAGGGATAAACTCGGCCGGCTGAATCAAGCCGCGCTCCGGGTGCTGCCAACGCACGAGCGCCTCAAAGCCTGTGACGCGCCCGTCGGTGAGCGCAACGATGGGTTGATAATGCAGACAGAATTCCGCGCGCTCGATGGCGCGGCGCAGATCGTTCTCCAGTTGCAACAGCGCGACGACGCGCGCGTGCATCACCATGTCGAAGACTTCATAACGCGCTTTGCCTTCAGCCTTCGCGCGATACATCGCCGTGTCGGCGTCGCGCAAGACGTCCTCGGCCGTCTCATAGCGATTGTTGCTCAAGGCGATGCCGATTGAAGCGGTCGTGAAGACCTCGTGCCCGTCGAGATTAAACGGCAACTTCAACTCGCGCAGCACGCGCTCGGCCACGCGAATCGCATCATCGAAGTGCGCGATGTCGTTCAAGAGGATCGCAAACTCGTCGCCGCCGAGCCGCGCGACCGTATCGCCCGCGCGCAGGCAGCCTTCGAGTTGGCGCGCGATGGTGACGAGCAATTGATCGCCGACGGTGTGGCCCAAACTGTCGTTGATCATCTTGAAGCGGTCGAGGTCGAGAAAGAGGACGGCGAAACGTTGTTCGGGGTGGCGGCGGGCCTGTTCGACGGCGAGGTGCAAGTGATCCGTGAAGAGGACGCGATTGGGCAGGCCCGTCAAAGCATCCGAGAGCGCGTGCTGGCGCAAACGCTCCTCAGCCTGTTTGCGCTCCGTGATGTCGCGCGCGATCCCTTGCACGCCGACCGCGCGACCATCCTGAAAGATGAGGCGCGTGCTGATCTCCAATGGCACGTGGCGGCCGTCCTTCGCTATGATCTCAAGCTCATAGACTGTGGACTCGCCTGCCGCCTGCTTGCGCCCGATCATTTCGCGGGCCATTTGCAGATGTTCCGGCGCAACCACCTGCGCGATGTTCATCTCGACGGCCTCCGCGCGCGTGTAGCCCGTGGCGCGCTCGCCCGTCTTGTTCAAACTGGTGAAGTTGCCTCTCAGATCGTGCGTATAGACGATGTCGTTGGCGTTCTCGAATAGCTCGCGGTAGCGTTCCTCCGATTCGCGCAGTGCCGCCTCGGCCCGCTTGCGTTCGGTGATGTCGCGCGCGATGCCTTGCACGCCGACCGCGCGGCCGTGTTGGTAGATGAGTTGCGTGCTGACCTCCAAGAGCACACGCGCGCCCGCGCGGTTCACGATCTTGATCTCGTAGAAGGTCGTCGTCTCGCCGCCGTTGAGTTTACGTTCCATCATCCCGCGTGAGAGCGGGAGGTGTTCGGGCGCGACGAGTTGGGCGAAGTTCATCTGGCACAACTCGGCTTGGCTGTAGCCTGTTACATGTTCGCCGACTTTGTTGACCGACGTGTAGCGGCCCTCTAAGTCCATCGTATAGATGACGTCGTTCGCGTTCTGGAACAGGTTGCGATAACGCTCCTCACTATCGCGCAGCGCCTGTTCCGCTTGCTTCTGCGCCGTAACATCTTCGACGCTGCCCTCGTAGTAGAGCAGTTGGCCGTGCTGACCCGAAACGGCATGTACGTTCTCGCGCGTCCAGATGGTCGTGCCGTCTTTGCGGCGCACCTGCACCTCGAAGCCTTGCACCACACCGCGCCCTGAGAGCAACGCCAGAAACTCTGCGCGCGCGAGCGGCTCGGCGTAGTAGTCGAGCGCAATATCGGTGCAACTGGCGATCATGTCGGCGGGCGAATCGTAACCGAGCATGCGCGCGAGCGCCGGGTTGACGTTGAGGAAACGGCCCGCAGGCGTTGATTGATAGATGCCGTGGATCGCGTTCTCGAAGATCGAGCGATACCTTAGCTCAACTTGGCGCAGCGTCTCGAAGCTCTCGTCGACGCACACGCGCCCGGCCCTGCTCGCGTCGAGCACAGACGGGCCTGTGAGTTCGATGTCTGATTGGCGAGTGGTCATCAGGCAACATGCCGCAGGCAGAACGAGCGACGACACAAACTAACTGGCCGCCGAAGAGTCCTCAGTCCGTGCGGGTTGGATAATCATTATTTGGTGAACAGCGACGAATCCAGCAGATTGGCAACTGTGGCTGCGACCGGGCGTTTCGGGCAAGTGCGCTAACGGGAGAGGATTGAAACGTTCCTAGCGGACGAACAGCCAAAATCAGCTTACTTGATCGGGCAAAATGTTGCAACAATTAAAGACGGTTCGTTGTTCGTGGTCAGTTGTCAATCGTTCTTCTGCCGCGAGTTGCTCGCTGAAGATGAACACGACAACTAGCGGAACAAGAACAACGGGCAATGGACAACTGACCACGGCCAACCTTTGGTTCATTCTTGCTCTATCGTGACCTGTTCCATCACGACATCCTGTCGTGGGCGGTCGCCGCTCGCGGTCGGGGTGTTGGCAATCGCGTCCACTACGTCTTGGCCTTCGATGACACGCCCGAACTTGGTGTAACTGGGCGGGAGCGGATAATCAACGTGCATGATGAAGAACTGCGAGCCGTTGGTGTTCGGCCCCGCATTCGCCATCGCCACCGTGCCCTTCGCGTAAGGGCCGCGATAAAGCTCTGACGTGCGATTGATCTCGTCGCTGAAGCGCCCGCCCCAGACGGACGCGCCGCCGCGCCCCGTGCCCGTCGGGTCGCCGCCCTGAATCATGAAATTCTTGATGACGCGATGAAAGATCACGCCGTTGTAATAGCCGCGCTCGGCCAGCAGACGGAAGTTCTCCGCCGTCTTCGGCGCATCCTGCTCCAACAACTCGAAGCGGATCGTGCCCATGTTCGTCTTGATGTTTGCGATGCGATTTGCCATGTGTGCTCCTTCATAAAATGAACTCTTCAATTGCAACGGCCACGCCGTCCTCGTCGTTGCTCGTTGTGACGTGGACGCCTGCGATGTCGTGTAAGCTCGCTTCGGCGTTGGCGACGATGACGCGCGTGCCGGCGAATTCGAGCATCTCGATGTCGTTGTGATTGTCGCCGATGGCCAGCACCTCCGCGCGTGCGACCTTGTATTCACGTGCGACCGCAGCTAACCCAGTGCCCTTCGACACGTCCGGGTGAATCACGTCCACCAGCCCGAAACTCTTCTGCGGGTAGAGCGTGACCATCAGCTTGACCGTGTGCTCAAGTTCCTGCCGCAACACTTCGCTGAGACTGAGCATCGCCGTGTCCGTGCCGGAGAAGGCGATGTGTACGGGCGGATGATCGAGATACTGTTCAAGCGACGGGACACGCACGACCGCTTGCTCCGCCTCGTCGCCATGAATCCGCCGCGCCCACTCGATGTATTCGAGCACGGGCCGGTTTGCCTCGTTCAAGTGATCGTAAACCAGGAGGCCCGCGCCATCGGCGTCGTCGCTCACGAGCGGGTCGGCCCCGCGCGCGCGCCCAAGACGCAAGACTTCGTGCGCGGCCGTGAGCGGTAAAGGATAAGCCGCGACCGTCTCAAGTGTGCGCGCGTGTTTGGTGAGCGCGCCGTTGTGTGCGATGACGGGCACGTCTATGCCGAGTTCGAGCGCAAGCGGGCGCGCATCACGAAAGCGCCGGCCCGTGACGAGCGCGACGCGTACGCCCGCCGCGCGCGCCCGTTCAATCGCGTGCCGGTTGCGCGCCGACACACGGCCGCACGAATCGAGCAGCGTCCCGTCCAAGTCGAGCGCGAGCAAGCGAATCATAAAAACAGTGTCGAGTGACAAGTGCTGAGTGACAAGATAAAACTTTTGCTCGGCACTTGTCACTCGGCACTCGGCACTGTTTTCTGAGGTGCAAGATGTTTGCTCCACCTGACGAATGAAAGTGGCAGGCGTATGATGCGCGGGAGAGATGAGACAGGCAAAGGGCGAGTGCTTTAGTTGAGCGCATACGCTTGCGTGCGGTCGGCGTGCGAGCCGCCTTATGCCTGTTTTCCAGCGAAATCGCGCAGCCTTTAGTTGCAGCATAAATTCTGAAAGGATAGGCAAGGATGAACGTGACACATCTCGAATGCGCGGCGTGCGGGCTGCGCCACGAGGCACAACGCTTGCACAACCTCTGCCACGCATGTGGTAAACCGCTGCTCGTTCGTTACGACCTTGAACGCGCGGCGGTCTCTTTGACGAAAGAAAATTTGATAGGACGACGGAGTGATCTATGGCGTTATCGCGAAGTGCTGCCCGTCGCGCACGACGAAAATATCGTCGCGCTCGGCGAAGGCTTCACGCCGCTCTTGCACGCCGAGCGGCTGGGCGCGCAGTTGGGCCTCAAGGAACTCTACATCAAGGACGAGGGACAGAACCCGACGCAGAGTTTCAAAGCGCGCGGCATGGCGACGGCCGTCTCGATGGCGTTGGAGTTGGGCGCGCGGAAATTGGCCGTGCCTTCGGCGGGTAACGCCGCCGGAGCGCTCGCAGCCTACGCCGCACGCGCCGGCCTCGCAGCCTACATCTTCATGCCCGAAGACACGCCACGCGCCAACGTCGTCGAGTGTGAGCAGACGGGCGCGCACGTCACGTTGATGAAGGGACTCATCACCGACTGCGGCGCAGAGGTCGCGCGGCGCAAAGAGGCTGAGGGCTGGTTCGACGTTTCGACTTTGAAAGAACCGTATCGCGTCGAAGGCAAGAAAACTTTGGGTTACGAACTCGCCGAACAGATGAACTGGACGCTGCCCGACGTGATCATCTACCCGACGGGCGGCGGCACAGGTCTCATCGGCATGTGGAAAGCGTTCGCAGAGATGGAACAGTTGGGCTGGATTGACGAGCGCCGCCCGCGCATGGTCACGGTGCAAGCAAAGGGTTGCGCGCCCATCGTGCGCGCCTTCGAGCAAGGGGAACGCTTCGCCGCAGAGTTCCCCAACGCCGCGACGACTGCATCGGGCTTGCGCGTGCCAAAGGCCATCGGCGATTTTCTGATCCTCGACGCTTTGCGCGCTTCCAATGGAACGGCCGTCGCGGTCACGGACGAAGAGTTGATCGCAGCGACGCGCGAGGTCGGCGCGGCCGAAGGTCTGTTCTGCGCGCCCGAAGGCGCAGCCTGTCTGCCCGCGCTGAAAAAGCTACTCGCTGCTGGTCAGGTCAAGCAAGACGAGCGCGTCGTGCTCTTCAACACGGGCGCGGGCGTGAAGTATCTGGAGTCTTACGCAGCATGAAGCGAAAGCATGTCTGCGGCGAAAGAGTAGTAGGGAAGAGATGAGAAACAGAACGCGGGCATGGATGTTGATCTCGGCATGTTTGCTTGCGCCGGCCAATGTCGTCGCGTTGGGCGCGCAAGCGGCAGCGCCGCAGGCAACAAATTATCGTCAACAGTTCGGCGATGGCATACTCGATGCCATCGTCACGATTATGATTGAAGATGATGGACAGGCGCGCGCAGTCGGCTCCGGTCTCGTCGTGCGCGGCGATGGGTTGATCTTAACGGCCTATCATCTGGTCAAAGGCGCGCGCACGGTCGCAGTTCGCTTGCGCAACGGCGAGACTTTTGATAAAGCCGAGTTGATTGCGATGGACGAGCGCCGCAACGTCGCTATCTTGCGCATCCCCGCGGCCGGTTTGTACCCGATCTCCGGCGCGGCGACGGAAGAGGCTTGGGTCGGGTCGTCCGTGTCGGTCATCTCGAACGCGACGGGCGAGACGAGCGATGCCCCGTTAGGCATCTTGAGTTCTGTCAGTCTGGCGGACGAGATATCGGGTGCAGGCAAAGGTTATCGCGTGCTGAGATTCACCGTGCCCATCGCGCCAACTGCCATCGGCGGCGTGCTCGTGGACGACAAGGGCCGCGCGCTTGGGTTGGTGACTGCGCTGCCGCAAGCACAGACGCAGAGCTACGCTGTGCCGTTGAGCAGCATCGTCGGCTTGGTGCGCGCCGTCGGGTTGCCGCAGACGCTAACTGCCTCGCCGTTAGCGAAAGTCTCAACCGCGCCGTATCCGATCCCGCAGAGTCAGGTCTCTGTGCCGCAGCGGCCGGTCTCGCCGCTAGAAGCGCGCGGGCCCGGTTCTGTGGTCGTCAAGCCTTCGCGGCCGGTGGACGTGCTGCTGGCGTCAAAGACGATCTACGTGACGAGCCGCACGACCTTCTTCAAACCGGAACACCTTGTCAACGCGCTCAAGAAACGAGCTGAGCTTGACGCTTGGGGCCTCACGTTCGTTGACGACGAGCAGGTGGCCGATCTCGTCTTGACCATAGATCACGTCCTCTTCACCTACAAATTTACTTTCACGCTCACGCATCAACGGACGGGTGTGGTCGTGGCCACCGGCAGCCGGATCATCTGGGACGGCAATCTCGGCGCGCCGTACATGGCTGAGCGAGTGGTTGAGAAGTTGACGCAGGTGCGCGCGCAAGCGCCGCCGCCGTCGGCACAGCCCGACGATAAAAAAGCTAAGAAGAAAAATAGTAAGGATGAGAAGTAAGCGCGGCGCACAAGCTTCTGCGCCGCATGGAGCAACGTCATGGCGGGAGAGAGATTGATGAAGCAGCGTTCAAAAATTTTGGTTTGGCTGCACGGGTTCGTGCTGCTCGTCGTGATCGCTTTGGCGGTCTATGGCATTGCGCGCGGACAAGCGCCGACGGCGGCGCAGCCGGGTGTAAACGATAAAACCGCAACGCCGGCAACTTCGACAACAAACGACCCGCCCGACCGCGCGAAGTTCGACGAATTGCGCAAGGCTGGCTTTGATGCGCTATTGAACCTCGACTACGAGGAGGCGCAGCGCAAGTTCAGAGAGCTGGCGCGCAGCTTTCCGGATCATCCGGCGGGGACGCAATGCTTGGCCGCGAGCCTGTGGCTCAAAACTTTGAACCAGTCGCGCCGCTTGCAATCGGGTCTTTACAACTCCGAGTCGTTCTATGCCAAGAACGAGGACAAGGTTGATCCGGCGCTCGTCGCACAGTTTCGCGAGTTGACGCGGACAGCTAAACAGTTGGCCGAAGCGCGGCTGAAGAAGAATGCGCGCGACACGGAGGCGCTCTATTTTCTCGGCTTGACGCAAGGCTTGAAAGCTTCGTTCGAGGCGGCGGTCGAGCGGCGCTTCATCGCCGCTTTGCGCGACGGCTCGGACGCGGTTGATAAGCACCGCGAAGTGCTCAAGCTCGATCCCAACTACACGGACGCACGCCTGACCATCGGCCTGTACGATTACATCCTCGGTGGCTTGCCCTTCCTTGTGCGCGCGCCTGCGGGCTTGATGGGTTATCGCGGCTCGAAGAAGCGCGGTCTCGCCACGCTCGAACAGGTCGCGCGCGCAGGCACTTGGGCGCGTGATGACGCGAAGGTGTTACTCATCACGCTCTACAAACGCGAGCGGCGCTTTACGGACGCGCTCAAGATCACACGCGAGTTGGCGGCCCTGTACCCGCGCAACTATCTCTTCAAACTCGAAACCGCCGACGCGCTCGTCTCGCAAGCGGCGCTCGAACGAAAGGCTAACAATACAGCCGCAGCCGAAACTTATGAACGCGAAGCGTTCGGCATCTTCGACGCGCTGCTGCACGAACGCAACCCGCGCGATACGGCAACGCATCAACTCGATCTGATTCATTATCAATACGGCTCTGTGTTGTTCACGGCGGGGCAGACGGAGCGCGCGGCGCAGGAGTTCTTGGCGGCGGCGGCAGCGCCCGGCGCGGAGGCCAGTCAGGCGACGTTGGCGCGTTTGCGCGCGGCGCAGGCGCTCGACCTTGCGGGCAAACGCAAAGATGCGGTCGCGCAGTATCAAGCCGTGCTCGCGCGCCCGAACGTTTACGATTCGCAGGACGAGGCGAAGCAGGGCTTGCGCGAGCCTTATCACATTAAGACCGAACAGAAAAAACAGGACGATGAAAACTAACGAACTTGGGCTGATGTGTTGTCAGACAACATTACAAAGTATTGGCGCGTTCATGGTCGCGCAGCCGCGCGTGCGCGCTGGCGCGCATGACGAGAACACGCCGCGTCTTGTGGGACACACGCACGGCGCTGCACAGACGCGCCCGCGCCGTCTGTTGTTATGTCTCGACGGCGTGCCGTTTGAGATCATGCAAGCGGCGCAGGCGCGCGGGCTGTTCGCGGGCTTCAACGAGCCGGCGCGGCTGCTCTCGCCTTTTCCCACGATGACTAACATCGCGCTCGCCACGATGCTCAAGGCGAGCGTGCCGCTCGGTTATGAGACTGTTTACTTTGATCGCCAAGCGCAAGAGTTGCGCGGCAGCATCGGCAAATACATCGGCCGGCGCACGCCCGACAAAGTGCCTTCGTCCTACATGGACGAGCTTGATTATCAAGAGCCGCTGCCGTTCGAGTTTCTGGTCTATGTCGCGCCCGACGCCGTCTGGCGCGCAGACATGCGCCGCTTCCGCGAACGCTTCCGCGCCGCGCCACAGACGCGCGACTACTTTGGTTTCTTGAAAGGCACGGACGGGCTGCTGCACATACGCGGCCCCGAAAAGTTGCAACCCGCGCTCGAATCGCTCGACGGAATCTTGCGCGAACTGCAAGCGTGGGGCGGGCGCGAGACGGAGATCGTGCTCTTCTCAGATCACGGCATGAACCTCGAAGAGGTGCGCAAGGTTCATTTGCTGACGCACCTGCGCGAACAAGGCTATGAAGTGAAGTCGGAGTTTCGCGGACGCGGCCCGCGCAAGCTGGCCGTGCCCGCGTTCGGTCTGATCGGCTTCGCCGCGCTCTACTGTTCTGATGAAACCGATCCGGCCGAAGTCGCCGCCACCCTCGCGCCGCTCGAAGGCGTGGACTTCAGTCTCTATCGTGACGGCAACTCGGCAGTCATCGTTCACGGCGCGCGCGGACGGGCGCGCATTCGGCGCACGACGAACGGCGCGGGCACGCGCTTCGCCTATGAACAGCTTGACGGCGATCCGCTTGAGCTTGCGCCCGTGCTCGGCGAGTTGCAGGCTGCGGGCGAAGTGGACGCGCAAGGCTTCGCGGCCGATGCGGCGTGGTTTGCGCGCACGGGCGCGCATACCTACCCGGACGCGCTTGCCAATCTCTTCGCCGCCATCCAACACGGCGACCGTGTGCACAATGCCGCCGACGTGCTCGTCAGCACGCGCGACGGCTACTACTACGGCTGGTCGGCCTTAGAACGCATCGTCCATCTGCATGCCACACACGGCAACGCCCGTCGGCAAAGTACGACCGCGTTCCTGATGTCCACGCATCGCAACTTCACACCTTACGTGCGCGGCAGCGAAGCGCGGCCGTTGTTGCGCGAGTGATATTTATATCTGATTGTTGGTCGTTGCGTAGGGATAATCCATCTGCCGCGCGATGAGCGCACGGACTTCCGCGCCCGCGAACCGCTCGACGAGATACAAGCCCAGATCGATACCAGCCGTGACGCCGCCTGCGGTGACGACATCGCCGTCGGCAACGATGCGCTCATATGTGACCGATGCGCAGCAGGGCGCGAGGTCTCGGTAGGCGCTTGGGTGTGTGGTCGCGCGTCGGCCTGCGAGGAAGCCGGCCGCGCCGAGCAACAGCGAGCCGGTGCAGACTGAAGTTTTCAACGGACACGGGGCGGCCGTGCGTAACCACGCGATGAACGCAGCGTCGTGCATCAGGGCGCGCGTGCCGTAGCCACCGGCGACGACGATTGCATCGTAGCCGGTGAGTGGTTCGTCAACTTTAGTCGCAGTGAAGCGCAGGGCGCGGTCGTCTGTGAGTTCGCGGGTGCGGGCACAGATGTCCCAGCGCAGTTCAGGCATGAAGTTCATCGTCTTAAGCCGCGTGAGCGGATCATAGACGCCGACGAAATCGAGCGCAGTCATCTGATCGAAAATGACGAAGGCGATCTGCATGAAGATAGTAGGCAGAAGGCAGAAGGCAGTAAGCAGCAAAGGCAGTTTGTTTTAACTGCCTTTGCTGCTTACTGCCTTCTGCTCTTTACGGCAGCGATTCGACGTTGACGAAGAAACGGAACGGGCCGCCTTTGGCGACGCCGAGCAGGAACTGCACGTTGATGACGCCGCCGTTGACGAGCGGTGTGCTCAAAGTGATCACGCCGGCCGCGAGCGACGAGTTGACGCCGCCGCCGCTCGGTTGGTTGGGCGGTTGCTCCAGCGTCGTCCCGCGAATCGTCACCGTCGAGCCTGCGCCCGAAGGGCAGCCGGTGCCGACGCTCACGCAGGTGGCGCTGACATCAGTTGAGGTCAACGCGCGCAAGTCGGCTGTGCCGACTGCGGGCAAAGTGGTGATGTCCACGATGCGGAAGCGCAGCCGCGTGACTTGCGCGCCCGTACTGTTCTTGAAGGCGCGGCGGAGCGAGAGTGTGCCGAAGGCAGTTGCGCCGCTGCCGGGCGTCGCATCGCGCACGCGCGGGCAAGTGCCGCCGGTAGGATTGTTGTTCGCGCCGGAGGTTGTGCCCGTGCAGCCCGTGTCAATGAGCGCGACTTTGATGAAGGCGTTGCGTTGGATGGGGCTGCTTGAATTCTCCGGCCCCGGCGCGCCGAGCGTGGACTGCACGCCGCCATAAGTGCCGCCATCTATTGAGACGAAGACGAAGTCCGCCGCGTTGTTGTCCGTGTCCTGCGGCGTGCCTGAGACAAGCTTGCGCACCCAACTGTATTGCCCATCAACCGCACCGGGCGAAGCCAGCCCTGCGTCCTGACAAGCAGTCGCGCCGCCGCCGTCTTCACAATAGAGCGGATTAGTCTCACCGGTGAAGCCGACCGCATCGAGGCGCGTACTCGCGTTGACGTTCCCGGTGTTAGCAGTATTGAAGAGAGCGATCCCGCTGTCGTCGGGAATGTCCATGCCGAGCGGGAAGAACGCCCCCGCATCGGTGTTGGCGTAGCTGGTCAAGACGTAACCGCTGCCGTTGCCGATCAGGTAGTGACCGCGTGCGGGTATCGCCGTGCCATTCGGCACGACGAACGCGCGCGGCAGCGGCGTCGGTGTCGGCGACGGACTGGGTGATGGTGTCGGCGTGGGCACTGCTCTTGAGGCTTGCAATAACCAACCTGATGAACCGTCGGTTGTATTGACGACAAGAGTTGCGTTGGTGTTGTTATATAACTCGACATACTCGTCGAGCGAACCGTTGCCGATGATCCCTGAGGTCGGGCCGCGGAAACGGAATTCGCTAATCAGCACGTCGCCGGGATTGGGCACGACGGTGCGAATGAGATTGATGATGAAGTTGCCGTTAAAGGCCCGATTCGATGCGGGGCCGAAACTCCGACTGGTGGGGAAGAAATTGAAGCCCGACTGCGAAGGCGTGACCGTGTAGTTGTTGCCGGCAGTCAGTCCCGTGAATTGATAGTTGCCATCGGCAGCAGTCATAACTGTGGCTGTGGCGCTGCCGGTCAGTGCGACCGACACGTCGCTGAGCGGGTTGCCGTCCGGGTCAGTCACACGACCGGCGATGAAGAGCGGCGCGGGCGCATTCGCGGCGTCGAAGGTGAGCATCAGCCCACTGCGCAGAGGGGTGCTGCCGCCGCATTCGTATTCGATGAACGTGCCGCCCGCCTCGCGCTGCACGCCGACGCTGGCTTCACGCCCGCCGCCGGATAACGCGCCATAGATGATGTCGAAGCGCGACTGGCCTTCGTAGAGGCGAACTTCAAAATTGAGGCTGTTGGGCGTGCTGCCAAAAAACGAAGCGCGCCATTCGATGTTAAAGATGCGATTGGGCGCAGTGCCGGACACAGAGGTAAAGATGCCTTCGTTTGTGCCGCCGACGGTCAGGTCAGCCCAGTGCGGCAGAATAGCGTAGGCCAAACGCGACAAGGGAAAGCAGCCCTCCGCAAAGCCGAAGTAGTCCGTTGAGTTGCTGTTGAACTGGAGGCTGCCGTTAGTGCCGACATTGGCGGTCGAAAAAGACGCATTGAAGAATGTGTATGTGAAGTCTGTAGGCAGAGTGATCGCGGCCGTGCCGTCGTCCGTATTGCCTGTCGTCAAAGTCAGCTTGGTCATGCCGGGCACAATCGTGCCGGTGGACTGCGTCACCTGATAACTGTCGCCTGCGGCCGGCGCAAGCGTCGGTGCGAGTTTGCCGGGGCCGCGCTTGGTCTGCGCTTGTTGGGCCGGCGGCAGACTCGCGCAAAGCGTCAGCACCATGGCGAGCGCGAGGAAGAGGCGGACAAAAGAACGCATGATCAACTCCTGAATTCGGGCCGGTTGCAAACTGTGTTACTTGGGAAACTGCTGGGGACAGTTGCCGCTTGAGACTAACTACGTCGGGCACATATGCCGCAGGGTAGGCAGGAAGATAACAAGGCAAAAGGCAAAAGGCAAACGACAGAAAGCAGAAGGCAGTAGGCGGTAGGCCGTTCAGGAGAAGCGAAGGGCCGTCGGTTGATGCGCGGCTCGTCAAATCATGAAGCGCGTTCAACTGGCGGCCGTCTTTTTTCCTTAACTGCCTACTGCCTGCTGCTGTCAAGGCGCTTCAATCGTTAGCTCGCGCGCAAAGATGAAGTTGGGGCGCTTGCGCCCTTTGAGATATTTCGCGCCGGTTTGCGAGAGCGCGGTGATGAGGATGGGGAGCGCGATGGTCGCGTCGCAGTTGACGTAGGCGGCCGTGGCACCACGCGCGAGTTTGCCGTAGATGAGCGTCTCGTCGCTGACCGTCCCCGAGGTGCGCCCGCCCGGATGCGGCGCATCGGTCGAAATCTGGATCGCGTACTTGTGCCCGCGCGCGGGCGTCTTGACGATTTGCGTCGAGACTTCGGTCTGATGCAAAAAGCTGCGCGACGTGCCGCCGCCGATGTTGATGACGCCAGAGACGCGCGCCCGCGCCGCGATCTGTGCGAGGTCGAGTACGTCCTGCGCAAGATCGAACAGGAAGTTGTTCTTCTTCTCGAAGCGCGCGGCGGCGATGCCGATGGTGATCGAACTGTCGGCGATGCTCGGGCAAAAGATCGGCACGCGCGCTTTGTAAGCTGAAGTCAACACGCCGTCGTCCGTTGCGATCTCGGCCAACTCACGGCCCAAGAGATGCAGAAATTCGCGCGTCGCATAGGGGCGCGTCTGATCAAGTTGATGGACGAAGCCGCCGACCCATTCTTCCGCCTCACGATACTCTTCTTCGCTCGCCAACACGTCGAGCATCCGGCCGATCTGCGACGCTTCCAACTCGGCGTCGGTCATGTTCGGGTGTGATTGATAATGCTGCCGGCCCAAAGTCTCGTGCAGATCGTGAAAGAGCAGCGCGCCGGAGCAGACGAGCACATCAACGAAGCGGTTCTTGATCACCCAAGCGAGCAGTCGGCGCATGCCGGCGGGGATGAGCGCGCCCGAAGCGGCGACAAAGATGGTCGTGTTATCGCCAAGCATGTCGAGCCAGATGCGGTGTGCTTCTGCCAACTGTCGCCCGCCGAAACCCGTGCTCTCCATCTTTTCGAGCAAACCCGCCACCGAGCGGTCGCGATCCACCTGCACCGGCTTGGTCGGGGCAGTCAGGTACTTTGAGGGGCGCGGTCTGCGTTGCGTCACCATATTGGTCATCACCTTTTAGGAATAGTGACGATTGACGAGTGACAAGTGGCGAGTTAAGACAACAAAGCTTGTCCCTCGTCAATCGTCACTGCTCATCACCATTCACGTCCTTTCCTCTGCTGCCCGTTCACCGACAGGTATGTGTAAGCGTTGATGCGTGACTCGTAGAACTCGACGAGGCGCGCGGCTTCGGCTTCGGTCAACTCGCCGTGCTTGACGCGCTGAGCCAACTGCCGACGAAAGCCGTCGTGCAATTGCCCGCGCTCGTAGCGCGCGGTCTCGACCGCTTCGCCGATGGTCGTGCCGCGTATCACTTTCTTGATCAGATAACCGTCCTCGTCTATGTGTATATGCGCCTCGTGCGGCGTGCCAAAGAGATTATGGTTATTGCCCATCACCTCTTGATACGCGCCGACGAGCATAAAGGCGATGTAATAAGGTTCGCCCGCCAGGAGCGGGTGCAGTTCAAGCACCTGCTTCACGTCGTGCAGGTCAACGAACTTGTCCACGACGCCGTCCGAGTCGCACGTGATGTCGCAGAGCGTGGCGTAAGCGGTCGGCGGTTTGTTCAAACGATGGATCGGCACGATGGGGAAGAGTTGGTCGAGCGCCCAATGATCCGGCGCGGAACGAAAGACCGAAAAGTTCGTCAGGTATTTCACGCGCAACAGTCGCCGCAGATCGTCGAACTCTTCGGAGACGTACTCGGCGGCTTGCGCCAGCTTGTCAGCTTGCTCGCACACGTCCCAGAACAAGACCTCGCCCTTCGCCCGATCTTCGAGCGAGACGAGGCCGAGGTTGAAGAGCGTGAACAACTCTTCGCGGTGTTCGAGCGCGTCGTGGTAATACTCGCGATAATTTTTAACGCTGATGGTCTCGCGCAGATCGTAGAGTTCGGTCACGACCTGCGGGTCGTCTTCGTCAATCTCGACCGGCTGGTGCGTGTCTTCGACCACCGTCTCGATCTCATCCTGCACGTTCGTCACGAGGATCGCGTGATAGGCGGACAAGTACCGGCCCGATTCTTGGATCACGGTCGGGTGCGGCACGTTCTCGTCGTCGCAGACCTGTTTGATCGTGTAGATGACATCGTTGGCAAACTCTTGTGCGTTGTAGTTGGCGGAAGAATCGAACGCGGTCTTTGAGCCGTCGTAATCCACGGCCATGCCGCCACCCACGTCCAAGAGATCAATCGGCACTTTCATCTGAATGATCTTGGCATAGACGCGCGCCGCTTCTTTCATCGCGTTCTTGATGCGTTTGATGTCCGTGAGTTGCGAGCCGATGTGGAAGTGCAGGAGGCGCAGCAACTCGATGCGGCCGGCCTCATGCAAGCGGCGGATGACTTCGAGGATTTCAGTCGTCGTCAAACCGAACTTCGCGGCCTCGCCGCCCGACTTCTCCCAACGCCCCGATCCCTTCGAGTAGAGCTTCACACGGATGCCGACCATCGGCAGGTCGCCGCCCTCTTCCTCTTCCTGCAATCGCTCGGCGAGGCGCAGCACATGGTCCAGCTCAGACATCTTCTCGATCACGATGACGACGCGCTTGCCCGCGCCCGCGCCCGCGAAGGCCAGCTCGATGAACTCTTCATCCTTGAAGCCATTTAAAACGAGCAGACTATCGGGCGACTGTTCGAACGCGAGCGCCGCGTAGAGTTCAGCCTTCGAGCCGGCCTCTAAACCGAAGTCATAACGCGAGCCTTCGCGCAGGTACTCTTCGACGACCGCGCGCTGCTGGTTGACCTTCATCGGATAGACGCACATGTGTGAGCCTTGATATTCAAACTCGCGGATGGCGTTGCGGAAAGCGCGTTGCAGCTTGCGCACTTGAGCGGTGACGAGTTGCGGGAAGCGTAGAAGGACGGGCGTCGAAATGCCGCGCCGTTGCAGGTCGTCTATGATCTCGCGCACGTCGGCAGACGCTTTCGCGTCCGCTTCGGACGGGTGGACGACGAGGTTACCCTTGCGATTGATGCCAAAGTAGCCGGCCCCCCAGTTCTCTATGCCGTAGGTCTCAAGCGTCTGTTCAATGGCCGTGGTCAACTTCCGCTCCGCCGCCTCCCCTTGTGTTCGTCTGTCTGTGCCATACGCGCTCGCCCCTTCTTTCGTGCGCGCCGCTTATTGGTGGACAAGTTCAAGGTTGGAATAACTAAGGCGAGCAATGTAACAAAAAAAACTTGACGGGTCTATAACTTTTTTCGGCGGCGGCGCAAGCGAGCTTTGGCGCTTAAGCTGACGCCAGCGAACGACTTAGACGCGCACACGAATTTGCTCGGTGCGCCCGTCTGGCGTTCCACGCGCGTGAAACCTTGACAGACGCGGGCGGCTCTTTATAATGCGAGCTTTTTAATGGCGCAGAGAAGTTGATGACGCCAAACGCGACGCACGCGCAACCCCGTACGAGCCGCCCAAGCCATGCAAGGGCGGCGAGCAGACCCCACACTCCCAAACCACAATTTCAGGAGACATCATGGACGCGAAAACGGCCTTGAAATACGCCGAAGACCAAGGGGCGAAATTTCTATCCGTCAGGTTCACCGACCTAGTCGGCGCTTGGCAACACTTGACCTTCCCCATCCACGAACTGGACGAAGGCTCGTTTGAAGACGGCTTCGGCTTCGACGGCTCGAGCATACGCGGCTGGGCCTCGATTCACGAATCCGACATGCTACTCGTGCCCGACCCCGTCCGCCTGTGGATGGACCCGTTCACGGAAGAGCCGACCATGTGCATCATCGGCAACGCCGTCGATCCGATCACAAAAGAGGGCTACGCGATGGATCCGCGCTCGGTCGCGCAACGCGCCGAGAGCTACCTGCGCTTTACGGGCATCGCCGACACAGCCTACTACGGCCCCGAAGCCGAGTTCTTCGTCTTCGATTCGGTGCGCTACAACGCGGATCAGAACTCCGCCGGCTACGCTATCGAATCGGACGAAGGGCATTGGTCGAGCGGGCGCGCGGGCAATGATGAATTGGGGCCGAATCTCGGTTACAAGGTGCGCGCCAAAGAGGGCTACGTGCCGGTCTCGCCCACCGATACACTCGTTGACCTGCGCTCCGAGATCGCGCTGACGCTCGAACGCTGCGGCATCACGGTCGAGTGTCATCACCACGAAGTGGCGACCGCCGGTCAATGCGAGATCGATTTTCGTTTCTCGACCCTGCTCGGCACGGCCGACAATCTGCAACTCTTCAAGTACATTGTCCGCAACACAGCCCATCAATGGGGCAAGACGGCGACCTTCATGCCGAAGCCTCTGTACGGCGACAACGGCAGTGGCATGCACTGTCATCAATCTCTCTGGAAGGGCGAGAAGCCGCTCTTTGCCGGCGACGGCTACGCCGGTCTGTCAGAGCTTGCGCGCTACTACATCGGCGGTCTCTTGAAGCACGCCGCTGCCATCGTCGCCTTTGCCGCGCCGACCACCAACAGCTACAAGCGCCTCGTGCCCGGCTTTGAAGCGCCCGTGAATCTCGCCTACTCGGCGCGCAATCGCTCGGCGGCGATCCGCATTCCGATGTTCTCCACCAACCCGAAACTCAAACGGCTTGAGTTCCGCCCGCCCGACCCGTCGTGCAATCCGTATCTGGCGTTCTCGGCGATGCTCTTGGCGGGCCTTGACGGCATCCAGAACCGGATCGATCCGGGCGAACCGCTCGATAAAGACATCTACGATCTCGCGCCCGAGCAGTTGAAGGACGTGCCCTCTCTGCCCGGCTCGTTGGACGAAGCTTTGAGTGCGCTCGAAGCCGATCACGAGTTTCTGTTGAAGGGCGACGTGTTCACGCCGCAGTTGATCGAGCGCTGGATCACGTACAAGCGCGAGCGTGAGATTCAACCCTTGCGCATGCGTCCACACCCGCTTGAGTTCGCGCTCTACTACGACATTTAAGGAAAACGATGAACGCGGAATGATAAACGGTGAATGAAAGACAATCTGTTTTTAATTCATCGTTCATCGTTCCGCCTTCATCATTTCTCCTGCGCGCGTCGGCCGCGTAAGATAGATGTGCTTTGGCCGGCGCGACAGACAAAATCGAAACGCTCGTGCGCGACTTGCCCGACGCGGCGGGCGCAAGCCGTTTTTATGAGCGACTGGCGAGCGAGCACCCGCGCGCCGCCGAACGGCTCGCGCGCGCTGATGGCCTGCTCGCCGACGTGCTCACGCTCGCGGCTTGGAGTCCGCTACTCGCGACGACGCTCGCGCAGTCGCCCGAATACATCGCTTGGCTTGCGCGCGAACGCACGGACACGCACGGCCGCACGACCGAAGAGTTGCACGAATCGCTCGCGCGCTTCGCCTTAACGCACACGCAACTCGCGCCGCACGTTCTGTTCGCACGCTTTCGGCGCCGCGAACTCCTGCGCATCTACCTGCACGACATACGTCGCATCGCCACGGTCGTCGAGACCACCGAAGAACTCTCGAACCTCGCCGACGCAGTGCTCACCTACGCGCTCGATCTCGCGCGCCAAGAGTTAGACAATCGCCATGGCCCGCCGCTCGCAGTGGACGCGCGCGGGCGTACCACGAACGCCAGTTTCATCGTCGTCGCGCTCGGCAAACTCGGCTCGCGCGAGTTGAACTATGCCTCCGACATAGACCTGCTCTTTCTCTACTCCGACGATGGACACACTTCGGGCGCGGGCACACACGACGCGACGACCAATCGCGAATACTTCAATCGCCTCGCCGAACGTATCGCGCGGCTCACAGGCCAACAGTCCGGTGAAGGCGCGGCTTATCGCGTTGACCTGCGCCTGCGCCCGCACGGCCGCGACGGCGCTTTGAGCGTCTCGCTCGGCGAAGCTCTGCGCTATTACCGCGAGACGGCGCAGGCTTGGGAGTTGCAAGCGTTGATTCGCGCGCGCGCGTCGGCCGGCTCAGCGCAACTCTTCGCGCGCTTCAGTGAAGGCGTGCGCGCGCGCGTCTATACGCACGCGGGCACGGTCGCGCTGGCGCTCAAGAACGTGCGACTGGCGAAGCAGAAGATTGATCGGCAACACGCACAAGAGGCGCGCGGCTTCAACGTCAAACTCGGGCGCGGCGGCATCCGCGAGATCGAGTTCATCGCGCAAGCTCTGCAACTCGCGCACGGCCGTCATGATCAATGGTTGCAGCATGCGCCGCACACGCTCGTCAGTCTCGGTCGGCTGGCCGACCGCGCGCTCATCAACGAGCGCGAGCGCAGCGAATTGTCCGACGCTTACATCTTCCTGCGTATGCTCGAACATCGCTTGCAGATGGAGCACGGCCTGCAAACGCACACCGTCCCCGACGATCCAGCGCGCCGCACCACGCTCGCCCGCCGCATGAACTTCACAGGCACAGACGAAGCAGCACTCGCCGCCTTCAGCCGCGCGCTCGAACGGCACACGACGCACGTGCGCGCCGCCTATGACCGCGTGTTCAGCCAGACGGCCGTGCCGACAGACGACGCGGACACGAACGCGAGCAAGAACGCGAACACGGGCGCTAATTTGGTTGAGGGCTTGCGCGGGTCAGACGCTGCATCGGCCCCGCACAGTGCGCCGCACGTTGAAGTTGTGGGCGAGACGGCGACGGAGCAGGCGCTTGCGCGCGCGGCCGCGTACGTATTTGCCACGCATCTCGCTAATGACGACGAGCACGAACCGGCGCGCGCAACCATCGAGGCGCGCACGGCGCACGTCGCATCATTGCTGCATACGGCAGCACGTGCCGCACTCAATGCGCAACGCGCGTTGACGCTCACGGCGCGCGTCGCCGCGTCGCTCGACAAGACGGGCGCGCAAGTTGCATTGACTGAAACAAACTTGCGCGCACTCGTTCGCTTGTGCGGCGCGTCGGAGTTGTTGGGTGAGATGCTGGCGAGTAATCCGTCTTTGATCCCTGCGCTCGTTGAGGATGCGCAGCCGAACATCTTTGAGCGCGACTATCGCGCGTTGTTGCGCGCACAGATTGATCGAGAGAAAAGTTTTGCCGCCGAGTTGTCAGCTTTGCGCCGTGCTTGGGCGCGGCTGTTGTTGGAAACGGCCGCGCGCGATGCGGCGGCCGCGCTCACGCTCGCGGAATCGAATCGCTTGCAGACGGAACTTGCCGTCGCGAGCATCAACGCCGGTTACTTGATCGCGCGGCGCGAGTTGGCGCGGCGCTTTGGCAAACTAGATGCCGGCCCACGTCTCGTCGTGCTCGGTCTCGGCCGATTGGGTAGCGGCGGCATGGACTACGGTTCAGACCTAGACCTCGTGCTCGTCTATGATAGCGACGTGCCATCGCCCGTTGCCGCGCTCACGCGCGATGAAGCTTACGCGCGGCTCGGTGAGCTGCTAACCGCCGCGCTCTCAAGCATCACACGCGCGGGTCATCTCTATCGTGTTGACTTGCGCTTGCGCCCCGACGGACAGAAGGGGCCGCTCGTGCGCAGCGCCGTCTCGTTCATTGAATACCTGCGCACGCGCGCGTCTATCTGGGAATGGCTTGCTTATGTGAAACTGCGCGCCGTCGGCGGCGACCTCGAACTCGGCCGCGCAGTCGAGCGTGATGCACGCCGCGCCATTCATGAAGCCGCGCGCCGTTGCGACCTTGAAGCGTTGCGCACAGAGACGCGCCGCATTCGCGAACGCTTGGAGCATGAACGAGCCACACGCACATCGCGCGGTCTTGACATCAAGTTCGGCGCGGGCGGCATGCTCGACGTCTATTTCGCCGCGCGTTATCTACAACTGCGCGACGACGTACCCGACGTAGGCGCAGATCGTTCCACACCTGCGACACTCGCTGCCTTGCGCGCCGCCGGTTCACTTGATGAGACAGATCATCGCGCGCTCACAGACGGTTACGCCTGCTTACGTGCGCTCGATCATCACCTGCGCCTCATCGCCGGTCGCTCCGCGCGTCTGCCCAACGCACCCGACCACCCCTTGCTCGCAGACCTCGCGCGCGCGACCAAGCATGAGTCTGTCGCACATCTACTCGATGCGGTCAACGCGTACAAGCAAGCGATCCGCGCGGCTTACGACCGCATTACTTTGTCATGATGCTTAGGCTTGTCGCGGTGTGTCTGTCGCTTCGTACCAGCAGCGCGTGCACCAGCGATGGCGCGCGGCCCGTTCATCAAGCGTCTGCCCGGCCGACGCAGGCAACCGCCGCACGACCTCGCGTTCTTCATCGCTCAACTCGCGCCACGCGCGCAAGCGTCCCGCGCCACAACGCGGGCAAGTGTTTTGGTTCGACTCGCTCATCACGCTCTCATCTCATGAATCTCACCGGCAATATAAACCGCGCCGCACATATGCCGGAACTCAAACAGCGCGCCGAATTTGAGAATCACATGCCGCGCGCGTTATCATCGGCGCGCTCCCACATCCCAACGGAGAACTTTTAGATGATCAAGATCGGTCGCCGCTCGTCGCTCGTCCTGCTCTGCCTGCTGCTCACAACGATCACAACCTTCGCGCAACGCGATGACTCGCGCTTCGATTTCTACGCGCGCGGCCCTTACCGCGACACTGTGCCGCGCCCGCAGACCGTCACGCACTTCGATGTGGGCGAGTTTCACACGAACTACGCGACGATGGAGCGTTGGCTTGAGCGGGTCGCAGTCGCCGCGCCTGACCGCGTGCGCGTGACCGACATCGGCGAGACGAACGAGCATCGCATGATGCACCTCGTCGTCATCACTGCGCCGGAGAACTTGCAGCGCATAGATCAGATCAAAGCGAACCTCGCGCGCTTGAGCGATCCGCGCACACTCTCGGATGCGGACGCGCAAGCAATGATCAACTCGACGCCGGTCGCGGTCATGTTGGCTTACGCGATCCACGGCAACGAGTCGGCGTCGTTCGAGGCGATGATGCAGGTCGTCTATCAACTCGCGGCGTCGAACGAACAGGCGACGCTCGACATCTTGAAGAACTGTGTGGTGCTCGTGAACGTCTGCGAGAACCCGGACGGGCACGAGCGTTTTGTGACTTGGTACAACTCGATTGCGACGGGCAATCCTGAGCCGTTGGCGGCCGAGCATCGCGAGCCTTGGTCGGTCTATGGGCGCTTGAATCGTTATCGCTTCGATCTCAATCGCGACAACATCGCGTCGAGCCAAGTCGAGACGCACAACATGCAGCGCGCCTACCTTGACTGGCATCCGCAAGTCTTGGCGGATCATCACGGGCAACCATCGCAGTTTTTCTTTCCGCCAGACGCGCTGCCGATCAATCCGAATCTGCCGCCAGAGCAGACCGCGCGTTGGTTGACTGCGTTCGGGCGCGCCAACGCCGCGCAGTTCGATCAGCACAACTGGGATTACTACGTGCGCGATATATTCGATCTCTTCTATCCGGGCTACTGGGATTCTTGGCCCGCCTTGAACGGCGCGACCGGCATGACCTTTGAGACCGACGGCGGCGGCTTCAAAGGCATCAACTGGCGACGCGACGACGGCACCATCGTCACACTGCGCTCCGGCATCGCCAAACACTTCATCGCCTCGATGACCACGCTCGACACCGCATCGGCCAACCACACGGCGCGGCTCGCGGACTATTATCAGTTTCGCAAGAGCGCGATTGAAGAAGGGCGCGCGGGCCAGATGCGCCGGATCGTCTTGCTGCCGGGCAACGATCCGGGTCGCGCAGCCGAGTTGGTAGAAAATCTTGTGCGTGCAGGCATCGAGGTCGGCGTCGCAGGTGTGCCGTTCCGCTCGACTGCCGCGCACAGCTTTATGGACGAGCACACGTCTGCGGCGCACGAGTTTCCGGCGGGCGCTTACGTCGTCGATCTCGCGCAGCCGCAGAAGCGACTCGCCAAAGCTCTGCTTGAGCCGCACACGGAACAGGACGCGGCGTTCATCCGCGAACAACTCGCGCGTTTCGCACGCAACGAACGGCGCGGGCGCAGCGCCCCGCAAGAGGATTACGGCTTCTACGACATCACCGCTTGGTCGCTCCCGCTCGCCTTCAACGTCGAAGCTTACTGGACAGAAGATGCAGGAGCGGTCTCGGTTAATCCGGTACTGTTACCGCCGCCACCCCATGAAGGGACGCGGACGATTAGTGATACGACCATATCGTTTGGGCATCCCGAACTACAATTTTTAGTCTTGGGTTCGACAATCACGCCACCGGGCAGCGTCACAGGTCGCGCGCAGGTCGCGTACATCATTCCGTATGAGCGGAACGGCGCGGCGGCGCTCGTCTATCGTTTGGAGCGCGAAGGGTTCAAATTAGCGGTGGCGACGCGGACGCTGACGGCGGGCGGGCGCGAGTGGCCGCGCGGCACGGTCATCGCGCGTGTGTCGCGCAACCCTGAGACGTTGCACGATGCGATGGCGCGGCTCGCGCGTGAGACGGGCGTTGACGTGACGGCGGTGAACAGTGGTTTTAGTGAAGCGGGCGATACGGTGATCGGCTCGGAGAATGTCGTCTCGCTGAAGCGACCGCGCATCATCGTCGTGGCGGATGAAGCGGTCAGCCAGACGAGCTACGGCGCGATCTGGTGGACGTTTGATCGTTACGGCGTGGACTTTACGCCGATGACGATTGCGAACCTGAAGCGCGCGAACCTAGACGAGTACAACGTCGTCATCATGCCGGACGGTTCGACGGGCGGCTACTTCGCGGCGCTCGGCAAGTCGGGCGTTGACGGCTTGCGCGCGTGGGTCGAGCGCGGCGGCACGCTCGTCTGCATCAAAGGCGCGGCCGTCTTCGCGGCGCTCAAGGATGTGAACTTCACTTCGTCGCGGCTGGTCGGCAGCGCCGACGACGATCAGGCAGGTGCAAAAGGCGGCGAGGCCGAAGCGAAAGCGACGCCAACCCCATCACCTTCTCCTGTGCCCAGCCCGACACCGCAAGACACGAACGTCCAGCAAGAGCAGACGGCCGCGCGCAGAGGACGCAGACAAGCCGCGCCGCAGAATGCAACCGAGCAGCAGCGCGAAGTGGCCAACCAGACCGAAAAACTCGAAGGCGCAGCGCCCGTGCTGCCGCCGATCATCTCGCCGTCGGCGCGTCCCGGTCGTGTGCCCGAAGCTGTGCCCGGCGCGATCTTCCGCGCCACAGTTGATCGCACGACGCCGCTCACTTACGGTTATGAAGACCCGACATTGCCCGTGCTGCTTGATTCCGCGTTCTTCTTCCGCCCATCGAAAGAAGGCACAAACGCGGTCGTCTTCGCGGACGACAATCGCCCGTTGCGGCTGAGCGGTTTCATCTGGCCGAACAACACAGAGCGCTTGTTGCGCGGCACGGCTTACGTGATCGAAGAGCCGACGGGGCGCGGGCACGTCGTCCTCTTCGCCGAAGACCCGAACTTCCGCGCCATCTTTCGCAGCACGACGCGGCTGTTCTTCAACTCGTTCCTGTTTCAACCAACGTTCTGAAAATGATGAAGGCGGAATGATGAATGCTGAACTGAAAGCTAAAGCCAACCATCCCGGTATTCAATTCATCACTCCGCCTTCATCATTCATCATTTGAGGTGCTTCGTGTTTCAGATCAAAGCGGGCTACGACGAGCAACTGGAGATCAGGACGACGCTGGAGCAGGCGCGAACGTTTTTCGGCGACCTGCGCAACTTCGCAGAGTTGATGCCGGGCGTCGAGAGCATCAAGGCGGAGGCGGGCGGCGTGGTGCGTTGGCTGATCCGTGCGGAGATTCCTATGATCGGCGCGATCCGGCAAGCGTTCGCCGTCGAGCAGACGGAGAACGAACTCGCACGCATCGAATGGTCGCCCGCGCCGCAAGAGCGCGGCAACTTCCTGCGCTACGCGGCGCAGTTCGAGCAACGTGGCGCGCGCGTGCTAGTGAAGATCGTGCAGCGCGTCGAACTGCGCCGCCAACACGCGCGCGAACTGCACATGCTCGCCGGTCTCGTCGGCGCAGCACGCCTCAGTGCCGAGATGCAGCGCGGCGTCGCCGACATGATGCGCACCTTCTTACAGCGCGCCCGCGCGAAGCTCGAAAGGCAGTGACAAATAACTATAGCGAGTTGCGATTGCATGTAGCCCGCCGGGTAAAAAGGTATAGTCAGTACCGCCTGCGGTAGCGGGCGGGTCTCAGCCGCGACCAAGACCCGCCCGCTACCGCAGGCGGTACTGACCTGAGCTACTCCCAATTGCAAACGGCTATAGAAGCAGTCAGCGATCAGCTTTCAGCTATTAACTAAGGATAATAAACTGATAGCTGAAAACTGACTGCTGATCGCTTCTAGTTACTGCTCTTAAAATTCCACCAATAGATCGAAGATGCGCCGATGTGAGCGCACGTCCACGTGGTCTTGTGTGACCTCGACGCTGACAAGGCGATTGCAGACGAGCAGTAGCACGCGCTTGCAACCTTCGAGTTCCGCGCCCGGCGTGAACGTGATGCGGAAGGCGCGCGCCATGATCGTGTAGCGCCCGCCGAGACGCGCGGGCACACGGATGACCAAGCCCTCACGATGTAGATCACAGAGCACGCGCGCACCCGCAGCAAGTGTGAACGTGCCGCCGTCGGGCGCGTCCGGCGTGAACACAAGATCGCCGCGCGCGCGCAGGTTCGCCAACTCGCTGGCGTCCGCCTGCGGCGCAAACACGCGCACGAAATCAACCACAGGGACGCGGAAGCGCCCGCGCGCGTGCCCTTCGTGCATGCGTGCGATCAACTCGTGCGCGACCGGCCGCATCTCAGGCCATTTGAGATGAAGGAAAGGCAGCATGCCGTGTGTCTGTTCTTGTTTGCAGCTTGTGCCGCAATTTAGCACGCAGCACGGACGCGCGGCGAGCCGACCGGACGCTGGCAGAACCGTTGTGCGGTCGGCTAGAATGAGTGCAACTTCTTTCAGGAGAGCAGGCGAGATGGCTACAGACATGACGCGCAAGCCACAGACGCGACCGAGTCTCAAGCGTCGCGTGGCGCGCGCGAGCGGCAGGCGTTTGGCGATGCGTTTGATTAAGCCGATCCCAGTCATCGGCACGGCGGTCGCCATCGGTCTCGCCGGTTATGAGATCAGAAAGAAGGGCCTCCGCAACGGCCTCATCCACGTCGGGCTTGATCTCACACCAATCGTCGGCTCAGTCAAAGACGTAATCGAATTCTTCACCGGCGATCTCATCCCAGATAAAGACGCGCGTTAGTTACTAGCCGCATGAACATCATGCGGCCCGCCTTGCGTCCTTTGCGGTTAAGTTTTTCAGTCACTCGCAGCGCAGACAGGCGGGCGGGCGTCTATCGGGTGCGCTTGTTCGTAGGCGTGGGCGAGGCGCAGCAGTATGGCTTCGCTCCAGTGCGGGCCGAGTAGTTGCAAGCCGATGGGCAGACCGGCGTTTGATAACCCGCAGGGGATGGAGATGCCGGGCACGCCCGCGAGATTGGCCGTGACCGTGTAGATGTCGTTCAGATACATGGCGAGCGGGTCGTCCACCTTCTCGCCGATCATGAATGCGGTCGTCGGTGCCGTGGGCGTGATGATGGCGTCGCATGTCTCAAACGCGCGGCGAAAGTCGTCTTTGATGAGCGCGCGCACCTTCTGCGCTTTGAGATAATAGGCATCGTAATAGCCGGACGAGAGCACGTATGTGCCGAGCATGATGCGGCGTTTAACTTCGGGGCCGAAACCCGCTTCGCGCGTGCGCCGGTACATCGCGCGCAAGTTTTCTGACTCTTCGGCGCGGAAGCCGTAGCGCACGCCGTCGTAGCGCGCGAGATTCGACGACGCTTCAGCCGTTGCGATGATGTAATAGACCGCAATCGCATACGGCGCGGTCGGCAGATCAACTTCGACGATCTCCGCGCCCAACTCGCGATAAGCTTCAATTGCCGCCTCGATGCTCGCACGCACCTCCGCGTCCAGACCTTCGCCGAGCAGCGCACGCGAGACGCCGAGCCGCGCGCCTTTGATCTCGCCGGTCAACTCAGACGCATAATCAGGCACAGGCACGTCTGCGGTCGTCGCGTCGTGCGCGTCGCGGCCGGCGATGACGCTGAGCACTGTCGCAGCGTCGCGCACGTTCGCGGCCAGGACGCCGACCTGATCGAGCGACGAGCCGAAGGCGACGAGTCCATAACGCGACACGCGCCCGTAAGTCGGCTTCACGCCGACGACGCCGCA
>Ga0209153_1000079_pt1 | contig 47751 bp, 53 predicted proteins | sample GraSoiAngelo_120_FD_185877 | JGI IMG/M metagenome (GOLD analysis project Ga0209153, IMG submission 185877) | Grasslands soil microbial communities from the Angelo Coastal Reserve, California, USA - 14_0919_09_20cm (SPAdes) (version 2) | ecosystem: Environmental > Terrestrial > Soil > Grasslands ... | reverse complement strand
TCGGCGTGCCGTTGTCGATCATGGCAGGCTTTCTCGTGCTTGCCGTCGTCATCGCGGCCATGATGGGAACCTTCCTCGATTACTTCATCGGCGTGATGCACGATTTGATGCCGCTCAGGTGAGACCTTCAGCCCATGGCCGACGAGAACGACACGTCAGACAAGACAGAAGACCCGACGCAAAAACGTCTCGACGAGGCGCTCGAGCGCGGCGACGTCGCCAAAAGCCAGGAAATCAACACCTGGTTCGTGATCGCGGGCGCGACGCTGCTGCTGTCGACGTTCTCCGGATCGATCGGCGGCGGCATCCTGGTGCCGATGCGCAATCTGATCGCCAATTCCTGGATGATCCGCAGCGACGGGCCCGGGCTTCTGGCGCTGACGGCCTCGCTCGAATATGCCGTCGTTGCGGCGATCGGCGTGCCGTTGTTGATGCTGGCGATTGCGGCGATCATCGGCAACGTGGTGCAGCACCGCCTGGTATGGTCCGGCGAGGCGCTCAAGCCCAAGCTCAGCAAGATCTCGCCAGCCTCCGGTGCCAAGCGGATTTTCGGCAAGCAGGCGGCAGCGAACTTCGCCAAGGGTATCTTCAAGGTCACTGCCCTTGGCGCCGTGATGACGGCGATCCTGTGGCCGGAGCGCCATCGCCTGGAATCGATGGTGCGGCTCGACCCGTCGGCGATCCTGGGGACGACCACCACCTTGACCCAGCATCTGATGGGCGCGGTGGTAGCCATGCTCGCCGTGGTCGCGATCGCGGACTATTTGTTTCAGTACCGGCAATGGTTCGAGCGGCAGAAGATGTCGCTGCAGGAGATGAAGGAGGAGTTCAAGCAGTCCGAAGGCGATCCGCACATCAAGGCCCGAATCCGCCAATTGCGGCAGGCGCGCATGAAGAAGCGGATGATGGCCGCGGTTCCCAAGGCCTCCGTTATCATCACCAACCCGACCCACTATTCGGTGGCGCTGTCCTACGAGCGCGGCATGTCGGCGCCGGTCTGCGTCGCCAAGGGCGCCGACAACATCGCGTTCAAAATCAGGGAAGTCGCGCAACAACACGGCATCCCGATCGTCGAAAACGTGCCGCTGGCTCGGGCGCTCTATGCCACCGTCGAGATCGACGAGGAAATTCCGGTCGAGCACTATCATGCGGTCGCAGAAATTATCGGTTACGTGATGGGCTTGCGGCGGGGTCTGTCCGGCCGGCGGATCTAAGGAGGGCCGGCAAGGGTCAGAAAGCGGCGCAAAAGGCCTTGAACTCAAGGAAATAGCCCCCCGATGCCCTTGCGCTGGCCGCTCCGATTCAGGCACTCAGGGGCATCACCACCTGACAAGACAGGGTTAAGTCCCCGGCATGACCACCGCGACTGACAACGATCCGCCCCGGGAACCGATGGCCGTCCATGAACCGGCACGGCGCAGCGGCAGCATCGTGCTGGTCTTGCTGGTGGCGGTCTCCCTGGTTGCGGTGGCGGTCGCGCTGATGACCATCGGGCGGGCGCAGGCGCAGCCTTACATATTGGGCGTCCTGGCGCTGTTGGCGATGGTCGGGCTGTTCAACCTGTTCGCATTCGCCGCCGGCATCGTCCGTTTCGCCAACCGCAGCGCCGACGATCCGATCATGGGGCATATCGCCGACCACGCCTTTGATGGGCTGGCGGTCACCGACCCGCGCGGCCATGTGGTTTATTCCAATGCCGCCTATCTCGCGCTGACGGGCGCCGCAGGCGCCCAGGATGTGCGGCCCATCGAGCGGGTCTTCATCGGTAATCCGGATGTCTCCGAAGCGGTGTTTCGCCTGCTCAAGGCGGGGCGCGAGGGCAAGCGGCAACAGGAGGAGGTGCGGATTGCAGGCACCGAGGGAGCCCACGGCCGCTGGCTCAGGATGCGGGTTCGCCCGCTCGGCCAGGGCAAGCATGAGGCGAAATACTCGGTGTGGTCGATCGCCGACATCACCCGCGACCGCGAGCGGCAGGAGGACGTGTTCAAGGAGTTGCAGCACGCCATCGAATATCTCGATCACGCGCCGTGCGGGTTCTTCTCGGTCAATGCGCTCGGCGATCTCGTCTATGTCAATGCGACGCTCGCGAACTGGCTGGATCACGATCTTGCCGAAATAGGCTCGGGCGGGTTGAAGCTGTCCGATATCGTTTCCGGCGACGGCGCTTCGCTGCTGAGTTCGATCGTGGCCGCGCCCGGCGAAGTCAAGACCGAGGTGTTCGATATCGACCTGCGCATGCGCGGCGGCAAGACCATGCCGGTGCGGCTCTATCACAAGCTCGCTTTCGGCGCCGACGGCGCGCCCGGTCTGTCGCGTACGCTCGTGATCAGCCGCGCCCGCGACGAGCGTTCCGATCCGCAGCGCGCCGCCGAAGTCCGCTTCATGCGCTTCTTCGACCACACCCCGATGGCGATCGCGACCGTGGATCGATCGGGCGCGGTGGTCCGCGCCAACGCGCGTTTCGCCAAATTGGCGCAGAGCCTGGACCTCGACGGCGCAGCCCACAAGTCGATCTTCCGCACCGTCAACAGCCGGGACCGCGGCCTGCTGATCTCCGCGATCAACCGCGCAGCGGACGGGCAGGGCGATATCCCCCCGGTCGAGGCGATGCTGGAGGGCGCCAAGGAGCGCTGGGGGCAGTTCTTCGTCACCTCGGTCGAGGAAGACGAGCGCGACACCGAGGCTGCAATCGTCTACATGCTGGAGACCACCGAGCGGCGCGCGCTGGAAAACCAGATCAACCAGTCGCAGAAGATGGACATGGTCGGCCAGCTCGCCGGCGGCATCGCGCACGACTTCAATAATGTGCTCTCCGCGATCATGATGGCCAACGATTTCCTGCTCAACGCGCACAAGCCGACCGACCCTTCGTTCCAGGACATCATGCAGATCAAGCAGAACGCGACCCGCGCGGCGACGCTGGTGCGGCAGCTGCTGGCCTTCTCGCGCCGTCAGACCTTGCGGCCGCAAGTGCTCGATCTTGGCGACGCGTTGTCCGATCTTACCATGCTGCTGCGTCGGCTGATCGGCGAGAAGGTCAAGCTCGACCTCGTCCATGGCCGCGATCTCTGGCCGGTCAAGGTGGACGTCTCGCAATTCGAGCAGGTGGTCGTCAATCTCGCGGTCAACGCCCGCGACGCGATGCCCGACGGCGGCAAGCTGACGGTTAGGACCGCCAACGTGGGCACGGAGGAGTCCGGTCATCTCGCCTACAAGGGCATGCCGGCGGCGGACTACGTGCGGATCGCCATATCGGATACCGGCACCGGAATCCCAGCCGATATCGTCGACAAGATCTTCGAGCCGTTCTTCTCGACCAAGGAAGTCGGCAAGGGCACCGGCCTCGGGCTTTCGACCGTATACGGTATCGTCAAGCAGACCGGCGGCTTCGTCTATGTCAACTCGGAGGAAGGCAAGGGCACGACGTTCGATATTTTCCTGCCGCGGCATCGCCCCGAGCACGACGCGCAGCACGAGGTGCATGCGGCGAACGGCGCGGGCAAGGAGGCGGGGGCTGGAGCGAAACCGCGCGCCGATCTCACCGGCCAGGGCACCATCCTGCTGGTCGAGGACGAAGAGGGCTTGCGCTCGCTGAACGCACGCGGCTTGCGCTCGCGCGGCTACAGCGTGATCGAGGCGTCGAACGGCATCGAGGCGATGGAGGCGCTCGAGGAAAAAGAGGGCGCGGTCGATCTGGTGGTGTCGGACGTGGTGATGCCGGAAATGGACGGCCCGACGCTCTTGAAGGCGATGCGCGGCCGCAATCCGGACCTCAAGATCATCTTCGTCTCCGGCTATGCCGAGGATGCCTTCGAGAAGAGCCTGCCGGAGAAACAGCAATTTGCCTTCCTGCCAAAGCCGTTCACGCTGAGCCAGTTGGTCGCGGCGGTGAAGGAAACCATGACGTCGCAGTAGGGCGTCATACACCTATCGTCATGGCCGGGCTTCGACCCGGCTATCCGTCTTCTTCACAAGGATCCTTGCGAAAAGCGAGGGTCCCCCCGGGTCAAGCCCGGGGGTGACATTAATGCAGGCTAATGCGCGTCCCGCGACCCGACGCCGCAGCCGGGGTTCCCGATTACAGCTTCACTTTTAGGCTCTCCTGCCCATCTTAAGGGCGCCTCCCCATGCCGGGGACTTTAAGGGAAAACAACATGAAATTCTCGCAACGTACGCGCGGTATCGTCCAGGCGATCGCCGTTGTTCTGGCGTTGGCGATCCCGTCGGTAGTAGCCGTCTCGTCGGCCGACGCCCGTGTCGGCGGCGGCTTCTCATCGGGCTCGCGCGGTTCACGCACGTTCTCCCCGCCGCCAAGCACGTCGACGGCACCTGGCACCGCACAGCCATTCAACCGCACCACGACCCAGCCGGGCAATCCCGGTCTCGGTTCGCCCTCGAGCACAGGCGGCGGCTTCTTCAATTCGCCGGGCCGCGGCCTGCTGGGCGGCCTTGCCGCAGGCTTCCTCGGCGCCGGGCTGCTCGGCATGCTGTTCGGCGGCGGGATGTTCTCGGGCATCGGCGGATTTTCATCGATCCTCGGCCTGATATTGCAGATCGTCCTGATCGTCTTCGTGGTCAGACTGGCGATGTCCTGGTGGCAGCGCCGTCACATGACATCGGCGGCCTACGCCGGCGCGGGCGCCGGTCCCGCGGCGCAAGGCGGCTTCGGTTCAGGAATGGGTTTTGGATTGGGATCGGCCAGCGCGCCGCGCGAAATCCTGCCTGCCGACTACGAAACTTTCGAGCGGTTGCTCGGCGAAATTCAAGCCGCATGGTCGAACGAAGATGTCGCCAAATTGCACGCGCTGGCGACGCCGGAGGTGGTTTCCTACTTCGTCAAGGATCTGGAGCAGAACCGCGCGCGCAACGTCGTCAACAAGGTCTCCAGCGTGAAACTCTTGCAGGGCGACCTCGCCGAAGCCTGGCGCGAAGGCGACACCGATTATGCGAGCGTCGCGATGCGGTACTCGCTGATCGACAAGACCTTCGACCGCGCCTCTGGCCGGCTGGTCGAAGGCAGCGAGCAGCCGGACGAGGTCACGGAGGTCTGGACCTTCCTGCGGCCGCGCGGCGGAAATTGGGAGCTGTCGGCGATCCAGCAGACCAACTGACAGTCTAACATAGACAAGAGCGCTGCGGATCAAACCGCGGCGCTTTTTGTTTTTGGAGTAACGGTCAGCCACGCGGAACGATTTGAAGCTCGACGAGAGCTATCATTTGCAGTACCGCGACATTCCGCTCGCCGGTCTTCGCTGTGCGTAGTATCGATTCCGCAAGGATGTTGACATGCGCCGAGTTGATCGGGTGCGGCAGGGTGGCTATCGCTCCCTCCAGCGCAGCAGTCATGATCTCGATCACTTCGGGAGAGAATGATGCATCCGCGAAATCCTTCATCGGCGGGCCTGCGGACGGAGAAAGTGCTACGTCATTCCTTTGCTCCACAACGCTGGAAAAAATCAGGAGTTCCGACGGCTGCGACCTGTCACGCTCGAAACAAATGCTTCGCCCATTGCTTGCGCCTTGGTCTTGATACCTTCGGCCTGCACCGGATACCGAGGCGCTCACCAGGCGCGGCTATCGCCGCGGCGGCCACGTCGCCGATTGCAGGCCTCAACGCCTCTTCCGCATGATGGACAGTTGATGTAGCCTGATCGCAGAGCCGCCATCAGGACGTGCCGAAGTCCTGCGAAATATCGGCGCCGTCTTTGCCTGCGGCGGGCGTCGCACTCTCTTTGATCTCTACGCTTATGGCCAACCCATTTCGACTATGTCGGAAGAGGGCACGGCGCCATTGATTGCAACAGCTACTGACGGCCCCGGCGTTTTGGTCATCTTCGATGTGCCTGAACCCAGTGCAGCACCGGCGATTTGCGGCGTTGTGGTAGCAGCCGGCACGCTCCAGAATGTTAAGCTCACTCGTCTGTTGACGCAGGACGAAGTGATGCAGGTCCGGCAAAAAGCCAGTAAGCTTCGCTCCGCATATACCCCGCCCGGTGGTTAAGAGATATCGGTGGCAGCCGATGCGGCTGCCACCATCATTCGCGATTGGCACTGCACCCAATACTGGACATTCGATTGGGTTGACCGGCTCTGGTCCCCAGTGGATCGAAAACCTCCATCGCCATGTGATGTGCAAAAAATTGCCAGCGTCCGCAGGTCGGCTCCGCCGACGGCGGGCTATGCCGTGCCTCTCCGTGCGTGCGCCGGGACAGGCCGGCCGAACCGATGCTCTATTGGTTTGTTAATGCTGCAAACCACGCATCGCATGGAAGACAGAACAGGGATGTCACATGAAATACTCGCTTTATTACTGGCCGGACATTCAGGGACGCGGCGAATATATCCGCCTGGCACTGGAAGATGCCGGCGCTGACTATGACGATGTAGCGCGCAGGGGCAACGGCACGTCGGCAATGATGCGGATGATGGAGGGGAATCGCGGCATGCCGCCCTTTGCGCCGCCATTTCTCAAGGCGGGAAAACTTCTGATCGGGCAGACCGCCAATATCCTGCTTTATCTCGGCGCGCGCCATGGGCTCGCGCCAAAGTCGGAAGCCGGGAAGCTTTGGGTGCATCAGCTTCAGTTGACGATCGCCGACCTCGTGCTCGAAAGTCACGACACCCATCATCCGCTTGGCCCGTCGCTCTACTATGAAGACCAGCGTGCGCCCGCCAAGAAACGCACCGATGAGTTCTGGAAAGAGCGCGTGCCGAAATATCTCGGCTATTTCGAAGGGCTGCTGAAGGGCCATGGCGGCGCTTACCTCACCGGCCGCAGGATCACCTATGTCGACCTCTCGATGTTCCAGGTCGTGGAGGGGCTGCGCTACGCTTTTCCAAAGCGGATGAAAGCCTTCGAGCCGGAAATTCCCGGCCTGGTCGAACTGCGCGATCGCGTTGCCGCGCGGCCCAACATCAAGGCTTATCTCTCAAGCGACCGGCGTATCGCCTTCAACGAGGACGGCATTTTTCGACACTACAAGGAGCTGGATTTGTAGCAAGCGGCGAGCGGCCGACCGCAGGTTCCCCGCATCTCTTCTGCTGCACGACGTGGAACAGTCAGCAACCCATCTCGTTGTTGTGTGCCCATTCCAAAGGAGGATCCTGATGAAGAAAACACTCGTCATCGCGACCGCCGTTCTGTTTGGAACGAGCGCCTTCGCACTCGCCGCCGAAAACAAGGGCGGCGCCTCAAAGATGTCGCCCGGTCACAAAATGCAAAACTCCAAGTCCGGCACCAGCAAGGGTGCGTCCGAAAATAGCCCCGGCGATCAGATGCAGGACAAGGGCACGGTCGGGCAGTCGAGGGGCTCAAAGAAGGGCGCATCGGAATATTCGCCCGGCGACCGCATGAACGACAAGCGCGGCAAATACTGAGCGGCAAATATTGAAATGAAACGAGCCCGTCGGCCGAGCTGACGGGTTCTTTGTGATCGGCCAGTGGCCGATCGCCCGCGGTGCGGGCGCGCGGAGCGTTTTGCCGACGCTCAGATCAGGGTAGAGCGCGATGACTTTTCTTCGAATCGTCATCCCACTCTATCTTTTTGTTTGAGCATGATCTTTTTCGGAAAACCGGTATCCACTTTTCCGGATCATGCTCTAGCGGTTCCGTCCATCGATCGGCGTCATGGCGATCGTGGAGAGGTCGATGCCGTCGATGCAACTGACGTTGAGCGCTATCACCTCGGTGCCGTCGGGCCGCGTGCCGCGGGCGAACACGTCGACGCCGCAATCGATGCAGAGCTGATGCCGGATGGCGTGCCTGTTGAAGAGATATTCCTTGAGGTTTTCCTCGCCGGCCCGGAGCTGGAAGTTCGTCGGCGCCAGGAACGCTAAATGCAGCCCCTTCTTGGTGCAGATCGAGCAGTTGCACGCGGTTACCATGGCGAGATCGCTGGTAGCTTCAAACCGCACTTGGCCGCAATGGCAGCCGCCCGTAAAGGTTTTGGGGGTAGGCATCGTCAGCTCCTTGCCGTTGCCATCATTTAAGGCATTTTCCGGCAGGTTGGCGACGCTGATTTCTCCGTAAAGGGAGGGGCGACTGTGGATCAGGCCAACTGGTCCACCCGCGTTCCCTGTCCGGGCGGCAGCGGAGGCGGCGGCGTCGGCTGAGCCGCGCCGGCGTCGTCGGCAAAGGCGTCGACGGTCGGGTCAGTCGTCTTGGGCGCGCTCGCCTGCGGCGCGGCTATTGGGGCTGACGGCGTGATACTTGAAATGTTCACCTGAGGGACCCTCGATTCATCGCGACCATCCTCGCCGAGTGCGACCAATGCATCGTGAATCCAGTCGTTAAAATGCGACGCATCGGGACCGATCCCGCCGCATGGTGAACGGGAGGTGCCCTCTATTGGTCCAGGCTGCGCGAGATCGTAATCGAGGATTCGGTCTTGGTCCTGGTGCAGCGCATATCGAGACGGCGGTAGCGGATCGAGACGTCGTCGCCATGGATCAGGCCGGTCCGCTTGACGCAGCGCGTCGCGCCTTTCAGCATGTCGTCCTTCGGCAATGTGAAGATGATGGCGGCGGCGCCGGCGATCAGATCGAGAAAGGCCGGCGACGCCTTGCGGTCGGCCTTGGCGAACAATTGATTGCTGAAGTTCTTGCCCGAACAGCCGAGCGTGATTTCCCGGGCGTTTGGATGCGCCAGATAAATCGTGCCCGCGGCCGTCTGCCCGACCCGTATGCCGTCGATCTGGCCCTTGAGCTGGCCCGCGAGATCGTCGCACCGATCCGCCCGCGCCGGCAGTGCCGTGAATGCGGCAAGCCAAGCAAGCGCTGCGGCGAGCAAGGCCGAGCGGCGAAACTGTCGTCGTGATGTCATGTGTGGAGGCCCCTGTGCAGCTCATTGAAGCGGCTGCGAGCTGATAGCGCAAGGTGCAGTTTCCCTGCACAAAGCGCAAAGAACATAGTTGCAAATTGGTCACCACTGGAGAATGCTGACTTCCAAGCCATATGGAAATATGGTAATCTATCCATACGAGGGGCGACCCGCGTAACCGAATGCCCGATTTTGAATGGGACACCGCAAAAGACAGGCTCAATCGGGTCAAGCATGGCATCGGGTTCGAGTTAGCCCAGCAGGCGTTTCTGGACCCGTTGCGCCTGATTGCCGAAGACCTCGATCATGGCGGTGGCGAGCAGCGGTATTTCTGCTTCGGCCGGGTCGAGGGAGCCGTGATGACGGTACGTTTCACATGGCGAAACCAGAAGATCAGGATTTTCGGGGCTGGCTACTGGCGGAAAGGAAAGGCGATCTATGAAAAAACCAACGGTTAAATACAGCAAAGGCGAGATCGGCCGCGTCAGGATCGTTGAGGATTTCCTGCCGCCACCGGACAGGCTGGTGCTGCGCGAGGACAATGTAAAGGTGACGCTGAGCTTGTCGCAGCGCTCGGTGGCCTTCTTCAAGCGCGCTGCGCGGCAGCGCCGCGTGCCCTATCAGCGCATGATCCGCGCGCTGGTGGACGCCTATGCGGAGAAACAGGAAGGCAAGGGGTGAGCGCCATATCGCGCGTTCTCAACGCCGGGCTGAATATGCCGCACCACTCGGTCCCGCGGTCTCCCCTCGGAGGGGAAAACCTTCCTTTTGTTCGAAAAATGCTTAGAACGGTTCAGTCGCCGGAAGGACCTGCAATCGACACAGCCCGGCCTAGAACCCGCGAGCTACCCCATGAACGCCCCGTCAGCCTTTCCCGACCAGCAAAAACCCGTTCCGCCCTATAGGCACACGCCGCTGTTTCCGCTGGGGCCGGATACCACACCCTATAAGAAGATAACGAGCGAGGGCGTGCGGGTCGAAAGGGTGCTGGACAAGGAAATGCTGGTGGTGTCGCGCGAGGCGCTGCGCTCGCTCTCGGAAGCTGCCTTCGGCGACATCAATCACTATTTGCGGCCGGGGCATCTCAAGCAGCTCCGCAGCATCCTCGATGACGAGGAAGCCAGCGACAACGACAAGTTCGTCGCGTTCGATTTCCTCAAGAACGCCAACATCGCCGCCGGCGGCGTGCTGCCGATGTGCCAGGACACCGGCACCGCGATCATCATGGGCAAGAAGGGCTGCAGCGTCATCACCGACGGCGACGACGAAGCCGCGCTTTCCGAAGGCGCCCGCGACGCCTATCTGCGCCGCAATCTGCGCTATTCGCAGGTCGCACCCTTGTCGATGTATGAGGAGAAAAACACCGCCAACAACATGCCGGCACAGTGCGAGATCTATGCCGAGGGGGATGACTCTTACAAATTCATGTTCATGGCCAAGGGCGGCGGAAGCGCCAACAAGAGCTTCCTGTTCCAGGCGACGCCGTCGGTGCTCACCAAGGATCGGCTACTGGCATTTTTGAAGGAGAAGGTGCTGACGCTCGGCACCGCGGCGTGCCCGCCCTATCATTTGGCGATCGTGATTGGCGGCACCTCGGCCGAACTTTGCATGAAGACCGTGAAGCTTGCCTCCGCGCGCTACCTCGATGCGCTGCCCACGCATGGTTCGGCCGACGGCAACGCCTTCCGCGATCTTGAGATGGAGCAGGAAATCTTGAAAATGACGCAGTCGCTCGGCGTCGGCGCGCAGTTCGGCGGCAAATATTTCTGCCATGACGTGCGCGTGATCCGCCTGCCGCGCCACGGTGCCTCGCTGCCGATCGGACTCGGCGTGTCCTGCTCGGCCGACCGCCAGGTCCTCGGCAAAATTACCAAGGACGGCGTCTACCTCGAGGAGCTCGAGCATAATCCTGCGCAATATCTGCCCGCCGTAGAGCAGTCGCTCGGTGGCGAGGTCGTCAAGATCGATCTCGACCGGCCGATGAAGGATATTTTGGAAACGCTGTCGAAACATCCGATCAAGACCCGGCTGTCGCTGACCGGGACCATGATCGTCGCGCGCGATTCCGCGCATGCCAAATTGCGTGAGCGGCTGGAAAAGGACGAACCGCTGCCGGATTATTTCAAGAACCATCCGATCTATTACGCCGGTCCCGCCAAGACGCCGGACGGCTATGCCTCCGGCGCGTTCGGCCCAACCACCGCGGGACGGATGGACAGTTTTGTCGACCAGTTCCAGGCGGCTGGTGGATCGATGGTAATGCTGGCCAAGGGCAACCGCGCGGCCGCGGTGCGCGAGGCCTGCAAGAAGTATGGCGGCTTCTACCTCGGCTCGATTGGGGGTGCTGCGGCGAACCTCGCCGAGCACTGCATCAAGAAGGTCGAGGTGGTCGAATATCCCGAGCTTGGCATGGAAGCGATCTGGCGCATCGAGGTCGTCGATTTCCCGGCCTTCATCATCATCGATGACAAGGGCAACGACTTCTTCAAGGAATTGAATCTGGGGTGAGAATTCAAGCCCGTTGCTATCTTCCTGCCGTAAGGCCTTGAACTGAGAGCACAATGATCGAATGGTTCGACGACCTGAAGTTAGGGATGCGCTTCAAGAGCGGTGCGGTTACCGTCAGCCGGGAAGATATCAAGCGGTTCGCCTCCGAATTCGACCCGCAGCCGTTCCACATGGACGAAGCCGCCGCCGAGAACACGGCGTTCAAGGGCCTTGCAGCTTCAGGATGGCATACGGCCGCAATCGCCATGAACCTTGCGGTCCAGGTCCGGCCGTTCGGGCCGCATCCGCTGCTGGGGGCTGGCGTCGATGATCTGCGCTGGATGAAGCCGGTGCGCCCCGGCGACACACTCCACCTCGAGGGCGAGGTGGTCGAACTGGTCCCGTCGCGAACCAAGCCGCAAGGCATCGCCCGGGTCAAATGGACCGCCTACAATCAACACGACGAGCCGGTCTATACATTCAACCCGATCGGAATCGTGCCTCGCCGTCCCACCTAAAGCGAGCAAGGTGAGCCGGTCAGCGCATCGAGGCCCACCTGTGTCGAATGCGGAACGTTTCGCTACGTCCGCCTTACGCCCTGGTCCCCGTAAACGAAAAACTGCCCATCGGACCGATGCCCATTTCGCCGGACATGCTGTCGCCCGCTACCTTGCCGGAAAATTCCAGCGTCAGCGGCATCGGATTGGTGATCGAGACCTTCCAGGTGAGGTCGTCGCCATTGGCGGTGCCGTCGAAAATCTCGGTGGAATTGCCATCGGCGCCCTGCGTGCCCGTCAGGGTGCCGCCCGTGCTTTTTAGGTTCAGCGTCGCCTTGCGCTCGCCCATCGGGGTCGACATGACAAGATTCCAGTTTCCGTCCACAGCCATGGCTTGGTCTCCTCGATCGATTGTTTCGCAAAACCCGGAATGGTTTCGGGGCGCGGTATAGCTCATCCCGAAGCCCAAGCCCAACCCCATGAAAAGGGGGTGTTTGACGCGTTTCTTCACGCGATCAGGCGGTGGGGAGGGCAGCGGCTGGGGCGGATTCGTCCTTCGCCCTGCGATATTGCGGATACCATTTGGTGAAATAGATCGCGCTGTTGCGGGCGGCGAAGGCAATCGCAAGGCCCGACCAGATCGGCAGTCCCGGCACGTAGAGCATCGCCAAATTGGAGGCCATCATCACCAGCGCGGCGGCGGTCCAGGCAGCGGTGATGATGTAGTTCGCGCGCAGGAAGCCGGGCAGGCCTGCGGTTTCGGCGGGCACCGCTTCAATCGCGTATTGCAGCGTGAACGGGCGGCGGATCAGCATCGAGATCAGCGAGATTGCGAATATGCCGGTGTCGACCGCGAGTTTGACCCCCGGCTTGCCCAAGCCCGGATCAATCAGCGCGAGGTAGAGTCCGACGCCGGCGAACAGGATCGCGGAGCCCGCGCCGAGCCATTTGAGCGAACGGCCGCGAACGAAATCGAGCGCGATCACGGCGAGGCAAATCGCGGCGGCTGCGAATGCGCTCACCTTGGCCGAGGTCAAGAGCATCAGCGACGCAAAGGCGCCGTAGGGGGCGAGAATCAGGAAGATCGTCATGCCTAGCCTCGTCCGACTATCTTTACGATGTAAAGATGTGGTTACAGCAGCGGCCTCTCACGGTCAAGCAAAATCTTTACGATGTAAACATCAGGCCGTATAAGGTGTTGGATGGCCAAAAGGACCGCGATAACCCGACGCCACGTCCGCCCGGCCGCGAGGCGGGCCGCAAAGGCGCCGGCGAAGACGCCGCAACAGCCGTCACGGCGCGCGGGCGCCAGTGACGATACGCCGTATCATCACGGCGCGTTGCGCGATGCGCTGCTGGAGGCGGCGGAACGGGTATTGGAGCGCGACGGGCTCGCCGGGCTGACGTTGCGTGCGGTGGCGCGGGAGGCCGGCGTGTCGCATGCCGCCCCGACCCATCACTTCGGCGATCTCACCGGCCTTGTCAGCGAGCTCGCCGCGATCGGCTTCCGCCAGTTCAACGCCACCATGGAGGCGGCGCGCGCCACCGGCACCTTGCCGCTGGAGAAGTCGATGGCCGGCGCCAAAGCCTATGTCGGATATGCGCAAGCCCATCCCGGCATGTACGGATTGATGTTCCGGACCGAACGGCTGGACATGTCGCGGCCGTCACTCCATGAAGCCGCCAATGCTTCATTCGCCGGGCTTGCCGCCGCGGTCGGCGCGAGCCGGCATGAGCAGATCTTCGAGGAGGCGCTGTCGCTCGAACAGGCCGCCGCGATCGCGCGCGCCTGGTCGCTCGTCCACGGCTTCACCACGCTGCTGCTGGACGGCCGGCTCGCCGATATCCTGCGGCGACTGCCGAAGGGCACCAGCGTCGAAACCCTGCTGGAGGCCATGCTTAAACTGACCATGGGCCGGCAGGCCGGGTCATGACCCGAGGCCGAAGGAAATCGGCGCTGCCGTTAAGGACTACGAGGCAATCAGTTTCTTCACCGGCGTCGGGTCGAGATTGAATATCCTCGCCGCGTTCAAACCCAGAATGTTGCGCTTGGCCTGTTCGGTGAGGAAAGGAAGATCGCAGATTTCCTGCGGCAAATCGAAATCGTAGTGCGGCCAGTCGGACGAGAACATCAGCTGCGTTTCGGCCCTGATCATTTCGAGGGTGGTTTCGAGCGCCTTCGGGTGCGTCGTCTCCATGGGTTGGGTGGTGTAGAAACAATTGTGGTTCATGTATTCGCTAGGCATCCGCTTCAACTGGGGAGCCTCGGAAGGGCGCATCAGGTACTGATCGTCAAGCCGCTGCATCAGGAAGGGCACCCATGCCAATCCGCTTTCAACCCACAGCGCCTTGAGCTGGGGGAACCGTTCGGGAATCCCGTTCAGGATCCAGTTCGTCATATGGACCATATTGCACCAGACGAATCCCAGTGCGTGCATGCCGAGAAACCGGTTGACGGTCGCAAGCGAAGGGTCCTGCCAATGATAGCCGGCATGGAAGGCCAGCGGCTTGCCGGTCGCCTCGATCATTGAATAAAGCCGCATATAGTCGTTGTGGTGCACCGGCTTGTGGCGGGTGCTGGTCACGCAGAATCCGATCACACCTTTCTTGTCGCCTAGCTCCTCGACGGTCCGTTCGGCCTCTTTGGGGGTGTTGAACGGCAAATAGACCAACGATTTGACCCGGTCGTCTTCGGACAGGATCTGATCGATGAGCCAGCGATTGTAGGCGCCGCCGAGCCACACTTCCATTTCTGGTTGCGGATGCATGCCGAGAAAAAGCATGGGCGTCGGGAATACCACCATGTTGTCGATGCCAAGCGAATCCATCGCCCGGCGCGTCAAGGTGACGTCGCGATGGACGTCGGTTTCCTCGACGATTTCCCGCTGACCGTCCTGATGAGGGATGCGCCCACCCACCGACTGGTAGCGCAGTCCGAGATCGCCATTGAGCCCATAGGGAGGCGCGCCGAGCCGCTCCGCCTGGAACCGCATCGCGTTGTCGCGGACGACGGGATCCTCGATGTAGGTGACGATCTCCTTCCAGGACACGGTTTCAACATGGTGGGCGTCGATGTCGCACACGAACCAGTCCTGCAGGCCGCGGCGGATCGCGTTGCGCCTGGCGTGGGCGAGGATGTCGCGGGTATCGGTGTGAACGCTGATCTCTTGTATCGGCGAATATTGCGGCTCGATCCTGCCTTGGATGTTCATGATCGTCCTCCCGCGGAATAGGTGTCCTCGTCCGGGCGCCGCCGATACCAAAGCGCAAGCTCCATCGGTCCGAGATGAAGCGCGCGGAGCATTTCGGAAACCGCCGACAACAGCTCGGTTGGGGTCATTTCGCTGTCCCGCTGTCCCGCGATCGGCGAGAACGTTCTTTCCTCTCCGTCGGATTTCGCGACATAGAGACGAATGGCCGCGGTCAGGATCTGCGCGACGGCTTCGTCGGAAACGCGATAGGCTTCGTTGTTGTCAACCAGCTCCCGCGACGCGCGCAGTAGCTTGGGGGCCGCCTCGTCGATCCAGCCGTAGAGATCGTTTTTCCTGCTACCTTCAGGTTCGAACATAGATCTCGCCCTCCCGGATCGTGATATCCGCCTTGCGCAGTCGAATGCGGCTGTTGCCCTGATGGAATCCCGTCTTGATGCTGTATTCATAACCGTGCCACGGACACACGATGTTGGTTTCGGACGGGTCGTATTCCTGGCGGCGGATCGTCTGGTCGGCGGCGACCGGCTCGATCACTCGCTTCATGATGCGTCCCTGGCAAACCGGCCCGGCGCGATGGGCGCAGCGGTTGTGCCAGGCAAAAAATTCGCCATCGATCTTGAAGATTCCGACTTCCTGCTCGCCGCAGTCGATCACCTTGCGGTCGCCGTCCGCGTAATCGGTCACTTTCCCCGCAGAAAATTCGGGCATCTGTCACTCCCGGTCTAGAACTGGCGAGCGCATACCCACCGAATGCTGCTCTAACCCGCTCCCGTGTCAACCCCGTTTCACCAGTTCCGCGGGGACGGCGCGGGCGCGACCACCTTCTTCCCGTCCTGGCATCCCGTCCTTGCCGCACCAGGCTTGCCGTGACGGCGGACAAGGGCCGCTACCGCTACCTTGAATGTGACACTCAAGTTTAAAAGGGCTCGTTTCATCAGGGAACGGATGAACTTCACAAGCGTTCGACTTGCGCAATCTGGGGAAGGTTCAGGCGCTAACGCGCGAAACACCTGACATTGGCGCTGAAACGTTTTAGAACATCATCTTCGCTTTCAGCCTTCGTTCGAGTATCACTCCACGTCATGCCTGCCATTTCCAAGCATAAGCCCTACCGCATCGGCCGCTCCCGCACCGGACTTGGCCTCTTCGCCACCAAACCGATCAAGAAGGGCACCAAAATCGTCCGCTATTTTGGTCCGCTATTGGATTCCCGGAAGAAAAAGGACGACGCGATCGAGAATAAGTACCTGTTCGAGCTCAACGGCCGCTGGACCATCGACGGCTCGGTGCGCGAGAACATCGCCCGTTACATCAATCATGCCTGTAAGCCCAACGCGGAATCCGATGTCAAACCCCGCAAGCGCAAGGTTTTTATCCGCGCCATCAAGAACATCGAGCCGGGCGAAGAGATCAACTACGATTACGGCACCGATTACTTCAAAGCCTATCTGAAGCCGATCGGCTGCAAATGCGAGGCCTGCGAGAAGAAGCGCAACAAGAAACGCGCCGAGGCGCGGGCCGAACGGCGGCGGCTGAAAGTCAAGGCGGAGCGCAAGTCGCTGAAGAAGGCGGAGAAGCTCGCCAAGGCCCAAGAAAAGAAGGGTCAAGAAAAGAAGGTTCAAGAAAAGAAGGTTCAGGAAAAACTGAAAGAAAAGCAAAAGCTGAAGTTGAATGGCGTCAAGGCCAACGGCGAACACCTCAACGGCAAGAGCCGTTCAAAGGTCGCTCGAAACAAGCCGGCTGCCACCAAGCCTCAAACCCTTGCGGTATCGCCTGACCCAAATCAGATGGCGGCCTAGCCCGGCGAGCCCTTCGACTTCACAAATCCCAGCGTAGTCCAGTCGACGCCAGCGGCACGATTTCGTTCCTGGCTGGATTCGGTGCGTAATTGCAATACCGGATGCAGGCCTTGCATTCGTGCCAGCGCGATTGTTTCTTCGGCCGATATTTCGAACATGCGCCGTCCCTGCGGGACCGGTCCGTGCCTGATCTTCATAATCATCATGCCGCCAGGCCCCAACAGCAAGGCGAGGTTCGGCATCGCCCGGCGGCGCTGGCTCTCGTCGAAATGCATCCAGACCGCCGTCAGCATGACGACGTCAAATGTCGAATTTCGCGCGCGTAGGCTCGCGAGGTCGGCCAGGCTGTCGTTGATCCATTCGATCTGCGGCGACGGATGCAGGGCCATCGCCGGCAGCCGCATTGCGTCCGTCGGCTCGACCGCGACGACGCGATGGCCCATCGATGCGAACCAGGCCGCATCGCGTCCGGTCCCGGACCCGATATCGAGAACGCTGGACGGCCTATCCGGCAGCAAATGCCGCACGTGCCTGTGATTTTCCGAGGCCGGAATGCTCTCATAGCGCCTGAAGAGCTCTTCGGCCTCCTCGGTGTAGCCTTCGGTGCCGCTGATCTGCGCTGACATGGCGCGCCGCCTCCCTTCCGCAACCAAGCAACGCTATCCGGGCAGCATGATCGGATCAGAAAAGATTTGATCCCCACGAAACCAAAGTTACCCGCTGCGCGAACAGATCCGTCAACGCGATGCAATGTTCCGCCATTTGGTTTCGATCGCGGCGGTGATGGCATGTATTCGCGCCTCATGGGCTGCCCAGAAGGCGCGGCTCGCGGCGGGAGTTCCCTGCCGGTATCTCGCATAGACATCGGTTGGCCGGATAAGCTCAAGAGCCGACGGCGTGTTGGTCGTCGCGGCTGTCTCAGCTGCGGCCGTTTTCGATGGGCTCTTCGCCGCACCGGCCGGCCATGGTCCTGGCCCGCTGTAAGGTGAGCCCATGGCGACGAGATGCGAGCGCGCACGAGTGCAGTACGTGCCGGAGAGCGGAGACATGACCTCCTCGCCATGACCAGCTCGATATTTCATCAAGGCCCGGCAGAGATCGCCTGCGGCGAGGCGCCACGCCTGACTGAGATAGATCACGCCGTAATGAATGTTGATTTCGGGTTTTGCCAGTTCTGCCGTGCTTCCCGTGAAGCCGAGCATGGCCGCCGTTCCCGGCCTCACTTGCATCAAACCGATCTCGCCGACGCGGCCGATCGTCGAGGCATCATAGCTGCTTTCGACGAACACCACCGCCTCTGCAATATCCGCCGGTAAATCGGTTTTGAGCGTCTCCTGCTCAATCAGCGCCCGGATGCCAGATCGTTCGGCAGAATTCTGTCGGGCCGCCGGGGCGGGCGGCTCTGGAGCTTTTGCCTCTTCCTTGGTTTCCTCGACCTTAGCCGGAGAAGCTGGCTCGGCTCCAGCGTGAGCCAATGTGGCCGCAAGGCTCACCAACACACCGCTAAGCACGGCTATCGCACTCGAACGCATTTCGCGCATCACCATTCACCCGGATTGGATTTTTTCCTTCGAACGACGATCAGATGTCGGCAGCTTGCAAAGCAGCAGACCATTTTGCCTATCAGTGTTGCAGCTCGATCCTATCATGTCCGGCGATCATCGCTTGTTCCTTGTCAGACTTGTGACAAGGAGCGCCACGCACGAATGGCTAGATGGACCACGACGAGCCTCTCCTCACGTTTGCGGGTTGGATGACGGCTCGGCGGAACCAGGCTCGGAGCCGACGCCACAAGCGGATCGGGCACAGCACCCTGCCGACGCTGTTCTCGACCGCCTGAACATGCGCGAACACGAGGAAACCTGTGTCGTGCACCAGCGGTTCGGGCATGTTGAGGCAGCGGGCCAAAAGCCAGGTCGCCAAGTTGAGCAACCAGGCAAAGGCGCCGACGGCAGGGCGTGGGAAGCGGGAAGGCGTGCTCATAGTCATCTCCTGTGACCTTCGAAGATGACCCCGTCTGATACGCAATTCGATTACGTCGGAGGTAATGGAAGGCGTGAACAGCGCATGATAGATTTTCGACCATGAACCTGCAGACCTCCACCGCCAGAGACGACCGCGCTCGTCCGGTCCATATCGGCGACCACCTGCGCGAGTGGCGGCAGCGCCGCCATTTGAGCCAGCTCGATCTCGCCGGCGATGCCGAGATATCGGCGCGCCACTTAAGCTTCGTGGAAACCGGCCGTGCTTCGCCGTCGCGCGAGATGGTCCTAAAACTCGCGGAGCGACTGGACGTGCCCTTGCGCGAGCGCAACGTGCTGCTGGTCGCAGCGGGGTTCGCGCCGGCGTTTCCGCAGCGTTCGCTCGACGACCCCGCGCTGAAACCAGTACGGCGGGCGATCGATCTTGTGCTCAAAGCGCACGAGCCCAATCCAGCCCTCGCGGTCGACCGCCATTGGAACCTGGTGTCCGCCAACCGTATGGTGGCGCCGCTGCTCGAGGGCGTCCCCGAGCGCCTGCTCGGGCAGCCCTTCAATGTGCTGCGGCTGAGCTTTCATCCCGAAGGACTGGCGTCGCGCACCGTCAATCTCGCCGAATGGTGCGGGCATCTCCTGGAGCGGCTGCATCGGCAGTGCGAGACCACCGCTGACCCCGAGCTGATCAAACTCTATTCCGACCTCAAGGCCTATCCGATCCCGGCGCGCTCCGCGCCATTGTCATCCGACAACGTCGCGATCCCCTTCAAGATGCGCCACCACGGCGAGATCTTAAGCTTTTTCTCCACCACGATGGTGTTCGGCACGCCCGTCGACATCACGACCTCGGAACTGGCGCTGGAAACGTTCTTTCCGGCCGATGATCTGACCGCCGAGCGGATGCGGGCGATCGCGGCAAACCTCGACTAGCGCGCTTGTTTCGTGTGCCGCTGGGCTTATCTTGGGATCATCGTTCCCGGAGAATACGCCGATGGCCGCCCTGAAACCGCTCAAGATCGATGTCGTCTCCGACGTCGTGTGCCCCTGGTGCTACATCGGCAAGAAGAGGATCGAGAACGCGCTGGCGTTGGTGCCGGACGTTCCCGTGGAGCTGCACTTCAGGCCGTTTTTCCTCAATTCGTGGGTGCCGCGCGAGGGTATCGGCCGCGATGAATATCTGACCGCGAAGTTCGGCTCGGTCGAGGCTTACAAGGGCATTGCTGGACGCGTCGTTGCCGCGGCGGGCGAAGAGGGACTGTCGTACCGGCCTGATCTGGTCAAGCGCCAGCCCAACACCATCGATTGCCACCGGCTGATCCATTGGGCGGAAGCGCAGGGCAAGGCGGCCGAAATGAAACAGCGTTTGATGGAATTGTATTTCCGCGATGGCGGCGATCTCACCGACATCGAGGTGCTGGTGCAGGCGGCGGCCGATTGCGGGTTAGATGCCGACGAGGTGCGCCGCCGTCTTGCGACCGACGAGGACGTCGCACTGATCTCGGGCCAGGCGCAGGAAGCCTCCGACAAAGGCATTTCGGGCGTGCCGACGTTTGTGTTCGCGCAGAAATACGCGGTGTCGGGCGCGCAGCCGGCCGACCAGCTCGCCCGCGCCATCCGCCAGGTATCGGCGGAGATCAACGCAGAGGCGGCGGAGTAGGGTCTCGCCGGTGGACTTGAATTTGCTGGAGCCTTACGCGACTATCGGGTTGGAGGTAAGGATGAAGATCAAGATTGTCGTGCATGAGGCGGAGGAGGGCGGCTTCTGGGCCGAGGTCCCCGCCATTCCCGGCTGCGTTAGCCAAGGCGACAGCATGGACGAACTCATGCAAAACCTTCATGAAGCAATTGAAGGGTGTCTCTCGATTGAAGTCGCCCCACCTGAACCCGGTGGCACCGAACGGATGCTGGAGCTACCTGTGTGAAATCGTTATCCGGCCGCGACTTCGCCCGGATTGTCGAGCGGCGCGGTTGGACATTGCTTCGTGTCAGTGGCAGCCATCATATTTACGGCAAGAGCGGCAGCGTCGTGCGGCTCTCGGTTCCGATCCACGGCAACAAGCCGTTGAAGGTCGGCCTGCTGCGGCATCTGGTGAAGCTCGCAGAAATCTCAGACGACGAGCTCTAGTCTTCTTCAAACAATGATGTGCGCTCGTTCAGCGCCCGTGCCTCCACGCGCGGAGCAAGCGGGTACTGCGACGCGCCAGGTCGAGCGCAAACTGCCGGGAGACCAAGGCCGCATGGATCAACGCCAGCGCGGGATCGTTGTTGCCCAGGGGAATGAGCACGTCACCAATCGCAAAGCGGCCGCGCCAGATCGGATTGATCATGGGGTGGTCGGGGCTTGCGGTGGAATCCGCCGACGCGATCATCGGATCGGCGCAGAGATGCCTAGTGAGATCAAGCGTCAACTGCACGCCCGGCGAGAATTTCGCAAAACGCTCATCGACGCCAAGCTTGAAATAGAACGCGCGATCCTGATGCCGCAGCACGATGGCCGCCGCGACCGGCGTGTCGCCGGCGCGCAACGTCACGATCTCGCATTGGCCGTTCTCGGCAAGCGCTCTCGTCGCGCGACGGATAAAAGCGGCATCGCCTTCATCCTGCACGAGCGCCGTGCCGCGCTTGCCCTTCCAGCCGCCGGCTTCAAGCTTCATGAAGATCTCGATCGCGGCCGCGACCTCGTCCGGCGACCGTGCCGCGTCGAAGCTGACAGCGCCGTTTTCGGCGAGCCGATGGCGCTGGCGGCGGAGCTCCTTCAGTTTCTTATTCCCCAGCGCCTCATGCAGCAATTCTTCCGCATCGCGCGTCGCATCCAGGCTGGCACGGAGATAGGATTGCAACACGCGCGGACGCAGGTCCTCGCGCCTGAGGCTCTCGGTGAAGGCCTTCATCGCAGGGCCGCTCAGCGACATGTCGCGCAAGATCAGCGCGCGGGCGCCGGCCTTTCTCGCCTTAAGGGTCAATTGGCTGACGGCGTCGATGGCCGTGTCGCGATCGAGCGGCGGTGTGCACAGCGTGCCGTAGGGATGCGCGCTCACCAAAGCGGGCAGGGGGATTTTGTAAGCGCGTGACATCGAGACGACCGGCATCAGGCCGATCAGCCCGGCATCGTTCCATGCGGAAAGCATCGAAGCGCCGGCGTGGCCGCTCGCCGAAGCGTCCACCGCCAATTCCCACTCCGGCAGATAGTAGGCGTTCGGCTCGCTGGCGCGCGCGCTTAAGTCCCGCCACAGGTTCGTGCCGATCGCAGTTAGTCGCATGAGGGGATCGGTGTCCGCCGCATGGGCGCGCCGAGCCGCGACATCGCGCATCAATGCGCGACGAACCATCGCTGGCTCAGCAGTATCGGCCACGTCCATTTCCCCCTGGCGAAGGCAATCACGCTAGCGCAAAGCTTGGAAAATACGGTTGGCGACGCGCTGCGATTTGAACGATAATGTTAACGGGTTATTGACCCCTCGAGCGACGCTGGAGCGTGATAACCTTTCTTCCAATCGTCATCCCGCTCCAGCTCCTTGTTTGGGCATGATCTCCGCGCAAACGCGTTCCGCGTTTGTCGCGAGGGAAAACCCGGTAGCCACCCTCGGGTCAAGCCGGAGGGCATGCTTTTCCGGATCGTGCTTTAGATCGGCTCGTAGCTTTCGGATGCGCAGGCGTCGTCGGCATCAACGCGCCGGCGGTCGATGATGACGCCGCCGGAGATCGTGATGCGGTAGGTTTGCGCGCCCAAAGGCCTGCCGTTCGCGGAAGTAAGCTGCAATGCCCTGACGCAGGCCGTCCAGTCCTGTCCGTGGAGGTCGCGACGCGGCGGCGATACCTCAACCTCGGCCGGGTTGGACGCCGCGGTGAACACCGAATCAAGCTTTTCGCGGAGCATCTGCTTGACGTTGGGCGGTGGGTCGGATGGGGGCGGTTCGCTCTCCTTGGCCCGCATGAATTCCGGGACCGGCGAACGGCTATCGGCAATCCCGCAAGCCGAAAGCGCGGTGGCCGCCAACAGCACCAAACCGACGACGGTTCCCCGCATGGTGCGAACCTATCCCCTTCACCCAAGATTAAGCATTGCCGCGGATCCACGCACCTCGCGGATGATCAATAATTGCTGATGTGCAGCCGGGGAGAGCTTTTTTGGGGTTTGCCGTCGTCTGCCCACGGGATAGGTTGGCGGACAGACCGGTCTGGGAGGGGAAAAACCAATGAAGACCTTCGCGGTGGCACTCGGTGTGCTGGCGTTGCTGGCGACGTCCGCGCAAGCGCAAGGCAAGCTGCGGCATAGCGACGACAACAAACCCGAACAGAAGAAGCCGCAGGTGGACGACAAGGCCTACAAGGCCGCGCTCGAGCGCATTCCGGAGTCCAAGGAAAAATACGACCCTTGGGGCGTCGCGCGGCCCGCCGGTACGGCGAAGCAACCCAAGTAGGCGGCTAGCGGCCGGAATTTCACTTCGCGACAAATTCGCCGCTGAACGCCGCCGGCTTGAACCTTGCCTTGAAGCCGGGTGACCAATCGGTTTGAGCATGATCTCCACGCCAACGCGTTACGCGTTGTCGCGAGGGAAAACCGATACCCCTCTTTTCGGGTCATGCTGTTGCGCATTGCCGGGAGGACGCCCGATGTCTCGCCGCTCGCTTCTTCATTTGCTGGTCGCCGCCATCATCCTGCTTAGTGGCTATCCGGCGCTGGCCGAAAACCGCCTCGCGCTGGTGATCGGTCAATCGGCCTATCGTTCGGTTCCTGCACTGCCCAATCCGGCGAACGACGCCAGGGCGATGACGCAATTGCTGTCCGATTCCGGTTTTGAGGTGTTGGCGGCATCCGATCTATCGCAGGACCAGTTGCGCCAAAAGGTCAGCGAATTCGCGGGGCAGTTGGCGACCAAGGGTCCCGATACCGTTGCCCTGGTGTTTTATGCCGGCCACGGCCTGCAGATCGACGGCGAGAATTATCTCGTTCCTGTCGACATCGACGTGAAGCGTGAAGCCGATATTCCCATTCAGGCGGTGCGCCTCAACGATATCCTGAACACGCTGACCTCGGTGCCCAGCAAGATGCGGATCCTGCTGCTCGACGCCTGCCGCAACAATCCATTCCCCGGGATCAACAAGACCGCGGGCCATGGGCTTGCCATCATCGACGCCAAGACCGGCTCGCCCGGCACCTTCGTGTCGTTTTCGACCTCGCCGGGTGCGGAAGCCGAGGACGGCAACGGCAGCGACAGTCCATACACGACGGCGCTGCTGGCGGCGGCCAGGCAGCCGGGGCTTCCGATCGAAGAAACCCTCAAGCGCGTCCGCCTCTCGGTCAACCGGGCGACCGACGGGCGACAGACGCCGTGGGATAGCTCATCGCTGACCGAGGATTTCAGTTTTCTCGTAGGGTCGGCCGCAGCCGGTCCGAGGCCGGTTGCGACCAAACGCAAGGTGGACGACTGGACGCGCCAGTTGCAGGGCAAGCCCGTCGAGGTTGCCAATGAAATGATCGTCGGCGACGGCAGCGAGGAAGCCTATGAGGCGTTCGTCGCTTTGTACACGCAGCCGCCGTTCGGTCCGCAGGCGCGCGAATGGCTCGATCGCCATCGCCGCATGGTGGCGTGGAATATCGCCGTGATCACCAATACCGCGGCGGGCTATCGCACGTTCCTCGCGCAATACCCCGACAGCGATCTGGCCGCGACCGCGCGCAAGCTGGAAGAGCGGCTGCGCAACCGGCTCAACATCGCAACCGCCGTGGCCGCCGTCGTGGGCGGTGCATCCGGCGGGTCCGGGTCGGTGCCGTCGAACCCGATCAGCCCGACCAATATTTCTCTGCCGGGGCCGACCTGTCCGTGCAACGCGCTGCCGTCGCCCGTGAAGAAGGTCGATGTACCCAAGTCCAAGGATTCCGGTCCGCCCAAGCGCGCCGACAAGCAGCCGCCAAAGCGGGCGCGCGGCCCCGACGATGACGTCGTGGTCTATCGCCGCCCGCCGCCGCCCGATATTTACGAGCCCGGGCCGTCGATTGGCATCGGCATTGGCATTGGCGGAGGATTTGGCGGAGGCGAGAGGGGCGGCGGCATGCCGGGCCGAAGAGGCGGCTATTGACCACGTCACCTGTCGCCTCCCGGTTTGTGGTGGCGGCCGTTTGAAAACACACTATGACAGCATCGCGAAAGCGCTCGAGACCATTGCCACCGGCTTGTTGTCGGCAGCGCTTGAGAGCGTGACCCGGCCGAAGCTCATGGTGCGACCGCGGCGAACCACCCGCGCCTCGGCGAGCACGTCCGACGACATCACCGCGCGCATGAAATGCGTGGTCTGATCGACGGTGGTCATCGGCCGGTAGCTGCGGTTCGCGGCCAGATTTGCGATCACCATGGCGGTGTCGGCAAACGCCATCAGGGCCTGGCCGCAGACCATGCCGCCGTTACGGCACAGCCGTTTGGCGAACGGCATGCGCAATATCGCGCCTGGCTGCCAGTCGGACGCTGTGCCCGGTGGCGGTTCGTAGTCGATCGCTTCGATCGACAGGTTGAGATCAGTTACCCAGGGTGCGAACACGTCACCGAGCACGCGTCGCGCTTCCTCGATGCCGAACTCGGCGGCAGTTGGCTGTTGCATCTTGAGGTAGCCCCCGTCCCATAACGATTTCGCGACGCATTCTGAACGCAACCGGCCGGCTTGAAAATGCCCGACTTGCGGGCCTATGCTGTCGCTCGAGTGGATAGGGTCGTCATGTTTCGCCGGTCCGTCATCATTGTCAGCCTGGTCGCTATGGGCCTTGCGCTCAGCGGCTGCACCAAATGCGGCCCGATCTGGGACGACTGGATCCGGTCGCCGAATTCCTGCAAGTCGGACCAGTTTTAGGCGGCAAGCGGGGTGTGCTTGGCCTCGCGGGCCGTCCGGTGGTAGATTGCGACGAAAATGCGGGGAGCATCCGATGAGAGTTCTTGGCGTAGCGGCGATATTTGCGTTCCTGGCAGGTCTGTTCCTGGGCGGGCTGACCGGACCTGCCCGCGCGCAGCAATTGCCCAACATCAATCTGCTGGCGGATCAGCCCTCCAAGACGCCTGAAGAAAAGGAAGCCGACGAGGCCAAGGACAAGGCCTACAAGGAATCGCTGAAGAAGATACCGGAGGCCAAGGTCTCTTCCGATCCGTGGGGCGGCGTGCGCAGCCCGGACGCGCCGAAGACACCGGCTGCCAAGGCGACCGCTTCGGCCAAGCCAAAGGCCAAGGCGGGCAACAACCCGAACTGACGCCCGGCCAGACGCGGATCGAATTCCGGTGGCACTGCTGCCGGAGAAACCGCAGGGACTCAGGATTGGCTTCCGCGATCCCTATATGGGTCGTGTCGTCATGTGTACCGGAGTTGCGACATGCCTTCGCGCCCGCGCGACCTCGCCGACCGGATGGCCGCTCGCCGGCCTGGCGCGCGGCGTAAGCTGGATGACGGCTATCTGCGCGAGACCTTTACGCTGCCGCGCGACGAGGCGAGGGCAAAGGCCCGCGATTTCCTGACCCGTTATCCCAAGGCCGGCTACATGAGCGCCGTCGAAAGCTGGCGCGAGCTGCCCGGCGGCGTCATCGAATTTACCATGCGCCGCCTGCCGAGCGCCGACTAAGCCGGATGGCGGTTGATTCAATCAGGCCGTCTGCGCGTTCACTTGACGTCTTCCGCAATCGGGAGAGAACCCGCGGTCGGGCTTGACCCGAAGGTCCGCTTGGGGCGGCCCAATTCACCGTTCAGCCAGCCCGTCACCAGCTCGGATTTCAACGGATCGAATTTCTCGCAACCAAAGCATTGGTGGTCGTGGGCCCCACCCGCAGCCGGCAGCTGCGCAAGCTTCACCACACGACCGCAACGCGGGCAACTGACCGTCGGATACTCCCGTCCCATGCGTTCAACATGAGGCCAGCCGATGCGTCCGTCCATTCCAAAGGTCAGCGCGATTGGAGAATTTTTGACTCGGCGATTGCCAAGCAAGTTTCACCCTGCGCGCGTGGATAAAAAAATCGTCTAATACTATTCGAATATCTTTTCCGGCGCGACCGTCAGCCGATAGGCGACTTCCTTGGAGCCGTCCAACGCTTCCAGCAGATGGTCGCATAGCGGGCAGCGAAACTCGCCCACCGTTCCACGCCGGGAACCAAGCTCGATGCGGCGGAAGCCTGCACCACATTCAGGACAGATGACGTCGCCCTTTCTCATGGTGCAAGAATATGCGCCGATAGCGCGACCGTTCCAAGACGGAGCGTGCAGCCCTTGAGAAGTTGTGATCGCGGACGTTCCAGGATCATCTCATGCGATGGGTGATGCCCGGTTCGCAGATAGGCCGCCACGGATTTGAGGATCGGCCCTCGCGGCGCAAGCTAGAGCAGCCGATCTCACGTTGAAATGCGCTTCTTGCGCTTGGTCTTTGCCGCGGTGTTTCCGGCGGTGGCTTCGGTTCGGACCGCCTCGGCTTCCTTGGCTACCCGCAAGGCGCGCAAGCGTTCCATGTTCTTGCGCACGGCGACGGCTTCGCGCTCGACATCGGCCATCGCGCGAACCCCTTCCTCGAAAGCAAGACGTCGCCGATTGGCTTTGGCGATGCTTTCGGCCGATGGATCGTCTGATTTCTTGCCCGCCATTTGCCTTCCCGATCTGCTGCCTCGCCCCCTGTCTCAACGAGCCCGCTCAACCTTTTTGAGGGATCGAGCGGGCAGCAACGCCGTTCCAGTACATCCGTGGAACGGCGCGAGAGGGTCAAGCCAGCGACAGGTTTTCCGCGCTGGACTTGCCCCGCATCTTGTCGGCCTTGATTTCGAACGAAACCTTTTGGCCTTCGGCGAGGCCCGTGAGCCCAGCCCGTTCGACCGCACTGATGTGCACGAACACATCGTTGCCGCCGTCATTCGGCTGAATGAAGCCAAAGCCCTTCTGGCCGTTGAACCATTTTACTGTACCTGTCGGCATATCTCTTCTCCAAAGCGCACATGCGCAAAACTCGCGTGACCATCACGCGACCAAATTCAATTTTGACGATGTTTCTGGAAGAAAAGGAGCCCGCAGGCGCATTCAACAAGGCACAGCGGCTAATCGAATGTTGGACATGTATACACTTTTGCGCGAAAATACAAGGGCTGGCCAGAACCGCTTCGCTTCAAGATATCGTCCATTTGGCAATGAGATAGGTCGCTGCGGCGGTCAGAATCATCCCGACGACAAGCGCGGCGAACGATATTAGGCCGCGGGAATGGGCCTCGTTGGCGATGACGGCGATCATCCATACGATTCCGTCGCTTAAGCATTCCACCGCGAACAACAGGAACGGGCGCGGCGGCAAGCGGCCGTTGATTTCGGCATATGCAAACCTGGCCAGCTGGGTCAAACAGGCGACGATCCAGACCAATCCCAAACACGGAATCAAGCCCCACCAATCCAGCGACGACGTCATGACCCGTGTGCTCATGAAAGCGAAGATCGGTGCTTTGACGCCGAAGGGCTGACGGTGGTTCAGGTGTTGCCAAAAAATGTCTGGCGGATCATGGCAGTTGCGCGGCGCGCCACCAGCGTAGCTCAAGAGGCTGCCAGCCGGCACCGCCTTTAGTCAAACGCCACGCCCATTCGTTTTTCCTTGCGCCAGACGATGTGGCAGGGCCGCCTCAATTGATCGGTCGGGATGATCAGCGTGAAACGATCGGGAATGAAAAGCGGGGTTATGACTTCGAGCGCCGCCCCGGTCTCCGAAAGGTTGCGAACGGTGCAGTCTATCCCGTCGCCGCCGAACGAGATCGTCCCGGCCTTCAAGACGCGATGACGCGCAGCAACTCGATGCTCATCCATAGGGGCACCTGAGGTGGCACTTGGATTGCGAGGTGTCGAGACCATTCGCAAACAAGAGCTGAAATGCGGCTTACAGCAAACAAATTAGGGTACCGTTAACCTCGCAGGTGGGAACAGGATGGGTGGCACTCTCCCTGGGCCAGTGGCCGATCTAAACCAGGCCGCTGGCCCAGTCGGCAACAGGCCCGCGCGGTTGAGATTTGCAAAGCTTGGGATGGGATTGTGTCGCGCGAACACGTGCCGCCTGAATGAAAGAGGCCGCCAAATAGGGCGGCCTATTTCTTCAATTGGGAGAAGGCTCAACGTCCGGAGCCTGCGGATCAGGATCAGGCGTCGGCATTTTTCCGTCGATCTGATCCTTGAGATCGGCCGCCCTCTCGACCAGGACGGCGGCTAGTTCGGGATTGTGGGTCGATTTGGCAAAACTGATAAGTGCGCGCGCCTGGCGCACGAGATAACGCTTACTAATCACTGCGTTTCCCCATTGTTGCCCGCCCCAACCACACGACGCTGCAGCGCGGAATTCGTTCCATCAACGCTACCAATTGAGTTTACCCTCGCGGATTAGAACTCTTACAAAAGCCCGCAGCGGCACTGGCCGAAATGAGCCGTCCGCTATTTCGAAAACAGACCACTCCCGGAACGGGAGCGTTAACTTCGCGTTAACCAAGTTGCATCAGGATTAGGCACAGATGCGGCGGAACCGGAGCAGTGCCGGGCCGGCAGTCGCATGAGAAAGCCGTCCGGCGTAACGCCCGGGCGGCTTTTTTCTTGGTACCTGAAGGACCGTCCGCCGTTCCAAAGTAGACCACCTAACATTGGGGGAACATCCAGGAGCAGCTGACATTAACCGATAGTGCCGGGCCGCCCCCGGCATGGGTACCCGGAACCAAGGCGGCCTCAGCTTCCCCCCGCTGGGGCCGTTTCCTTTGGGGTCACTCGCGGAGTCAACTCAGGGCCACCATTACTCTGCGGTCTGGCCTCGCAATTTCGGGGACATGCCCGACCAACTTGTCGATCGGGGGCGTCCGAAATCGAAATCCAAAAGCGATCGCCGACTGAGGCGGCGGCAAGGTGCTGGCCGACAGGCCATTAGCAAGGACTGGACGAAATAGGCCACTCGCAGAATTGAATTAGGCCACTCGCTTTGGAGCAACCGGTATGATGGCTTCGGTCTCCGACACCGGATCGGGGCCGGACTGAGTCATGTCGTCAGGGCGGACGAACAGTTCGGAGCGCGGATCGATCGTCAGTCGGTCAAACAGCGCTTGTAGTTCGGGCCGGAGGCCGTCCCCTCACAGGGCGGCGATAGAATGAAATTTGCGCATGTCATGCTCCTATGTGTTTGAAACAGGATAGGAGTTCAGCTTAGGCGAGCCACCCGATTGCCGAATAGCTGAAGCGGCGCCACTCGCAGATCCAAAACAGGCCACTAATGGATAACCCGGGACAACGGTAGTGGCCGAAATAGGCCACTCGCGGTTCCAAAGTAGGCCACTAAACGTTTGGCTTAAACTTCGGAACTACGCCGACCAGCTTTCAAGCTTCTATAGTTTTACAGCTACGTCGCAGTCCGCGCACCGGAAGTCAGGGCCATGCTCGGTATCAACGACCTTGAAGCCATCGGGGACTAGCTGAATGATTGGCGTGTTGCCGTTGTCCTGGGACAGACTAGCCACGCCAGTCTTGAGGCAAGTTGGACACCGTAGCGTTTCGTTCCACACGTCCTTCATAAAGCGGACTACGTAGTGCAGCTTGACTTCGTTCCAACCAAAACAGATCAGTGCGAAATTCAACTTGGGCCACTAGGGGTTAAAACAGGCCAATACCCGGGCAGCAGGTGCTGTCCTAGTTAGATGAAAGAGGCCGCCAACTGAGGCGGAATTAACGACTGGCCTTCTGGCAAAAGAAGCAAGCTTCCGCCTGATCGTGACCGGCAAGATCGGTGTGAAGGAAATCGAACGCTTGCAGCCAACTCAGGCGGCCTTACTCTGTCTTGCGTAGTCCAGTTTTACCTAGCTCCCCGGCAAGCCAGCCTATTGCCTCAGGGCTTTTCATGGGGTCGAGGCGGGTGCAGTCCAAACACTGCATCCTGCGCTTTCCCTTCCCACCGGGAGGTAGCGCTAAAACCAAAGGTGTCCCGCATTCGGGACAAGTTGGTCGTTCAGCCTGACCCATGCAACAATTTTGCCGCCCGTTCCAAATCCCGTCAATTTCAAATTAGGCCACTGTGGAAAACAAACTAGGCCACTGGCCTCGGAAACAGGCCAGTACCCTGCCTCTGCGCAATGGCGCAAACCCACGGCGATGTTACACTTGACATACCTGGAGCCGTATCTCGCATGGATATTTCGGGGGAGACCTTTCTCATCTTTATGACAATTGCTGTCATTGCGTGGGCAGCTTTCGAAGTCTGGTTGCGCCGGCATTGAATCTGCGCCGCCCGAGCGGCGCTGGCGGTATCCAAGGTTTCAAATTAGGCCACTGACCGATTCAAAGTAGGCCACTGAGCCTTAAAACAGGCCAATACCAGGACAACAAAAAGAACATATTGCGAACCTGGAACAAATAGGGTACGCTGTTTTCACATCACCGGCCCCGCTTCGCCGACGGTTTGTCCCACAGGCGAATCCCCGCCATAAGGAGCACGTCCTATGTCTGCTGCTACCGCCCTGCGTATCGTCGAAGGATCCTCCATGGACAAGACCAAGGCCCTGTCCGCCGCGCTTTCCCAGATCGAGCGCCAGTTCGGCAAGGGCTCGGTGATGCGGCTCGGCAAGAACGACCGCTCGATGGATATCGAGACCATCTCCTCGGGCTCGCTCGGACTCGATATTGCGCTTGGCGTCGGCGGTCTGCCGAGGGGGCGGGTGGTTGAAATCTACGGGCCGGAATCCTCGGGCAAAACCACGCTGGCGCTGCACACCGTCGCCGAGGGCCAGAAGAAGGGCGGCATCTGCGCCTTCATCGACGCCGAACACGCGCTCGATCCGGTCTATGCGCGCAAGCTCGGCGTCAATATCGACGAGCTCCTGATCTCGCAGCCCGACACCGGCGAGCAGGCGCTGGAAATCTGCGATACCTTGGTGCGCTCCGGCGCGGTCGACGTGCTGGTGGTCGATTCGGTCGCAGCGTTGGTGCCGAAGGCCGAACTCGAAGGCGAGATGGGCGATGCATTGCCCGGGCTCCAAGCCCGATTGATGAGCCAGGCGCTGCGCAAGCTCACCGCCTCGATCAACAAATCCAACACCATGGTGATCTTCATCAACCAGATTCGCATGAAGATCGGCGTGATGTACGGCTCGCCGGAAACCACCACCGGCGGCAACGCGCTCAAATTCTATGCCTCCGTCCGCCTCGACATCCGCCGCATCGGCGCGATCAAGGAGCGCGACGAGGTGATCGGCAACACCACGCGGGTGAAGGTGGTGAAGAACAAGCTGGCGCCGCCGTTCAAGCAGGTCGAATTCGACATCATGTATGGCGAGGGCGTCTCCAAGATGGGCGAGATTCTCGATCTCGGCGTCAAGGCCGGCATCGTCGAGAAATCCGGCGCCTGGTTCTCCTATGACAGCCAGCGCCTGGGGCAGGGCCGCGAGAACTCCAAAGCCTTCCTCAAGGCCAATCCCGACATGACCGCCAAGATCGAGGCCGCGATCCGGCAAAACTCCGGCCTGATCGCCGAGCAGATCCTGGCCGGCACCGCCGAGCGCGACGCCGAAGGCGAGGAGCCGGCGGAGGAGTGAGGTTATTCCAGTGGCGGGCGCTGAGGACGTTGAGTTGCCGACGTCCTCGGCGCCCGTTTTGTTTTGCGTCTAGCCGGTGAGGGCCATGAAGCCTCTGATCCTGACGGGCGATTCCGGCACGCAATTGATGCGTTCGGACCTTGCTGACCTCGCAATTGTTTTCTGCTTTCGCTTCGTATGGGGAGCGTTGCCGGCTCCAGACGTGCTCGCAGCCTATCTCGCGGCGCGATCGGACAAGCATGGCCCGGGCGCTCACTGGTCGGATTTCGGCGGTTTGTGGCGCCAGGGCGACAAGGGCCGGAAAGATCGCGGGCTAGTCGAATTCTGCCAGCAATACGAAACCGTCGAGTTATGGTTTGACACGCGCCCGAATGACCAATTGCAACTGATTTGGCTGCTCGATTATTTCAGCTCTCATCCGGAAATGGCAGCCAGATTGAGGTTGCGCCTTGTTGACTACGAACTCATCAGGGCAAACACGGAGGAGCTTGGCCGGTGGAAGATGCTGGCGGTCCCGGTCACCGGGGACGAGTTTGAGACGGCAAGCCTGGCTTGGCAGGCGTATCGGGCGATGACACCGGAAGCCTGCTTCAATCTGCTCCGCCGGGATTTGAATGCCTTGCCATTGTTCAAGCCGGCCTTGCTTGACCTGCTCGAAGAGCTGCCCTCAGCTTCGACGGGGCTTGGCGCGACGGAAATACGGCTGCTCGAGTTGATTGCAAGGGTTACTCGCTCACCAATGGGCTCTTCTATCTCGAGGGGCTTCGCCAGCGTCGCGTCTTCGGCGAAATGGAAATGGGCTCTCTGCTCGAAGGGCTCGCCCACGGTCCGGCACCGGCTGTGGCGGGCCTTGACGATGAGCTACGCACGATCAGCAGGGATAATTATAGCGACCGCGACGCGGCCTACAGGCGAAGCCGGCTCTCGCTGACCGAATTCGGCAAGGCGATTGTCGCGCACCAGGAAGACTTCAGCCGCCATAACCCGATCGATCGCTGGTGGGGCGGCACGAGGCTAACCAACGATCATTTGTGGCGATGGAATCCGGTCCTGGTTGCGCCTTGATGCCAACATCGTTTGTGGGACGGGAGCGGACACATAGCGCCCATCATAGGTCTGATCGAGGCGCACGACCTGCGCGCGATGTGCCTCCGAGCGGTCATGCTGTGCTGGCTATTGAGAAACCAACATGACGCGTCTGATCCTGACAACGAGCGACTCTGGCGCGGGAGCCCTCACGCAAACCGGCATCGCCGACATCGTAATTCCCTTCGGATTTCGGTTTACCTCGGGGCCACTGCCGTCTGATGCGCAGCTTGCGAAGTCGTTCGCCACGCGCTCACCGGAACGCAATCCCGCGGTCCCTTATTGGCTGGACTTTCTCGACCGGCGGCGTCGCGGAGAGGTGGGTCGAAAGGGCCTCGGACTGATCGAGCTCTGCGCACGATGCGAGAGGGTCGAACTGTGGATCGATCCGGAGCCAAATGCCCAGTTGATGCTGGTGCAACTCCTGGACTATCTCCAGCCTCACGGCAAAACCGCTTTGAACTTGACTCTGGTCCAGTCGAACGTCGCGATTGGCAACAGGCTTCCAGCCGCCGTTTCCAAATGGAGCCGAGCCGCTGCCGAAGTTACGAAAAATCATTTCGAATCAGCCGGCACGGCGTGGCGGGCCTATCGAGAGCCGACACCGCAAGGCTGGTTCAATCTGCTCGATGAGGACCTCGGCGTGCTGCCGCAGCTTGGGCAGACCGTGCTGGAGCTCCTGGATGAACTCCCGATGGATGCCACCGGGCTTGGCGCGACCGAAATGCGGATACTGGAGCTGGTATCGGCGGGTGACGCGCGCCCGTTCGATGTCTTTCCCGGTTACAGGAAACGCAACAAGCGCCGTGTCTTCGACTACTGGGAGCTCGGATCGCTGTTGGACGGGTTGGCTCGTTGTCCATCACCTGCGGTGTCCGGCCTCGACGAGGGGCCGTTCACGCCAGCGATGCACGATGACCATGACCGTTTTGCGCGGTACAAAGAAAGCAAGCTCGAACTCACCCCGCTTGGCGAGGCTATTCTGGCACGGACCGAAGATTTTAGCCGGCACAATCCAATTCATCGCTGGTGGGGTTGCACCGAATTGACCAACGACCGTCTGTGGCGCTGGAACCCGGAGAGCCGTGTTTTGATCGCGCCCTAAAATGTGGATGGCCGGAACAAGCTCGTTCCATGCGGAGTAGCAAACGTGGATGGTAATACGTGATGAGACGGATCTATGTCATCGCGTTCGCGGCAATATTCTCTCTGAATTCGGTCAATGCGGGGGTCGCCCAAGAGCGGCTTGCCCCGGACGAATGCATCAAGTGCGCCCAAAATTATTTTTACATCTGTACCCAGAACTACGGCGAGTGCATTGAGGCTTGCGGTAGCGTCGCAACGATCGACAAGAACGCATGCCGGCGCAGGTGCATCACCCGCAACCAGGGGTGCGGAGAAAGAGCCGCCGTCAACTGCGGGACTTGCAAACCCGAGCGATTGGCTACTCCGCCGCCTCGGCATATTCAGTGACAGGCGGGCACGAGCAAACCAGATTCCGGTCGCCGTAGACGTTGTCGACCCGTCCCACCGGGCTCCAGTATTTATCTGTCCGTGAACTGCCCGCCGGAAAGCATCCCTCGGTGCGGGCATAAGCCCGGGTCCAATTATCGTCGGCAATGTCGTGCACGGTGTGCGGTGCGTGGCGCAATGGCGAGGCCTCGATCTTAAACCGGCCGCTCTCGATCTCGGATATCTCGCGGCGGATCGCGATCATGGCGTCGCAAAACCGATCGAGCTCGGCCTTGGATTCGGATTCGGTCGGCTCGATCATCAGCGTGCCCGGCACCGGAAAACTCATGGTCGGCGCATGGAAGCCATAATCGATCAGCCGCTTGGCGATGTCGTCGACGGTAACGCCGGTCGAGTTTTTCAGCGGGCGCGGATCGACGATGCATTCATGCGCGACGCGGCCTTTGGCGTTGCGGTACAGCACCGGGAAATGCGGATCCAATCTCGCCGCGATGTAGTTGGCGTTGAGGACAGCAATTTCGGTGGCGCGCGTGAGACCTTCGCCGCCCATCATCAGCATGTAGATGTAGGAAATGGTCAGGATCGACGCCGAGCCGAACGGCGCCGCCGACACCGGCCCGGCCGCGCGCGGCGTGCCGCCATCGGTCGCGGGATGCCCCGGCAGGAATGGCGCGAGATGGGCCTTGACGCCGATCGGGCCCATGCCGGGGCCGCCGCCGCCGTGCGGAATGCAGAACGTCTTGTGCAGATTGAGATGGCTGACGTCGGCACCGTAATCGCCGGGCCGCGACAGCCCGACCTGCGCGTTCATGTTGGCGCCGTCGAGATAGACCTGGCCGCCATGGCCGTGCACGATGTCGCAGATCTCGCGGATGTGCCCCTCGAACACGCCATGGGTCGAGGGATAGGTGATCATGACCGCGGCAAGATCTTTCGAATGCTTTTCCGCTTTGGCGCGGAGATCGTTGACATCGACGTCGCCGCTGTCGCAGTCAACCACGACCACCTCCATGCCGGCCATATGAGCGGACGCCGGATTGGTGCCGTGGGCAGAGGAAGGGATCAGGCACACCTTGCGATGGGCCTCATTGCGCGCGGTATGATAGCCGCGGATCGCCAGCAGTCCGGCATATTCGCCTTGGGCGCCGGAATTCGGCTGCAGCGAAATCGCGTCATAGCCGGTGATGTCGCACAGCCATTGTTCGAGCCGCTTGAACAAGGCGTGATAGCCGCTTGCCTGCTCGCGCGGCGCGAACGGATGCAGATTGCAAAATTCCGGCCAGGTCAGCGGAATCATTTCCGTCGTCGCATTCAGCTTCATGGTGCAGGAGCCCAGGGGGATCATGGCGCGGTCGAGCGCGAGATCGCGATCGCTGAGTTTGCGCATATAGCGCAGCATCTCGGTTTCCGAGCGATGAGCATGGAACACCGGATGGGTGAGGAAGGCGCTTCCACGCTTCAACTCGACCGGCAGCGCCTCGCGTGCGCCAGCCTCAATGTCGGTGTAGGAAAGATCGCCGCCGAAAGCGCGCCACACCGCCTCGACGATGGCGGGCGTCGTGGTCTCGTCAAGCGCGATGCCGAGCGTGCGCTCGCCGATGCGCAAATTGAGCTTTTGGGCGACCGCGCGGGCGATGATCTCGTCCCGCTTCTCACCGGCCTCCACCGTCACCGTGTCGAAGAAGGCGTCGCTCTGCAGCGCAAAGCCCAGCTTGCGCAATCCTGCTGCCAGCGCGGCGGTGCGGCGATGTACGTTGCGGGCGATCTGCGTCAGTCCCTCCGGGCCGTGATAGACCGCATACATGGAGGCGATCACCGCGAGCAGCACCTGCGCGGTGCAGATGTTGGAGGTGGCTTTTTCGCGGCGGATGTGCTGCTCGCGGGTCTGCAAGGCGAGGCGATAGGCGGGCGCCCCGCGTGAATCTACCGAAAGCCCGACGATGCGGCCGGGCAGCGAGCGCTTGTGTGCATCGCGCACCGCCATGTAGGCCGCGTGCGGCCCGCCATATCCAACCGGTACGCCAAAGCGCTGCGCCGATCCGATTGCAACGTCGGCGCCGAGTTCGCCGGGTGAGGCGAGCAGCGTCAGCGCCAGCAGGTCGGCGGCGACGATCGCCAGCGCGCCCTTGCCGCGCAGCGTTGCGATCGCCGGCCGCAAATCGCGGACCGCGCCTGACGTACCCGGATATTGCAGCAGGCCGCCGAACACGTCGGCCTCTTCAAGATCGATTGCGGGATCGCCGACGATCACCTTCCAACCCAGCGGCTCGGCGCGGGTGCGCAGCACGGCAAGCGTTTGCGGGTGCACTTCCGCATCGACAAAGAACGATTTTGTTTTTGCCGGTGACGCGCGCTCCGCCAGCGCCATCGCTTCGGCCGCCGCGGTTGCTTCGTCCAGCAGCGACGCGTTGGCGACATCGAGCCCGGTGAGATCAGCAATCATGGTCTGGAAGTTGAACAAGGCTTCCAGCCGGCCTTGGCTGATCTCCGGCTGATAGGGCGTATAGGCGGTGTACCAGGCCGGGTTCTCCAAAATGTTGCGCTGGATTACCGCGGGCAGGATCGTACCGGAATAGCCCTGGCCGATCAGCGAGGTGAACACCTGGTTCTGGGAGGCCAAGTCGCCCATATGGGCGAGCGCCTCGGTTTCGCTTAATGCCCGCCCGAAATCGAGCGGCGCCTTTTGCCGGATCGAAGCGGGCAGCGTCTCGTTCATCAGCTCGCTCAGGAATTTGACGCCGACCGTCTCCAGCATCGCCGCCACCTCGCGGGGGGAGGGGCCGATGTGACGGCGGACGAAGGTCGTCGCGGGCTCGTCGGCGAGTTTGAAGGGCGCGTTCATGGGTGCCTCGCTGGAACGTTCAAATTCAGTGTCATCGTCCGCGAAAGTGGACGATCCAGTACGCCGGGAAGTCGGCGATTGAGCCGAAAGGCCGCGGCGTACTGGGTCGCCCGGTCAAGCCGGGCGATGACGGTGAGCGTGTGGTGGTGAATTGCTTTCATCATGTCAGGCCGTGTGCGCCTTGTAGGCGGCCTCATCCATCAGACCGCCGAGCTCGCTCTTGTCCGCGATCTTCACCTTGAAGAACCAGGCTTTGCCGGCGGCGTCCGAATTCACCAGCGCGGGCTCGGCCGTGAGCTCCTCGTTCACTTCGACCACGTCGCCGGAGATCGGCGCGTAGACGTCGGAGGCCGCCTTGACGGATTCGACCACGGCTGCGGCCTCGGCCTTTTTCAGGGAGCGGCCGACCTTCGGTAATTCGACGAACACGACGTCGCCGAGCTGCGACTGCGCATAGTCGGTGATCCCAATGGTGGCGACGTCGCCGTCGATGCGGAGCCATTCATGGTCTGTGGTGAACAGCGTGGTCATGAGATTCCTTCAGCGCTTGTAAGTGTTGGGAATAAAGGGGGTGGCGGCAACCTTGAGCGGCAGGCGTTGTCCGCGCACTTCGGCGAAGACTTGCGTTCCCGGCGCTGCCAGCGATGCCGGCAGATAGCCCATCGCGACCGGCGCATTGAGGCTCGGGCCGAATCCGCCCGAAGTAACCGAACCGACAGATTCGATCGAGGTGCTGTCCGCAAACAGGGCTGCGCCTTCGCGCACGGGTGCGCGGCCTTCAGCCTTTAGGCCCACGCGCCGGCGCGGTGCGCCATTTTCGAGCTGCGCGAGAATCTTGTCCGCGCCAAAAAAGCCGCCGGCACGCGCGCCGCCCTCGCGGCGGCTCTTCTGGATCGACCATTCCAGCGCGCCTTCGACCGGCGTCGTTGTGGTGTCGAGGTCGTGCCCGTAAAGGCAAAGCCCGGCCTCCAACCTGAGACTGTCGCGCGCGCCAAGCCCGATCGGCCGCACGTCGTCGTTTTCGAGCAGTTTCTTGACCAGCCGCTCGGCATCACCGGCCGGCACGGAAATCTCAAATCCGTCCTCGCCGGTATAGCCGGAGCGCGAGACGAAGCAGTCGAGCCCATCGACCTCGTGCGGGCCGGAATCCATGAACCGCATCGCAGGCGCGTCGGCACAGAGCTTCGCCAGTGCCGATTGCGCCTTCGGCCCCTGCAGCGCGATCAGGGCGCGGTCGGGCAGGGGTTGGATGACGCAAACATCCGAAAGGTGCTTCCGAAGATGCGCCTCGTCTTCGGCCTTGCAGGCGGCGTTGACGACCAGGAACAGGTGATCGCCGAAATTCGCCACCATCAGGTCGTCCAGGATGCCGCCATTCTCGTTGGTGAACTGGGCGTAACGCTGCCGTCCCGGCGCGACCGCGATGATGTCCTGCGGGACGAGCCGCTCCAGCGCGCGTGCTGCGTCTTCGACCCGGCCGGATTTGGCGTGAAGCGCCATCTGGCCCATATGGGAGACATCGAACAGGCCGGCTTTGCCGCGGGTATGCAGGTGTTCCCGGAGTACACCGGACGCGTACTGGACCGGCATCTCGTAGCCCGCGAACGGCACCATCTTGCCGCCTAGGCCCACATGCAGGCCGTGGAGGGGAGTGCGCTCTAAGGGGGTATGTTCATCGCGCGCAAGCATCAGGGGGCCCTCGCGGTTATTCGGAAACCAGCTCCCGAAAACCTGTCGAAGCCCCATCTGTCGCTTTGCCTGAGAGTATTATCCCGTCGGCGGACACGTCCGGGCCGAAACCCTTCGGTGTCTCTTTCCAGATGCTGTCAAAGTCACGCGGTCCGTTTGCCTGAGAGTTTCCGGGGCGGTTGCTCCTTCGGCGCCGGCATCTAAGCCGATCTCTCCCAGCGTGACTGCCTTGAACAGATAGGAGGGAAACACGATGCCGCCAAGCCTGTCAACGCGGCTGCTGCATCTATCAACGGGGTTTAGTGTGCTGCAGCAAGCCTATGATCCGCTTGCACAGTTTCTGGACACCACCATCTTGACTGTCTAAAAGCCTTTTGCCCGGCGCGTTAGCCATTTAAGGCTAGGTAACGGGAAGCCTCCGATTGGATCGATATGAGCGGCGTCAACGAGATCAGGTCGACATTTCTGAACTTCTTTGCCGAGAACGGCCACGAGATCGTGCCGTCGTCGCCGCTGGTGCCGCGAAACGACCCGACCTTGATGTTCACCAATGCCGGCATGGTGCAGTTCAAGAACGTCTTCACCGGGGTCGAGAAGCGCCCCTACCAGCGGGCCACCACCTCGCAGAAATGCGTGCGTGCGGGGGGCAAGCATAACGACCTCGACAATGTCGGCTACACCGCGCGACATCACACCTTCTTCGAGATGCTCGGCAATTTCTCGTTCGGCGACTATTTCAAGGATCGCGCGATTGAGCTCGCCTGGAACCTCGTCACGAAAGAGTTCGGCCTGCCGAAGGAGAAGCTGACCGCGACCGTCTATATCGACGACGACGAGGCTTATAATCTGTGGAAGAAGATCGCGGGCCTGCCGGATTCGCGCATCATCCGCATCGCGGGCTCCGACAATTTCTGGCAGATGGGCGATACCGGCCCCTGTGGGCCCTGTTCGGAAATCTTCTACGACCACGGCGACAAGGTCTGGGGCGGACCGCCCGGCTCGCCGGAAGCCGACGGCGACCGCTTTATCGAGATCTGGAATCTCGTGTTCATGCAATACGAGCAGCTCGAGGGCGGCGGGCGAAATCCCTTGCCGAAACCGTCGATCGATACCGGCGCAGGCCTGGAGCGCGTCGCGGCCGTCCTGCAGGGCAAGCACGATAACTACGATATCGATTTGTTTGTCGCGCTGATCCGCGCGATCTCTGAACTGACCGGCGCCGATCCGCATGGCAAGCAGAAGGGATCACTGCGCGTGATCGCAGATCATCTGCGCGCCTCGTCATTTTTGATATCGGATGGCGTACTGCCTTCGAACGAAGGCCGCGGCTATGTGCTGCGGCGGATCATGCGCCGCGCCATGCGGCATGCCCAACTGCTCGGCGCCAAAGAGCCGCTGATGCACCGCCTGGTCTGGGCGTTGGTGCGCGAGATGGGCCAGGCCTATCCGGAACTGGTGCGCGCCGAGAACCTGATCGAGGAGACGTTGCGGCTGGAAGAAACCCGATTCCGCAAGACCTTGGAGCGCGGGCTTTCCATTCTCGATGAGAAGAGCGCGAGCTTGAAACAGGGCGACATGTTCGATGGCGATACCGCGTTCACGTTGTACGACACCTATGGTTTTCCGCTCGACCTGACCCAGGACGCGCTGAAGTCACGGGGCATCGGCGTGGATATCGCGGCCTTCACCGATGCGATGGACCGGCAGCGCGAAAAGGCGCGCGCGGCCTGGGCCGGAAGCGGCGATACCGCGACCGAGAGCGTGTGGTTTCCGCTCCGCGAAAAGCTCGGAGCCACGGAATTCCTTGGCTACGAGACCGAGACCGCCGAAGGCGCGATCGCGGCGCTGGTGAAAGACGGCAAGGAAGTCGATAGCCTGAAGGCAGGCGAGGCCGGCGCCATCGTGATGAACCAGACGCCGTTTTACGCGGAATCGGGCGGCCAAGTCGGCGACACCGGCGTGCTCAGCGGTGACGGCGTCAAGTTTCGTGTCACCGACACGCAGAAAAAGGCCGGCGATCTCTTCGTGCATCTGGGCCAGGTGGAGCAGGGTACGTTGAAGATCGGCGCGCCGTTGCAGCTTTGCGTCGATCACGCGCGCCGCGCCTCGATCCGGCGCCATCACTCGGCGACGCATTTGCTGCACGAAGCGCTGCGGCAGGTGCTGGGGGATCACATCGCCCAGCGCGGTTCGCTGGTGGCGCCCGATCGGCTGCGCTTCGACTTCGTGCATCCGAAGCCGATCACGGCGGAAGAACTCGCCCGCGTCGAGGACATCGCCAACGAAGTGGTGTTGGAGAATGACGAAGTCACCACGCGCCTGATGGCGGTGGACGATGCGCGCGAAGCCGGTGCTCGCGCCCTGTTCGGTGAGAAATATGGCGACGAGGTCCGCGTGGTCTCGATGGGCAAGGGCGCGCGCGAGCACGGCAGCAACGCGCTCGGCTGGTCGGTTGAATTATGCGGCGGCACGCATGTGCGCCGCACCGGCGACATCGGCCTGATTACGGTGACCAGTGAAAGTGCGGTCGCCTCGGGCGTGCGCCGCATCGAGGCCTTGACCGGACGTCACGCCCGGCAGCACGCCAATGACACCATGGCGCTCGCAAAAACCGCGGCGGCGGAGCTGCGCACCACGATCGAAGAGGTGCCGGGGCGGATCGCAGCGCTGATCGAGGAACGCAAGAAGCTCGAGCGTGACCTGTCGGATGCGCGCAAAAAGCTTGCGATGGGTGGCGCTTCCGGAAACGGATCGGCGGCGGCCGGCGTGCGCGAGGTTGGCAACGTTAAGCTGATGGCGCGCGCGGTCGAGGGCATCGAGATGAGGGATCTCAAGAGCCTTGCCGATGACGGCAAAAGGCAAATCGGCTCCGGCGTTGTCGCGATTGTCGGCGTCACCGGCGACGGCAAGGCCGGTATCGTCGTCGGCGTCACCGCCGATCTCACCTCGCGCTATAACGCCGTCGATCTGGCGCGTGTCGCCTCGGTCGTGCTCGGCGGCAAGGGCGGTGGCGGCCGGCCCGACATGGCCCAGGCCGGCGGCCCCGATGGCGCCAAGGCCGGCGCCGCGCTGTCGGCGATCGAAAAGGCGATGGCGGGCGCGTGAAACGCGCCCTCCGGGGGGTCTCCTTCAGGGCACGACGTGCGGGAAGCGGAGCAGCCATGATCACCATCAGGCGCGCAATCGCAGATGATGCCCAGGACATCGGTGCGGTGTTCGACGCCGCCGTCCGCGAGGGGTGGAAGTATCTCGGCGAACTCGCTGCCCGACCGATGTTCCCGCCGAACGAGTGGGATACGCTTGTCGTCGAACACGCGCCGCCGAACGCCCTCCTGGTTGCGATTAACGAAGCGCACTGGCTCGTCGGCTTCGTCGCCGTACACCCTGCTGAAGGAGAAATGTACCTGCTGTTCGTTGATCCAGATCACGCCGGCCGCGGCGTCGGACGGACGCTGCTGGAGGCCGCGCACGAAGTGCTGCGGGCGGCAGGCTGCCGCGAAGCCTTCCTCTACACGCATGAACAGAACGAAAGGGCGCTCGCCGTCTACGAGACGGCTGGATACCGGCGCGACGGCGCGGTTCGCGAATCCGAGTTTCGCGGCCTGCATCTGCGCGAGCCCAGATTAGTGAAGGCGCTGCGCTGAACCTGCGGCGCCGCGTCGTCGTATCTTATGGCTTGCGCAAGAACACGTATTCCGTGGAGTAGGGCGCGCTCTTGAAGCTGCCGGCCTTGTCGCACGGACCCTCGAGCTTGCCGCCGATCGTGTTGATCCGCTGCACGGTGGTGACGCCTTCGAGGACGCCGCTGCCACGGTGTGAAATCACCTCAAGCTTTAGCCAGGGAATATCGCTCGCGGTGGCGCCCGGCGTATTGCCGACCACGGCGCTGCCGTCGCTGTGCTCCCAGTTCGGCCCGGCATAGTGTCGGCCGACGGTCTTGCCGTCGGCGAACAGCGTGGCGATCGGTTCGCGGAAGGCCCAGGCGAGCTTGCCGTCGGCGCCGACCTTGCATTCGTACACTTGAGCGCCTTCAGCGTGCACCGACAGCACTACGGACTCACCGGGCGCCGCCACGGCGTCGGGAAGGGGTGTTTCGGCTGAATTGGCGCTCATCGGCGCGCTGACCAGCAGCGATAGTGCGAGCGCGCTTCTTGGAAGCAATCGCATCTCTCGCCGGCCACTCAAACCGCCATCGCCTTGGTCAGGTTTTCCGCAACCTTGTCGAGGAAGCCGTTGGTGGAGAGCCAGCGCTGGTCGGCGCCGACCAGAAGCGCCAGGTCTTTGGTCATGTAGCCGGTTTCCACGGTGTCGACGCAGACCTTCTCCAGGGTGGAGGCAAAGTTCGCAAGCTGCTCGTTGTTGTCGAGCTTGGCGCGGTGGGACAATCCGCGGGTCCAGGCAAAGATCGAGGCAATCGAGTTGGTCGAGGTCTCCTTGCCCTTCTGGTGCTCCCGGTAGTGCCGGGTCACCGTGCCGTGGGCGGCCTCGGCCTCGACCGTCTTGCCGTCGGGCGTCAGCAGCACCGAGGTCATCAGCCCGAGCGAGCCGTAGCCCTGCGCCACCGTGTCGGACTGGACGTCGCCGTCATAGTTCTTGCAGGCCCAGACATAGCCGCCGGACCATTTCAGCGCTGAGGCCACCATGTCGTCAATCAGCCGGTGTTCGTAGGTGAGCCGCTTGGCCTCGAATTCCTTCTTGAACTCGCGCTCGTAGATATCCTGGAAGATGTCCTTGAAACGCCCGTCATAAACTTTGAGAATCGTGTTCTTGGTCGAGAGATACACCGGATATCCGCGCATCAGGCCGTAATTCAGCGACGCACGCGCAAAATCGATAATGGAATCGTCGAGGTTGTACATTTCCATCGCAACGCCGGCGCCGGGCGCCTTGAACACTTCGCGCTCGATCACGGTGCCATCCTCGCCGACAAATTTCAGCGACAGCGTGCCCTTGCCGGGGAACTTGATGTCGGTAGCGCGGTATTGGTCGCCATAGGCGTGGCGCCCGATGATGATCGGCTTGGTCCAGCCCGGCACCAGCCGCGGTACGTTCTTGCAGATGATCGGCTCGCGGAAGATCACGCCGCCTAGGATGTTGCGGATGGTGCCGTTCGGCGACTTCCACATCTCTTTCAGCCCAAACTCCTTCACCCGAGCCTCGTCGGGGGTGATGGTGGCGCATTTGACGCCGACGCCGACCTTCTTGATGGCGTTGGCCGCATCGACCGTGACCTGGTCGTTGGTTTTGTCGCGATATTCCATCCCGAGGTCGAAGTACTGGAGCTGGATGTCCAGGAACGGGGTGATCAACTTGTCCTTGATGTATTGCCAGATGATCCGGGTCATCTCGTCGCCATCGAGTTCGACGACGGGGTTGGTCACCTTGATTTTTGCCATGGTCGGGAAGGCCTCTTGGGAACGCGCTAGGCGGGATGAAGCGGGATATCCGCGCTATAGCACCGCAAGCGCGTTGGCGGAAGCCAAGCGGTTATGCACTTTGAGCCCATCTTTTAGCTTGCGGGCGCCGCTGCAGTGTTTTTGCAGCCAAGCACGAGCCGCGATGCCGACGTCCGCCCAGGGTTTCAGCTCGAAGTCAAAAGTCGAATCTAACCCTATTATTTCGCTTGAGAAAATTTGTCGGACAGGCAATCGAAATGGTCCGGCGGAGTAGTTCTCAATTGGCTTTGAATCGGAAAGTGGCACGAGATGACCGGCGCGGGCACTGACAAGACCAAGACCGGCTTCGATCTGGCCGGGCCCGTCGTTGTTCTGGTCGAGCCGCAGCTCGGCGAGAATATCGGCATGGCGGCGCGCGCCATGGGCAATTTCGCGCTCTCGCGCTTGCGGATCGTCAATCCGCGCGACGGCTGGCCGAACGTCAGCACGCAGCGCGCGGCGGCTGGCGCCGACCTAATCCTGGAGCACGCCGAGCTGTTCGACAGCGTCGAGGCGGCGGTCGCCGACCTCACGCTCCTGTTCGCGACCACTGCCCGCGCCCACGACCAGGCGAAGCCCGTGGTGGCGCCGGAGCGCGCTGCCTCCGAGATCGTGGCGCACGTGGCTGGCGGCGGCAAGGCCGGCATCCTGTTCGGCCGGGAGCGCTACGGCCTGCAGAACGAGGAGGTCGCGCTTGCCAACCGCATCATCACGTTTCCCGTCAATCCGGGCTTTGCCTCGCTCAACCTTGCGCAGGCGGTGCTCCTGATCGGCTACGAATGGTTCAAGCTCTCGACCGAGGGCGCGCTGCCGTTTGCCATGCCCGAACGCTCCGAGCGCGCCTCCCAGCACCAGATGCAGGCGTTTTTCGAGAATCTGGTTCGCGAGCTCGACCGGGTCGAATTCTTGAGGCCGGCGGAAAAGCGCGAGACCATGCTGGTGAACTTGCGCAATATCTTCACGCGCATGGAGCCGACCAAGCAGGACATGCACACGCTGCACGGGGTAGTGATGGCGATCGCCGAGGGGCGCAAGGGTCCGGCCAAAGGCGGTGTGCTGGACGGCGCACAGGCGACGCGGCTGCGCGCCCTCTTGGCCGAGCACGAGCAGGCAAGCTCCACGTCGGAAACGAGTAGCACGGTGCGGGGGCTGGCGCGGCTGCTGCGGCGGAATCCAACCGACGCCGAGCGCATCTTGTGGCAGGCGCTGACCCGCGACCGCCGCTTCGCCGGCCAGTTCAAGCGCCAGACCCCGGTCGGCCGCCACATCCCGGACTTCGTCTCGTTCGTGCACCGGATCGCGATCGAGCTGGTCAACCCTGGCGAAACCGAGGCGATCGCCAGCGATCGCGCGTCGCGCAAGGCCTGGCTCGGGAGCCGCGGCTACCGGGTCATAGAGATGAAGGCCGCCCATGTGGAGCACGATCTTGAAAAGGAACTGGCACGGCTTGAAACAAGCCTGCGCGAGAAAAAGTAGGGTGGGTTAGCGCAGCGTCACCCACCATTCCCGCCACCGGTGCAAATATCGGTAGGTTACGCTTCGCTAACCCACCCCACGATCTGCGCTACACCGCAACCAGCTGCGCTGCTGCTCCGCTCGCGCGCTTCGGCTTTTTCGCTTTCGAAGGCCCGAACAGCGAGCAGGCGGCCAGTCCCGCCATATCCGCAACGCCGGGATTGCGCGACACCATCGCGGCCACGATCGCGCCGTCGATCAACAACGCCAGCTGATGGGCGAGAACTTCCGGCTCCGCCGCGCCCATCTCAGTGGCGAGCCTTTCGATATGCGCCAGCACGACCTTCTTGTGCTTCATCGCGATGTTGCGGAACTGCTTCTGATCCTTGTCGTGCTCGGCGACAGCATTGATGAAGGGGCAACCGTAGAAGCGCTCCTCGCCGAACCAGCTTTTGAGCGCCGGGAAGATCCGCGACAGCTTCTTCTCGGCATCGCCGCCGCCGGCCTCGATGGCGCCGATGAACCATTCGCGCCACTGCTTGCCTTCGCTCTCGAGCACCGCATGCACGAGATTGGTTTTCGATCCGAACAATTTGTAGAGCGTGGTCTTGGCGGTACCGGCTTCGTTGATGATCGCATCGATTCCGGTGGCGTTGATGCCGTCCTTGCAGAACAAATGCGTCGCGGCGCTGAGCAGGCGCCCGCGCGCGGACTCATCATCGCCTGCGCGAGAAGCGGCAGCGGCGGATTTCCTCTTCGCAGATGATTTGCGCATGACCTGCAGTAAATCGAACCGCGGCGTTTTCAGCAAGTCGCATCTTCAAGTCGCATCTTCATGCGCTCAAAATAATCGCAAGCGAAGCGGCAACTGCTTTGCCTTTGAGCACGGCGCGGCTGGTGAATTCGAAGGCAATTCCCCTTAAGCGGCTACAAAGCTTCAGCTTTTGATTTGCATGGCGTCTGGCACGCTTCATGCAGAAAACAGACCGTTCGGTATCCTCCAGGTTTCCACTTCGGTTCTGCTTCTCTGTCCTCGGCTCCTAGGGAGAAACAAATGACTGCGGTCGTTCAAAAAACAGTGCTGACAGGCTGCCTCGCGCCCATCGACAGAGGCGGGCTGGAACAGCTGATTGCCAACGGCAAGGCCAATCCCAAGGTCATCAAGACCTTGAAATGCAAGACGGTGGCCGAAGGCAAGTTCCGCCACGCCAACTACATCCGCAACCTCGCACCTTACATCGTCGACGAGCCGCCGGGATTGCTCGGCGACGACACCGCGCCCAATCCGTCGGAAGCCTCGCTCGCCGCGCTCGGCTCGTGTCTTGCCGTGGGCCTTCATGCCAATGCGGTGCACCGCGGCTGGATCGTCAACAAGCTCGAGCTCGAGCTCGAAGGCGATCTCAACATCACCGCGGTCTGGGGCACCGGCGAC
>Ga0209153_1000078_pt1 | contig 48014 bp, 40 predicted proteins | sample GraSoiAngelo_120_FD_185877 | JGI IMG/M metagenome (GOLD analysis project Ga0209153, IMG submission 185877) | Grasslands soil microbial communities from the Angelo Coastal Reserve, California, USA - 14_0919_09_20cm (SPAdes) (version 2) | ecosystem: Environmental > Terrestrial > Soil > Grasslands ... | reverse complement strand
TACTTGAGTCGAGTGATGCAATTGTTCGAACAGGGCGACATGGATGAAGCGCTGAGACACGCGATTCCCCTGTCTTCTATTTCCGATTCTCCTATTTTGAGAATGACTCTTGGGCTGCCGGGAGTCAGACAGAATCTGCGGCTCAACCCATTTGGCCGCCGCCCCAGTTCGGCAATGGTGTTAGGTCAGTCCCTGTATTCCCATCTCCATCAACTCTATAGGTCGACGTTCAAGAGATTGGAAGCTCAAGGCCGGATTGGCGAGGCGGCGTTCGTTCTTGCTGAACTGTTGCGAGCAAACGAAGAAGCGGTCGCTTTCTTAGAACGTAACGGTAGATTGCGCGAGGCTGCCGAAATCGCTGAGGCTCGGGAGCTAGCTCCCGAAATAATCGTTCGGCAATGGTTTGTAGCTGGAGAAAAGGAAAGAGCTATCCAAGTCGCACGGAAGACAGGAGCATTTCACGGAGCGGTCTTGCGACTGGCCGCTGCCGAGCTGCGAAAGTTTTGGGCGCAATCGCTAGCGGACGCAGGGAACGTGGCAGTCGCGGTTGACGTTCTCTGGCCCCTAGAGTCCGAGAGGTCTACTGCTGTCGAATGGATGAGGCGAGCAGCAGAGATCGGCGGTCGACCGGGAGCGCGATCTTTGGCCCGACTCATTAGCGTGGTTCAGGATGGATATCGCCAGTTCTGGCCGCAAGCTCTTGAGCTATTGCAGAGTGACTCTGTGGAAGAGGCTCCCGCCAGAATGGAATTCGCTGAGACACTCCGCAAGGAACCCAAGTCGCCCCAGGCACAAACCTTGGCGCGGCTCGCGGCACGGGCCGCTTTGCGCGATGCCGGACAGGGCCTGCATTCGCTTGGGCCCATTCCTATACGCCAGCTCATCGACTACTCCGGTGACGGAGCTCTGCGTGCAGACATTCCGCCGCGATCCCACGGTAGAAAGGTTGAACTCAATGATTTGGGGACGCCACGACAATACTTCATCGCTGCAAACGATCGAGGCTCGACGCAGATATCAGACGCTGTGCTGCTTCCAAGTGGAAGTTGTCTGGTTGCAATGGGGGAAGTGGGTCTAAAGCTAATTACGAGGGAAGGTCGAACGATAGCCCATTTTGACGAACCTGCAGATCGCGTAGTCGTTTCGGAAAACGGCAGCAGGATCATCACAATGGCCCGTCGAGGTGCCGTGTGGTCTCTTGCGAGGGTGGATATCTTATCTCGCAAAGCTACGCCGTGGTGTCATGCTGAGATCAGCCATTTTGCGGCCAGCTTCGATGGTGCCACCTGGTACGTCGTCTGTGGTCAAGACTTGTATGCAATCGATACCACGTCACAGCGGTTTGATGCCTTGTGGCGACTACCTGATCTGGGCCATTCCGTCGGCCCTCTCACACTTGCTTCGGCCAAATTGGACTTCGTCACGTATAAGGACAAAAACCTCTGGCTTTGGGAGTATCAGCTGCCGCAACTGCGGCTTAAGAGCAAGACTCTTCTGCCTTTCTCAAGACCGTTCGAAACAGTTAGAGAGTTTCGACTGGCTTCTTGTTCCGAAAGTGGAGTTCTCGATTGTTCTGCCGTTCCCGATCCTCAAGCAGCGACCGGCAGTGAAACTCAGAGTCCTTCGACTTCTCAGATCCTCTTTAGAAAAACCAATGGCAGCTGGAACGAATTCTTGACTCTTGGTGTGGATGAACAGGTCGTAGCCGATCCCGTTGTTACCACTAATTGGTTGGCTCTTTGCGTTGCATCGCAAGCGGCGGAGCGCATCCTGGTCTATAGTTATGCCAAAGGTGCGAAACCGGTCCTCCGAATCGAAATAGGAATCGAGGGAAGATGCAATCCCAGCGTTCGATTCGATGGCTCGTTGCTCACTATCGCCGACGATCTGGGGCATTTGCGTGCCTATGAGCTTACTTATGGCGAGCAGATACGAGACCTGAATATCTAGCTGCCAGAAGGCTTGGTGCGGCCTTGACGCAGAACTGAGGACAACCTTAAGCGTGGCACGTTCCACGTGAGGAGCCCTGCGCGAGACTTCAGGAACCACCGTGTACCCGGCGTGTACCTCGGTTGGGCGAATCCAGTGTTTTTGGCGTTTTTCTCTTTTAGTAGAATGAGTAAGTTACGTGGAATCAGTGGGGGTCTGAATTCCGATTCCCCCCGCCGGCACCATTCCTTCCTCTTGATTTGAAGGCAATTACACGCGCCCGCTTTTTCGTGTACCCGCCGCGTACCCTTCGCTGTGGCTCAGGAGTCTCCCACGTGCGCCGACCGTCGGCCTCCAACTGCTCCTGACGCGCACGAACCCAAGGCGCGTAGTGCTTTTCCGTAATTCGCACGCTCTGATGCCCCAAACGAATTGGCACGCGCTCGATGGGTACGCCAGCAAGTAATAGCTCAACCGAGAAGATCCCGAAAGCGGTGTGCGTGACCGTCAGGAATTCCGGCCAAAACAAAGAGCCGCTTCAGACTCTCTTGCCAGATTCCTGCTGCGGTTTTGGGAGTCGAGAGTCCCGTCCAGAAAAAATATGTGCTTTCAGGAATCGACTGAGTGTAGCGGCGTCTCGTATACGTAGCCAGCTGTAGCGACGAGGCAAAACAAGTGCGCGCAAACGGACGGCGTTCGTCTTATCTGGATAGATATCGCAGGCATCCAAGATGCTGTTAACCTCTTCCCTCGTGAATGGCGCAGTGGGCGCCACCGCGCGCTTCGTGCGCGTCTCTCGCGGGCTTTACCGTCTGAAGGATTCGCACCGAGCCCCTGCGGGACTGGCCTTGAAAACGCTCAATTTGACAGGTTTCGCATGCCCATATGTCAAGTTTTATTGCAGAAAAACTTGACATTGCCATAAAAACGGACTACGCCGCGATCAGCCGCGAATACTTTCCGAAAGCTATTTTTATCCCGAGGGAATGAGCTTCGCCAAAAGCGACGTCCTGTTTCCGTCGGCGGACCTGGCCAAGATCATCAGCGTCGAATACGAGGCGCAGTGCAAATTGCTCTGTTATGGCCCGTATCCATCATGGCAAGAAGTTCAGGCCAGACTCTTCCAGAGTCGAGACCTCTTGTAGACTGCAAGCATGTCTTCTTCGCCGTTAACTAAACCGCAAATGGAATCGTCCCCCTATTGGATCAGAGGCCATTACCGCAGCGGAAAAGGATCAGACCACGCAAGCCGTAAAGGGCCTTGTGACATTTCGTCAGAGACTGCTCGAGGCCAAGCCGCGAAAGCAGGATTCTTACTGTGGCGGCAACGGAGGCTTTTGCTGTTGTCGTTTCGGCTGTTCTTGTTTCAGCTGCTTTTGCTCTTCTATAAGGGCATTGCGGCGGGCGAGCGCCTTCTTGCGAACTTCCACTTGCTGTTCGGGTGTGAGCACTCCGAACATCTCCTTAATTTCCATCCGCCGGTACCCGTCGAGCATGGCCTGTTTTTGGTCCGGGTTCAGCTTTTCATCTCTTTTTATGGCGTCGGCGCGCATCCTGGCAGTTTCGCGGATCTTGTCGATCTTGGCTTTTTGTTCATCGGTGTAAGTCAAGCCAGCAAAATCGTCTTCTGGCTTGGCCTCTCTCTTGGGTCGAACCCCGGGACTGGCGGCGCGCGGAGCAGCCTGCACCGGAGCAGGCGCGGCGCTCCGGGGGGGCGAACTGCTCGGAGCACTTTGCTGGCGGGTCAGCCCCGGTGTCGCGCCCAGAAAAAGAAATGCAACTGCCATGGCCACGCGTTTCGCAATGCGGTCATCCATTCACACCTCACTTGAACGAGGCATTTCTTGTCGACACTCCCTATGGTTTCCCGGACAGGGCCGACTCAACCGCTGATTGGTTGGCTTGAAAGGTACCGATGACGAGGTTCACCCGATGCCCAGGCTGCACCGCATTTTTCGGTATTGCCAATCGCCCTGATCTTTTCATAGTCATATTCTAACCCTGACTCTGGCCCATGCCAACCTTCGGTAGCTGCGCAGAAAAGCAGAAAAAAGATGGCAATCTTCTGCCCGCTTCTTGCTTCTTTCCCTGTGGCGATAAGCTCACGACAAGGCCGCCAAGAAATTGGGTTGGGACAGCTGCATGAAGGCTCGAAACGGCGCCCGGGCCCGATGGCGCAAGACCGGTGCTTTCTCTTATGCGACTCAGGCCGTCGGTTTCGCGAAGGCGGAAGGATCAAGCGTACGATTCACCTCGACCTTTTCCAGGGTGATTTTTTCCACGGGAACGGGAGTATCCCTGAGTCCCGTAGCGGTCCTGGCCACGGGCAGAACCCTCGTCTCCAGAATAAACGGAATCACAAGGCCGTTTACCTGCCGGTAATCGCGGAAGGAGACTTCCACGGGATGATAGACGCCGTCGAGCCGCCTGGGCTGCCCTTCGATTTTCGCCTCCAGAAAGGTCTTGGCGTCAATCCACACATGCAATGAGTTCCCGTCCTTGGTGGTCAGTTTAACCTTGTAGGTATCGCGATCATCAACCTTGTCCATGCCGACCAATTGAATCTTAGTGCCCTTGGCGGCGTAATCGATCAGCCAGCCATCGAGGTCCGGCTGACCGGAAGCGATCTTCATTTCTTCGGGGGTAAAGGGTTCCACTTCGCGCCGGTTCAGGAAGGGCCTAAGCTTCCAGCCGTAAGTGCTGTCGTAAACTTGGATGGCTGTCTTCCCGTTAAACACGAGCTCAAACCGCTGTTTGTGCGGCCGCGCCAGTTCCATAACAAAGGGCGCCTCCATTTCCTTTGCCGGGCGCGGAGGCGGCAAGGTCATGTTCGTGTGGGCTGCACGCCGCGGCACTGCAAGAGCGGCTCGCTGGTTGCCCCCGATGCCCATAGTGCCAGAAATGGTTAGCGTTTGGACCGCGCGCCATGCCTGCAATCCGCCCCGAGCCTCCACGCTCCTGTTCACCACTTCGGCAGCGGAAAGCTGAGTTTTCGAAGCCGGACCATCGGCTGCGGCGAGCGAAAAGCCAAAAGCCAAGGCAAAAAAAGCGGCAAGACAGTTTCGAAGCATGTGTGCGACCTCAGAAATTGCGTTCTTTGCACCCGCCTAAACTTGCGGACCCTCACTGGCGGCACAAAAACTTTGAAAAAACTTTATTCAGCCAGCCCTTGCCGGCAGCGGCGCCGGCGCTCGGCTCCGAGCCACTGCTTTCTCACTCCACCACGAGCCCGTCGGCGCGGAAATTACCTATCTGTATGATCACGCGGTCGCCGGGCCGCACCCGCCTGCCGCTGTTCGAGAAAGCCATCCAGTACGACTTGCCGGCGATGGCCGTGCTGCTCTGCCGCAATTTCCCTATTTTCTCCATTTGCGGAACTTTCAGCTTCACTCCAGCCTCCGGATCGATCAAGGAAGGCTCTGCCTTCTTATCATTGAGCGGAGCAGCCTTAGCCGGATCCAGGACGCGGTAGCTGAAACGAATCATCTCGCCCGCCTCCGTGTACCTGACGTTGAGCGAGTCAACCCCCCAGACGCCTTCGTAGTACATTCGCGCTTGCCTGGAAACCATACCCGCCAGGTTGCTGCGACTAACCGCAGATGCGGGCTTGGCCGAGGCCGGGGCCTGAACCGGCGGAGTTGATTGGTGCGCCTGGGCGTACAAAGTGTCAATTACCCCTAAAGCGAGAATGGCGGCGGCAACGATGGTCAGCAGCGGCCACGTACTGATCTTCGATTTTTTCTTCATTGGGTTCCCTCTTACGGTGACAGGCCGGACACCCACAAGGGTGTCCGGCCTGCACGAGTTTTGTCCACCATCAGTGGTAGGGTGATGCGTGGAACGTAGGGCTCTCAGGGCTGTTCGATCATTTGCTCCGCGGAATCGAACGGACGCGTCGAGGCATAGTCAACGAATCCATGGATACCGCCGTTCTCGCCCACCAGCGTGGTAGTGGGGGTCGTGGATCCAGGTGCGGTCGTGGTGACCGTCGCGCAGAAATTTGTTGTGCTGACCGATTGGGTGGGATTGCACGCCGCAAAGGGTGCTTTCCCAAAATCAATCCATGCGCCCATACCCGTTAGCAGCGACGCACCTTCCGAGGTCACCCAAGGCGGATCGATGCGACCCGTGGAAACTCCTGGGGAGCTGGGCTTCGCCGTGCCAGCGGCAAACGAAGCGGCCTCCGCCGCGCAATCCGCTGTGGAGCAATAGACCGCGCCGGGTACGGATAGGTCCGCGGGCAAAGGAACCGCCTCGTAAGTGTTCGCCAGGAAGTTGTAAGAGGTCGAGGTTCCGCACGGCCGGGCGCCATTCGCCGGACCGCAGTAGGTAGAACCGTCGGCGGGCCCGCCCGCGTCGTAAACCGTGTGGATCCCGGTGGTCTTGTAGCGGCCTGAGTCCGCTTCGATGACATACCAGTTGAACAGCGGGAAGGTCTCGTTGAAGTTGGCAACGCCATTGAAGTCCGTCGTCAGACTGTTGGAGTTGTGCCCATCGCGGTAGCGAATCTTCGTATAGACCAACGGAATCCCGATCTCGCCTTGGTCGGGCTCCCAGATGCCATCCTTGTTGATGTCAAGGAAGGTACGGGTGTAGACGTTGGCCTGCCACTGCTGGACGCCAATGTTCCCCATGTCGAGTGTTTGGCCAGAGGTCACGTTAGCGGGCGTAGAGAGTCCGTCAATAATCTGATCATTCCATTGGTCACCGACAGTGAGTCGCCAGTTGCCTCCGGGAACATTGGTGAACTGGAAGTTTCCGTTGGCATCACACTTGGTGAACATGAAGTCTTCGCCGTCCGGGTCTCCCAGGCTGACCCAGCACTGAGTCCAGATGAAGCCATCGCGCGATCCGCTGGGATAGAGTCTCTGGTCCGGCGTCCGGCTCATGCGCTGGAGGTCCACTTGGCCTTTCACGGTACCGGTGCAGGGGCCAACCGCACCGATGGCGCCGGCGCAGACCGCGTCGTGGCGCGCGTTGATGATCGCGGGGTTAGCAAAGCCAATGGCCACGTGATATCCGGCAGGGCCGTACTCCTGGAAGTAGCCGGGCTCGCCGATGCGGATGAAAGAATCGTGGGGGTGCTGGCCGTCCAGAGTATTGGTCTGGAGCCACTGTTCCCCTCGCGCGATCCGATCGGCTCCCGGGTAGGCTTGCACACTGAATTTTTCGGGCATCAGGTTGGCAACGACAAACTGGCCCGCCAGCGGCGATAGAGTGTGTCCGTCCTGTTCGAACTTCGGGCAGGTCACGATCATGCCGGTGATACCTGCCTGCGTCGGATCGGCGGTAGCCTGTGCCGAAATCGGGCAGGCGTCCAGGCCTGTGACGGGATCAATCGTTCCTGCCAGGGCGTTCGACAAAGGCATGTTAAACATGTCGTAAGTGTCCTGTCCCGTCACATCACCGAGTCCACCATAGGTGTCGGTCATTTGAGATTTCGTCCAGCACCGCTAACGAGCTCTCCGGTTGAAGACATCCTGAACTCATTAATCGCCGAATCTCACGGAATAAGCGCCATGCGGTTTTGTAGGTGACACCGATCTCGCGTTGAAGCTGCTTTGCAGTAATGCTGCAATCAGTGGAAACCATCAAATAAATCGCATAAAACCATGCTTTGAGCGGCGTGGTGCTCCTGGCGAAGACGCTCCCCGCCAGCGGATAAATCTGATTCCCGCAATGATTGCAGGCATAGGCCGTCCGGCCGGTTACGCGGTGATGCTTCGACTGGTTGCCACATTTCCCACAAGGTTTGACTGCGGTAGGCCAGCGTTGCTTTCTGACGTATTCCAGGCACACCTGATCATCTCGAAATTCACGGTTGAAATCGGCGGCGGTATAGGGGGTTGGGCGCACCTTTTTCTTTTTGGACCTGTTGGCCCATTTGCGGGAAGGCACTGGTCGCATTCCAGTATTTAATGTCACGGACGATCACCGCCCCCCTAAATGAGGGCGCGGCCCGTAAGTAATCCAAAAGAATTTGCGCCGAGTCGGTGGCCCTTTACGCAATCTAGAAAATGTTCAGAAATGAATCTAAAGTGCTTGAATACAATCAAATTACTGGTTGTCTCGACGGCTGGCACAAACGCCTGAGGCCGTCATAGTTTCGAATGGTGACCGTTCCGCGCCTCACGCTCACCACTCCTTGCCTTTCCCATTTGGCGAGAAACCGGCTCACTGTGAATTGACTCATGGCGGCCATCTCCGCCACCCACTCGTGGGGAATTTTGACTTCGCTTTGGCCGTTCCGTTTTCGACCGATTTGCTTCAGCAACCGAACAAGCTCGCATGCCAGACGCGAAGACGCCTTGGCGGTCGCAACTTCACAAAATCTCTGTCCCAATTCGCAAATGCGCTGCTCGAGGATCTGTTGCAGGTTCCGCTCAAGAATCGGAAACCGGTTCAGAGCAGTCTCAAATGTTTGGGCGTCCCAGAGAAGCGTCTTGCTCTCTTCAATCGCCTCTGCCGTTGAATTGCGCGTACCTTGTAGATTCTTCTCAAGAGAGCCAATTAGTTCGCCGGGCGGATCTATCCGCAGCATCACTTCCTCACCGTTTTCATTGGCTTGTATGATTCGCACACGACCGCTGGTCAACAGGAACACTTCGCTTGCTGCAGCTCCTGCCAAGAAGAGAAAGTCTCCCCTCTTGAAGTCTCTCGGCCGCGCGCTGCCCAGCATTTCTCTGCAAATGGAATCCGGAACGTCTCGAAACAGCTTCATACTCTGAATTACTGAAGTTCTGTTATTCCTTGTGGGCACGGTACACCTCAAACCTCAAAAGGGCGAAGAAGCCGACTTACCCAAGCATTCGAATCGTTGGCGCTCTTAGTTTGCATTGGCAAAACAGGTTCAGGGAAAAAGTAAGAAAAATCAGCAGATGCAAACAAAATTGACAGATCTGGGCGGGGATTCGACTTTTCCAAAGATTCCTGTGAAACCATAGCGCCAACTTAACAAATGCAAGGCCGAGGTCGGACCTTGTGCCCTCGCCGAATATTCAAGCTGCACTCTTGATTGGCCATCCTTGCCCAAGGACAACGAAAACGATATTTGGCATTATCCTTACATGTCTTTACATAGTTTTTACATCTTTCTTACATCCCTACAGGTTTTCCCTTACTTTCTTTCCCTTATTTTTTATTTTACTTGCAAAGCTGAACCGGACCCCACGCGAGACCGGCTGCTAAATCCAGAGCCTCACGGAGGTTCTTACGCCGCTCCCACGGCTGATGTATAGCGGCGGACTCCGCATCTCCCGGGTAAACGATGGAAAGTGCATGGTGTAAGAATTTGCACAGACCGGCCCTGTCTGTTTCACGGCGATGGCGAGATAGTTGGCCACACGCCCGTTGAAATTGAGGTTGTACACAACGCCGTTCGGGTTCTGGCTCCGCTCAAAGAAGCTTGATGCCCTCTCTCTGCACTTTCCAAAAGTTTAAGGCGTGTTCTTACGAAACACCTTGCGCCGGATGTCAGGCCAGAATTCTTTCAATCCGTTGGCCAGGCCATCGTACGCAATCAGAAAAGCAAAGGTCGTCGCATTCCGTGAAGCAGTTCGATCCGCGGGAACGTGGTAGATGTTTGAGATCGCTGCCGCCACCGCATTGCCGACCGATTCCGAATAGTTGAAGTGCGTTTGTCCGGAATCCGTACAGGTCACAAATAAGCGATTCACCGCGTGATAAGCGCGCCGTCGGAATCCTCCCCTTCCCAGTTGGTAGTACCGTGGATCTTCTCGAAACAAAGTAGGAAAAACCGAAACCGTCATGTACGTGCCGGTGCCGTTGTCCGCGAAATTTGCTCCGAATCGTCTCTCGTAGGCGCCCCAACCTTGTCCCCACTCTTTCGGATCATTTCTAGCTTGAGCGATTCCAGCGAGAGCACCGTTGAACGGATACGCGCCCCAATCGAACACGCTTGCGGTCGCAATCCGAAACTTCTGGCTAGTGGTAAGGGGCGGAAGGGCGTTCGCGTTTTCGACCGTTCCGTAATTCGGAATAACCTCGAAGATACGGTCGTTAACGGTACCCGTTTCCCTTTCAAGTTTGCTTTTTCCGACCGTTGCCCCTTGTTGTTCGCTTTCTTTTCTGCCCTTGTCATCCTTACTCCCGGAGGGAGGAGGATCTGATTTAGGCACAGGCGGCGGCTGGGGCTGTTGTGCCAACGCCGGAGAAGCGACTGCCGACATTCCAGTCAACACCGCAATCGCGAAGCGTTGTTGAAACCCTTTTTGTCTTTTCATTGGCCTCACTCATTATCTCCTGACGGCTTTAGATTTCGGCCAGCTAATACATCGCTCTGTTTCCAGAAAATGAAACTCCACACTCAGATTCTGCGCATAGAAAAATGGTTTCGCCTCCCGGTTGGGCGCCGGGCTCTTTTCCACTGATTTTTTGTAGGCATTGTCAGGGAAAGGGCAAAGTAGCTGAATTTCAAGGGTCAGCCTTTCCCGCCATCTTCTTGGCTGGCTCAGCGCTTTTTCTTGACGATCTTGAGGTTCAGAACAATGTCCTTGCGAGAGTCGAAACTAGACACCGTTCGTGTGGCGGATTTTGCATTGTCCTTTTCCGCATGAAGCTCGTAATCCGCGTTCGGGTCAAGCCCGCTGAAGCGGTAATTTCCAGTGTCATCCGTGTAGCTGCTTCGAACGGAATTGGTCCGCATGTTCTTCAAAAAAACGACGCTGCCGGAAAGTGCATTGTCCGATTTGTCGGTCACCACACCGCGGACCGTGCGAAGTTGAGCTTCGCGTTTTTTATCTTGCGCCTTGGTGCCGACGGCAAAGAGGGCGATAACCGCAGCAAGGCTACAGAGGCGTCGCGCGTTCCTCATTTCTTATCTCCTGAGTCTGGCTGCATCCGAAACACCACCGTTTCTTCGTTCCCACCGCCCTGCGCTTCAATCGTTCGCGTTTGACTGGCAAATCCTTTCACATACACGAGAATCTCATATTTGGCGCCCTGCGGAACACGCACGGCGAACTCTCCGCGCGAGTTTGTGAAGGTTTCCCACTTGTACTTTTTTTGCCCTTCTTTTCGAAATCGCAGCTCCACCCCGGGAAACGAAAGCGCCTTTTCATTGAAGACGGTTCCGCGGATTAGAAAATCGTTCGCGTGACTGTATTTCTTTTTGTTCGGCTTGTCGGCCTTGGATGACGAATCCTGCGCTGTACTGGTGGCGCTCGTGGAGTTCGAGAGGGCTGGCTCCTGTGCTGCAAGATGCGGTGCCGCCGTCATAACCAGCGCGCACAGGATCCCAAAACGGGCTCTCGTCAGGCTATTCATTAGCGGATGTTCCTTTTGAGTTCGATGGTGGAGAGCACAACGGAGATGCCACGCGGCGGGAACGCCCCTTATTCTTCGTCTTCTTCTTCGTACTCCTCTTCTTCCTCGTCCAGATAATCTCCGTCCTCGCCCACCTCGCCCTCCTCTTCCTCCTCCTCCTCTTCTTCTTCATCCAAATCATCGGAGATGACGTTCAAATGGACGGGGTGCGTTTGCGATACTTCGAGCTCCGATTCACACTCGGGGCAGCTCAGAATCTCGCCTTCCTCGACTTCGTCTTCATCAACATCGATTTCCGCGGAACACTCAGGGCAACGGATCACGGGTCGAGCCTCCCGACGCTTTTTTGCTCCGTGGCGGTACGAGGACCCTCCCGCCACCCTGCAGCGTATTATATACCGAGGCATGGGAATTCAAGCGCTTGCACCCAGATGCTGTCGTCAACGCCACGGCTAGGAGTCAGAGGTTTGCCGAAATGGCCTTTTCCAGAGAATATCCCGACCGCCCGGTGATTGGAGTAGGTGGTGTGATCATTGATCGCGGCCGTACCGTTTTGATCCGCCGCGGCACGGAGCCGTTGCGCGGTGAATGGTCCATACCCGGCGGAACCATGGAGATCGGGGAAACCCTTGAAGAAGCCGTCTGCCGCGAATTACGCGAGGAAACCGGCCTCGAGGTTGGGGTTCTCGAATTAATTGAACTCTTTGACCGCATTTACCTCGAGGATGGCCGAGCCACCGCGAGCGGAAAGAAGAAGCCTCGCTTCCATTACGTCATTGCCGACTATCTCTGCGAACTAGTGGGTGGCGAACCGCATCCGGGCAGCGACGTCACGGACCTGGCTTTTGCGCGGGAGGGAGATCTCGGCAAATTTCATTTAACAGAAAAAGCCACGAGCGTTGTGAAAAAAGCCTTCGCCATGTCCCGTGTGCGCCGCGCCGCAAGTCCATAAATCCCGCCAAAATGGCGCATGGGCCCGCTTACGAGCCTTTCGTAATCTCGATGCTTCCATTTGAGTTGTTAAGTTGCAAAAGGCATCCACCCGAGCCGATCGTTCCATTCAGCGTGTCTCCGCTGATGCTTCCCGTCGAAGTGACCTGAAGCTCCGAGGAAATCCTGCCGAACGAGGTGTGTGCGGTGAGGTTGTATCCCAGCCCTTGTGGAACCTGTACTCGAATGGATGAAAAGGAAGTCTTGAGCAGGATGTCACGGCAGCCACTTGCCGGGCGGCCGGCCGTCACGGCAATCCCGCCATTCTGATTGTCCACGCTGATCTTCCCGCCGATCCCTTCCAGCGTGACGCCAGAGAAAGAGGTCCTCACGCTCGCGTCGCCCTTCACGTTGCGAGCCGTCACCGAGCCGTTGTTGTTCTCCACGGTTAAATTGCCATTTACGCGCTCGATCAACACACTGCCAAAACTGGTCTTCGTGTAAGCATCGCCGCCGATATCGGCAAGAGTGATGGCTCCATTCGCGTTCGTCACCCTGATCCCTTTTGGAATGTTGACGGCATCGATGGCGCCGAAAGAGGTCCTTAGCGTGACGGCTCCGCGTGCATCGCGAACATTGATCCTCCCGTTCGACGTCTCGGCGTCCAACATGCCGCTTATATTGTCCACTTCAATGTTCCCGAAGGAATCGTGAATGGTCACAGATGCGCCTGTCAGCGCGCTTCCTTTCACGCGGCCGTTGCTGTTGGTGCAGACCACCTGACCGTGAACATCGGAAAACGTCACGCTTCCAAAGGTGTTGGTGATTTCCGCGGCTCCGCCTATGGTGGTGATCTCGACGTTCCCGTTGTTGTCATGCACGGTCAGGTCGCCCTTCACGTTGCGCGCATCGACGCTTCCGAAAGAAGTCGTAATGTTCCCGGACGCCGAATCTGATAAGGTAACCGCCCCGTTGCCGCCGTTGAGAGTTGCCGCACCTTGAATGTTTTTAGTGGTAATGCTACCGAAGCGGTTGCGCACTTCCAACGCGCCTTTTACGTCGTAGACCTGCACGGAACCGTTCGTGTCCGTAACCGACACGTTCCCACCGGCGCCTGTAAGTTCAATGTTCCCGAAAGAATTGTTGACCCTGGCTGCGCCCACATCGCGCATCGAAATGCTGCCGTGGCCGTTGTCGATATCCGAGGCACCGTGGATACCGGACGCTTCCGTGTTGCCAAAGTTATTGCGAACATTCAGCGGCGCGTCTGACGGCATGGCAATGTCGTAGTTCACGGAGTAAGAAGTGTTCTTGCCGAAATGAAACCAGCCCCCCTCCCGGCCAAATTCATTCGGATAAGTCGTCTTGATGCGCACGCCTTCGCCGGTTTGTTGCACGTCGATTTGGATCTTGTCGGCAAAAGATTGCGCCTCATCATGCGAACCGGCTTGCACGCGAATGGTGGCCGCAACCTTCACGTCGCGGCCGGACTCCCCGTGCACCCGTACTTCGCCAAATTTATGCTCGATCCGGACCGACTGCCCGGCGCCCAGCGTGACGGTTTTCTGAAAGTCCCTCGACACTTCCTCCTGGCCGCGATGAGCTGCTACAACGGGTTTCACTGCCGCCAAAAACATGGCCAAGAGCAGCCCGGCAATCGCGGCTCGACACCCTATTCCTTTGCAAAAGTTTGGACTGGGCTGATTCATTACTTTCCTGCCTCCAACACCTCTTCCAAGGTGCGCTGCTTCTCCTGATACATCGCCAGCAACTGGTACCGCAGTTGCGCGTTCGAAGGATTCAGTCCGGCCTGGGCACGTAGATCGGCAATCGCACTGTCCAGCACCAGCAGCTTTTCTTGGTAGCTCGCCATCAGCGGCGTCGTCGGAGTGTCAAGCTGCGGCTTGGCGTCTGCGGCCAGCTTGTCAATGGCCTTCTCGTAAGTTGCCTCTGTGCTTTCTACTTCCTTCAGCGCTGCGCTCTTCAGCAGAGGATCTTGCTTGCCAGGCGCAACAGGATGATCCCGAACAATCATCCAGCTCACGGACACCGTTAGGATCAGCACAAACGCCCCGGCTAGCGCCGCTTGCCAGCCCACGGAAATGTTTGGCAAAAATGAAAACCATCTCTTGCCCTCGGTGCGCTGCGCTTTCCGCGCGTCTCCCTCTCTCAGCGCGCGTTCGATCCGCGCCCACAACTCCGGGCTTGCCGAGTAATCCTGCAGCTCTTTCGCCGCCACGCTCAGCGACTTCCATGCCCGCACCTCCTCCGCGCACTCTAGGCAGGCGGCCGCGTGGGCTTCCAGCGCCACCCATTCCACGGTCGTGCCGCTCTCAAAAATCCGCTCTCGATCTTTACAGGTCACATACATTGGCGTTCACCACACTTTGTTCACTGCAATTCCGCCGAACTGCTTCGCGGCGGCTCGAGCATCTCCCGCAAATTCTTCTTCGCCTGAAACAGGGTGTTCTTCGAGGCCGCTTCGCTAATCTGGAGCATCCCGGCAATTTCCGCGTGCCGGAAGCCTTCCACTTCGTACAGCAAAAAAACATCGCGCTGATGTCGCGTCAGCTTCGCGAGCGCGCGCTCCAGAGCCATGCCGAGCGACGGGTGCGCGCCCGGTGCGCGCGGCTCTCGCCGCGGCGTTTCTTCCGAATCGTCATCTGTCGTTACTTCTTTCTTTCGCAGTCGGCTGCGCCGTGCGTCATAGCATGTGTTGATCAGGATCCGGTATGTCCAGGTCACAAAACTTGACTGCCCGCGAAAGCTCGCAATGCTCCGCTGAACTTTGAGGAACGTTTCCTGTACCGCGTCTTCGGCGTCCACCGTGCTGCCCAGCACATTGCGCGCGAGATTCTTCATCCGCGCGCCATGCATGGCGTACAACCGCTCATACGCCCGCAGATCTCCTGCCCGGCACGCAGCAGCTAATGCGGCGTCCTCGCTTGCCGGTGCCGCCCCCGTCTGGGCCGGGCCGCCGGCGAGCTGCTCGGAAGGTTCCACTCGCGTCTCCCACCTGCCTACTGCGGCAGGTTCGCGCAGCGCGGAAGCGATTCTAGCCTTCCAAGGCAGCGCAAGTCCCATAGTTCCCATTCCGGGCTCCTGTGGAATAGACGACACAGGTACCGCAAATGTCAGGGGCGCGCTGCTCTAACCTATGCCCTGGCTAACTCTTTTTTTGTGTATGGCTTAGTAGGGATGCTGTCGAGGAAAATTCGGAGATTCAAACACCCTCAACGAGCGAGGGCCCCTTTGTGAGATTTTCTGATTCCTAATTACTGGCCTTGGCCGCTCTCGCTTCTGCGCTCACTCAAGGACGAACGACAATAATCGCTCAGACTCCCACTTGTGTCACTTTCACAGGTCGCCGCGGGAAGGAAGCATTTCCGTCCATGCTGTAGGTTTCTTTGCTTTGGTAGCGTAGGATGCGAACCGCAGAAAGCCCGCAAGCCTCGCCCTTCCAGCCGCACCTCGCGCACTGAACCCGGTAGATTCCTGCCTTGAGATGGTTCTCCTGCTCCACCCGGTCGCTAGAAAAGTTCGCCGACGCCTCATACTTGCCGCACTGAATGCAGCGAAACGTCAGGTTGTACCGGTGCGCCGTCTTGTAAAACTCCAGCCCCAATGCGTGGTTTTGCGCTTGCAATCTTTGGCAGTAAGCAATTCTCGCACGCGTCCAGGTTTTTCCTTTCGACGGCTTCACAAACACGCGCGTACCCTGTTTCCAGGGCAGTTCGGTCCGCACGCGCACGCCGCAAGAACTGACGTTTTCCGTCGGAACTAGTTCCGCAAACATCGGCTCCTCTCCGCGTGAGAGCCACACTTTGAGCTGCCAGTTCGTCCGCTGATTTCTCCGGTTATCCGTCCTGGGCACGGTTGAGCCCTTTCCGAGGACCGATCTCGGTAGAGGTTCTGCGAAGCCAGTTCGGCAGGAGCGGGACTACCTTCCCACCGATTCGAGGGCCTCCCAGTGAACTCACCCCGTCACCGTCCTCTAAGTAAGGTGCCCATACTCTGCTCCTCTGCGGTACCGAAGCAATCAGGTGAATTATGTAATCCATACGGTTTTTCACATCTTTCCCCACCCCCTACCGGAACCTGTTTCTCCTTTTGTTCGCCCCATGGGAGCCAACCTCCCGATTGGTGGTCGCAAAACGCCATGGTGAGAAACAGGTTGTTCCAGAGTTCGGGGTACCTTCACGCAAATAAACGACCAGGAATAGGCCGGCCGGTTCTGGTTCTGCAATCCCCTTGTGGGGCCCTGGTGCTCGCATCTATAATAAATGCCCGCGGAGTTTTGGGGCACCGTTCGTGCTATCCAGACTCCGCCATCTTTTTCCATGCGTCGCACAAAATCCGGGCGCAAAACATAGGGCCATGTCCGATCCATTGGCAAAAATTAAAAAGAAGCTTCAGGAAGAAATCGACCATCTCTCCCACGAGCTCAACGTCGAGCTGCCCAAGGAGATCGCCGTGGCCCGCGCGCACGGCGACCTCTCGGAAAACGCGGAGTACAAATTCGCCAAGGAGCGCCAGACGTACGTCAACGCCAAAATCGCGCAACTCAAGAAGCGCATGGGCGACCTCGGCATGCTTAATCTCAATAACATCCCCAAGGACCGCTCCGGCTACGGTTCGCGCATCGTGGTTCTTGACGTCGCCCGCGACGTGAAAGTGGAATACAAACTGGTCAGCAGCGAAGAAGCCGACGTCGAAAAGGGTCTTATCTCCACGAACTCGCCGATCGGCCGGGCCTTGCTGAATCGCAAAGTAGGCGATGAAATTGAAGTCGCTACACCAGCGGGCAAAAAGGAATTTGAAGTCGTTGAGCTGGTAACCATTCACGACCGGGAGTAGCGCTTTTTGCCGCACGCGATCGAGAGTTCTCCTTTTGTTGCCTTTTACCGCGATTTTCTTCTGGCCTCTGTGTCTCTATATAAGATTCTTGTTCTTTTTCGAACTTCGTTTCTCGCACCGGGTGGACAAATTGCATTCCCTTTGCGATTCTCGTTGCGATGAAGCCTGCTCTGATCGTCCACGGTGGCGCCCGGGACATTCCTGACGAAGCCGTCGAGGCCTGCACCTCCGGATGCCAGCGCGCGCTGGCCGCCGGGTGGTCCATCCTTTCAAAGGGCGGGCAGGCCCTCGACGCCATCGAAGCTGCCATCGTCGTGCTGGAAGACGATCCTGTTTTTGACGCCGGCTACGGCTCGCACCTGAACCTCGACGGCCGCGTGGAGTGCGATGCCATCGTCATGGACGGCCGAACGCTCGGTGCCGGTGCAGTGTCCGCGTTGCAGCGCGTGAAGAACCCCATCCGCGTTGCGAGAGCCATCCTCGAGAATTGCCCGCACATGATGCTGGTCGGTGAAGGTGCGGAACGTTTCGCAATACAACACGGAATCCCGCTGTGCGATCCGGAAGGGCTGATCAGCCAGGCCGAGCGCGCAGCCTGGCTCAAATGCCGGAAAGACAAGCACGCCGCGGCGCATCACCGTGGCCATGAGCAGGGCACCGTGGGGGCCGTGGCCCTTGATAAGGACGGAAACCTGTTTGCCGCTACTTCTACCGGCGGCACGTGCTGCAAACTTCCCGGGCGCGTCGGTGATTCGCCGTTGATCGGTTGTGGCTGTTACGCCGATTCCGAAGCCGGAGGCGTCTCCTGCACCGGCTACGGCGAAGCCATCATGAAAATCGTGATGGCAAAAACGGCGGTTGACCTTCTGCGCCAGTCCGCGATTTGCGCGGATTCTCCGGCGGGAGCATCCTGCGAAGCTTCTACGGCAAAAGTCGCCGCGCGCGAAGCGGTTCATCTGCTTTCCAAGCGTGCTCATGGCACCGGGGGACTGATTCTTCTCGATCGCCACGGCAATCCCGGATTCGCGTTCAGCACGCCGCGCATGGCCTACGGCTATGTAGCCCTCGACGGAAACTTCGTCACTGGCGTGTAGCGGCTCAATCTCGTTCCCTGCTGGATCCTCTTTCCATCAATCATCGTCAGCTTTCCTCTTGTGTCTGACGGGGCCTTCGTCTGTATCCAGAATTCCCAAGCGCATCGTCTCGTATGCCGGAAGCACGGCGGATTGGGGCATGTGCGAGCCGTCTCCCTGGCAGGCAAACCAGATAATCGAGTTCAGAGTTTGCGGATCGGCCATGTCCGCGTGCGCAAAATCCTGCTGCATCGTCTTTTTCATCCACTCCGCGGTGGCTTTATCTTTTGGTTTTCCTGTCAGCAGATTATCGGCAGCAATTGTCGGTAGCACCGCCTTGTACGGAGTCAGGTCCGCCTGGCCCTGAAAAATGTCCATCGGAATTGCCGAAGCATCCAGTTGGTTCATCGGCGGAATTCCAAGGAGCATTTCGATTGTTCGAATCATGCTCACGGTGCTGTGAAAATTATGAATCAGCGCGCCGGGCTTGTTGTACGCGCTGATGGCCAAACCCACGGAGCGGTGCGAATCCACATGATCCGGGCCGGCTTGCGCGTCGTCTTCCACAATGAAAATTGCCGTGTCTTTCCAATACGGGCTCGAAGAAATCGCTTCGACGAGCCGTCCAACGGCATAATCGTTGTCCGCCACCATGAATTGTGGCGTAGGAAATCCCTTCTTGATTCCCGTAGTGTGATCGTTGGGAAAACGAAGAACCGTCAGCGCGGGTATGGGATCCGCTTGGCCTGCTTCGCGCTTCGTGACGAATTCCTTAAACTCTCGGAGCCACTCGCCAAACCGCGAGTTGCCTCGGCAGTTGACATTCGCATTATCCTCCGTCACGGCAGCATCGTTTTGTGACGAACCGAGCGCGGCCTGGTAGCAATCCGCAGTGATGATGTCAGGCGCCGCCAGGTCGAAGCTGCGGAAACTCGGGCTGTGATGATTCGCGAGAGAAGCCTTGTTGGGGATGTCTCGAACGGCTTTCGAAATGTCCGGATATTCTTTGTGGCGCCTCTGCTTGGCCGCCTCCACATCGTTTGCGGAAATCACGGTTATAAACTCCCCGTAATTCCGATAGGTCAATCCCGCGCGCGCGGCCGCGTCCCAAAGATAAAGCGTTTTCGGTTCCCCGACGTCGGTGAAGCCCAGCGTGTAAGGCAAATGCTTCTCGAGCAGATCGGTTAGCGCGGCGAGAGCGTCCCCTTTGAATTTCGCGGTGTCCAGTTCACTCGGCGGCTCGTAATCCGGCAGGCGGTTATAACCCTCAAAGTCATACGTGCGCCCGCGATCGGAATAGTTCCAGCGAAAGGCCTTATCCACGTAATCGTTCGAAAATGCCGCCGTCGCCCAGTTGTGCCCGTCGGGGCTGGCCTCGGAATTTACGAAAAAACGATCGAAGAGTCCGAAACGTTGCGCGAGTGCGTGATGATTCGGCGTTACCGCCTGCGCCGTGCCGTCTGGCCGCCGCGCCGCGTCACTATTGCCGAAAATCGCGAAGGCCGGCTCGCCATCGGCCGCGTGGCCGTCGCCGGACGTTTTCACATCGCCAAAAACCTGATCGTAAGTGCGATTTTCCTTGATGATGTAAATGATGTGTTTAATCGGGCTTTCGCCGGCAAAAAGTTTTGGCGATGCAAAACCCAGGAGCCCATCGTTCTGCATCGTTTGCTGAGTGTAACGCGCCAGTGCCGGCTCATCCGGCAGCTCGACCATGCTGATATTTCCGGAAACGATCGAGCCGCTGTATTGTCCTCCCTGACTGTTTTTCTCCGGCCTTGCTGGAAACGCTGCATTCGGCGGGTTCGGCGTGAAACCGCTGTTGCTTACACGCATGGACGACGGCTCGAATCCCGTTCCCTTCCCGTTTCCGATGAATAGCTTCTCGTCCGCAACCGCCACCGCGGACGGATATTGCCCCGTAGGAATGAATCCCAGAATCTTCGATTTCGCGGGTTCCCCGTTTTTCCCCGGGGATTTTCCGCCGCGCGCCTTTTCCGAGAGCGATACGACCGCAACGGCATTGCTATGCGCGTTCGCGACATAAAGCGTCTTTTCGTTTTCACTGAGCGCCACGCCTTCAGGACTCGATCCAGGCAACGCGTTCTCTCGGAGCCGCACGTTAATTCGTTCGACTTCTTGATCCGTGCTTGTGTCGATGACCGAGACGCTGTCGGCGTTCGAATTGGCCACAAACAACCGCGTGCCCTCGGCATTCACAATCATCGCCGTCGGATGCCGGTCAACCCGGATGTATTTCTCGACGGCAGCCTTGCCGTTCAGCGAAATCACAGCAACCGAAGAATCGTTCCAGCAGGACACGTAAGCGCGCACTTTCCTTCCGTTTTCCAGCAAGACCACTCCGTAGGGATACATGTTTTCGCCGGGCTTTCCCGGACGATGCAGGTCGAGCCGTTGCATGCGCCGTGCGCCATTCACCTCGCGCACGATGGTCACGCTATCCCCCAAATTGTTCGCGGTAATGAGTGTCTCTCCGTCTTTCGTGACCGCCAGGCCTGTGGGGTAGAGTGCTGCTTTGCCGCCATTGTAGTCCTTCGCCGACACTTCTCCCGGATTGCTCACGAGGAAGAACGGCGCACTAACCTTCGTATCTGGGCCGGGTGAAGCTGGCTGAATCGGTGCGGCAGTTTTCGGGTCGAAACGGAAAATCCATATCTTGTTTTCGAACCCGCCAGAGACATATAACGCAAAGCTTCCATCTGCGGCCGGCTTCCGAGCAAAGGCCATCCCGACATTCGCGCTTTGCGGTGTGGGGAAATACACGTTTTGAATCACCGTGGGCTCGGGACTGGCGTTTAGGTCAATCGCGGCAATCGATTGCTGTGCTTTGTTCGTTTCCTGGCTGAATTGCACGCCGTAACCGCTGTTCACGACAAGGAGATATCGGCCTTTTCCGCCGCGCCCGGTCGTGTCCGGGCTGCGCAGGATGGTCATGGGCATAGCGCCGACGGCGGGAAGGTGTGTTCCGGCATCCATCACCAGCGTGCCTGCTGGCGTGATGGGCCGGCCTTCTGCGGCCGGCTCTTTCTGACCGCTTGCGATTCCAGAAAGAAAGGTCGCCAGCAAGAGTCCCGTACAAAATCGCAATGTCATGAATTCACCTTTTCGACCCCTGAGATATTCCTCGGCTCAGCATCTTTTGTGAGGTTCTAAATGTACCTGCATCCGAGCCTAAGTGAAAATTGTTTCGCTACCGTGAACTTCCTCTGCCTCCCTCGATGCTGAGAACGGATTTGACCGCAGGCGCGCGGCCCCTTAGCATGAATGTTGCGTGGTCCTCAGCCGCCAGATATAGCCAATGGATTTCGAATGAAAACCAAATTTGTGCTTGCTGCTTTTTTGTGTTTTTTGCCCCTGCGCTTGTGCCCGGCGCAGACAGTCGATGAAATTATAAAAAAGGCCATCGACGCGCGCGGCGGGATCGACAAAATCAAAGCCGTGCAATCAGAACGTATCACCGGACGCGTCTCCTTTTCGCAAGGCTTGGAAGGCGCGCTACTTCTGGAGTTGCAGCGGCCCCACGAGTTACATTCCGAAATTACCATAGAGGGGCAGAAAGTCCTTCGCGTTTACGACGGCAAATCCGCCGGATGGTCGGTGAATCCTTTCACGGAGAACAAGGACGTTGTCGAAATGTCCGCGGACGAACTGAAAGAAATGCCCGAAGAATCGGACCTGGACGGTCCGTTGGTGGATTACAAGAATAAAGGTCAAGTGGAACTCGTTGGGAAAGAAGACCTGGATGGCAAGCCGGTCTATCACTTGAAGGTAACCAGCAAAAGCGGAGAAGTGCGCTCCTATCTGATTGACGCCTCCACGTTCTTAACGACGAAATGGAAAGGGACCCGCAGGATCGGAAACGAGCCTCTACCTTGGGAGAGTGTCCTTTCTGATTACCGCGATGTCCAAGGCCTGAAGTTTCCTTTCAAAATTGATCAGGGAAGCCCGGGCACGGAATACAAACAAACGCTTACGATTGATAAGGTCGAAATCAATCCCAAGATCGACGAGTCGCACTTTGCCAAGCCCGTTGTCGCTCAGGCGCCAGGGCCCGCTACCGGACCCGCACCAAGCAAGCCCTAGCGCTGACTGCGGATAGTACCTCCGGGTTTCGATCAAAGGGATAAGGCCGCCAGGCTCGCCTAGCTGTGGTTTCCGCCTCCTTCTCGAATGGCCTTCCAGTTGCTTGGACGCCTGTGCCTGCATACTATAGGCGAAGGGTTATGGAGCTGACACTCAATCTGGTTTGGGTCGGCGTGGCCATCGCCGCTATTCTTGCGCTATTCGCCACGCTCTCGAGCGCTGGTGCGTCTCTGCGGCGCCCCGCGAGTTATGCCCGCAAGGTGATCGCCATGGGCTGCGCCCTGGTGATTCTCTTTTTCGTCATCTCCATGACCGATGACCTGCACAACCAGCAAGTTCTGGTCGAGGAAAAAAAGGGTTCACGAATTGTAGCCGGGATGCAGCCCACACTGAACCCCCTTTCGCCCAAGCCGTTACCAACGGCGCTCCTTTTGTTTTTCCCATCGCGGCCTTTTTCACTCACTGCACTTCCCGTGAGAAGAGCCATGGAAACCTGGCGGCTCTCTCTTACTGCCGAGATCGACCACGAAAACCTCTGCGGCAGAGCCCCTCCCCTGTCTCTTTCATAGTCCTTCCGTATCCGGTTCGCAAAAGCTGTTTGCGGGCGAAGGTCAAGCAGGCGGAGCACGTTCGCGCGCGCATCGAGGAAATCGGCATCATTCCTGCTGTGCGCGTCGCTCTGCGGACCACGCGCGCTACGCTGCCGAAGCGCTCCACCGTTCCGGAATCCCCATCGCTGAAATCACCATGACCGTGCCGGGCGCGCTTGACGTGATCTCCGATTTGGCGAGCCGCCTTCCGGAAATCATTGTGGGAGCGGGAACCGTCCTGGACGCGGAGACGGCTTCGTCAAGATTTTTCCCTGCGCGCCTCTCGGAGGCGACCATTACATCCGGGCGCTCAAAGCGCCGTTTCCCCAAATTCCTTTTGTGGCCGCAGGGAGGAGTGAACCAACAAACTGCTCTCAACTATATCCTCGCAGGCGCATCGGTGCTGGGCGTAGGCAGTGAGTTGATTCCCAAAGAGGCGCTCGAATACAAACAGGAAGAGCGCATTCACGAACTAGCCCGGCGCTTCCTCGCGAGAGTCAAAGAGGCGCGCGGGAGAATGGCAGCAGCCCACTAAAAATTCTCGCTGCGGCAAACCAACCCGCGGTGCTCCTAGGTTTTCCGTGATGCGACAGCGGCTGCTATCCTTCCGCTGTGGCCCAAAACTCCACAGTGACCAACAGGGTTCCGAACGCCGGCCTTTGCGCGGACTGTGTCCATGCGCGTTCTGTCAAATCTGACCGCGGCTCCACCTTTGTTCTGTGCGAACTTTCGGCCCGCGATCCACGCTATTCGAAATATCCCCGGCTCCCCGTCCTTTCCTGCGATGGGTATAGGAAGAAGGATACGGACAAATAGACAGCTGTTCGCAACCCCAACGATAAATACTTCGCATTTGCGGTTGCGGACTGGAAGCGCACCCTCGAAGTTCTAAAATCGAGCAAAGTTACTCTTCGGGCGACGCTCGATCCGGCTCGCTGAACTGTGCCGGCTCGCGGCAACTTTCCTGCGGGAAGGCGCCAAAAAGACAGGGCGTCTACTCAAAACGCCCTGAGGGACAAAGCAAGGAGAGAAACTAAAGATTCTACATTTGTGGCCGCGGTGATTCCGGCTGCAGTGTCTGTGGTGGCTGTGCCTGCGGCTGCGGATTTTGCGGCTGTTGCTGTTCCGGCTGCGGATTGGGCTTGTTTGAATCCACTGGTGTCGTGGCGGAGACAGGCGTCAAAGTCACCGCGCCACCTAATTCGGACTCCGTATACTTCGGCGCGCTGATGTACCCCTGAACGCCGCTCTTGTTGATCTTATTCACCACAATTTGCACGGGCTGCCCGCTGCTTTCCGTGTGGATCCAGATCGGCTCGTAGAGATTCACTCTCTTTTTGCTCAGCTGATTGTCATCTACCACCATCATCAAGTCATAGTTCTTGTGCTTGGCATCGGTCCGCCGCAGCGACAGCGCGATCGGCCCGAAGCGCTGGAACTTTTTGGACTTGTTCAGGTCAAATTCAAAGTAGTTGCGCTCGCCCCGCTTTTGCAACCCAACCAGTTCTTCGTGGGTTTTGGCAATAGAGCCGTTCAGCTCGTCTTTCGTGGAACTAAGACTGGTCTCCAGGTCCGTGCGGTTCTTGGCTACCAAATCCTGCGTATCCTTCAACTGCTTTTGCTGGTCTTCCAATTGCGCGCGCAATTCCTTGTAACGGCTGTCAACCACCGGCACTCCATGTCTGCCGGTTTTCTTCTGCGGGGTTGCTTGCTGTGCCGCTTGCTGTGCCGCCTGCTGCGACGCCTGTTGGGCCGCAACCATATCGTTCAGTTTTGCGTTCACACCGTTGAGCTGGCTCTGCAGCTGGTCAATCGTGGAGTTGGCCACGGTCTGTTGGGCGGTCAAATGCCCAACCGCGATTTGCTGGCGGTAGCCATAGCCAAACGCGAGCCCCGCCACGATTAGCAAGGCTACCGCCCCGACCACCAGCCCCCGGTTAATGCCTGTCGGCTGCGACTGCCAACTGCCCTCATACGGAATTTCTGGATTCTCTTGCTGCTCTTGGTTCTCTTCCAGGTGCTCGTCCATTCCTCATTTCCTCCTCGATTTTCTCGGCTCTTTAGGCTGCAGCAGTCACCCAAGCTCGCAAACTTTCACTGCAAAGAAGTGGCCCAAGCTCGCAATTTGCCCCTCTGCCTAACCCTCGCGTTGACAAGGACTAACGAGTTGAGCATACGAGAATGCAGGGCTTTCCTTGGTACTAGAACTTGCAATTTTGTCCTCTTTTCACACGACTTTCCACAGTCGAGGCGCGACAAACTCTCTTCGCGGACTTCTTCCTTTTTCTCTCTCTTATCTTTACGTTTCGTTGCCCCACGCGCACCCGTGTGCTAGCATCCGCGTGAAAGAAGAGCGTTCCAGGGTATTTTTCGATTCTCCTTCGCCTCCGCCCGCTCGGAGACCCAGGAAAAAGAAACCGCTAAACGTTCAGTGAACGAAGGCGCGCTCTTCCTCCTAAGTTGACGATTCGTTCAGGCGCAAGCCCGCGCTTGAAACCAGGTGGCGGACTTTCGCCGCGATTCCTTCGGGATCGCAAAAAGGAGAGTTCGCATGAAATCCTATCTCACCAAGGACATCCGCAACGTTGGCATTGTAGGTCACGGCGGCACCGGAAAGACGCAACTGGTGTCGTCGTTGCTGTATACCGCGGGCATGACCCCGCGGTGGGGAAAAGTTGCGGATGGCAGCGCCACCACCGACTGGGACGACGAAGAGGTGGCGCGCAAAATATCGATTCAAACGGGCCTGGCTTACGCCGAGTGGCCCGCGACGCCGACAGGCCCCTCCGGCTCGTCCGACAAAGTGAAAATCAATTTCATTGACCTTCCTGGGTATTCCACGTTCATCAACGAAACGAAAGCTTCGCTGATCGCGGCCGATGCCGCGCTGATCGCCGTGGACGCCCATGTGGGCGTGCAGGTCACCACGGAAAAAGTTTGGGATTACTGCACCGAGTATGATATCCCCCGCGCGTTTGTGCTCACTTGGATGGATCGCGAGCTTTCGAGTTTCGAACGCTCGATGGAATCACTGACAGAAGTGTTTGGCCGCAACGTCCTCGCCTTGCAGTTGCCGATTGGTTCGGAAAAAGGATTCCGCGGCGTCATCGACCTTGTGGCCATGAAGGCTCACACGTATAAGCCCGATGGCGATGGCAAACCCACGATTGAAGAAATTCCCGCCGCGCTCGCCGCCGAGGCCAAAGAAGCGCACGAAAAATTAGTCGAAATGATCGCCGAAGGCGACGACGCCATGATGGAGGAATTCTTCCGCGAAGGCACAATTCCAATCAATGATCTGATTCCCGCCGTGCGCAAAGCCATCGTCGCCGAAAAAATCTTTCCCGTGCTAATGACTTCCGCGACGCACAACATCGCCACCTCCAGCCTGCTCACCTTTTTGGCCGATGCGTTTCCTCATCCCGACGAGCATGCGCAGGTCGGCTACAAAGATCCCGGCGGAAAGGGCGATCGCGTCGAACGCAAGTACGACGACAGCCAGCCGGTTTCGCTCTTTGTGTTCAAGACCCTCGCCGATCCTTTCGCCGGGCGCATCAACTACTTCAAGGTGAAAAGCGGCATCCTCAAGAACGATGCCACGCTTCAAAACTACAATCGCAACACACCAGAGCGCTTGCAGCACATCCAAGTGGTGCAAGGCAAGCAGCTCACCGAAGTCGGCGAGCTGCACGCGGGCGACCTCGGAGCCATCGCCAAGCTGAAAGAAACCACCACCGGCGAAACGCTCGGCGACAAAGCCGCGCCGATTTATTACACGCCCGCTCGGATTCCGGAGCCCTCCATCACCTTCGCCATCGAGCCTAAGACCCGCGCCGATGAAGACAAGATTGGCGTGGCCATTCACAAAATTCTGGAAGAAGACGGCGCACTGCGTTTTTCGCGCGATCCGCAAACCAAAGAATTCCTTCTCGCTGGTTCCGGCCAGCAGCACATCGAAGTGGTCGTCGCCAAGCTCCAGAAGCGCTACAACGTCAATCTCACGCTCAAGCCTCCCAAAGTTCCCTACCGCGAAACCATTCGCGGCAAAGCCGACGCCGAAGGCAAGCACAAAAAACAGTCCGGCGGTCACGGCCAGTTCGGCGTGTGCCGCATCAAGATGGAGCCCATCGAGCGCGGCAAGGGCATCGAGTTCGTCGACGATATTTTTGGCGGCGCCATCCCCAAGAACTGGATTCCCTCGGTCGAAAAGGGCATTCGCGATGCCGCTGCTCGCGGCTACCTCGCGGGATTCCCGGTCACGGATTTCCGCGCCATTCTCTACGACGGCAAATATCACGATGTCGATTCCTCGGATATTGCCTTCAAGATCGCCGGCACACTCGCGTTCAAGGAAGCTATGAAGCAGGCGCGTCCCGCGCTGCTCGAGCCCATCATGAATGTGGAAGTTTACGCGCCGGATCAATATTCGGGCGATCTGATGGGCGACCTCAGTTCGCGCCGTGGGCGTATCTCCGGCAGCGAAACACGCGGCCACAACGTCATCGTCAAAGCGCAAGTGCCGCTCGCCGAAATGCTGAGCTATGCGACGGACTTAACCTCCATGACGCAGGGGCGGGCTTCGTACTCGATGGAGTTCTCCCATTACGATTACGTGCCCAACGAGCTGGCGGAAAAGGTGATCGTGCAGCACAAGGCCGCTCACGGCGAAGCCCTCGTCGAAGAAGAAGCCTGACCCTTCTTCTTTGTGTCCTCCTTGTACGGCGCAGCATGCTGCGCCCCCACAGTTTTTCATGTATGCTTGGGCCAATCTGCAGGAGGCCTTTATGGCGACGATCACCCAAGCGGAGCCGCTCGCGGGAACGACGCCTGTCTTGCGAGATGTGAAGCCCGCTGCGCCGGCTGCAGTGCGCAACGTTGCCATTGATGCCTATCGCGGCTTGGTCATGGTGCTGATGATGGCCGAGGTGCTGCAGCTTTCTCGCGTATCCGCGGCGTACCCGGCAAGCCTGTTCTGGAAAATTCTGGCCTACAACCAAACGCATGTGGAGTGGTTCGGCTGCTCGTTGCACGACACCATCCAGCCGGGATTCTCCTTTCTGGTCGGCGTGGCCTTGCCTTATTCCATCGCCAGCCGCGTGGCCAAGGGCGCGCGCTTCGCGGATTTACTTTGGCACGCGTTGTGGCGTTCCTTCGTCTTGGTTGTCCTGGGCGTATTCCTCCGCTCCATGGACCATTCCATGACCTATTTCACCTTCGAAGACACGCTCTCGCAAATCGGCTTTGGCTACCCATTTCTGTTCCTGCTTGGATACTATTCCTCGAAAACGCCTTCGCTGAAGTGGATTTGGACGTCGCTCGGCCTCCTTCTCTTTGGCTATTGGCTGGCTTGGGCGCTGTATCCCGCGGCGCCCGCGAATTTCGACTGGCAAAGCGTAGGCGTCTCCTCGGCGTGGAACGCGCAGCACAATTTCACTGGATTCGCCGCGCACTGGAACAAAAACTACAATTTCGGCAACCGCTTCGACCAGTGGTTCCTGAACCTCTTCCCGCGCGAGCATCCCTTCGTGTACAACGACGGCGGCTACCTCACGCTGAGTTTCATTCCCACGCTTGGCACCATGATCCTCGGCCTGATCGCAGGGCGCTGGCTGCGCGAATCCCGCTCCGGTGAATCCCGGCACTTCGAGTCTCAGTCCCTTCAGCCCCGGCCAACGGTTCCGGTGAGCAAGTTGCTGCTTTTGGGCGTTGTGGGAATTGCCCTGGGCCTCGCGCTGCATTACTCGGGTATTTGCCCCGTCGTGAAGCGCATCTGGACGCCTTCCTGGACCATCTTTAGCGGCGGCATCTGTTTCTTGTTTCTCGCGGCGTTCAGTTGGGTCATCGAGATGAAGGGATTCAAGAAATGGGCATTCCCGCTGGTCGTCGTCGGGATGAATTCCATCGTAGCCTACTGCATCGCGCACTTCATGGAAGAATTCCTGGTGAGCACCTTCCGCATTCACCTCGGTCCGAACTTTTTTCAGTTTGCGGGCGCAGGACTGGAGCCTTTCTTCCGTGGCGTCGCGATTCTGCTCTGCTATTGGCTGGTGCTGTTCTGGATGTACCAGCGCAAACTGTTCCTGAAGATCTGACCTCACGACCACCTTTCCCCGTTCTTCTCTTGCGTCGAACTAAGGCACGTGTCATACAAACCTCTTTCCAGGAAAAGAGGGATGCTTTCCATTCGCCTCCAAACCCGCGCTCGTTCGGTAGGCCACTTGGCCATAGCAAGTTTTGTCTGTGGCGCTACCAATTTCGTCACGAGGTGCTACAATGCGCCCTTTGTGAGCGCGAGTCGCGTATGACGAAATACCTCTTCTTTCTCCTGGTAGACGTTTTTTTCCTTCTGTCGCCAATTATGGCTGAACAAGCTAGCGCGCCCCATTCCGCGGCGTGGTCGGGAATCATCGTTTACAGCAGCTGCAACGCTGACGAAGCATTCAATGAGTCTCGCGAATGCTTTCTAAGCGCGCCCGGCGCGAATCTCTCGCTTTACGATGACACTAACCGCGTAGTGTACAGTATCGAGCCGCAAGAGCTGGCTGCCGGTCATCTGGGCGACAGCGTCACCGTGCGCGGAACTCTCGCTGGCGATACCATTCACGCAACCTCGGTCGAATTGATGTCCATCGGCCTCGCCGTGGGTCAGAAGGCTCCTGCGTTTTCACTTCACGATCAGTTTGGCCGCACACAAACGCTCGAGTCCCTGAAAGGCGCGAACGGCACGGTTCTCCTTTTCTTCCGTTCCGCCGACTGGTGACCCTTCTGCAAAGGACAACTGGTCGAGTTGCAAAGCGCTATCCCCAGATTCGACAAGCAAGGGCTCAAGTTCGCAGCCGTCAGCTACGACTCGGAAGAAATTCTACAATTCTTCTCCGACCGCCACAACATCACCTATCCCCTGCTCGCGGACCCCGATTCCAAAGTCATCCGGGCGTATGACGTGCTCAATGCCGAGGCGACCGGGATGCAAAAGGGTTTTGCGCGGCCCGGATATTTCTTCCTCGATCCCAACGGCATCATTAAAGAAAAGTTTTTCGAGGCCAAATACCGCGAGCGGCTCACGGGCAACAGTCTCCTCATCAAACTGTTTCCAGAACTGGGCGAAGAAGTGGTGGACACGGTCGAAGCGCCGCATCTCCAACTCGTTCTGGAGCAATCCGACCGCACCGGCGTTCCCGGCACGCGCGTCACTCTGGTGGCGGAAGTGCGCCTGCCTCCCGATGTGCATGTGTATGCGCCCGGGGTGCAAGGTTACAAGCCCACCCAGCTTGTTCTGGACCCCATCCCCCAGATGGAATTCAAGCCCGCGGCTTACCCGCAGCCAAAAATTCTTTATCTCTCTGCCATCAAAGAGAAGGTGCCCGTCTTTGAAGGAACATTTCGCATCAGCCAGGATGTGAAAGTCAGCTCCGCGGCGGCATTCTGGGGCTCGCTTGAAAAAGGGGGAAAGACCATCACGATCGCTGGAAAGCTGGAATATCAGGCTTGCGATAAATCCATCTGTTATCTCCCTACCTCCGTCCCAGTGAAGTGGCAAGTGCAGGTTTTCCCGCTGGACCGTACGCGCGCGCCGATCGAGATTCGCCACAAATAAGTCAGGGCACTAGCCAAGAATGGCTGCGCGCTTTCGCACATATCGTGCCCGGCGTCCGCCAGTGCCCCGGGCATTAGCGCCCTCAGGACAACACCTTCAGTGGTAGTCCGACACCTAACTACCTCCATAAGCGCGTTGCACTCCTCCCGCGTCCGGTGAAGAATCTTGTAGGCAACAAGGGCTTTGCGGTGAAAGTAATGTTTAGTTCCGTACCCTTGGGGGCCATAACCACCGGCGGTTGGGGCGATGAATCCATGGCGACGCGGGTTTTCCCCACTTTCTTCAGCAGTAAAGGCTTGCCTAAACTGAGCGCGTTTCAGCCCGTGCGCAATTGTGGGGTGAAAACTCGCTCCGCAGCGCAAAGTAAACCTCAAGGAGAAATAAAAGATGAGTACAAAGATAGGGAAACTGGCCGCAGCGTTTTTCATGGCCGGGCTGTTGTGCCTGTCCCAATTCCCCGTACCAGTGCAAGCTCAGAGCGTCGCCCTGGTTTCCGGCGCAATCACCATCGCCGGAGCCACTACCATCTCGGGTAGCACTGTTGTTGCGGGGGCAATCAACGTCGCCGGTGCCACGGTGGTGTCGGCCGGCAGCGTGCTCGAAGCCGGCAGTGTTATCGAGGCAGGGAGCATTGTGAACGGTGAGGCCGTCGCTTCGTCCACTGTTCTTGCGTCCGCCACGACAGTGACCAGCACGTCCATCCTGGCCGCCAGCAGCACTGTCGCCGCTGGCTCCACTTTCGCCTCCAGCACGATGCTGGCTGCGGGGACCACTCTCGCGGCTGGCACCTCGTTTGAGGCTGGCAGCGAATTGGCCGCCGGAAGCGTCATCACTGCGGGCAGCGTGGTGAACGGCACCACCTTTAGCAGTGCGACTACACTGTCTTCAGCAGTGGTCGTCTCGCAAAGCACAAGTCTCGCTGCGGGTAGCACCATTGCGGCGGGCAGCGTGCTTGCGAGCGGCACTGCTATCGCCGCCGGCTCGGCAGTGGTAAGCGCCACCACGATTGCACAAGGCAGCGTCCTGGCTCAGGGCAGCTTTGCTGCATCCGCCAGCGTTGTTAACGCCGTGGCCGTGTCCAATGGCGAGACTTTTGCCGCTAACACGGCGATCGTCGCGTCCACCAGTCTGGCTGGCGGCAGCATCATCGCTGCGGGTTCCACTCTGGCCGCTGGTAGCGCGTTGGTGAGCAGCACGACCATCGCGGGAACCACGTTTGCGGGCGGATCGGTTGCCGTTGCTAACACCGCGGTAGTGGCGGGCGGCAGCACGCTGGCAGCGGGCACTGTCGTGGCCGCAGGCAGCGTTGTGAACGGCGCGAGCGTCTCCTCAGCGACCGTCCTCAGCTCGTCAACAGTGGTAAGCGGTTCGACCGTTCTGGCCTCGGGCAGCACTGTCGCGGCCAGCAGCGTGTTCGCTGCCGGTACCATGGTCATCTAAAGTCCTGGCTTAGCCTGAATTACATCACCACCAGCCACCCTTGTTATTCCCTGAAGGAGTGGTTGGGAGCTTGACTTGGATGGGTGAGGATGCGGGAATACCCGCAAGCCTCGCCCTTCTTTGTTTGCGAATTTCGCTTCCTTGCGTTCTCAACCATCCTGCCCGAGTGCGGTCGTTCTCGCCGTACATTGCTCTAATGCATTTTGTAAGTGCTCGATTCCGGCCCTGATCTGGTCCATGCCTTCCATAGAGAACTCGAACTTGCACATTGCGTTTATAGCGTTGGACAGTGCCGTGTGTGCATTGCGGAGCAGCCGCTCTTTCCGTATGTCGGCGCGTGTGCACGCCAGGTGGCAAAACGTCACGCCAAGTTCCAGTTGCGCCAGTACGTATTCCAGTGCCGGGTGTTGATAACTCCGGAGGAATCCCTTCGCCATTTGTAAGAGAGACTGGCATTCGCGGATAAGCGTGTCCGCCTTGCGCTTCGCGTCGGTAACGATGGTGTGGCTCTCGGAGGGAGTAACACCTAAGTCCGCGTTCAACCGCTCCGCGTATTCATTGGCTTCCGCCCACGTACGAAACGGCCCAAACCGCCGCACCATCGCCAAGCCTGGAACACCCACTACCGCTGTTGCGAGGATGGGTTTATCTTCCGCGTAGGTTGCCGTATAAGCCCATTGGGCTTGGGCTGCCATTGAGGCCACACTTCCCCGGACGGTGCTGTGGCTACCGTCCATTCGCACAACCGTAGACCCCGAGGTTGAACTCGTCAAGTCCCCTGCCATGTAAATTTCTTGTAAGCTCCTTTTAAACCCACGGTCTTTCAACAACCCATTCCCTCTCCTTAGGGTCGAGAGGGTAGAAGCCAAAAGTGCTGGGTCTGTAGTAGAGGCCGGGCTTCCGCCCGGCTGTTTTCTCCACCGTGGGGCAGGCATCCCTGCCTGTCCGAAGACCGTGGAACAGCAGATCCCACGTTTCTTCTGCGCGAGAGATGGGGCAGCCGCAGATAGAAGGGGTAGAAAAGTTCAAGAGTTTAAGGGGCAGAGTGCGCAGAGGGGAAGGCAAATTGGTCGTGGCCGAAAAGATCGGTGTGATGGAAACGGCAGCAGAATTCTTGAAGAAGCGCCGAGGAACGGCCAAAGAAGACGGCTTGATGAAATTGCTGCACAAAGTGGAGCCCGCCAAAGCCAGGTTATTACTGGGGTTGTGGGCTATCAGCGGACTTCGCTAACTGGTGTCTCACAATTGGCAACCAGCTCTCCGGGTCGTCCTGCCGCACGTTGAAATCAGCGCTGAAAATTTGTTGATCGGGCGGATTGAGGGCAAGAACCTTGGCCTTTGGATACTTCACTTTGAGCCAAGCTGCGATTTCTTGCCGGCTTTCTTCCGGCGCTGCGTGACCTATGATAAAGAGGTCGAAACGCTCGCTCCCGGTTAGAAGGCCGCTTAGGAGGAATTTGGCCGGTTCGTTGCTAATCACAGAGACTGCGTCGTATCCGTAGGACATCAGAAGTTTAGCCCTTTGAATCCCCGATTGCTCGTCGTAAGAGATTTGGAAAACGCGCTTGACGGCTTGCCTCTTCGTCGGAGGAACATTCATGTGCACGACGATTTGGCGTGTCCTTGGGTCTGCCGCGTAGCATTCGTTGCGCGAGCGACTGGCTAGGTCATGAAGCTTTAGCTTGGCAGACTCCAAGCCTGAGGCCACCGCAACCCTTTGCGGCGAGCCATTAGGCAGAACTTCAAAGATCTCATAGTTCCGGCACATGGCGGACGGTTCCCTCCGGGTGTTTTCTTGACCACTCTCCCTCTCGCTTTACGCTGGCGGAGAAGTATGAGCAATGTTGGCTAGCGCGATTGGTGCGAACGCACCGCTGCTCTCGCTGCGTGTCAATCCTGCCTAGGGAATTATAGCGTCAGAAGTTTACTCAGGCTAATGCTCGTCACGTTGCCAACCTTGAAAACCCTAAAAGTGCGCCCTCACTTCCAGCGTCTTTAATGCGAAGGAAGAAGGATGGAAGAAAATGGCGCCCTTCCTTGCCTTGGCGCAAGGCATTTTTCACGGACTGCTCAAGGCGGGCTTGTGCAATTCTCGGTCGACTGCTGGCGGCAGGCCGTCCAGGTGGGTCAGAAACAGGACCACTTCCCAGATTTCACTGTCCGCCATGATATTGCCCCATGCTGGCATCGCACTCCTGCGCACGCCGTTCTTAATGATGTAAAAGTTCTCCCTGTCGGGCAGACCGGGACGCACTTTCATGAACTGTGGAGCCGGAGGATAGAACGAGGCCCCATAATCGCTCAAGGGGTTGTCGGGTCTCCCGTGGCAATCGGCACATTTGTCTCGGTACAAACGGGCCCCGTTTAGGAGATTGGCTTCTGTTGCTTGGATCGGGTTGTGTACTGCTGGCGCGTGGCGGGCAGCAGCAGCATACAGTGCTGTGAGGGAGATCTCCGATTCGAACCAAGAAGGCACGGCCTTGGCGCGTAGGTCCGCAAAGCCCAATCGAAGGTAGACCCAGCCGCCGATACTGAGCGCGATAAGTGCGAATACGATTCCTTGAACAAAATTCCTCATCGTGGTTCCTCGCAGAAGAGTACTCTGGCATTATGCTCTGTTTGAACGTCACCTATGGCGGTGATTAGCTCGGGCTCGGCGGGGACAGGAACGTTTGAAAAAATTTGAGTTTTTTTTTCGGGGCCGCCGCGAAGTTCACCAACAAGTACGCGCGCCACTGTCAGGCGTTCGGATTCAAGCGGTCGGGCTGCCTGCCCCGTTCCTGACGGGGAGCGAGCACCGCGAAGCCAAGGACCTCTCAAGGAGGCCTATTCGGGATTTCGCAACCTGCGATGCTGCCTCTCGGATACCGGGGAGGGAGGAACCTTTTGGATGTCTGCCGTGGCCAGAAACGCCATCAAGAAAAAGAGCCAAAGGTTCGCGGGGATGTGAAAGTTGAAATCCACCAGCGCATGCACCAGAAACCCTGTCGAGGCCACGATTCCCGAAAGTCGCAGGGTTCCGGGAAAGGAAAAGTCATTCTGGCGGAAGCGGGAAAAGGATTTGACGAACAAAACCGCGAGAAACCAGGCACAACCGAGACCGCCGAGCATACCCGTTTCGGCAAGGGCTTCGAGGTAGTCGTTGTGAGAGTGATTGACAATCTTGCCGTCATAAAGCGTTTCGTAAGGCGGATACACGATTTGCAGCGTGCCCGGTCCCGTGCCCATAACAGGGTGGTCCAGAAAGATGTGCCACGAGCCCAAGCGCATGGCGGGGCGTAGTCCGCGGCGGGCAGCCAGCGAAGCACTGGCGCAGCAAGTTTTCCCCCGACAACATCTCTCTGGACACGTGCTGCGATTTGGTCGGGAAGTTTGGCGCGCAGCACGTCCACAGCCAGGCGCAGGCCGGTGTGCAGCAGGTGCTCGGCCTCGACCGCACGTGCCGATGACGATGTGCGTTCCCAATCGAGGCTCGTTTGCCGCGAGAGCAACCCCGCAACGTCCGCAATCCAACTCCACTTTTCCCAGAAATGCTTCGCGCCGTGGATGCAAATAAGCACGAGCTCATCTTCCACGCAGGGCGCGGGGACTTCGTGGGCATCAAGGCGGACGGCAACCTTCCGGGCAAAGAAATCGTCGATAGGAAGCGGCCGCGGAAAATAGCGTAATGTCAAGTCGTTGTGGAGTTCGACCAGCAGTCCTGATTCGCGCTTGGAGAAAAGATATTGCCCCAGAATCTTTCCGGCATCAATGGCCTCGAGAGAAAACAGCAGCTTCATACCCGGAGGCCATCAGCAACTCCGTGGCGCGGCGAATGTCGCGTTGGGCGGACGAGCAAATCGAGGTCGCCATAGCTGCGCACGCACGGATCGCCATAGGCCTGCGCGGCTAACACCGGCCCCTTTATCAGCAGCGCGGAAATTCCGTTCGCGCTAAAAAGTTCCAGTAAACGAAAAAGCTCTGCGGTCAAGCGCAGCGTCAGGAAATTCTGCTCCCGCTGGCGGTCGAGAGCGTTTGTTTGATTTCGGAAGGAATGGCGGGTTCGTTGCAACGGTTCAAGGAAGCCGCCAACCGCCCGATAACGCCGTGCTCCTCGGCGAGCAGCAGCAAGCGGGGCCATGCGACACGCCCGAGATAATGCCGCAGGCCTTCCTTGTCGCTCCAAGGAGAGACGCATTCCCGCAACGCGGCCCATTCGCGTTCGAAAGCGCGGAGGTCCGCGAAGCGCGCCGGTGAAATTGGCTCAGCCATGCTAGCGCCCGAGCTTACCAGCGAATGTGCTGCGATCCAAAAAGACAGGTTGTTTTTTTGGCTGGAGAGCTCGCGAGTAGAGCGCTTTGCAAGGGTAGGAGCTACTTGCCGGAGCTGGCATGGAAGGCTTCGTCGCGGCCGCGACGGCGAACTTCGATACCCAGGCGCTTGATTTTCTGGTTGAGCGTAGAAAGGGGAATGACAAAACGTTCCGCGGCTTCGGTCTGGTTCCAGTTCGTGCGTTCGAGCATGTCCACGATGATGCGGCGCTCAATCTCGTCCATGATCTGAAACAACGAAGGTTGTGGGCTATCCGCCGGAGACCGGGCGCCCGCCTCGCCGGGAAGCGCGGGAAGAAATTCAGAAAGCTGCAGGTGCACGCCACGCACGATCTCCTTGCTGCGAATAGCCTCAGGCAGCAAGTCCACATCCACGCGGCTCTCGGTCGAAAGCACCACGGCACGCTCAACGACGTTTTCCAGTTCGCGCACGTTGCCGGGCCAGTCGTAATCCATCATCAATTTCATGGCGTTCGGAGTGAATTGCAGGAGGGGCCGGCTGTTTTCCGTGCAGAAGCGTTCGAGGAAATGCAGCACGAGAAGGGGCACGTCTTCGCGGCGCTCGCGCAGCGGCGGAATGCGCATGTGGATGACATTCAAGCGATGGAATAAGTCTTCGCGGAAGCGGCCCTCGCGCACCAAAGTAAGCAGGTCGACATTGGAAGCGGCCACGATGCGCACGTCCACCTTGATTTGTTCGGTGCCGCCGAGGCGCATGAATTCGCGCTCCTGAATCACGCGCAGCAGCTTGGCCTGGGTTTCCGGGCTGATGGTGGCGATTTCGTCGAAGAAAATCGTGCCCTGGTCGGCCACTTCGAACAGGCCCTTCTTCGAGGCCACGGCGCTAGTAAAGGCGCCCTTTACATGGCCGAAAAGCTGCGACTCGAGGAGGTCTACGGGAATGGACCCGGTATTCACCGGCACAAAGGTTTTGTCGGCACGGGGCGAAGCCGAGTGCAGGGCCTTGGCGATGAGCTCTTTGCCCGTGCCGCTCTCGCCGCTGATGAGCACCGTCGAGCGGGAAGGCGCCACTTGCGCGACGAGATCCAGCAGGACTTGCAGTTTGTCGCTTTTGCCCACGATGTTCGGGAAATTGAAGCGCTGCTTGAGAGCGCGCTTGAGGTGAATATTCTCATCGCGGAGCCGGCGAGATTCCACGGCTTGCGCCACCTGCGCGAGCAGTTCATCGTTGGACCATGGCTTGGTGATGTAATCCATCGCGCCGTTCTTGAAGGCCGCGCGGGCCATGTCGATCGAGCCGTAGGCGGTGATCAAAACCACGGAGAGGTCCGGATCGCGGCGGCGGATTTCCTTGAGCATGTCGAGGCCATTGCAGTCGGGCAGGCTCACGTCCAGCAACAGAAGATCGTAGGGATGCTCTTCGAGCTTGGCGAGGCCGGATTCGCCGGTTTCGGCGCTGGCCACGCCGTAGCCTTCGCCCTTCAGCAAAATCTCCAGGCCCTCTCGAATCTCGGATTCGTCGTCGACGACGAGGATGGAACCCTTAGACATGAGCCGCTTTCCTGGCCGCGGGGAATTCGACATGGAAGGAAGTGCCCTTTCCGGGGGTCGAGCGAACGTCAATCTTTCCCGCGTGTTCCTTGATGATGCCGTAGCTCACGGAGAGCCCCAGGCCGGTGCCCCGGCCGTTGGATTTGGTGGTGTAGAAGGGATCAAAGATGCGATGGATGTCTTCGCGGGGAATTCCCGCCCCGGTATCCGCGACCTCGATTTCCACACTGCCATTGTGCGCCGCCGTGCGGACTTCGAGCATTCCGCCGCCGGGCATGGCGTCGCGCGCGTTCAAGAAGAGATTCAAGAAAACCTGCTGCAGCTTGTTCGCCGAGCCGTAGACGGGCGGCAGCGACTCGCCGAGTTCTTTCACCACTTGAATTCGCGCTGTCTTCAACGGATGGGTGACCAGCGAAAGCGTGTCTTCGACCACGCGGTTGACGTCCACGCTAGAGGCCTCGGCGGCCCCGGTGCGCGAGAAATTCAGCAGATTATTGACGATTTCGCTCGCGCGGAAGGTCTGCTTAACGATTTTATCGATGAGCGATTGGCGCGGGTCGCCGTCCGGCATCTGCTTGGCCAGCATCTGGATGTAATTCGAAATCACCGCGAGCGGCGTGTTCACTTCATGCGCCACCCCGGCGGCGAGCAGGCCGAGGGAGGTAAGCTTCTCCGTCTGGGTCATCTGCTCTTCCATGCGCTCGCGCTGCGTCACATCGTCGAACAGCAGAAGCCGTCCGATGCGCTCGTTGGACTTGCTCACAAGCGGCGTTATGGAAACGTTCAAGGTCAAATGTTTTCCCTGATGCTGGAGTCTCTGTTTATAGATGCCGGTGATGTGTTCCTGGTCGCCACGCGCGGCGATTTCCTGGGCCAATTCCTCGGGGAGCAGCGAACTGAGCCTGCGGCCTACAGCGTCGCGGCGCAAGACTCCGAAGAGCTGCTCCATGCGCGTGTTCCAGGATTCCACGATGCCATCCAAATCGACGGCCAGGACGCCGACGTTCAGGGACTCGACGATGTTTTCGCTGAAATCCTTGAGCCGTGCGATTTCCAGAGCCTTTTGCTCAAGTGAGCTGTAAAGCTGGGCGTTGTCGAGCGCGACGGCGACGTAGCCAGCAATGGTTTCGACCAACTCCACGTCGTCGCTCGAGAGAAAATCGCCGTCGACGGTCTTGCCGAGGCCGAGAATAGCAACGGTATGCTCCCGGATGCGGCACGGAATGAAGTAATTCAGGTCCAATTGCTCGAGCGAGCGGCGCACGGAGTCGGTGACATCTCTCGCCGCACGGGGGGACTCAAAAAAGAGCGCCCCACGGACAAACTCGGGCCGGGCCGGATCGAGGAAACTCAGGTCCATGGACCCGGAAAGACGCACACCCATGGAGCGCGCGAGACGCATGCTGCCCGGCTGCTCCGGGTCGTCCACGAAAATGGCCAGGCGGTCCACCAGCAAGGTTTGCGAGAGGCGGTCCATTACGGAGCCGAGCATGGGATCAAGCCGCACTTCGTTCGTCAGCGTGCGGCCAAATTCGATCAACGTGCGGCGGTAATCGAGGCGGTCGCGGTAGAAGAAGCGGTCCAGGCGGGCTTGAATCCATTCGCGGAAGGGTTGAAACAGAAATGCGGCGATGACAATGGCGATCATGCCTCCCACAGGCCCGGTGGCAGGCGCGTGGAAGAGATAAGTAATCAGCGCCACCAGAGAGAAGTAGACGGTGGCTACCGCCGCAGTAGCCGCGGTGTAGGCCAAGCCGCGCTTGAAGATGATGTCCACGTCCATCAAGCGGTAACGAATGATGGCGTAGGCGAAACAAAGCGGAATGAGCACCAAACTAATGACGCTGAGCTTCATCCACGCGGGAGGATTGAGACCGAGTGCTCCCGGAAGAATGTAAAGCAGAGAAACTGGGAGGCTGCCGGCCAGTGTTCCGCCCGTAAGCCATTTCAACTGCTGCCGAAGAACGCCGGAGGGCGCTCCGCGGTAATTCCTGTAGAAAACCAGGCCCACGACGATGAAGCAAGCCGCGAGATAGCCGAATTCCAGCTTGTCCAGAAGGATATAGGCGCCCAACCACGGCACAAACCCTAGAGCGTCTAGCGCCGTGCTCAGGTGAACCAACAGCAAGGCCGCCGGCAGAAGATAAACCGTCAGGAGTTTCGCCGTAGTGCGCAGCTTTGATTCCGTCCGGCCGGGGAAAATCAAAGCGAAATGGAGCAGCAAAGCAGGCACCGCCAGCCGCGCGATGACCTCTGACCAATAGATTTCCCAGTCGAAAGCATCCAGCTTTCCGCTGAAGTGGAACGACCAGAGGACGAAGGAAGCCAGACAGAAAATGTAGAAGTGCACGGCGCGGGGAGCGTTCCAGCGGCGAATGAAAATGAAAAGGCCGATGAAGAGGTAGAGCAAACCCACAGCGCGGAGGTAGTTTTCGGTTGCGAGCGGCTTTTGCGCCGGAGCGGTTACCAGCGGCGTTTCGAACTCTTGGCCGTTACGCGACAGCTTATAGTGAACCTCAGTCCAAAGACCGGCGCGCTCGAGCCGCCGCGCGACATCCGTCGCGCTTGAAACCGTGCCTCCGTTGAAGGCCAGCAGGAGGTCTCCCGGGCGTATGGCGGTATGGCTGGCAGGAGAATTCGGAGCAATGCCGCGAGCTTCGACACCGTGGTCCGTGTCAATCCAGGTGACCCCGTCGTACACCTGCTGGTAGCGGGTACGCTGGTCGAAATTCAATAAGGCAAAAATGACCGCAACCAGCGTGGCTAACGCCAGCACCACCGCTCCGAGGCTGACTCGCAGGTTCTGCTTCATGACCGTCGATGAATCGAAACGCTAATGCTCTAATCCGGAAGCACGCCAAAGTCCATTGTTTGGTAGGTCAGTTAGCAATGAACCCTAGCATCTTCAACAGCTTACAACGATGGCGGACACGACAGCCCCGATTCATCCAGTTTCTGGGAGGGTGGATACAGCTTTTGAGAACTTCCGGACTGCCTAGAACTGCACGCTTAGCCCACCCCGGAACGTCCGGAAGGAGGGGACCAGGACGATGTGGCCATCCCTGCTACTGGTCGGGACATAGCCCTGTGCCAACAAATTGTCGCAGTCCGCGATAGCCTCCCATCTTCCCAAAGCCCACTTCGGCAGCGGCTGACGCACCGTCAAGTGGAAATAGGGATCCATCTGATAGAGAGACTCACCATAACCATCGAGGCGGGACACCGCCGAGCCGCTGATCCATTTATACCCGGCATGGAACTTGGTGCCGAGGTGCGGTACCCTGGCCGAAATGCCTGCGCCGAGGGAATGACGCGGGGCGGTCTGCAGCACCTCGCGCAGCAGGTTGTCGAGGTCATTGCCCGGAGCAAGCACGCTCGCGTAGGAATAAAGGGCGGTGAATTCCGTTTCGCCTTGCAGTTTTCTGCGAAACGCCACGCGAGCGCCCCAATTACTGGACGCGCCCCCGTCATAGGCAAATCCCTTTGAAAAATAGTCCTGGAAATAATCAGCCCCGGGCAAGGTATCGCCGCCTAGACCATAAACGGCAATGTGCCGATTATCCTCGTGGAAACCGGAAAACTGAAGAACCCCACGAGCGCCGATCTTTCGATCCGCGGCGATTTCCTCATGCAACCCGTTTTGCAGCACAGGACGCCCGTCGCGCATGAGCAATGCAGGGAAGGCATCCAATTCGTTCAGAGCCGACGTTAGCATGGCGCCCGTCTGCCGATCCGTGGCCTCTAGCGGCGCAGGTCCTGTGGGCATCGAAGCAAAAACGAACTCCGCGAACCAATCCTGAGAAACCCGGTAATTGAGCTCGGCGCGAGGACGCAGCGAAGAAGCCGAAGTCCCGAGTCCCACCAAAACATATTCGCCGCCATAGCGCAGGAGCAAGCGATCGCCAAGCGCTAGCGCCCCGCCTTGGTCCAACCGCACGCCGCGAAAGCTCGGCCCGTCGGGGCCAATCTTGGCCTCGCGGAGCACTAACGCTGTATGCGGACCGGCGCCAAGGGTCCCTGAAGGCAGCCAAACTGAGGCGATGCCGCCGCCGGGCGCATCCTGGTCATAACTCATTTGCCCGGCAAAAAGGAGGCTGCTCGCACCCCCGAGTTTCTGATCGTAGGCAACCGCAGTTGCCGGTGCGGAAGCAATATTAGAAGGCGAAGCAGCGCGGAGGGCGCCGTCGGTGAATTCCATGCGAAGGCGGGGCACGCCCAGGTTGCGAGTGTCCGCATGGAGAGCGGCGGATGCCGAACCGGACTCATCCATCCATTCCAGAACGGGCCGCACGGATGCCGCCGAGCGCAGCACCCATTTCCAATCGTCGCGATTACTGGGCGCGTTCGAAGGCGTCCGCCGCAGTTGATCGAGCGTCGCATACATGGATTCCAGCTCGACGCGCACCACGGTGGTCAGATTGGGGTTCACACGAATGTGCTCTTCAAGGGTGGGAAGGAAGCCGGCAAGGGTAACGCGCAAGGTGTAAAGGCCGGGAACAAGTTTGTTGCCTTGGAAAATGCCTTGCGTATTCGTCAGCCAGTTGTGCGGCGCAGCGACTGGCGCCAATTCAGGAACAAGCTCGACGTTTGCGCCCATCTGCGGCGTGCCCGCCGTGTCACGCACCACTCCCGCAAGCTTGCCGAGGACTGGCTTAGCTTGCGCGGCCGCTGGCTTCGCAGCAAAAGGAGAAAGGCCAGCGGTCAGCACCAGGGCCCCCAGGACTCGGAGTCGCCCTTGTTTCACGTTACTTACCTCCCCGGTGCAGCACTCGCCGCGGTTCTGAGTTGCGGCGCGGCCTTCACCGTGAAATCCGCGGTACGCGAAATGGTCTGATTGGAATGCGTGTCCGTCGCGTCCACTTCCAGCGTGTACTTGCCCGGCGGGAGCGTAGCGAGGGGCAAGAGCCTCTCAATGGTGACCTGCTCCCCGGTTTGCTTCATGTCCTCTGAAGTTTCCTTGAACTGCATGCCCGGCACGGGTTCGTTGCCCTTCTTGACGGTAAACAGGAAATTCGCGCTGGATTTATGCGTCGTGTCATCCGGCTTCAGGTTATAAACCTGCATGTAGATGCCCATGCGGTCAGCGGTGGTGAAATCGCCTTCAAGCCGCGGCCGGACTTTGGAAGAGCCCAACACAAACATGCCGGTTCCGATTTGCTTCGCGGGGACCTGCTCGATCTGGTCGGCAAGAATCAGGGAACTCGCTTCGAGCTTGTCGTCCTCATAGCGGGGCACAGCCAGCCGATTGTTCACTGCGCCGACGTTGCCGCTTTGTACGTCTTTCAGCACCAAATCCAGACGATACAGGCCAGGACGCAGAGGGACGGCCTTCTGATAAATCGATTGCAATTTCATCGACTGCTGGAAGAGAGAATCGGGGATATCGTGGTTGACGGAATCCTCGAACGTCTGCACCACGCGCCCCGTGAGTGTCGTGATACGCCCAAAAATATTGACGACCGCCGAGTGAATGCCATCCTTGGCTTGGAAGGAAAGCTGGTTGTTGGGAATTTGGATGGTAATCGGGACCAACACGGTGTCGTTGGTGACCTTCAGGTAGTCGGTACGCCAGTTAAAATGCATCTGGTCGCGAACAATTCGTGAAGTCACCACCGCTTCCAAATCCTTGAACTTGACTTCGGGCGGCTTTTGCACCTTGGCGTAGAGCTCAAGGCGGTTGAATTCATCCATGCTGGCAGGCGTGCCGCCCATGGCAGTCGGCAGGTTCGTGCCGTCGGAACGGGTAAAGCGATCTGCTTTGGAAGCCATGCCCATGGATTCCATCAAGCTCAACCCCGCGCCGGGCACGTGCAGGAGGGCGTCCTTTTCCGAAGGATCCATGGTCAAGTGGTATTCGCCCGAGCCGCTCGGATCGACGAATTCCAAAATGATGTTCTCTCCGATGCCTTCCAAATAGCGGTAGCGCCAGGTTTCCCAAGGATAGGTGGAAGTCGAGCCGCCGCCTTCTTCCATTGGGCGATCGTAGGTGCCGCCGGTCGGATGCGAGTCAATTTCGTCCGGCGGGCCCCACATGATGTACATGCGGCCGCGGTCGGTCTTCCAGCCGGGAATACCCGAGGCAAAGTGTTCGTTCGCGTAAGCGATGCGGCGGTAGTGCTCTTCCTTGAAATCGTTGTCTGGCAGGTCCGGATTGCTGCTGCGGCGCAGCCAGAACTGCTCGATGAATTGCTCGCGTTCCTCGTTGGTTTGTAGCTGGAGAAAGGCGTTGCGCTCTTCCGGAGTAATGATGTAGACCACATCTTCGTTCAGCCACTGTTTGTAAGCGTTATCGAGTTCTTTCAGGGTCTGCTTCATCTTGCGCTTGGTGGCTTTATCCAGCTTTTTGGCGGGAGCCGGCGTGTCGCCGGAATCCTGTTGATCCTGGGCAAGAGCTGCCGGCAAGAAGAGGCTGAGGGAGAAAAGCAATATAACCGCAGTTCGCATAACCCGTGCCATGAAGACACCTCAAGCTTTGAGACGTTCGGATTCTACCCCCCGGAAGGTTCTCCGTCAATCAGCGTAATCCCTTGCATTCCTGACACTTGTCCCCTATTCGCTCTTAGACCGCAGGTGGGCTGACTTTGGTTGCCTGGCAATTTTGACCGGAGAAGGAAGAGCAGCCGGTAAACGGAAACCAAAGATTTACAGAGATGGGGGCCTTGAATGGAGAGGCGCACTGAGGATGAGAAAACTAGCTCGAAAGAACCTACTGAATGCGTTGCGCCTGGCCGTCAGACCCGACGAGCGCATCGAAGATGGCCAACACGTGCCGCCGGTAATCCACCATGCGCTCAAAAACATCTTTGAGTTGCGGGTCGCGTTGCGCTTCCCGATGCCATTTCGCGAGGACGGCACTGGGCACCTCAATATCGCGCCGCAATTGATCGGCAGAATGACCGCGCAAGAACAAGCCGTAGAAAAACGCGGCTTCGCGCTGCGGATACTCAAGATCCTGAGGCGAATCAACAGGTACGAATTGTGGCGCCGTGGCCATGAAGAAAAATGCAGTTTACCCAAAAGCGTTTCCGCGTCAAGTAGGACTTGCGTTTTCCTGACGCGTGGCAGCTAACCCTCCCTCTTCTATGGCTTTTCGGGGAGCCCTCGAAAAGACTCCGCCGAGGCTCGGCAGCCGTTGCGAGGCGGCTTTGAAGCCTTTAAAATAAAAAGAAGGAAGATATGGTGAAGTCAGGCAATTCGGGAAAGGCTTCGGCCACGGGCCGCACGGCGCGCCGCTTCTTGCGACTCAGTGCGCTCGGGGGAATGCGCGCGATTGAAATTGACCCGGAGCAGTTTCGCCGCGAGCTCTCGGAGAAATACGGTTTATGGGTTCCCAATTTTGTGCGCCTGAAGGACGTCCCACTTGAGCATCTGGACGCCGTCGCCGATAAGCTGATCCGTGACGCGGAGTGGTTGGCATTGCTCGAGGGTGCGGGGCTCGGGCTGGGCGGCATGATCACGATTGTGCCGGATGCGAGCTTCCTCGCGGTCATTACCTTGCGTCTCGTACAGCGGCTTGCACTCCTCTATGGATTCGAAACGCGCGAGGCCGATCAACGCGTAGAAATGTGGAAAGCTGCCGCAGCCGCGTGCGGCATTGATTACGGCAAAGATTTAGCCGAGAAACAAATGTGCAAAAAAATCGCGCCGCGCCTCGCAAAGCAGTTGGCGGAAAAGTTCGGAACCGAGACCGCGGAAAAGTGGGTCGGGCGGCTGGTCCCTCTAGCAGGCTCAGCCATCAGCGGCGCTTTGAATTTTTCTTTCGTGCGCGGCTGGGGCCGTCGCGTACAGCGTCATTTGCGGGCGAGGCATGTGGAAGCAAAAGCGCCCGCAGCACGGCCGTCGGAAGCCTATACCGCTGCGTAGCATCCGCGGTCCACAGAGATAGAGTTTGGAGCTCCTGCAAGGAAGTCCGGGAGGTGCGTATGCGGGGAATTGCGAGAGTCGGTTGCGTGGCAGTCCTCTTTGCTGGGGCACTAGCGCTCACCTTTGTTCCCCTCGGTGCGAATTCCGGATCGTTTCGAGGGCAAGAGGCTGCTCCATCCGCGACGGACAATGATGTTCCCGCGTATCATGCGCAGGCTCCCAAAGGCGAGTTGCCTCTGACGATGAACCCAGAGCTTTTCCGCGAACCGCTGCTGCAAAACGCCTACGCGATCGCCGCGAAGATCAAGAAGACGCTCTACCAGCAGCCTTGCTATTGCCATTGCGATCGCAGCAAGGGACACACGAGCCTGCTTGATTGCTTTACCAGCCAGCACGGCTCCGGCTGCGGCACCTGCGTCTACGAGGACCTCTATACCTACGAACAGGTTCGAAAAGGCAAAACGGCGGCTCAGATCCGGGCAGGGATCATCAAAGGGGAATGGAAGACGGTGGATGCTACGAAGTACGGTCAGACGGTGCCGGCCAAATAATGAAATGGTTTATGCAGATTAAACGGGTGGTTTGCATTTCCATTGTGTCGCCAGAAGTTTCTTGTTCCATCCCGGGGCAATTCGTAAACTAGCCTGGCCCCGGCCAAACAGCAACAGGAGGAAGAATGCATTCTCGCCTCAAGTGGAGTGTGTGCCTGCTGGGGGTCGCCGCTTTGTTCGTGGCGGCGGACATCCCGGCGCGGGCGCAGGACCAGGAACACGTCGTTTCGCTGAGCGAGCTGAAGAAAGACGCGGCTCGTGCGGCCGAGACTCGTCAAGCGAATGAAGAAGCTGTACGAACATTGCTTTCTTCCGAACCGGGCCAGAAGGCGCTGCAATCGGCCAGGCTCGATTACCGGAAGGTGGATAAGGCCGTTGGCCGATTGAGCGACGAAGACCTCGCCAAGCTGGCGGAGCGTTCCCGGCAGGCGCAAGCCGATTTTGCCGCCGGACGCATCTCCGACCGCGACATGCTGTGGATTATCCTCGTCGCGCTCGTCATCGTCCTCCTGGCGGTGGCGGTGCGTTAATTCGCTAATTCCTGGGAGTTATTTGTTACGCGCTCGAAGCGAGCCATCTTCGGTTTGTTCCTGATGCTGTTTCTGGGGCGCGCCTTCGAAGCGGCGCCTCAGGAAAACGCGGGAGTCTGGCTCGATGTGCCGTTCGTCAGGCAGAGCGAAGATGGCTGCGGGTCCGCGGCCATTTCTATGATCCTGCGGTATTGGAATGCCCATGGCGTTCGAATCGACGCCGAGCGCTCGGATGCATCCGCAATTCAGAAGCAGCTTTATTCACACGGGGCGCGCGGCATCTTCGCTTCCAGCATGCAGAGCTACCTCAAAGCCTCCGGCTTCCTGGTTTTTACCCTGGCTGGAAGCTGGACCGACCTGGAAGAACATCTGAAGCAGGGGCGGCCGTTGATTGTGAGTCTTCAACGCGGCAGCGCCCGCGCTCCGATGCACTATGTGGTGGTGACAGGAATCGATTGGCAACACGACGCGGTTTTCCTCCATGACCCGGCTCGTGGCAAACTCCTTCGCGTCGAGCGGGCAGACTTTGAAAAACAATGGCGGTCCAACCGCAACTGGATGTTGCTGGCGGTCCCCGAAAAGGCGGCGTGATCCGCTTCTTCCTTTCGCTGGTCGCGTCATTACTGGTTTCTACGGCCGGTTTCAGCCAAGAGCACATGCCGGAGCAAGCGCGACTTGCCGCCGCGCAGAAAGCGTTCGACGCCGCCGATTGGGAGGAAGCCGCGCGAATTTCTGAAGGGCCGGCGGATCAACCGCCCGAGCTGGACTTGCTGCGAGGGCTGGCGCTTTCGCGTTTGGAGAAATGGGACCAAGCAAGGGCGGCATTCGAAGCGGGCGCCCGAAAATCTCCAGGCGATTCGCGTTTTCCAGTGGAGCTTGCGGGCGTCGCGTATAAGCAGAAGAATTTTCACCTTGCCAAGAAAGACCTGCAAACCGCGCTGTGGTTGAATCCGCGCGGGGCATACCCGCACGAATTCCTCGCGACAATTTATTTCCTGGAAGGAAATTTGGAGGCCGCAGTGAAGTATTGGAATTTCGAAGATAAGCCGCGGCTAAGAAGCGTGGCATTCGTGCCGTCGCTGCAATTGTCCAAATCGTTCGAGAAACGTGTTTTGGCTTTCAATGCTCCTCAAGTGCTGACCGCTGGGGCGATGCTCACCACGGAATCGCGCCTGGACAACCTGGGTATTTTTTCAGGGCGCCGCATCGAACTCACAGCCGCGGAATCCGGAGATTACGATCTGACTGTGCATCTGAAGGAAAGGGACTTCGGAGGCCCTTCCAAAGCGGAAGGGATCGTCTCCCTCTTGAGTGGCCTGCCCTACGGAACGGTTTATCCCGGGATTTACAATCTGGGGCACCGCGCCATGAACCTGACTTCGCTGGTGCGGTGGGACGCCCAGAAGCGCCGTGTCTTTGTCGATTTTTCGATCCCTGTTTACG
>Ga0209153_1000077_pt1 | contig 48095 bp, 48 predicted proteins | sample GraSoiAngelo_120_FD_185877 | JGI IMG/M metagenome (GOLD analysis project Ga0209153, IMG submission 185877) | Grasslands soil microbial communities from the Angelo Coastal Reserve, California, USA - 14_0919_09_20cm (SPAdes) (version 2) | ecosystem: Environmental > Terrestrial > Soil > Grasslands ... | reverse complement strand
CGCACAATCCAGCACAAAACCGCACAAAGCAGCCCCGCCGTGGCCGGCCGGAACGGGGCGCGGCTGAACAATGCCGATCATTATGCTCGCGCCAAGGTGGGAGCTTCCGCACAACTTCTAGCCGACGAAATCGTCCCTCGGGAGAATGTGACATGACCACCTGTGAAGAGATCGAGACTGACAGCCGCCCTTCGGTTCTATCGAGAATTGCGACACTTCTGCTGTTCCTTGTGGTGCAAGGCGTTGCCATCGCCATTGTCGGATTTGCGGCGCTGTTTCTGAGTTTTGAGCCGGTATGGTCAGCGCAGGGCCAGCCAGTGGCATTGGTCAAGCCGGCAAACGCGCGCTCAGGCTCGCTGCTGCTCAAGACCGACGACGGCTATGCCGACGCGGCCCGGCTTGGCATCGACGTCGATCTCACGGTGTCCGGCCCAACCATCCGCGCCCGCGTCACGCAGATTTTCCGCAACCCGACCTCGAATTGGGTCGAGGCGACCTACGTCTATCCGCTGCCTGCGGGCGGCGCGGTCGATACGCTGAAGATGGTGGTCGGCGAACGCGTTATCGTCGGCGATATCAAGGAAAGGCAACAGGCGCGTGTCATCTATGAGCGGGCGCGGCAAAGCGGGCAGAAGGCGGCCCTGACCGAACAGGAACGCGACAACATCTTCACCAATTCGGTCGCCAACATCGGTCCGGGCGAGACCGTGCTGGTGCAGATCGAATATCAGGAGCCGGTGCAACAATCCGGCCAGGAATTCTCGCTGCGCGTGCCGATGGTCGTGGGCCCAAGGTATAATCCCGCGCCGGTGGTGCAAAGCGTCGACTTCCACCCCGACGGCGGCGGCTGGGGCGCGGCCAAAACGGATCCCGTGGCGGACCGCGATCGCATCACGCCGCCGGTGCTCGACCCCGCGCAAAATCTGCCCGTCAATCCGATCGCCATCACCGTTCGCCTGCAAGCCGGCTTCCCGCTCGGCGAAGTGAAGAGCCATCACCACGCGATCAAGGTCGAAAGCCCTGACAGCGCGACGCGGATCATCAAGCTGGCTGATGGCCCGGTGCCCGCGGATCGTGATTTCGAGCTGACCTGGAAACCAGCTGCCGAGGCCGCGCCATCGGTCGGGCTGTTCCGCGAGCATGTCGGCGACGCCGACTATCTGCTCGCCTTCGTCTCGCCGCCTGCGGTCGAACAGGCCGAGCGAAAGCCGCTCCCGCGCGAAGTGGTCTTCGTCATCGACAATTCCGGTTCGATGGGCGGCACCTCGATCGTGCAGGCCAAGGCCAGTCTGAATTTCGCGCTCAGCCGCCTGCAACCGACGGACCGCTTCAACGTGATCCGCTTCGACGACACCATGGACGTGCTGTTCCCCACCTCGGTGCCGGCGGATGCCGGCCACCTCAGTAGCGCCACGACGTTCGTGAACGCGCTGCAGGCCGCCGGCGGGACGGAAATGGTGCCGGCGATGCGCGCCGCGCTGACCGATACCGCCGGCAGCGATGCCAACACGGTTCGTCAGGTGGTCTTCCTCACCGACGGTGCCATAGGCAACGAGCAGCAGCTGTTCGAGACCATCACCGCGATGCGCGGCCGCTCGCGCGTGTTCATGGTCGGCATCGGTTCGGCGCCGAACACCTATCTGATGACGCGCGCCGCCGAACTTGGCCGCGGCGCCTTTACCCATATCGGCTCGGTCGATCAGGTCGAAGAGCGCATGCGCGGCTTGTTCGCCAAGCTCGAGAATCCCGCGGTGACCGGCCTCTCGGTGAAATTCTCCGACGCGAGCGCCGACGTCACACCTGCTGCGATCCCCGACGTCTATCGCGACGAGCCGCTGGTGCTGGCGGCAAGGCTCGACAAGCTTGCCGGTTCGATGGAGATCAAGGGGCGCATCGGCGACCGGCCATGGGTCGTGACGCTGCCGCTTGCGAACGCGGCCGAAGGCAAGGGCCTGTCCAAGCTGTGGGCGCGCCGCAAGATCAGCGATGCCGAAGTCGCGCGCACCACGCGCCAGGTGGGCCCGGAGGACGCCGACAAAACGATCCTGGCACTGGCGCTGGAGCATCAATTAGTGACCCGGCTGACCAGTCTCGTCGCGGTTGACAAGACGCCGAGCCGGCCCGACGGCGAGCCGCTCAAGTTCACTGAGCTGCCGCTCAACCTGCCGGCGGGGTGGGATTTCGCCAAGGTGTTCGGCGAGCGCCCGCAATTGCCGTCACCGCCGAGCGAACGGCGCGCCGACGCGAATGACGCCCGCCTTCAGTTCGCGGCGATGAAGCATCAGCTTCCCATGGTTACCCCTCAGCCCGCCACGGTCATGCTGCCGAAGACCGCGACCGATGCCGAACTGAAGATGACCGCAGGCCTCATCCTGCTGGCGCTCAGCTTGATGCTGCTTGTGTTCAGCCGTCGTCAGACGTTTGCGCGTTGACGCCGGATGAAAGGAGGAGGCGCCCCCACCTCCTCCTTTTCTGAGCGCGCGCGGCCTTCCGTCCCCCCAGGGCCGCGCGCGCGATTTTTTGGATCGTCATTGCGAGGAGCCACCGGGTCTCGCCTTCGGCGAGCCCGATGACAGGCTCCGCGACGAAGCAATCCAGTTATCACTTCGCAGCCTCTGGATTGCTTCGCGGAGCCTGTCATCGGGCGCGCATTCGCGCGACCCGTTGGCTCGCAATGACGGAAGGATAAGCAGATGCCCCGCTTCACCATCCCTCTCCTTCTCGCGCTCGCCGGCCTCATTCTGTTCGGCCAAGGCGCCTACATCCACGCCAAGGCGGCGTTCGCACCGGTTCTGCTGGAGCGCGCATTCAAGCAAACCATCGCCACCGGCCGCGAGACAAAACCGTGGACATGGGCCGATACCTGGCCGGTCGCGCGGATCGAGGTGAAGCGGCTCAACGCCAGCGCCATCGTGCTCGCCGGATCGAGCGGCCAGGCGCTTGCGTTCGGCCCGGGCCATGTCGAGCTGACGGCGGAGGCCGGCGAGCGCGGCGTCGCCGTCTCTTCCGCGCACCGCGACACGCATTTCCGTTTTCTGAAGGACGTCGCCGTCGGCGACGAGATCGAGATCACCCGAAGCGACGGCAAGCGCTTCCGCTACCGAACCGACGCTATGTCGATCGTGCGTTTCGATGCTTCAGGGATCGATCCCCTGACCGATCGGTATGAGCTGGTGCTGTCGACCTGCTGGCCGTTCGATGCACTGACGGGCGGCCCGGAACGCTACCTTGTGCATGCCACTATGATCGAGCCCGAATGACAGGGCCCAATTCCTGATCTTGCATGGAACAGACGCCGGACTATTTGAATTCTACCAACCGCGTGAGACGCGCCAACCGGCGGCAATCGAAAACGTGAGGCGGCGAGACCATGGATTCCCAGGTTCATTACCTGCCGCTGACACCAGGATTGTTTTCGATCCTGGTGCTTTTGTTCGCTGGGCTGATTATCCTGATTCAGCTTCGCATTCTGCGCTATGCCTATATGCGGCTTGGTGTCGGACCGGGTGTAGCGCTGCTGCTGTTGTTCGGCTCGTTGATTGGCAGCTACTTCAATATTCCGATCACGATCTTGCCGGGAAAGACCGTGAGGTCGGGGGAAATCGTTGATTTCTTCGGCATGCGTTATGTGGTGCCGATCATCACATCGTCCGGCACGGTGCTTGCGGTGAATGTCGGCGGCGCGGTGATTCCGACGCTGATGTCCACCTATCTGATGTTGCGCTATCAGCTCTGGCTCAAGGCTACGATTGCCGTGGTGGTGATCGCCTTTGTCATCCATTCCATGGCGACACCGGTGCCGGGGATCGGCATCGCGGTGCCGGTCTTTGTGCCGGTCGTGACCACGGCCATCCTGGCGTTCATCCTCTCGCGCGAATACGCCGCCCCATTGGCCTATATCGGCGGCTCGATGGGGACGCTGATCGGCGCCGACCTGCTCAATCTCGGCACCATCGGCAGCCTGGGCGCGCCCGTCGCCTCGATCGGCGGCGCCGGTACATTCGACGGCATTTTCCTCACCGGAATTCTCGCCGTCCTGCTCGCCGGGATCGCATCGCCGTCGCGCCCGCGAACGGCGTGGTAGCGGCAGGTCATGACTGCTATTGCGTAGCGCGAGTTGCCACCCTCCTCAACTCTCAATAAAAGCAATGAAAACGTGGCACGCTGCGCTCGCCGCGATCGCATAAAAACGACAGGGCAAGGGTACAATTTGATGGAAGCTCAGGTCCGCACAATGTCGGTTTCATCCGGGTCGGTTTCATCCGGCAAATGGTCGCCTCCGACGGACGCGAGCGATATCGTCAAGCGCATTCATGCGTTGCTGCATCCGCGCAATATCGTGCTGGTCGGCGCGACCGACAAGCCGGGCAACTATGCCGAGCGCATCTGGAACAACCTGATCAAGTACAAGTACGAAGGCGGTCTCTATCCGGTCAACGCCAAGCGCGAAACGATCTGGGGCGTGCCCTGCTACAAGGATTTTTCAAGCCTGCCGGAGAAACCGGACCACGTGCTGGTGCTGGTGCCGGCGCGCTTTGCCGTGCAGGTGATCCGCGACGCGGCCGCAGCCGGCGCGCACTCGGCGACCATTGTCACCTCAGGCTTTTCCGAATTGCTGGACGCGGAAAGCCAGAAGCTCGCGGTCGACCTGCAACAGGCGATACGCGAGACCGGGCTTGCGGTGACCGGGCCGAACTGCCTCGGCAATCTGAGCGCGGGCGAAAAGCTGTTCACCAATATCGACGATCGCATCGTCACCATGGAAGCAGGATCGGTGGCGATCGCCGGCCAATCCGGCGCCATCGTGATGGCGATCCGCCAGGCGCTGGAGGATCGCGGCGTCGGCGTCGGCTACATGGTCACGACCGGCAATGAAGCAGGCCTCGAGACTCCCGATCTGATGACTTACTTCGCGGCCGATCCGAGCATACGCGTCATCGTGGTTTATCTCGAGGGCGTGCGAAACACCAAAGTGTTTCGCGAAGCCTGCAAGGCCGCGCGCGCCGCCGGCAAACCTGTGATCGCGCTCAAGCTCGGCGCCTCCGAGGGCGGACGGGCAGCTGCGATGGCGCATACCGGCGCACTCGCCGGCTCGATCGAGACCTTCGATGCGATCTCAACGCGCGAAGGCGTCATCCGCGTGCGCGGGCTTGACGAATTGGTCGAGACCACCGAGTGCTTCGTGCACTCGGAGCCGCCGAAAGGTGGGCGGCTTGCCGCCGTGACGTTGTCGGGCGGCAAGCGCGGGCTCCTGATCGACGCATTCTATTCGGCCGGTCTGAATTTCGCGCCACTCAGTCAAAGTGCCAGCGATAAGCTCGCAAAAATGCTCGGCCCGGGCTCGATCGTCGGCAATCCGCTCGATGCCGGATTTGCTGCGGTGGTCGATCCGTCGGTCTATATGCAATCGATCAAGATCATGATCGACGATCCCGACACCGACATCGTCATCATCGATTCGGAACTGCCGAAGGCGCCGCATGAACTGCGCGAACGCAGTTTGCGCGCCGTCAACGAGATGGCCGGCGATGCCAACAAGCCGGTGATCTATATCAGCGCGATGTCCATCGGGTTTACCGAGTTCACCAAGGGTTTGCGCAAGTCGCTGCCGAACATCGCGGTCCTGCAGGGCATGGACCGCGCAGTCGGCGCCATCAAGTCGCTGATCGAATATACCTCCCTGCGCAAGGAAGTGCCCGATATCGTCTCAAGCTCAAAGGCGTCCGCCCGCGCCCTGCTGGAGAGGACGCTCAAGAGTGCGAGCGGTGCGGCGCTGGACGAGGTCGCCTCGAAAAAACTGCTGCGGGCTTACGGCATTCCGGTCTCAAAGGAAGAGATCGCGCAAACCGCAGCGGACGCCGCAAGCATCGCCAAAAGAATCGGCTTTCCGGTTGTCGCCAAGGTGGTCAGCGCGGATATCCTGCACAAATCGGACATCGGCGGCGTGGTGTTGAACCTCAACAGCGCGGCCGAGGTCAGGAAAGCATTCAACGACATCACCGCGCGAGTGAAGAAACTAAAGGGCAAGCCGAAACTGGAAGGCATCCTTATCGCTCAGCAGGTCAAGGCCGATCTCGAGCTCGTGGTCGGCGCCTCGCTCGATGCCGAGATGGGTCCCGTGGTGTTGTTCGGAACCGGCGGCGTCGATATCGAACTGATGAAGGATGTTGCGCTGTCAGGCGCGCCGCTCGATGCGGAGGAGGCCAAAGCGCTGATCGGCCGCACCAAGGCCGGCGTGAAAATCAAAGGCTACCGCGGCAAGCCGGCCCTGCACGAGGCCTCCGCGATCAAAGCCCTGGTCGGCTTGTCCAATCTGATGGCGGATGCCGGCAACCGCATCGCCTCGATCGACGTCAATCCATTCCTGATCAACGCCAAGACCGGCGTCGCCGTCGACGCGCTGGTCGTCCTCAACAACACCGCCGCGAGAAGCGCCGCCGGTGGCTAGGTGTCCAATCCGCGCTTGGTAGGCGAGCAGGTAGCCCGCATGAGCGCAGCGACATGCGGGAGAGTTCAGCGAGAGGTCACCCCGGATGTCGCTTCGCTCATCCGGGCTACGCTTTCGATCTTGCACGACGGGCAAATTGCGCATGTGAGTCATGCGAAAATTGCCCGTCGTGTTAATCTGTCGCATGCGCCTGGCATTGCCGAACACCCCAAATCAGCGCCATCCTCTGCGCGTCCCGCCTCGATCAAGAGGGGCGTTGGCCATCGTCACGAACGTTGGGTGCGGGATGCGATGGACGCGTTGGCAACGCAAGACGAGCGGTGTTGATGCGGACGGCAAAGCTGTGTGGTCCTGACGCCCCGACGCCGGTGTCAAGCTACGCTTAAGGCAGCGTAGCGATGGTGGCAAGAAAGCCCGGTCACCAGGGAGAGCGCGGAATAAGCCGTAAACCATTGCGCAGGGAAGGTCGGACTGTTTCGGCGAACCTGTGGTGACTACGCTCGTGCGCTTTTTTTGTTGCGTGCGAGGCTGCGGGTGCGGCGAGCACCCGGCTTTCCCTGCGCCCTCCTTCTATCGAGGGTAGTCCATGCACGGCCCGGGCGAAATCACGCCGCGGGATCGTCGATTCATATCTGCAACTGCTTGGCCGTTTAATCACCAACACGGGCGCCGGCCGGCCGACGTTTTTAACCACGCGGGCCTAAGCCGAAGGTTGCAGGATTTTCGTAGGTTGGTCATTGGCAAAGGCAAACCGGACAGGCTACGCTCCAGCCCATAAACCCATCGAAGAATGCCTGCTATCAGTCACTTTGTCTGGGAGGACAGAATGGGTATCTCGCGACGGTCCTGGCCGGTCGATCGGCGGACACTTTTAAAGTCCAGCGCCGCGATTGCTGCGGTGCAATTTTCTTCCCCTTTTATTATCAAGGCCCGCGGCGAAACGCCTATTAGAATTGGGCTGGTCGATCCGCTGACAGGGGTCTATGCCGCGATCGCTCAGAACGAGGTAGTCGGCGCCAAATATGCCCTTGAGGAGATCAACAAGAGGGGCGGCATTCTCGGTCGTCCGGTCGAGCTTCTGGTCGAGGACTCCGCCAACGACGTCGGCACCGGCGTGCAGAAGACGCGCAAGCTGATCGAGCGCGACCAAGTCAGCTTCATCATCGGCGACGTCAATTCCGGTATCGCGATCGCGATGGCGCAGGTCACCAGTGAAAAGAAGGTGCTGCATGTCGTCTCGGGCGGTCACACCGATGCGGTTACCGGCTCGGGCTGCTCGTGGAACGTGTTCCGTGTCTGCAACTCCACCACCATGGACGCCAATGCCATCGCGACCACGCTGATCGAGAAGTTCGGCAAGAAATGGTACTTCCTCACTCCCGACTACGCCTATGGCCACTCGGTTCAGGCCGGCTTTGAAAAGGTCCTGAAGGCCGTGGGAGGCACCTCTGCCGGCTCCCTCGTTCCGTTAGGCACGCCGGATTATTCGTCCTACCTGATCCAGGCCAAGGCCTTTGGCCCGCAGGTCTTGATCAATGTGATGGGCGGCGGCGATCAGGTCTCGAGCCTGAAGCAATTCGTGCAGTTTGGCCTCGACAAGCAGATGGCAGTCGGCGGCGCGTTGTTCGAGCTGGAGAGCATCCGCGCCGTGCCCGATGCCGCGCGCGTCGGATGGTGGACGATGGAATGGTGGTGGGATCAGCCGGGGGTGCCGCATGTCGCGGAATTCAATACGGCGATCAAGAAAATTACGGGCAACGCGGCCACCGCACGCAATTGGTTCGGCTATGCGTCGGTACAGACGCTGGCGCTGATCGCCAACCAGGAGAAGTCCCTCGATGCGATCAAGCTCGCGCACGCGCTTTCCGGATTTAAGCTGCCGCCCGAGATCGCCTTGCAGCCCGGCGCGCCGGACTATCGCGCCGGCGACCACGAACTGATGAGCACCGTGTTTGTCGGCGAGGCGCACCCGCCGCAGGGCGATCCCGACAACATGTTCACGATCAAGAACCCCGTGCCCGGCGAAAAGGCCGCAGGTCCCGTGGAGGCCACCGGCTGCAAGATGCAGTGGCCGGCCTGATGCAGTCGGCGCGCCGAACGAAGCAGAAGTTCGTCATTGCGAGCCAACGGGTCGCGCGAATGCGCGCCCGATGACAGGCTCCGCGAAGCAATCCAGAGTCCCGAACACCACTCTGGATTGCTTCGTCGCGGAGCCTGTCATCGGGCTCGCCGAAGGCGAGACCCGGTGGCTCCTCGCAATGACGAAACGAAGAAACGTAACAAACCATAAGGGAAGCTCATGACATCGCTGATTTTCAATCCGAGATTCGACCGCCGCAAACTCCTGAAAGGCGCCGCGGCGCTGGGCGCATTGCAGGTGGCGTCGCCTTTCATTATCCAGGCGCGCGGCGAGACGCCGATCAAGATCGGCATGGTCGATCCTCTCACCGGCGTCTACGCGGCGCCCGCCGGCAACGAAGTGATGGGAGCCAAGCTCGCGATCGAACAGATCAACGCCAAAGGCGGCATGCTCGGACGCCAGGTCGAGTTGCTGGTGGAGGATTCCGCCAATGACGTCGGCACCGGCGTGCAGAAGGCGCGCAAGCTGATCGAGCGCGACCAGGTCAACTTCATCATCGGCGACGTTAACTCAGGCATCGCGGCCGCGATTGCCCAGGTCACCGCGGAAAAGAGGATCCTGCACATCGTGTCCGGCGGCCACACCGATTCGATCACCGGCAAGGATTGCAAGTGGAATGTGTTCCGCGTCTGCAACACGACGCGGATGGAAGCCAATTCGGTATCGAATGTCTTGTTCACCAAATACGGCAAGAAATGGCATTTCATCACGCCCGATTACGCCTTCGGCCACACGCTCTATGACGCCTGCACCGATGATCTGAAGAAGCTCGGCGGCACTGTCACCGGCAACGAGCTGACGCCGCTCGGCACCACGGATTTCTCCGCCTACCTGATCAAGGCGCGCGCAGCCAATCCGGACGTGCTGATCCTTTTGGTGCAAGGCTCCGACATGATCAACTGCCTCAAGCAGGTGGTGCAGTTCGGCCTCAACAAGCAGATCCACGTGGCGGGGACGCAGCAGGAGCTGGAATCGCTGGCGGCACTGCCGCCGGAAGCGCGCGTCGGTGTCTGGATGTTCGAATGGTACTGGAAGCAGCCGGGTGTTCCCGGCGTCGAAAAATTCGTCGCCGATATCCGAAAGGTCAACAACGGCAATGTGCCGACCGCGCGGCACTGGTTCGGCTACACCTCAGCGATGAGCTTTGCACTCGTCGCGAACAAGGAGAAGACGACCGACGCGGTGAAGCTCGCCGCCGCGCTGGAGGACTTTGAGTTGCCCGATGACGTCAAGCTGCAGCCGAATAAGGTCTATTACCGCAAGGGCGATCACCAGTTGATGACATCGGCCTTTGTCGGCGAGGCGCAGTCCAAGGGCAAGGACGATCCGGAAGATCTCTACCGTGTGGACGAAGTCGTCCCGGGCGACAAGACCGCACCTGCGGTGAGCGAAACCGGCTGCACGATCCAGTGGCCGGCATAATGTAAAGTCGGCTATTGCTGGATCCGGGGGGTGTGGTGCCTCCCGGATCAGATTCACGTATTTCCTATTCGGTGAATGATGACGCAGCTTCTCCTGTTCAATGTCACCAACGGGCTCATCATTGGCGCCTTCTACGTGCTGATGGCGCTCGGCCTTTCGCTGATTCTCAACCTGAGCAACGTCATCAATTTCGCCCATGGCGGATTCCTCGTGATCGGCGGCTACATCGCCTACACGATCACGCCCTATATCGGCTTCTGGGGCGCGCTGCTGCTGGCGCCGCCGCTCACCGCCATCATCGGGCTCGCGGTCGAACGCGTGCTGATCCGCCCGCTCTACGGGCGCGATCCGCTCTACAGCCTGCTGCTTACGTTCGGCCTGGCCTTCATGATCGAGGACGGCACCCGTTTCATCTGGGGCCCGCAGGGCAAGCCGGTCACCATCCCGGCCTTTCTGGCGCAACCGTTGAGCAACGATCTGTTCTTCATCACCGGCTATCGCCTGTTCATGGTGGTGGTGGTGATGATCGCGGTGGCGTTGTTGTTCCTGCTGTTGCGCTATACCCGCCTCGGCGTTCGCATCCGCGCCGGCACGCTCGACCTGGAGACGGTCGCTGCACTCGGGATCAATGTGGGGATGCTGCGCTCGCTCAACTTCGCGGTCGGAATTTTTCTGGCCGGCCTTTCCGGCGTGCTGGCGGCCGGGCAACTCGGTCTGGAACCCACCATGGGCACCGGGCTTTTGATGCCGAGCTTCATCGCCATCATCGTCGGCGGTATCGGCAGCCTGCCGGGCACGTTGATAGGCGGTCTTTTGATCGGCGTCGCCTCAGGCGTCACGGCCGTGTTTTTTCCGGCCGCCAGCGAGGCCGTGATCTACGTCATGATGGCGGTGATCCTCTTGACGCGCCCGCGCGGATTGTTCGGTGAAGAAGGAATGATGAGTTGAAAGCCGAACACACCCGCAAGCTGATCGTGCTGGCCGCGATCTGGGTTGCCCTATTGCTCGCGCCCTACTGGATGGCGCCGCTCGGCGGCTATACGGCGCTCGCTACCCGCGTCCTGGTGCTGGGCCTCGCCGCGATGTCGCTGAATTTCCTGTTGGGATTCACCGGCGTGCTGTCGTTCGGCCACGCCGCCTATTTCGGCCTCGGCGCCTATGGCGCCGGGCTGACGCTGAAATTTCTCGCGCTAAGCACGCCGCTCGCCCTCGTCGCGGGCATGCTGCTCGGCGGCCTCTGCGGTGCGATCCTTGGGCTACTCATCGTACGGCGGCGCGGCGTCTATTTCGCGATGGTGACGATCGCGTTCGGGCAGGTGTTCTATTACATCGCGTTCCAGTGGAGTTCGCTGACCGGCGGCGACGACGGCTTGCGCGGCTTCTCGCGCCAACCGATCGATCTCGGCGCCTTCAAGCTCGACATTCTCTCCAGCGCCAACAGCTTCTACTATTTCGTCCTGTTTTGCTTTGCGCTGGCCGTCGGCGTCATGGGATTCATCCTGCGCTCCCCGTTCGGCCGCACCATGATCGCGATCCGCGAGAACGAGCGTCGCTCCCGCTTCCTCGGCATTCCCGTGGAGCGCCACATCTGGATTGCATTCACGCTGTCCTGCTTCTTCATGGGGTTTGCCGGCGCACTATACGCGCTGGTCAACAACTTCGCCGATCCACGAGGGCTGCACTACAGCCAGTCCGGCGATTTCGTGATGATGGCGGTGATGGGCGGCATGCGCTCTTTCTGGGGCCCGCTGTTGGGGGCCACTGTGTTCGTGGTGCTGCAGGATTACCTGTCGAGCGTCACGGTGAACTGGATGTCGTTCGTAGGGCTGTTGTTTGTCCTGGTGGTGCTGTTCTTCCCGCGCGGGCTGCTTGGCTTCTTTCAACGGAGCAAGGCGTGAACGTTCTTCAGATCAACAACGTCACCAAGCGGTTCGGCAACCTGGTCGCGGTGCGCGACGTCTCGCTCAACGTGGCGCGGGGCGAGCTGTGCGCGATCATCGGGCCGAACGGCGCCGGCAAGACGACGTTCTTCAACCTGATCTCAGGGTATTTCCCGCCGACCTCGGGCACGATCAGCTTCGATGGCCAGGACATCACCCGGCTAGCGACCCACGAGCGCGTCAGGCGCGGCATGGCGCGAACCTTTCAGATCACCGAGATCTTTCCCGAGCTCAACGTGTTCGAAAACGTCCGGATCGCCGCCGAGGTGGCGGGCGGCTACCGCTTGCGGCCCTGGATCAATCGCGCGGAAGCCGCGAAAATCCACCGGCACGTCGAGGACACGCTCAAGCTGGTGGCGCTCGAAACCAAGACCAATCGGCTGGTCGGCGAACTCTCGCATGGCGACCAGCGGGCCGCTGAAATCGCCATGGCGCTGTCGCTGAAGCCGCATCTGTTGCTGCTCGACGAGCCAACCGCGGGGATGGGCGACCAGGAAACCTACCAGATCACCCAGCTGATCCGCCGGCTGCACCGCGATAGCAATTACACCATCGTGCTGATCGAGCACGACATGCGGGTCGTGTTTCATCTCGCCGACCGCATCTGCGTGCTCGACCAGGGCAAGATGCTGGCGCAGGGCACGCCCAAGGAAATCGCTGCCAACGAGGCCGTTCAGGCCGCCTATCTGGGCACCGCCGCATGACATCCGCACTATCAGCCGAAGGCCTGCACACCTACTACGGCAAGAGTCATATCCTGCATGGCGTCAGCCTTGAAGTCGCCGAGGGCCGGATCACCGCGCTGCTCGGGCGCAACGGCGCCGGCAAGACCACGACGCTGCGCAGCCTGATGGGCCTGACACAAGCGCGCGAAGGCAAGATCACGATTTTCGGCGAGGATACGACGCGTTGGCCGACCTTCCGCATCGCCGCCCACGGCGTCGGCTATGTGCCCGAAGGCCGGCGCATCTTCGCCAATCTCAGCGTCGAGGAAAATCTCAAAGTACCGCTCGAGCGCGGCGGCCCCTGGACCATCGAGCGGATCTACAAGCTTTTCCCGCGCCTGGCCGAGCGCAAGCAGAATCGCGGCCGCCAGCTCTCCGGCGGCGAGCAGGAGATGCTGTCGATCGCGCGCGCGCTCTTGCTCAATCCGCGGCTGTTGATCCTCGATGAGCCGTCGCAGGGATTGGCGCCGCTGATCGTGCGCGAGGTGTTTCGCATCGTCCAGCAGATGAAGGCCGAGGGGATTTCGGTCCTCCTGGTCGAGCAGAACGCGCGGATGAGCCTGGAAATTGCCGACGACGCCTATGTGCTGGATGACGGCGCCGTGGTCTATTCCGGCACGGCGCGCGAACTTGCCGCCGATGATGCCCGCGTCCGTGCATTGGCCGGCGCCAGCGCCGAGGAATGGACGCTGACGTGAGATTGCAGCTACGCCCGGTAGGCGGTCTTGCCGGTGCCGCGATAGAGCACCTTGACCTGCTCTTCGGAGACCATCCGGTGAAACGCCAGGGCCTCGGGCTCGAGGTCGCGCTTGGGCACATGCGCCGGCTCGAAGTTGCGATAGGTATCCTTGCCGCGCACCAGCGTGGCCCAATCCCGGTGACCCACGGCCTGCTTAAGATGAGTGGGGATGTAACGGATGGCGAGCCCGATGCGGCGTTCATTGGAGCGGTTCGGCTCCGATCCGTGGAACAACAGCACATGATGCAGCGAGGCCTGGCCCGGCCTCAATTCGACGTGGACGGCCTGCGTCTCGTCGACTTCGACCGCGATCTCCTGGCCGCGGGTGAGCAGATTGTTCTGGTCGAAGGTGTCCTGGTGCTTCACTTGGCTCTTGTGCGTTCCGGCGATGAACTTCATGCAGCCCGAAATTCTGTTGGCCGGCGACATCGCGATCCAGGCGGTGGCGACATCGGAGGAGCTCAAGCCCCAATAGGTGGCGTCCTGGTGCCAGGATACGAAGCCGGGATCATGGGCCTCCTTGATGAAGAAGCTGGTGTTCCAGCACAGAATATCCGGCCCCAGCAGATCCTCGATCGCGTCCAGGATCTTGGGATGGCGGATCATCTCGTCGATCCACGGGAACAGCACGTGGCTGCGGTGACGTATCTCGGCCTTGATCGGGCCTCCGCTTGCGGCTTCATAATCCTCGAGCTTGCGGCGGAAGGAGGCGGCTTCACTGGCGCTCAGCGCATCGATCGGAAAATGGTAGCCGCGCTCGCGATAGCGGGCGACCTGCTCCTCGTTCAGCAATTTGGGCACTTGATTTTCCTCCGTTGCTCCTGTTTTGCCTTAGGCGGCAGAGCTTGCAGCAAGCGTGGCGCCAGCGCCCAGTGCTGTCAAGCAGCCGCAATTGCGCTTTGCGCAGGTCGGCATTTCGCTTTTTTTCGTTGTGCTTTGCCCATACAATCAGGGCATGCGGGCCACGAACCTGATGATCGGAACCACGACGCTCGCGGTGATCGCCGCGGGGTTCACGGGCTTTCTTGCCTTCCAGAAAATCCGCAGCGTGCAGGCGCGAAGTCCGCTGCGCATCGTGTTCGACGGCGGCTCCGCGAGCGGACTGCGCCGGGGCGGCAGCGTGAACTTCGACGGCATCCAGGCTGGCGAAATCAGGTCGATCAAGCTGGAAAGCCCGCGCAAGATCGTGGCGGAGGTCATGCTCGATAATACCGCGCCGATCCGGAAAGATACCGTCGTCGGCATCGAATTCCTGGGCCTGACCGGTGTCGCCGCGATCTCGCTCGTCGGCGGCGCTGCCGCGGCACCCCCGGTGCCGCTGGATGAAGACGGCGTTCCGGTCTTGACCGCCGACCTTCACGACGTGGAGTCGATTCGCGATTCCCTGCATAGTGTCGACCGGCTTCTGATCAACAACGAGACGACGATCAAGGACGGATTGCTCTCGTTCGAGACCTATACCGCGTCATTGAAGAGCAAGGGCGAGGCGATCGACAGCGTGTTGGCAAAGGCTGATGCGGCCTTCGCCGGCATCGACAATGTCTTTACCAGGATCGACGGCGTCATGCCGGGTCTCGCCGACGGTCAGGCCGATGACCTGCTGCAGAAAGTGCAGACGATCCACGAACTCGCCGACAGCTTCGACAAGCGCTCGGGCGTATTGATGGAGGAAGGAAGGCGCACGCTGGTTGACATCAGTCAGGCCGCCGCCAGGATGGCCGGCAAACTCGGTGCCGCGGGCGAGGCCGTTGCGCCAGCGCCGCCGCGAAGACCGCAGCAGAAGAGGCAGTGACGCGAGGTGCCCCCCAACGCTCGAGCGCGGACGAACGCTACAGAGCCGATCCCCATTGCCGTGCGGTCTGCAGGATCCAATCGCGGTAGAGCGTGAGCGGCGTGACCCCGGTGAGACCGCCGCAGCCGGCGCTGCCGTTCGGCCCGGTCGACCAACTCATGACGCCGACGATGACGGGGCCGGATGGCTGGTCCTCGAACACCGGCCCGCCGGAATCGCCGGTGCATGCGCCAAGCCCCTCGCGCGTGGCTTGGCCAGCGGCATCGACCAGGCGAATTTGCAAGCTGCCGGGTTTGCCGGTGGCAACGAGGACCGCGGCACGGACGGTACCCCCGCTTTTGCCGTCGTCGCGCACGGTCACGCCGATGCCCGCGATGGTGAATTTGGCGCCCGGGACAATGGGAAGCTGCGGCGCGCCAAGCACGGCGATCTTTCCTTTGGCCGGAGATTTGAGCTGCAACAGCGCGACGTCGGCCGTTGCGCGGTGCGCCAGCATCGTTTGCATGTTGAATTGTGGATGCATGGCGACATTTTTTACGTCGCGCAATTGCGGTTGCCGGTCGGCGCCATATTCCACGATCTTGTATTCGGCGCCGCCCTGCACGCAATGCGCCACCGTCAGCACCAGCGTGGGCGCGATCAGCGCGCCGGAACAGAAATTGCCGCGCGAGCCGACGATGGTGACGATGGTGCCGCCGATCCCCTCGGTCGATGACGCCGCACCACCGACGATGGCGTTGGCGGGGGTTGCGAGAAACAGCGCCGCCGCCGCGGCCATGCAGGACAATCGCTTCATCGCGGCAACAGATAGCCGCTGGCGCGGCGCTCGCCAAGCCACCGCTTGGACTGGCTTACGACAAGCCGCCATGCTAGCCGTCTGCAAAATGCGCGTTCGCAAAACGGCAGGGAATTGATGATCGAGGCGGTGATCTGGGATTTCGGCGGGGTACTGACATCATCGCCGTTCGAAGCGTTTGCGCGCTTTGAAGCCGAGCGCGGATTGCCGGTCGATATCATCCGCCGTACCAACGCCGCCAACCATCTCGAAAATGCCTGGGCGAAGTTCGAACGCGCCGAGGTCGACATCGAGGCGTTCGACCAATTATTCGCCGCCGAATCGCTGGCGCTGGGCGCGGAAGTGAGGGGCAAGGATGTCCTGCCGCTGCTGTTCGGCGATTTGCGCCCGGAGATGGTGGAGGCGCTCAAGCGGGTGAAAACGAAATTCAGGACCGGCTGCATCACCAATAACCTTCCCGCCAATGCGATCGGCAGCGCTGGCGGGCGCACACTCTATATCGCGGAGGTGATGGCACTGTTCGACCACGTCATCGAGTCCGCCAAAATCGGCTTGCGCAAGCCCGATCCGCGCATCTACCGGATGATGGTCGAGGCGCTTGGCGTCGATCCCAACGCTTGCGTCTATCTCGATGATCTCGGCGTCAATCTGAAGCCGGCGCGCGAGATGGGCATGACCACGATCAAGGTGGCGAGTGCCGCGCAAGCCATCACCGAGCTCGAAGCCGCAACGGGACTGCCGCTGCGTTAGGACTACTCGGCCGCCGCCGCGATCCGCTCGGGAAACGCGGCTGATAGTGCGTCGCGATTAGCGTTGAGCACGCCCCGCTCGGTAATCAACCCCGTCACCAGCCGCGCCGGCGTGACATCGAAGCCATAATTTGCAACCGGCGAACCATCAGGCACGATCCGCACCGTCTCGATCCTTCCGTCCGCCGTGCGGCCGGTCATGTCGGTGACTTCTTCGGCGCCGCGCTGCTCGATCGGAATCTGACTGACCCCGTCCGCGACGCTGAAATCGATGGTCGGCGACGGCAACGCGACATAGAACGGCACGTTATTGTCATGCGCGGCGAGCGCCTTCAGGTAAGTGCCGATCTTGTTGCAGACGTCGCCATTGGCGGCGACCCGGTCGGTGCCGACGATCACGAGATCGACCATGCCATGCTGCATCAAATGGCCGCCGGTATTGTCGGCAATAATCGTATGCGCCACGCCATGATGGCCAAGTTCCCAAGCCGTCAGCGAAGCGCCCTGATTGCGCGGCCTTGTCTCATCGACCCAGACATGGATCGCGTGGCCTCGATCGTACGCCAGATAGATTGGCGCCGTTGCCGTACCCCAATCGACGGTAGCAAGCCAACCGGCGTTGCAATGCGTCAGCACATTGACCGGTTCGCCCGGCTGCTTTCTTGCAGCGATCGCCTCGATCAGGGCAGCGCCGCATCTCGCGATGCCCTGGTTGATGTCGATATCCTGCTCGGAAATATCGGCGGCGCGGGCGTAGGCTGCCGCCGCGCGCGCCGAAGGCGGCAGCGCTTGCAGTACCGCGCGCATCTCGTCCAGCGCCCATTTCAGGTTGATCGCCGTCGGCCGCGTCGCGATCAGCAATTTATAGGCGCGATCGATCGCGGCATCGGAGGCGTGGGCCCGCATCGCCAGCGCCATTCCGTAGGCGGCGGTCGCGCCGATCAGCGGCGCCCCGCGCACCAGCATCGTGCGGATCGCGTCGGCCGCAGCCTCAACGGTCGCAAGCTGCGCGATGACGAATTCATGCGGCAGTTTGCGCTGGTCGATCGCGCCGACCGTCCAGCCGTCGGGCTCGAGCCAAATGCTGCGGAAGTGTTTGCCGTCGACTCGCATGACGCACTATTCTAGCCCAAACCTCAGCCGCGCAGTATCCTTGCTGCCACCGCGTCGAGCTTTTTCAGGAGTTCCGGGTCCCGCGCCTCGGGCGCGGTGATCAACGCCGTATCAAGCGCGCGGTCCGAGCCGACCGGACATGGCTCGTGCTCCCTCGGGAAATCCTTGGCCAACCGCGCCACCAGGCCCTTTGCCTTATCGGCGTTCGACGCCAGGACCCGGATGATGTCCTGAACGGTGACGGCGTCATGTTCGGGGTGCCAGCAGTCGAAATCGGTCACCATCGCAACCGTTGCGTAGCAGATCTCCGCCTCCCGGGCGAGCTTGGCCTCCGGCATATTGGTCATGCCGATCACGGAATAGCCGAGGTTCTTGTAGGTCATGCTTTCGGCATAGCTCGAAAATTGCGGGCCTTCCATGCAAAGATAGGTACCGCCACGCGCGATCGCGATGCCCTCGGCTTCGGCGGCGGCAGCAAGATGGATGCGCAACCGCGGCGATACCGGATGCGCCATCGATACATGGGCGACGCAGCCCTTGCCGAAGAACGAACTCTCGCGCCTGTAGGTGCGGTCGACGAACTGGTCGACCAGCACAAAGGTGCCGGGCGGCAACCCCTCGCTGAACGATCCGCAGGCCGACAGCGAGACCAGGTCGGTGACGCCGGCGCGTTTGAGCACGTCGATATTGGCGCGGTAGTTGATGTCGGACGGGGACAGCCGGTGGCCCTTGTCGTGGCGCGGCAGAAACACGATCGGCAGGCCTGAGATGGTGCCGCGTCGTACCGGCGCCGAAGGTACGCCCCAGGGGCTCGCGATCGTCTCCTCGCGCACGTTCTCAAGCCCCGGCAGATCGTAAACACCGGAGCCTCCGATAACACCAAGCACCGCTTTCGCCATATCCACTCCACCGCTTCGCTCATGGCCCCGACCTGGCATGAACGATTACCCATAGCTCGCTTTCGGAGCTATGCCAATTTTATGGGGGTTTCGGAACGCGAATGCCGGGTTTTGGAGTCAAGCTGCCGGCGCGGCTGATGTTACGTCTGCAACTCGACCATGTCGAACTCGCTCTTGGCCGTGCCGCATACCGGACAAATCCAATCATCTGGAATGTCGGCCCATCGGGTGCCGGGCGCGAGGCCTTCGTCCGGGTCACCCATTTCCTCGTCATAGATGTAGCCGCAGGTCCGGCACTGCCAGGATTTATAAGGCTCGTCGCTCATCGGGATCGTCCTTGTTAGGGCGGCTTCCGGCATGGCGTGACGTTATCTTACTCGTCAGATGTCTAGCAACATACCGTTAGAGCAGCGGGGCGGCACCTCAGCGAACGTGGAATCAGGCCGCCAGCGGTGGCGCGGCTGCGAATCTAGGATAAACTTCGGCTCAGATCGCCCGCGCGCGCGGCTCACGCAAGCTCTCACCCGGAAAAGCGAATCCCCATGCCCGTTTCCGCTATCGCCCCAACCCTGGTAGATGGGACCGGCGAGCGTGACGCTCTTTCCGTCCTCAATTCCGTGTTCGGGCTATCAGCCTTTCGGGGCGCGCAGCAACAAATTGTCGAGCATGTCACAGGCGGCGGCAATTGCCTGGTGCTGATGCCGACCGGCGGCGGCAAGTCACTGTGCTATCAATTGCCGGCGCTGTTGCGGGCGGGCTGCGGCATCGTCGTCTCGCCGCTGATCGCGTTGATGCGGGATCAGGTCGCGGGCCTGGTTGAGGCGGGCGTCAATGCGGCCGTCTTGAATTCGACGCTATCCTTTGACGAGGCTTCGGAGGTCGAGCGGCGCCTGCTCGCCAGCGATCTTGACCTGCTCTATGTCGCGCCCGAGCGGCTGCTGACCCCGCGCTGCCTCGCACTTCTCGACCAAGCCAGCATCTCGCTGTTTGCAATCGACGAGGCGCATTGCGTCTCGCAATGGGGCCACGACTTCCGCCCCGAATATATCGGGCTATCCTTGATAGCGGAACGCTTTCCCGACGTGCCGCGGATAGCGCTCACCGCGACGGCCGACGAGGCGACACGAAAAGAGATCGTCGATCGCCTCGGCCTCGCCGGTGCGCCGAGTTTTGTGGCGAGCTTCGATCGCCCGAATATCAGATATGAGATCGTCGACAAGCAAAACGCGCAAACGCAGCTCAAGGCCTTCATCGCCGAGCGCCACCGCGGCGACGCCGGCATCGTCTACTGCCTGTCGCGCGCCAAGGTCGAAGACACCGCAGCCGCGCTGGCCAAAGCCGGCGTCGAGGCGTTGCCCTATCACGCCGGGCTGGATGCTGCCACGCGCGCGAAGCATCAGGATCGCTTCCTCAACGAGGACGGCGTCGTGATCGTCGCCACGATCGCGTTCGGGATGGGCATCGACAAGCCCGATGTGCGCTTTGTGGCGCATCTCGATTTGCCGAAAAGCATCGAGGCCTATTATCAGGAAACCGGGCGCGCCGGGCGCGACAGCAAGCCGTCCACGGCCTGGATGGCCTATGGCCTGTCCGATATCGTGCAGCAGCGGCGCATGATCGATGAATCCGCAGGCTCGGAAACGTTCAAGCGGGTGTCCATCGATAAGCTCGATGCCCTGGTCGGCCTGGCCGAGACCGTGAGCTGCCGGCGCAGCCGCCTGCTCGGCTATTTCGGCGAAACGGTTGCCGGCGCCAGTTGCGGCAATTGCGACAACTGCCTGTCACCGCCGAGCTTGCGCGATGGCAAGGTCGCCGCGCAAAAACTGTTGTCGTGCGCCTATCGCACCGGACAGCGTTTCGGCGCCATGCACCTGATCGATGTCCTGGTCGGTCGCATGACCGAACGCGTCGGGCAATTCGGCCATGACAAGCTGTCCGTATTTGGCATCGGCCGCGAGCTCAATGAGAAGCAGTGGCGCGCTGTCATGCGCCAGTTGGTGGCCATGGGGCATCTTCGCTCCGACAGCGACGCCTTTGGCGCATTGAAGCTGACAGAGAGCGCGCGCGGCGTCTTGAAAGGCGAGACCGAGGTCTGGCTCCGCGAGTCGGCCCCAGGTTCGCGCAACCGCGCGATCAGGACCAAATCAAGACGCGGTGATCTCGCATCCCAACCCGCGAGCCAGGGTGGAGGTGCCGATTCCGCTCTGCATGCCGCGCTCAGAGGCTGGCGCTCCGCGATCGCGCGCCAGCGCGGCGTGCCGGCCTACGTCGTGCTGCACGACTCCACCATCGACGGCATCGCAAGCGTGCGCCCGACGACGCTGTCGCAGCTCCGCAATATCTCCGGGATCGGCGACAAGAAGCTCGAACATTATGGGGCGGAGCTGCTCGCGCTGGTGAAGGCTGGAGCGTAAGCGAGGGCGGACGGCGCGCAGGGTTGAGCAACTCAGCGGGCGGGGTCTAATCGCGCACTCTCGACCACGGATTTTTCCGGATCAATCAGGAAAATCCAGATCAGCGAGCCGGAGGCGAGAACCGTGGCGGTGACGTAGAACGGGGCGACCCAGGAGCCGCGCTCGACCAGTAGGCCGAACACCAGCGGAGAGATCGAGGCGCCGATGGCACCGACCATATTCATGACGGCGGTCACGGTCCCGCTTGACGTGCCGCCGACGTCCATCGGCACCGCCCAGGCCGGTCCGAGCACCAGTTCCAGAAAGAAGTTGGAGGCGGTCAGGCAGAAGATAGCGACGATTGCACTGTCGGTGGTGCCGGCCGGAATCAGCAGCACCGCGGCCAGCAGCAGGCCCGGCGCCGCCACAACGCGGCGCGCCAATCGCAAATTACCGGTCTTGCGAAGCACCTGGTCGGTGAGAAGGCCGCCGGCCAAATCGCCGATCATCGCCGAGATCAGCGGAAGCGAGGCCAGATAGCCGACCGAGTTCAAGGAGAGATGGCGAAATTCCAGCAGGTAGGTTGGAAACCAGCTGACGTAGAAATAAGACCCGTAGAAGAAGCAGCCGTAGGCCGCCGCGATGAACCACATGTTCGCCGAGGTAAAGATCGTTCGCCACGGAACTTCCGATCGGAGCAACGTTGGCGCGCTCGTCCCTCCGTTTTGCAACGTGCCGCGAATGTGCGCGAGTTCTTCGGCATTGACGCGCGCCTCATCCTCCGGGCGATTGCGGTAGAAGAAAAAGAACACCAGCGACCAGACGACGCCCAGCAGGGCGAAAATGTAGAAGATCCAGCGCCAGCCCCATGCGTTCATGATGATGACGGCAAGCGGCGGCGTGATCACCACCGCAAGGCGGCTGAAACAATGGGTCATACCCTGGACGAAGCCGCGCTCGGATTTTGGAAACCAAAGCTGCATCGCGCGGCTTGCCGTTGGAAAGGCGCCGGCTTCGCCCAAGCCAAAGGCGAAGCGGATCGCGAAGAACGACACAGCTCCTGCTCCCCAGGCGGTTGCTGCCGTCATCAAGGACCAGAATGGGACGATCGCCAGGAGTACCCGCTTCGGTCCGAAAAAATCAGCGAGCCAGCCGCCCGGGACCTGACCCGCCGCATAAGCCCAGGCGAATGCGCTGAAGAACAGCGCGATTTCCGTCTTGCTGAAACTGAACTCCTTGGCAATCGCAGGCGCCGCAATGGAGATGTTGCTGCGATCCATGTAGGTGATCATGTACATCAGGCTGATCAGCAGTAGAACGTACCACCTGACATGGCTGCGCTTCGCGCCGGCAAGCGTGCCCGCCGGGCTACTCGCTGCGGTGACGTCCGCGGGCATGAAACCTCCATCTGATCTTTAGGCCGACGGGTGGTTAGGCTCCGTCGTCATTGCGGTCGGTATCGGGGCGCTCGTCGCGGGAATTACTCTGCGTCAAGAAAGCCTATACGCCGGCGGCGCGCCTGGCCGGCCGTTTGTTCTCAAGCGGAAGTGTCACTGGCTCGTTGAGTTCGGCCGACAGATCGGCAGCGATATAAAGCTCCATCACACGACGCGCCTGTTCGGGCGTCACCAGCACCGGCCGGTCCAAAACCACCGCTTCGACGAAATGCGCGGTTTCGGACGCCATCGGCCCGGCATAGATATGCCCGACCTGCTCGCCGGGCATCGTCGACATCGGAAACACGGCGCCGTTTTTCACGGTGTTCAACATCACGTCGCGATGCGTGTCGTCGACCATTAAGGCGCCTTCGGTTCCTATCATCTCGATCCATGTCGAGGAGAAGTTGGGATAGCCGGGCGGCAGGCTCCAGCCGCCGCCGACGACGAAACTCAGCCCGCTGTCCATGGTCACGGTAATCCATTGAAGATCGGGGATGTCGCCTCCTGTCGACTCGCGCATCGCGCCGTAGTTCACTTGCGAATAAACGCGCACCGGTTTTGCCGGCTCAAGGCACCAGAGCACGAAGTCGAGATCGTGAGTCGATTCCATCACAGCGGGCGAAAGCCTGACACGACCGCTGATTTTCCTACCCAGGCTGCGCGAAATGTGCCGGCTCACCAGAACGCTGACCGGCTTGCCGATGGTCCCGTCATTGATGCATTTTTTGACGTAAGCGTATTTCGGGTTGAACCGCTGCGAATAGCCGATGGTGAATTTGAGCCCGCTGGCGCGGGCGACGGAAATAAGTTCGTCCGCCTCTTCGAGTTCGAGCGCGATTGGTTTCTCAAGAAACACGTGCTTGCCGGCTCGGAGGAAATCCCTGGCCATCGGAAAGTGCGTCGTCTCGGGCGTCGCACAGACAAAAACAACGGAAATCTCCTTGTTCTCCAACAAGGTATGATAATCGCCGGTGGCCGATTTGGCGCCGATCGCGCCCGCAATCTCCCGCAACCGCTCGGGACGATTCTCGGCGATGTGGACGCCAGCCACCAGCGGATTGGCGGCACAGGCCTCGGCGCGAATACCACCGCACCAACCGGCGCCAACGACGGCCACGTCGATCTGATCCATTTATGCTCTCCAACCCGGTTTCTTTTGAACTTTTGTTTGCGTGGACGAGCAGCACATTCTGCAGCAAGTCTCATGTCAAGAGGGGGCCGCCAACAGCGCGCGTTTCGCCGCAGCCGGCGCAATCGCTTTCCACCTCTTCGGTTCTTCGGAACGCTAAGGGGACGGTCCCGTTATCATGCTTCCACCAATGATGGAGGCCAAGATGAAGAGAGCAATCACGGTTGCAACCGCAGTTCTTGTTGGGACGAGCGCGTTCGCCTTTGCAGCAGATGAGAAAGGCGGCGCCTCGACTGCGGCGCCCGGCCAGCAGAAGCAAGACTCCTCAAATCCCGGCGCCACCAAGGGTGCGTCTGAATCCTCGCCCGCCAACCGCGCACCGGACAAAGGCACGGTCGGGATGTCGAAAAGCACGACAAAGGGCGGATCCGAAAATTCGCCCGGCGGTCGCTTGAACGAAGGGCGCCGCAGGTAGCCGGCGCATGAAGACCGAATGAGCCTGTCCGGCGCGACGCGACGATTTCTAGAGCTACGTTCGAAAATCGATGCTGCGCAGGATAATGCCGGGAGGAGTGCCCTCCAGCTCCCGGGCGAGGAATTTGCGCGCGGCACACGCTTCGATCCGATCGCGCAGCCTCATGAATTGCGCTTCGCGCTCGTTGGCCTTGCTTCGGCTCAAGCTTTCCAAGCTATCCAGGGCGGAGGTGCTGATTGCACAGGGTATCTCCTTTTCGCCCTCGATCATCGAAAACAGGATGACCATCCGTTCGAATTCGTAACCACGAAAGCTACCTCGTGTAAGTGCCATGACTTGCTCTCCGGAGGCGGTCCTGACCACGCGAGAGTCTCTCCGCCCAGGTGCTTACGTAACTGTCGACCCTCGCGAGCTCTTTTTAGGCGGATTGATCTCGGCGATTTTCCGAAGGCAGTCGGCTTCGGAATCATGTGGCCCCGAGACGAACGTTCCGCTCACTTTTGTACTGTACCAGCCCGATACGACACCGAGCCGGAGCGACTCTTCGATTTTGACGTGGCGCGGCGAAAGATCTTGCATGGCGTCTGCTTTCAGTTTGGCGCTCGATTGAACCGGGCGCGGGAAGCTCTCCGCTGTTACGCGAACAACAACTCGTTCAGCTCTCTCCCGAGAGCCTGGCAAAATCCGCAAGCACGACCGCAACCAGATCCCGATGATGGGTATCGTCCGGCGCCAGACCCGCGGCATACAGATTCAAGATGTAGCGCGCCTTGGCGGCCGCCTCCGGCCAGGAAGCTGCGGAAACCGACAGGAACTGGCTTTCGAGAAGAGCCTGCCGATCGCGCAGGTCCCTGGCGTTAGTCTCGACCTCCGCCAGAGCACGCCGGATGTCGGTCGCCTTCTGAGCAGCCATGCCCCGATGCTTGTCGAGATCGAGCGGCTCTTCAGTCATTAGGCGCGCTCGCGTCGATCCGCTGTGCATCCGACAGATCGACCGAGCCGATGGATACCATTTCCATCGTTGAACCGCGCGACGCTGCCGCCGGCACCATCATCATGGTGGCGACGCGGCGGAACGAGGCGAATGAAAGACCTTCGATCATCTCCTCGTCGGTTATGACCTCGTAAGACCCTGCAGGCAGCAGGCGATCAATGCCCCTGATCTGGAACGGGTGTCTGAAGGTGACGATTTCCTTCCGGGAACGGATTGTCATGTCCGCCTGCCGCTTGCAAGCTGATCTGCGCCGGAGCCTTCTTCATGCATGAACAGACCATGCGCGCTTTCGGCCCGGTTAGCTATCTCTTTTTCTAGCCGAATAGTGCGGGCAGCCGTATCCGCAGTTACGTCTGGCATCGACCCTGTTTCGCGAAGGTACCGTGCCGTTTTGGCGCTCGCTATTGCCGGGAAGTGGGCGTAGGCTTGCGTTGTCACCGCGCTTCTGGGTCGTGCCGCGGGTGATCGTGCCGCTATTTCTTTTGGTGCGCGCAGCAGACGCCTGCAATTGTGACGTCAGGCCCAAGCCTCCAACTACCAACCAACATCAAATCCGGGGAGATCGACATGGCCAAAGGCGAGCAGCGAGGCAATCGGGAAGTCAAGAAGCCCAAGAAAGAGAAGATCAAGACTATCGCAGCGGCGCCAAGCCAAAAGGCCGCAGCATGGCAGCCAAGTTTCGCGCCCGGCAAAAAGAAATAGCTACGAAGCTGACGTCGTTCGGCGCGCTACCGGGCTGGTGGTTTGGCCGCCCCCAACACCGGCGCGCCAATCCGGCCGCGTGCTGCAGGACCGTATTGGTTCTGCGCTGACTTCGGCGACGCCGTCAGTTTGTCGACCCGTCGCGCTTCAACGCCAAGGACGCGCGAACCTCGTCAGGCAGCGCCAGGTTGATCGTCGTATCATCGCTGGATCTGGTCGCGAGACCATCTCTCGCCATGGACTCGATCACCGGCCAATTTTGCCGGAAACAAGTTGTGGCGTCGTGAATGTTGGGCGCCTGGACCGCGACGCTGCAAGCCTGCCTTCCGCCCTTGTTCGATATTTGGAAATGGAACGTGTAGCTCGTCGTCTCCGCTTCGCTAGCCGGCTGACGTTCGCGGCGCATCGATGTCCCCCTTTGTTACGAACTGGGACACTTTACCTTTACGTTTTGGCTTTTCGTGCGGCGCGTTCGTGGCGCCACATGTGCAGGATCGGCGCTAGATTACGGCTTGGTCCTGGACGACGAAGCGAAGGCATTCTTCACCACGGCCGAAAATTTCGACCAGCTGCACGTTAGCGAACCATCCTCGCAATGCGCGGATTTCGATCGATCGAGCGGCCGTTTGGCCGCTGCGGCAGGTGCATTCTTCGGCGTCAATACGATTGGCGGCCCGACAGGTTGGCCCGCGCTTTCCAGATCCGCTCGGAGCAGTTCGATCTGTCTTTTTGCCAATTCGGCCGAGACGGCCTCGCGCCGTTGGATATCAAGGAAGCCCATATATTCGCGATCGATCTTCTTGCGTTCCTCTGCCGTCGGATTCGGGCCTGCAATGTCGAACTTCCGGTCCTGCATGAAGTCGTAATAGGTGTAGCCGCCGCCCGCCTTGCGCCGGCCTGCAAACCGCGCGCTGCAATCCGTCATCATGGCATTGCGCTCGTCATTGGAGGGGGCCTTGGCTTCGACCTGCTCGACACACTTTTCAAAATCCTGCACAGATTGAGGCGGCGAGCCGGCAAATCCCAGCCACGAGACGACCAGCGCGAGCAAAGCCAGCCCGGCCGGTATCACAAAGGCCATTTTGGCGCCGCCGCTCGGCAAACGATACATGCGCAAGATTTCCCCACCGATTCGCTCACTACGTGCCGCAAATACGGGTTTTTGCGGGCAAACATGCCCGTCGATGTAGCAATGCTGCCACAGCCGCTCGCATTATTTCTGGTGGCGAATTCTTGCCATGATTGGGCACAACTCGTCGAGCAGAGTTTGATCGTTGCCACTCAAGGGTTTTGGTCATGCGATCAGTTAGAGCTATTGCAACCTTGGCGTCCGTCGCGGCGATTGCCTGCTCAATATTTGCGTTTAGCTGGGTCGGGCTCGCGCTGCTCGGCTTTTGAGCATGGCCTGCGGCGTAGATGCGGCGATGCGGGCATGTTAGTGTCAGGCCGCCACCTCGCCCCTCATTGCCTCACTGACAAAGCGACCATGATGATTGCGAAATGCATCGCATTTCTTGCTGCCGCGCTGATGCTCGCAAATTGCTGCGCGTCAGGAAGCGGTTGTGCGCCAGCGGCGGGCAGCCCGGTCGCGTGGGACGGGCTTGGCCCAGCCCCCACAGACGACGCGCAACCGCTTCAGATCAGGCCAAAGCAGCCGACGCGCGCGAAGCGGGAAATCATCGTTGGTCCGCTAAACGCCGAGGCGACCGAGCAAAATCGCGGCATCCAGCCGAAAGACCGGTGGGAGCAACAGCAGGCAGCGGATCAAGACGACGAGGCGAGGCTCAAGCGTAAGCTCATGATTTGCCGCTCCTGCCTGCCCGGCGAATCCGCCCGCGACGACGCGAGCGGCGGCAGCCGCTGAGGCGCGTCGGGGCCGAGCGAGCCAACCGGCCGCCGTTCAGACGTTGTCTCAAACGCCGGAAACGGTAGCGGCTCGCCGGCCCCAGCCCTCCGTGTGGACCAAGCCTCGGGTTCCTCAATTCCGACGTTATCTCGCCCGGGAATACCCAACGTTTCTACGGAGGATATAAGCACTCAAGGGGTCCGGCTCCGCATCATTTCGGCGGCGATATTGAATTTATTCTGGAGATTGGGTGGGCAAAAAATGGCGACGCTCATGGGAATCAACAAGGTCAATTGGGGCCAAGTTGGCCGTGTAACGAAGCCTGACAGATACCAGTACTCCTTTGGATGGCTCACGATCGCGGCGGAAGATCTTGCGATCTGGGAAAACAATCCAAGTGCGGTATTCACGCTCGTCACCGCCGCAACCACCGAATATCCGCCAGGGGACGAATATCGGCTGGGTACGTTTGAATTGCGCCAAACGCCTTACGACCCCAACAGCTACGTTTAGGGCAAGGATCTATTTTATTTTTGTCTCGGCAGCGATCAGCTTTTTACCTTCCGCGTCCGTGATCGTCAGCTGTACCCGTTCGCCCATGCCGCCGGCCGGGATCGTCGCGGAAATGCGATTGCCGTTTTTCGGGTCGGCTTTCACCTCGTCGCTGAACAAAACCGCGTCGCCGCGTTTCAATGTTACGCGCAACGGCGTGGCCGGTTCGATACTGAAGAACTGAAGATTCACGCTCGCACCCTCGGCCACGAGGTTGATCAGGATGTTCTCGTTCGCCTGCGTCACGTTGCTCATGCCGACGGTCGGGCTGTAGGTTTCCGGAAAAGACACTTCGCCTAGTGCTGGAAACTGAGCACTGTGGAAAAACTGGTCCGACACGCCCGCCCACAATTCGATGTAAGGCTGCGCTTCGTTCGGGTCCTTGCGCGGGTCGGTTTCGTTCGTAAATGACGGAAATCCCCACGTCCACATTTTCAGGCCCGGCGTGACCGTATTGTCGGCAACGCGGATGATCCCCTCTTCGTTGTCGTGGTTGATCACACCCCAGAAATTCGCAGCCCCCATATCGGGCGCAGCGTACGCGATGCCCATCGTCGGCCAATTCCTGAAGTAGCGCAGCTTTTCGAAGCGGCTCCTGCCCGGACCCAAGCTCTCGTCGCCACCGGACAGGTTGGTCGACCAGGCGGGCGTGCTGTAGGCCTGGATCGGCGCGATGATCTCGGCGCCGCCGGTCGCCTTGGGGTTTTTCGCGTCCGATCCCGGCGCGAGCGTCGTGCAGGTCCAGTACTCGTATGGGATCGTCTTGGGTTGCGGATTTTTCAGCACCACACGCGCATCGAGGGCGGCGCGATCGGCTTTGAGCGTGACGTAGTAAGTGGCCTCTAAGCCCGTTGAGGCCCCGAACTTGCTCGGTGCCGCGGAAATTGTCTTTCAGCGACATCGACACCGTTACTTCGCCGGCGCTCTCCTTCACGACCTTAAAATCCCACGGCTTCAGCCAGGTCTTGCCGTGCTCGGCATTCGGGAAAGTGGGGAAGATGCCGCCATACACCATCAGCCAGTCGTAATAAAAAGCGCCGGCCTTGATCCCGTAAGGCACGCCTACTTCGATGCGATAAAGTTGTTCGTGGCCGGTCGGCTTGTAAATGATGGAAAGAATGCGGCCGCCAAATTCGGGCAGCAGCGTTACTTTCAGATAACGATTCTCGAGCACGCGGGCCCGAAACGCGCGATCGACGATGGTCTTCTTGTCGAGCGACCCGCTGATGAAGCCGTCCTCCGCATCGGTCGCATACTTGACGGTACTCCACGTAATCGTCTCTTCGCGGAGAGACACTCTGTCGGGCTCCGGCGATGCCGCACGCCCGACGGCAGGAAACGAACAGACCGCCGTGAGCACTGCAGCCGCGAAACGTACACGGGCCCGCGAGGAAGCACGAACTGCCATCTACGTCGCCTTCGAATGAGCAGGAGCGACAATTCTAGTACATAGACGCGCCGGTAGGCGTCGCCGCGTCGTCGACGCTTGTTTCCTGAAATTGGGCAGGGTGGCGGAGAGAGTGGGATTCGAACCCACGGTACAGTTTCCCGCACACACGCTTTCCAAGCGTGCGCCTTAAGCCACTCGGCCATCTCTCCGCGGGGCCCCTCTCTTGAAGGGGCATGAGGCTTTTTGCAAGGGGAGTGCGGCATGCGGCCGCCCATATTTCCATAACTATGTGGAATAATATAAGTATTCCATGAGGCGCGCCAGCGACGGGGCTATTGCTCATCCGCCCGCGATGAACCGGAAACAGGGCGCGGGCGACGACTGATTTGACCGGCCGCGACCAAAGGGGAACAGCATGACCATCCATCGCGCACTCGCGTTCCCGCTTCTGATCGCAGTGACCGCGCTTGGCAGCGCCCCTGCGATGGCGCAGGTGTGCACCCGTCAGGGCGACGACGTCACCTGCAATGACGGGCGGCGCGGCGTGCTGTCGGGCGACGCCATCATCTGGCCCGACGGCACGCGATCGAGCGCGTCGCCGCATCCGAGCGTCATCATCGGCAACAAATCGTCAGTGCGGGTCGGCCCCGGCGTGTTCGTCGGCAAGGGCAAGGGCGTCGTGCCGCTGGACGATCCGAACGCACCCAACAAGACGCGCTGCGCCATCCTCGATGGCGTGTCGTATTGCTACTGATTCCGAACGCTAAAGCGCGATGAGATTAAGTTAGATCGTCATCGCGCTTTAGGTTTTTGATTGAGCATGATCTTTTCGGAAAACCGGTGCTCACTTTTCCGGATCATGCTCTAGTGAATCCGTGAGCCTGAACCGACCGTGCGCAGCGGCCGCAAGCTCGACGGCTCCGTGATCGACGGTTCGGTCGCGGGCACGCCGGTCCGGCTCTCGTGCAGCGCCTCGACGAAGTCGCCGAACCATTGCTGGATGGTGTGGCCGCGCAGTTTCGTCATCATCGCTTCCCAGCGCATCCGCCGCTCGGTCAAGGGCATCGAAAGCGCCGTCGCGATGGTGCGTGCCATGCCGTCGATGTCATGCGGATTGACCAAAAGCGCAGTGTCGAGCTCGTTCGCAGCGCCTGCGAATTTCGACAGCACCAGCACGCCGGGATCGGCCGGATGTTGCGCGGCGACATATTCCTTGGCGACCAGATTCATGCCGTCGTGCAGCGGCGTCACCACGCCGACCTGCGCGGTGCGATAGAGCCCCGACAGCACCGCTTGGCTGTAACCCTTGTTGAGATAGCGGATCGGGGTCCAGTCCGCCTCGCCATGGCGGCCATTGACGTCGCTGACGAGTTTAGCCACCTCGCTCTGCAGCTGGCCATATGCCTCGATCGATCCGCGCGAGGGAGTTGCGATCTGCAACAGCGACACGGCACGCGAAAGGGAGGGCTGCGTGGTCCACATACGGTCGAAGGCCTTGATGCGGTTGATCAATCCCTTGGAATAATCCAGCCGGTCGACGCCGATCGCGAGCTTCTCGCCGTTCAGGCTGCGCCGCAGGCGCGACACGTCGGGGTGCGACACGGCCTTGGTCGCGGCATGCGCGAATTTCTCGGCGTCAATGCCGATCGGGAATACCGTAAGCCGCGTCCGGCCACGAGGCGAGGTGACCACGCCATCGTGAATTTCCAGTCCAAGTTCCGCGCGGACATAACAATGGAAATTCGCGCAGTCTGCCTCAGTCTGAAAACCGATGAGATCATAGGCGAGCATCGCCTCGATCAATTCGCGATGATGCGGCACGCCTTCGATCACCGTGCTGGAGGGCCAGGGCGTGTGCAGGAAGAAGCCGATCGGCTCGCGAACGCCGAGATCGCGCAATTCCGCGCCGAGCGCCAGGAAGTGATAATCCTGGACCCAGAACAAGGCATCGGGCTTTCTGAATCGCAACAGCGCGCGCGCGATGAAGGCGTTGACTTCGCGATACGAGGAATAATCCTCCTGGGAAGCGCGGATCAGGTCGCTGCGGGAGTGCAGCGCGGGCCATAGCGCCGAGTTGGCAAAGCCCTCGTAATAGCCGCCGTAATGCGCCGCCGGCAGATCGACCGTCGCGAGCGCACCGGCGCCCAGCGCCTCGATCTCGGCGAACGGTTCCTTGTGGGAACCCTCGCGGACGCGGCCGGAGGAGCCAACCCAAATCGCGCCGGAGTTCTCCACTACCGGCAGCAACGCGGCCGCAAGTCCGCCCGTCATGGGCTCATTGGCCTTGCCGCGCGCGACGCGATTTGAAACGACGACGAGGTTCACAAATCCCTCCCGTTGAAGCGCCGTATTTAACTGCCGTTCATCAATATGGTTCCTTTTAGCCTCCCAACCAATTGAAACCAAAATCGGGCTGTGCGGGCCGGAACCAGCGCTTCGCACGAAAATAAAAATTTGATGCAAGAACAGTGCGAAACACGATGAAATTTTCGTCGGCCTCGGCGCGGACAAGAAAAAATCCGGAAAAAACCAAACCGATTATGTCTGCGCGGTGGCGTTCTCGTCATCGAGCAGCCGCGCAAGAAATTCGCGGACGTCGCTTGGATCGTCGAAATGCCCGGCAACGCCCTTGGCGCGGCGGCCTACCGAGAATGCCACACCATTTAGGTCAGGCATGATGGCGAATACGGACTCATCGGTCACATCATCGCCGATGAACAGCGGGCGCCGGCCTTTGAAAGGCGTGCGCGTCATCAGTTCGCGCACGCCGCTCGCCTTGGTGCAGCCGGAATGCTTGATCTCGCAGACGCACTTGCCGGGCAGCACTTCAATCGGCGCGTTCGGAAGATCGGCCCGGATCAGCGACACCGCTTCATAGATGGCCTTCTCCGCATGCGGCGCCAGTCGATAGTGCAGCGCCAGCGAATAACCCTTGTCCTCCAGCAAGATTCCCGGGCTGAGCTTGGCGATCGCCGCGAGGCGGCGCTTCAATTCCTTGTCCATCGGTGGCGCATTGGTGACAACGGCTTCAGCGCTGACGCGCATTTCGGCGCCATGGCCGCCCACGGCCGGAAATTCTTCCGGCGCGAAAATCAGGTCAATGTCGTTGAGCGAACGGCCGCTGACCAGTGCCAGCGCGCCGGAGGTTCGCTCCAGCAGCCGGTTCAAGGTCTTTGACAGCCCCGGCGGTACCCACACCTCACGCGGCGTCGGCATCAGGTCGAGCAGCGTGCCGTCGATATCGAGCAGAATAGCGGTCTCGTCCAAATACGGCGCCAACAGGTGCGGCACCGGAACGGCTTCCGGTGCTTCGTCCTGTTCGGGTACGAGATCTTCCGCCACCGGCAACTCGGCCAAATCTTCAATCATCTCATTCTACTCCAGAAAGGCGAGCGGCCGTGCAACAGATTCCAGCGGCTGACGCTCGGCCGCGATGGCATAGGCCCAGGCGACCGCCGCGGCGGCGACCATCAATACCGAGCCAAGCAGGTAGCCTGCGAAAACGCTTCCGCGCGATCCGGTATCGATCAGCGCGCCGAACAGCGCAGGCCCCGCCACGCCGCCGATTCCCGTTCCTACCGCATAAAACATGGCAATCGCCAGCGCTCGCACCTCCAGCGGAAACGTCTCGCTGACGGTGAGATACGCCGCGCTCGCCGCGGGCGAGGCAAAGAAGAAGATCACCATCCAGGCGATGGTCTGGCTCTGCGCGCTCAAGGCGCCGATCGAAAACAGATAGCCTGATAAGGCGAGCAGCAGGCCCGACACGCCATAGGTCAACGTGATCATCACGCGTCGTCCGAGCGTATCGAACAGCCGCCCGAGCACTAGCGGCCCTAAGAAATTGCCGGCGGCAAAGGGCAGGATGTACCACCCGACCTTGTCCGAACCGATGCCGTAGAAATCGGTCAGCACCAGCGCGAAGGTGAAGAAGATCGCATTATAGAAGAACGCCTGCGCGATCATCAGGATAAGCCCAACCAGCGAGCGTTGCCGATAAAGCGAGAACAGCGTGTGGGCGACCTCGGAAAGCGGCGTGTGGTCGCGCATCCTTAAGCGGACCTTGGGCCAGGCATGCTGGCGCGGGTCTTGCTCGTGACCGATCACGGAGCGTTCGATATCGGCAACGATCGCATGCGCGCGATCCGGCTGACCATGGATCATCAGCCAGCGCGGACTTTCCGGAATCCACATCCGCATCACGAACACGATCAGGCCGAGCACGGCACCGGTGAAATACGCAAGGCGCCAGCCGAGGTCGCCGCCCGCGATCGCGGGATCGAGCAACAGGATCGCGCTCGATGCACCGACTGCAGCGCCGATCCAGAAACTGCCGTTGATCAGGAGGTCGGTCCAGCCGCGGTAGCGCGCCGGCACAAATTCCTGGATGGTCGAATTGATCGCGGTGTACTCGCCGCCGATGCCGGCACCGGTCAGAAACCGGAACAGCGCATAGCTCGTGACGCTCCACGACAACGCGGTGGCGGCGGTCGCCGCGAGATAGACCGCAAGCGTGGTGAAGAACAGTTTCTTGCGTCCGAGCCGGTCGGTCAGCCAGCCGAAGCCCAGTGCGCCCAGCACCGCGCCGGCAAGATAGAGGCTGTTGGCGAACCCAATATCGAAATTGGTGAAATGAAGCGTCGGGCTTTCCTTCAACGCACCGGATAGCGCGCCAGCCAGCGTCACTTCGAGTCCATCGAGAATCCAGGTGATGCCGAGCGCCAGCACGATGCGAGTATGAAATCCGCTCCAGAGGAGACTGTCGAGCCGCAAGGGAATGCTGGTTTCGATAACGCCCTCTTCGGCTTGCCGCGCCGGCGCAGAACTGGCGCCCTCAAACTTCACTGCCGGACTTTGCTGCAACTCCATGCGCCGTACCAATGCGAAAACGCTCGGAATGCAATATTCCAAGGCTCTCGAACCTGGATCGCGACAGCGGTGATCCCTGCCGCAAATGACAACGCATTCTTGGCGTACGAGTTCCCCCAAACCGGCACGGGAACCGATCCGGTCCGTCGATGTTTTTCGCTTGTATGACATGGAGTTGACGAATGGCCGAACGTCGAAAAAGCACGCACTCACGAAAAGCAGGGACGCGCAAAACCACGAGAAAAGCATCGCCGAAGCGCTGGTCGCAACGGGTGACCCGCGAAAGCGATGCCCTCGATCTCAAGCGTGGCGTCTTCAAACAAACAAGCGCGAAGAAGATTGCGGTGTCACTGAAACGATCGGCCGAGCGCAGTTCGCGCCGCAAGGGCGGGGCCTATCGCTCGGCGCTTTCGATGCTGACCTTCTATATCAACCGCGCCGGCAAGACGCTGCCGAAGACCCAGCGCACCCGATTGGAGCGCGCGAAGGCCGAGTTGAAGCACCAGTTCGGGCGAGAGTGATAGTCGATAGGCTATCCGCCGGTCATGCAAGCGAAGGCGGGTATCGAGTAATCGCCGAACGCTGCGCGCGATTTCCTGGGTCGCCGTGCTTTGCTGCTCGACCGCGCGGGCGATCGACGATGGTCGCGTTCAGCGCCAGGAGATTGGTCTGTTCGGCGATCGCCGTGATCAGCTTGACCACATCGCCGATCTGTTGTGCGGCGCGTGACAATTTACCGATGCGCTCGTCAGTCTTTCGCGCCTGCGCGACCGCCGCCTCGGCGCGCCAGTGCCTGATACGAGATCAGCTCGCGATCGATATTGCGCGCCAGATCGGCTTCCGAGACGCTGCTGCGGTAGGTCGCCACACCGGCGGAGACGCGTTCGAATCCCAGATAGGCGATGCCCATGCTGGCTGCCGATATGGCAAGCACGGCCGCGAACCCGGCCAGGACTTTGGCCCGAATGCGTAAGGTCGGGAATTTCAGCCATTGCGGCCAGACACGCCCGGGCATTCCCACCTTAGAGCCTCCGTCCTTCTTTAAAACAGCCGGAAGCCGGGCGCTCAGCACCGATACCGCCGGCGCAAAACTAGGGCAGGATGGATAAAGGTGAGTAAATTCCCCGAGGGCGCGAGAGCCGCTCGGACTCTGGTGACCGCCCGCTCGCCGGGGGACTCCCGGAGGAGGTGAGAGGTGCTTCACGCGCGGCCCGGCAAGCCCAAGGCCATTCGCGACAAAAATCCTAGTTGCAAAGTTCCGCACCGCTGCTTCTAATCGGACTAACTACAAAACCTCGGGAGGTATCACGCGTGTCTACAGTCAAATTGACAGTGAACGGCAAGGCGGTCTCGGTCGATGTCGAGGACCGCACGCTGCTGGTCCATCTCCTGCGCGAAAATCTGAACCTGACCGGCACCCATGTCGGCTGCGATACCAGCCAATGCGGCGCCTGCACGGTGCACATCGATGGCAGGGCGGTGAAATCCTGCACGGTGCTAGCAGGACAGGCCGCAGGCTCCAGCGTCACCACCATCGAGGGCATCTCGAAAGGTGACGAACTGCACCCGATGCAGGCGGCTTTCCGCGACAATCACGGCTTGCAGTGCGGTTACTGTACTCCGGGCATGATCATGTCGGCGATCGACATGGTCCATCGCCATGGCGGCAAGCTCGACGAGCAAACCGTCCGGCACGAGCTGGAAGGCAATATCTGCCGCTGCACCGGCTATCACAATATCGTCAGATCGGTGCTTGACGCTGCCTCACGCATGAACGTTGCGCAGGCGGCGGAATAGCGGCGGCCCAGAACCACCTCGGGACCACCACATTCGAGACCGCCGGACGCACGAAGCGAAGCGGCGGGACATCAACATCTCCGACAGGGAGGACAGGACATGGGCGTTGAAGGCATCGGCGCAAGCGTCGTGCGCAAGGAAGACCGCCGTTTCATCACGGGAAAAGGCCGTTACGTCGACGACATCAAGCTTCAGGGCATGGCGCATGCCCATTTCGTCCGCAGCCCGCATGCCCATGCCAAGGTGAAAGGCATCGACTCGTCCGCCGCAATGAAAATGCCGGGCGTGGTCGCCGTCCTCACCGGAAAACAGATCGTTGACGACAAGGTCGGCAATTTGATCTGCGGCTGGGCAATCACCTCGAAAGATGGCACGCCGATGAAGATGGGCGCATGGCCGGCAATGGCGCCGGAGACGGTGCGCTTTGTCGGCCAGGCGGTCGCGGTCGTGATCGCCGAGACCAAGAACCAGGCCAAGGACGCAGCCGAAGCGGTTGTCGTCGATTACGAAGAACTGCCGGCCGTGCCCGATATCCGCTCGGCGATCAAGCCGGGCGCACCGCAACTGCACCCCGAGGCTCCGGGCAACGTGGTCTACGACTGGGCGCTCGGCGACGAAGCCGCGGTCAAAGGCGCGTTTGCAATGGCCGCCAATGTGGTAACGCTCGAGCTCACCAACAATCGCCTGGTGCCGAATGCGATGGAGCCGCGTGCGGCGATCGCCGAATATAACGAAGCAGAAGAGCATTTCACGCTGTACACGACCTCGCAGAATCCGCATGTCGCCCGCCTCGTACTCTCGGCGTTCTACAACATTGCGCCGGAACATAAGCTGCGCGTGGTGGCGCCCGATGTCGGCGGCGGATTCGGCTCGAAGATCTACATCTATCCGGAAGAAATGGTGGCGCTGTGGGCGTCGAAGAAGGTGCGTCGCCCGGTGAAATGGACCGGCGATCGTTCGGAGGCGTTCCTCACCGACGCCCACGGCCGCGACCATATCTCGAAGGCCGAGATGGCATTCGACAAGGACAACAAGATCCTTGCGCTCCGGGTCAAAACCCACGCCAATTTCGGCGCCTATATGTCGCTGTTCTCCTCGGCGGTGCCGACCTATCTCTATGTGACGCTGCTGTCGGGCCAGTATGTCATCCCCGCGATCTATGCCGAGGTGATGGGCGTCTACACCAACACCACCCCGGTCGACGCCTATCGGGGCGCGGGCCGTCCAGAGGCGAGCTACCTGCTCGAACGGATGATGGAGACCGCGGCGCGGCAGTTGAAGGTCGATCCGGCCGAATTGCGCCGCAAGAATTTCATCACGCAATTCCCGTATCAGACGCCGGTCATCATGGCCTACGACATCGGCGACTTCGGCGCCTCGCTCGATGCCGCTATGAAGGCGATCGACTATGCCGGTTTCCCCGCGCGCAAGGAGAAGGCGAATAGGGAAGGCAAGCTGCGCGGCATCGGCGTCTCCTGCTACATCGAGGCGTGCGGGATCGCGCCGTCCAAGGCGGTCGGCAGCCTGGGCGCCGGCGTCGGCTTATGGGAATCCGCGGAAGTGCGCGTCAACCCGGTCGGTACCATCGAGATCCTCACCGGGTCGCACAGCCACGGTCAGGGCCACGAGACGACGTTTGCCCAACTGATCGCCGAACGCCTGGGCGTTCCGATCAGTCAGGTGCAGATCGTCCATGGCGACACCGACAAGGTGCAGTTCGGCATGGGCACCTATGGCTCGCGCTCGATCGCGGTCGGCGGCTCCGCCATCGTCAAGGCGATGGAGAAGGTCGAGGCCAAAGCCAAGAAGATCGCGTCGCATCTGTTAGAAGCGTCCGAGGGCGACATCGTCATCGAGAACGGCGAGTTCAAAGTCACCGGCACCGACAAGTCGATCGCGCTGCCGATGGTGGCGCTCGCCGCCTACACCGCGCATAACCTGCCCGATGGCATGGAGCCCGGCCTGAAAGAAACGGCGTTCTACGATCCTACCAATTTCACTTTCCCGGCCGGCGCCTACATCTGCGAACTCGAGGTCGATCCGGGTACCGGCAAGACCTCCTTTGTCAACTTCGTCGCGGCGGACGATTTCGGACGGCTGATCAACCCGATGATTGTCGAAGGCCAGGTCCATGGCGGGCTGGCGCAAGGCATCGGACAGGCGCTGCTCGAAGCCGCCGTGTATGACAGCAGCGGCCAACCCGTGACCGCGTCGTTCATGGACTACACCATGCCGCGGGCCGACGATCTGCCTTCGTTCAAGCTCTCCCACACCCCGACGCTCTGCCCGGGCAATCCGCTCGGCGTCAAAGGTTGCGGCGAGGCCGGCGCGATCGGTGCATCGGCTGCTGTGATCAACGCCATCACGAACGCGATCGGGAACAACAAGTTGGAAATGCCGGCGACGCCCGACCGCGTCTGGCATGCCATCCACCCCGCCGAAGCTTAGGAGTGTTTTCAAGAAGCGGCCTCCGGTTCGCGCGAAGAAGACACGACCAGATGAAAATTCGGGAGACCAGTCATGTATGAGACCACCTATCATCGCCCCTCCTCCGTCGACGAAGCCGCGGCGCTGTTCTCCAAGGGCAAGGAGGCAAAATATCTCGCAGGCGGCCACACGCTGATTCCCGTGATGAAGCAGCGCCTCGCCGCGCCCTCGGACGTGATCGATCTTGCCAGGATCAAGGAACTGGTCGGGATCGAGGCGTCGGGTGACACGCTGACTATCAAGGCGGCGACGCCGCACCATGACGTCGCCACAAGCGGGCCGACGCAAAAAGCGATCCCCGCGCTTAGCTATCTCGCCTCGCTCATCGGCGATCCCGCGGTGCGCCATCGCGGCACCATCGGGGGTTCGATCGCCAATAATGATCCGGCCGCGGACTATCCGGCGGCGCTGCTGGCACTGGGCGCAACGGTGAAGACCAACAAGCGCAGCATCGCGGCCGACGACTTCTTCAAAGGCCTGTTCGCGACCGCACTGGAAGACGGCGAAATCATCACCGCCGTGTCGTTTCCTGTACCGGCCAAGGCGGGCTATTCCAAATTCCCGCATCCGGCGTCGCGCTTTGCCCTCACCGGGGTGTTCGTCGCCAAAACCAAATCCGGCGACGTCCGCGTCGCCGCCACCGGCGCATCCCAAAGCGGCGTCATGCGCCTGCCTGCGATCGAGCAACCCTTGAGTGCGAACTGGTCGGCGAGCGCGCTCGACAACCTCACCATTCCCGCGGCCGGGCTGTTGAGCGATATCCATGGTTCGGCAGACTATCGCGCCAATTTGATCAAGGTGATGGCGCAACGAGCGGTCACCGCCGCCGGCTAACAGCGCCTTCACACGGAAAAACCACGTGCTCGACAAATCAGCCGCGCAATCGAAACCTCGCACTTCCGGGCCGCTGGCAGGATTTCGTATCGTCGAATTCGCCGGCATCGGCCCCGGTCCTTTCGCCTGCATGATGTTTGCGGATATGGGCGCGGAAGTGGTCACGCTCGACCGCGTCGGCGCCAGGAAGAATCTGAAATCGATCGCTGGGCGCGGCCGCAAAGTCGTCGAGCTCGATCTGAAGGCCAAGGAAGCGGTCGCGCAGGTGCTGAACTTGCTTGCAAACGCCGATGCCCTGGTCGAAGGCTTTCGCCCCGGCGTGATGGAGCGATTGGGGCTCGGCCCGGACGTTGTCCTGGCGCGCAACCCGCGCCTCGTCTATGGCCGCATGACCGGCTGGGGCCAACACGGCCCGCTCGCGCAGGCCGCCGGCCACGACATCAACTACATCTCGGTCACCGGTGCGCTGGCCGCGATCGGACCCAAGGAAAAGCCGGTGCCGCCGCTCAACCTGGTCGGCGATTTCGGCGGTGGCGCGCTCTATCTCGTAGTCGGCGTGCTGGCGGCGCTGCTGGAGGCGTCAAAATCCGGCAAGGGGCAAGTCGTCGATGCCGCAATGTGCGACGGCGCTGCGTCGCTGATGTCGATGTTCTTCGACATGACCGCCGCGGGCCGCTGGGTGGAGGAGCGCGAAAGCAACTTCCTCGACGGCGGCGCGCATTTCTATGGCATCTACGAATGTTCCTGCGGCAACTTCATCTCGATCGGCTCGATCGAACCGCAATTCTACGCCCTGCTGCGGCAGCATGCAGGCCTTTCCGATGCCGAATTCGATACGCAGATGGACCGCAAGGCGTGGCCCGCGCTCAAGCAAAAACTGGTGCAGGTATTCAAGACCAGGGCACGCGATGAGTGGTGCAAGATCATGGAAGGCACCGACATCTGCTTCGCGCCGGTCCTGACCATGGCCGAAGCGCCAAAGCATCCCCACAACGCAGCGCGGGAGATTTTCATCGAACGTCACGGCGTCACCCAGCCGGCGCCCGCGCCAAGATTTTCGCGCACGCCCTCGGCGATACGCGATGCGGCGACCGCAGATATTGCGGAGCTGATGAGCGAGTGGAAGGGCGGACGGTAACGTCTCCTCCCGTCATTGCGAGGAGCGAAGCGACGAAGCAATCCACTCTTTTTCGCGGCCGTGGATTGCTTCGCTTCGCTCGCAATGACGGGAAAACGACGCGCTCTAAGCCGCGTTTTCCACCTTCAGCACGCCGCGGCGGATCTGGTCTTCCTCGATCGATTCGAACAGCGCCTTGAAGTTGCCTTCGCCGAAACCGTCGTCGCCCTTGCGCTCGATGAACTCGAAGAAGATCGGCCCGATCGCGTTCGCCGAGAAAATCTGCAAGAGCACCTTGGTCTGACCGCCATCGACCACGCCCTCGCCGTCGATCAGAATGCCGTTCTTCTTAAGGCGTGCGACGTCTTCGCCGTGCTTCGGCAGCCGCGCGTCGATCTTCTCGAAATAGATATCGGGGGGCAAGGGCATGAACGGCAGGCCGGCGTCGCGCAAGGTCTCGATGGTCCTGTAGATGTCCTTGCAGCCGCAGGCGACGTGCTGGATGCCCTCGCCGCGATAGACGTTGAGATATTCCTCGATCTGGCCGGATTGGCCGGCATCTTCATTGATCGGGATCCGGATCTTGCCGTCGGGGCTGGTCAGCGCGCGCGAGAACAGGCCGGAAGCGCGGCCCTCGATATCGAAGAAGCGGATCTGGCGGAAGTTGAATAGCCGTTTGTAAAATCCGGTCCAGACATCCATGCGGCCCCGATGGACGTTGTGGGTGAGGTGATCGAGATAGAACAGCCCTGCGCCCGCGGGGTGCGGATTTCTCTCGCCCAGCCACTCGAACTCGGCGTTATAGGCCGAGCCTTTCGCGCCGTAGCGGTCGACGAAATACAACAGGCTCCCGCCGATGCCCTTGATGGCGGGAACATCGAGCGTCTTCTGCTCGGGCGCGATCTCGGCGGGCTCGGCACCCAGCGCGACCGCGCGTTGATAGGCTTTGACGGCATCGACCACGCGAAACGCCATCGACGGAGCGCATGGCCCGTGCGCGGCGACAAAGTTGAAGCCGTGCGTGCCGGGCTCCTCATTGACGAGATAGTTGATATCGCCTTGGCGATAAACCGTGATCTTCTTGCTGCGGTGGAGCGCGACCGGGACATAGCCCATCAGCTTGAACAGCGCGTGCAACTGTTCCGGTTGGGGGTGCGCATATTCGACGAACTCGATACCATCGGTGCCCATCGGGTTGTCGGTGCTGATGGTGGCGGCCGGCGCGTCGTGCGGAAACGGACCCATGGCGAATCTCCTCGGATTGATGGGACTGAGCTTCCGTCATATCGGCCGCAAAGTGCATGCAAAACGAGGCTCTCTGTGCCAGAGTGCCGCACGATTTGTGCATGAGACGGGTAATTATCGCATGATCCCGGTAGACGCCTTCGATCTCAAAATGCTCGCCGCCCTGCAGGATGATGGCCGGCTGACTAACCAGCAGTTGGCCGATCTCGTCGGCCTGTCGGCGTCGCAATGCTCGCGGCGGCGGATGCGGCTGGAGCAAGAGAAGGTAATATCAGGCTACCATGCGGACCTTGCGAGCGATGCGCTCGGCTTCAATCTGATCGCCTTCATTCACATCACGCTTGCGACCCACTCACCCGACAATGCGAAGAACTTCCGCACGCTGGTCAACCGCGTCGACGATATCCAGGAAGCCTATTCGCTGACCGGCGACGCCGACTACGTACTGAAAGCGGTGCTGCGCGATCTCAAGAGCCTCTCCGACATCGTCAACAATGTGCTGATGCCGCACCCAAGCGTGGCACATGTGCGCTCGTCGATCGTGCTCGATCGGCTGAAGGAGAGTTCAAAACTGCCGTTGAAGGAGTTATTGGAATAACGGTGGCGCAAATCGAGGGAAATCCGTCATTCGAATCGCGCATGCAAGTTGTCACGATACGCCTTGTTTCGAGAATCGAGAGACGATCATGGCTCTGCAACTTCGGCCGAACTGCGAATATTGCGACAAGGACTTGCCGCCGAATTCGATTGAGGCGCGCATCTGCAGCTACGAATGCACATTTTGCGCGAATTGCGTCGACAACAGGCTGCATAACGTCTGCCCGAACTGCGGCGGCGGTTTTGTGCCGCGGCCGATCCGCCCCGCGCAGGAATGGCGGCCCGGCGCGTCGATTGAAAAGCAGCCGCCATCAGACAAGCGCGTGCATTTGAAATACAGTCTTGACGACATCGCCGCGCACTCGATCCGGATCAAACACATTCTGCCGGAAGAGCGCTGATGGCCACCGCCGTCATTGCGAGCCAAGGGGTCGCGCGAATGCGCGCCCGATGACAGGCTCCGCGAAGCAATCCATACCTGCTCTCGCGTCACCATGGATTGCTTCGTCGCTGGCGCTCCTCGCAATGACGGAGGGAAATCATTCCGCCGCCAGAATCGTCCCTTCGACTTCGCCGAAACCGACGCGATAACCGTCGCCCTGGCACCAGCCGCGCATGACCAGGCAATCACCGTCTTCGAGGAACGTGCGCTTGATGCCGCCGGGCAACTCGATCGGCTCGGTACCGTTCCAGCTGATTTCGAGAAGACTTCCGCGCTGGTGCTTGTCCGGGCCGGAGATGGTGCCGGAGCCTAGGAGATCGCCGACATTCATGGCGCAGCCGGATGAGGCGTGGTGCACCAGTTGCTGCACCGACGACCAGTACATGTATTTGAAATTGGTGCGGCAGATGCTCACAGCCTGGTTCATCGGCGCGGCGCGCAAGGCCACATCGAGCTCCATGTCGTAATTGTTCGGCTGCACCTGGCGCAGATACGGCAGCGGCGTCGGCTCCTGCTCGGGGCCGCGTATTCGAAATGGCTCCAGCGCCTCGCGCGTCACGATCCACGGGCTGATTGAGGTCGCAAAGGCCTTGGCCTGGAACGGCCCGAGCGGCACATATTCCCATTGCTGGATGTCGCGCGCGCTCCAGTCGTTCAGGATCACGAAGCCGAAGATCATTTCCTCAGCCTGCTTCTCGGTCAGCATCTCGCCCATCGCGGACGGCCGCCCGACCACAACGCCCATTTCGAGCTCGAAATCGAGCCGCTTGCATGGGCCGAAGCTCGGCAGCTCTACGTTCGGCGGTTTCAATTGCCCGCGCGGCCGGCGCACCTTGGTGCCGGAGACCACGACGGTCGAAGCGCGGCCGTTGTAGCCGATCGGCATGTGCAGCCAGTTCGGCTGCAGTGCATTGTCCTTGCCGCGGAACATGACGCCGACATTGGTGGCATGTTCTTTCGACGAATAGAAATCGGTGTAGCCCGAGACCGCGATCGGCAGATGCAATTTGACATCCGCCATCGGCACCAGCGCGCGTTGACGCAGCTTTTCGTTATCGCGCAGCTCCGGATGGTCGTGGCGCAAGAGTTCGCTGAGGCGCGCGCGCGTTCGCGACCAGACGGTCGGTCCCAGCGCCATGAAGGGATTGAGCTGGGGAGCGGCGAACACCGCGGGCTCGACCACATCGATCCGGCAATCCTGCGCAAGCTGCCAAACGTCGAGCACATAATCGCCGATCGCAACCCCGACGCGCGGGGCCAGACCGTCCTTGGCCGAGAATACGCCGTAGGGAAGATTCTGGATCGGGAAGTCGGAGGTCGGATCGACCGGGATGAAGGAGCGGAGTTTGGGATCGTTGGGATGGGGCACAGTCTCATTCCTGCTGCATCTCGACAAACATTATACCCCGTCATTCCGGGATGCGCCGCAAGACGCAGGCCCGGAATCCATACTCACGATGGTGGTTATGGATTCCGGGCTCGCGCTTTGCGCGCCCCGGAATGACGGGGACTACCGCCTGTTCGGGTCGAACCGCTTTTCCAACCCCTTCCAGCAATCGGCATAGTCGCTCTGCAGCGTCGCCGATTTCGCCGCATGCGCGGTGACGTGCTGAGGAAAGCGTGTTTCGAACATGAAGGCCATGGTGCCGGTGAGCTTGACCGGCTTCAATTCAGAATTGCTGGCGTGATCGAACGCCTGGCGATCCGGGCCGTGCGGCAGCATCATGTTGTGCAGGCTCATGCCGCCCGGCGTAAAGCCTTCCGGCTTGGCGTCATAGACGCCGTAGATCAGTCCCATGAACTCCGACATGATGTTCATGTGATACCAGGGCGGACGGAAGGTGTTTTCCGCCACCGCCCAGCGCTCGGGAAAGATCACGAAATCGATATTGGCGGTACCCGCGGTCTCCGACGGCGAGGTCAGCACCGTAAAGATCGATGGATCGGGGTGATCGAAAGAGATCGCGCCGACCGGCGAGAAGGCCCGTAGATCGTATTTATACGGCGCATAATTGCCGTGCCACGCCACCACGTCGATCGGCGAATGCGGCAGCTCGGTTTTGAACAGTGAGCCGCCCCATTTCACGAATAATTCGCTCGGCGCGTCCTTGTCCTCATAGGCCGCCACCGGGGTCAGGAAATCGCGTGCATTGGCGAGGCAATTGGCGCCGATCGGCCCGCGTTCCGGCAGCGTGAAGGCGCCGCCGTAATTCTCGCAAGTATAGCCGCGCGCCGGGCCAGACGGAATCTCGATGCGGAGTTTCACGCCGCGCGGGATCACCACGATCTCGCCGGGCTCGGCGTCGATGCGGCCAAACTCGGTGACGAAACGCAGATTACCGTGTTGCGGCACGAACAGCATCTCGCCGTCGGCGTTGTAGAAATGCTGATCGACCATCGATTTGGTGATGAGATAGACATGCGCGGCCATGCCGCCTTGCGTGTTGGCATCACCCGCCGTGGTCATGGTCTGGACGCCCTGCAGGAAAGTCATGTCCTGCTTCGGGATCGGCGTTGGGTCCCAGCGCAGTTGCGCGATCGGCAACTCATATTCATGGCACGGCGCGGTGCGCCACAGCCCGGCGTCAACCTTGGTGAAGCGCCCGGAATGTTTCACCGAAGGGCGGATACGATAAAGCCAGGAGCGCTCGTTGGCGCCGCGCGGCGCGGTGAAGGGCGAGCCGGAAAGCTGCTCGGCATAGAGCCCGTAAGCGCAGCGCTGCGGCGAGTTGCGCCCGATCGGCAATGCGCCGGGCAGTGCTTCAGTTTCAAAGCTGTTGCCGAAGCCCGACATGTAGCCGGGCGTGACATTGGCGGATCTTTCTGAAATCACGCCAGGGGCGGTGTTGATATTCATGGTCATCCTCCTTGCAGGGCGGCCCACATTTCCCGGTCGCGCTTGTCGGTCCAGATCACGGGGTCGTCGATCCCGGACGCCTCGTCGAATGCTCGGGAGACGTTGAAGGGCAGGCAGTGCTCGTAGATCGCAAAACTTGAAAATTTCGGGTCCATTACTTCGCGCGTCGCCGCCATCGTGTCCTTGAGGTTGCGGCCCTTGGCGACCGCCGCCTCGGCGGCGCCATAAAGCGTGGTGACGAAATCACGCGTCATCGCGATCGCCTCGCGCGCTGTCGAGAGGCCCTTGAGCGCATCGCCGCGGCCGGGCGCGATCGCCTTGGGATTGAAGCCGCGGATTTCGTTCAGCGTCGCCGGCCATTCGCGCAAATGCGCGTCGCCGCAATAGCAAGCGGAGTGATATTCGATGAGATCGCCGGAGAACATCACTTGCGCATCCGGCACCCAGGCCACGATATCGCCGGAGGTATGTCCCGCGCCGAGCTGCATCAGCCGCACCTCGCGCTTTCCGAGATAGATCGACATCTCGCCTTCGAAGGTCAGCGTCGGCCAGGTCAGGCCGGGGATGCTCGAGGCATCCTGGAACAGGCGCGGAAAGCGGCCATATTCGGAATCCCAGTCCTGCTGGCCGCGCTCTTCGACCAGCCGGTAGGTTTCCTGCGAGGCGATGATCGCTTGCGCCTTGTAGGCCGACGCGCCCAATACGCGCACCGCATGATAATGCGACAGCACCACATATTTGATCGGCTTGTCGGTGACGGTGCGTACCCGCTCGATCACCTTGTTCGCCATCGCCGGCGTCGCCTGGGCGTCGAACACGATGCAGCCGTCGTCGCCAACGATCACAGCGGAGTTCGGATCGCCTTCGGCGGTGAAGGCATAGAGATCGGTGCCGATCTCGGAGAAGGTCACCTTCTTCTCCGACATGTCGGTGGTGGACGCGAAACCCTTGGCACTCTCGGTCATCAATTCTTCCCTTGCGTTAAGTTCATCCCGTCATTGCGAGGAGCAACGCGACGAAGCAATCCAGCGTTGTGCTGGCCCCATGGATTGCTTCGCTTCGCTCGCAATGACGTCTTCGGGCATATTCGTACTATTGTTGCTGCTGCGCTTGCTGCTGGCCGGCGTCGATCATCCGCCGCTTCGCCAGATCGATCGCCTCGCGCAGCACGTCGAGATCGCCGATGTGATTGGCAAGGATGAGAACCAGGGCGGCATCGAGATCGGCGCTCTGCTCGTCGTTCAAGCCGCGATGCGCCTCGACGACGGCGCGGAACGCGTCGTCCGGCTTGGCAAAATTCGAACTGGTGGATAATGGCATGACGAAGAACCCTCAGTTCAGGCCGGATGCGCGCGCCAGCGCCGCATCCACTGCGGTGCGGGTCGGATGCCGGAAGCGCGCGGCGACATAGCCGTCCGGTCGCAGTAGATACCCGGTTCCAGGCGCGGCATCATAGCGTGCGCCGGCGAGCCCTTCGGCATCGCGAAAATCATCTTCGCTGCCGATCCGGATCACCCCGAGGCCCTCAAGCGTCTCGGTCGCTGCGCCATTGCCAAACTCCAGCAACATGAAGCCGGTTCCCCGTCTGATGAAGGCTTCGGTCAAATACATGCAATCGCCCGATCGCGCCAATAGCGGCGCATCGGGCATCGACGTGCCGGGCCGCGGGCCGCCGGCCCAGGCATCGCCATCCACTGTTGACAGCGGCGTCTCATAGACCGAAGGCACCGACAACCGTCCGGCATTGACCATGCGTTTGCCGAACTCGGTTTCCCTGGCGAGCGACAGCACGGCCTTGCGCAGCCGGGCCTCCTGATCGGAGTTGGGCGCCATAAAGTCGGTCGAACGGGTCGATTCCCGGATGTTCTCATCCGCAGCGGCGCTGCGCTCGGTATGATAGCTCTCAAGCAAGCTTGGCGGCGACACCCTTCGCAGCACACGATCGAGTTTCCACGACAGATTCTCGGCATCCTCAAGTCCGGAATTGGCACCGCGTGCGCCGAACGGCGAAACCTGGTGCGCGGCGTCACCGGCGAAAATGACGCGGCCGTGGATGAAACGGTCCATGCGGCGACACTGGAATTTGTAGAGCGAGATCCATTCGAAATCGAACTTGTCGTGGCCGAGCATGCGCGCGAGGCGCGGACGCACATTCTCCGGCAATTTC
>Ga0209153_1000076_pt1 | contig 48473 bp, 43 predicted proteins | sample GraSoiAngelo_120_FD_185877 | JGI IMG/M metagenome (GOLD analysis project Ga0209153, IMG submission 185877) | Grasslands soil microbial communities from the Angelo Coastal Reserve, California, USA - 14_0919_09_20cm (SPAdes) (version 2) | ecosystem: Environmental > Terrestrial > Soil > Grasslands ... | reverse complement strand
CCCCGATAATCTTTCGCTCGCCGAGCACTTCTATATCAATGAGCGGAGTGAGTACAACGCTGACAAGCGCATTGTGCGGGATGAATTTAAATCGCTTATTGATGCCAAAGCATGGCGCGAATCACAGAGCAGATGATGGTAGCAACAACGGTATGCATCCGGCCGCCGACACGCTGCCTATCATGTTCTTTCAGAAGTTCGGGGCGCGGGTGATGCCGGGCGTTAGGCGTCTTGTATAGTTAATGATATGGCAATTGGATTTCCAGCACACTTTAAGAGGAGCCGTACATACCATCTCATGGGAGATGAATTGGTCATCGTCGTGAAATCCGCATTGAAGAATGTAGGCTGGTCGTATGATGTGCTGTCGGACAAGGAATTTCTCGCATCGCTGCCATTTAGCGGATGGACATGGGGAGAAGAGGTCAAGGTCAGGATTCTTCCGGGCGGAGTGATTGAAGCTGACAGCAAATGCCTTAGCTCCGGCTTTCGTCTGCAATTGTTTGACTTTGGCAAAAACAGAAAGAACGTCGAAACATTCTTCGCGCACGTCGAGCAGATGATAGCAAAGCACTAGCACGACAATGTCTGAAGAACGCCACAGGCGCAAGTTAATTATAGCGTTGTGCTACTATGCAGTTTGTCTAAAGGATGTGATGAGCAATGTCAGTTCAAATTGCACGCCGACACTTTAACGTGGCTGAGTTTTATAAGATGGCTGCGGCGGGCGTCTTTGCGGAAGACGACCGCGTTGAGCTAATTGAAGGTGAGATTATCGAGATGAATCCGATTGGCAGCCGTCATGCAGCATGTGTCGGCAGACTAACCAAACTACTGGAGCGGCTGGCTGGTGATCGGGCTATCGTGTGGGTACAAAATCCTGTGCAGATTAACGACTACTCTGAGCCGTTACCTGATGTCGCTTTGTTGCAACCGCGTGAGGATTTTTATGCGCAAGCTAACCCGCAGCCGGCAGATGTCTTGCTCATCATCGAGGTGGCCGATAGCTCAGTGGAATATGATCAAGACATAAAGATTCCTCTCTATGCGCAGGCAAACATTCCTGAAGTGTGGCTTGTCAATCTGCCCCAAGAAGCGATTGAGATTTACACCCAACCACATGAAGGTGAGTATGTGGACATCAGCTTGGTCAAACGCGGTGAAGCTTTAGCAGCGAAAGCTATCCCGAATCTCACAATTGATCCGGCGGCTGTGCTTGGCTAAGCGCAGCAACTTAAGAGCTAATCCAGCCCCGCGAGAGCAAGCCCTTTCATCATTGTCTAGCTAAGAGATTGCGATCTGTTGTTCCGGCGTCGGTGCGGGCGCGGGCGACTGGTCTTTGGGCGGGCGCGGGCGCAGGCGGGCGCGTCCGGGCGCGATCTGGCCGGCTTCGCAGGCTTCAACTAGGGCGGCGACGACGCGCTCATCATAGCGTGTGCCGATGAACGTCTTGATGCGTGCGAGTGCGTCGTCGAGCGTCATGGCTTTTTGGTAGGGACGGTCGGTGGTCATCGCGTCGAAGGTGTCTGCGACCGAGACGATGCGCGCTTGCATCGGGATTTCGTCGCCCTTGAGACCCTGCGGGTAGCCTTGCCCGTTGATCATCTCGTGGTGCATGTACATGCCGGGCAAGAAGTCTTTCATCGCCGGAATCTGCGACATGATCTTGTAGCCGCGCTGCGGGTGCTGCTTCATCACCTCGAACTCTTCGTCCGTTAGCGCCGCCGGTTTTTTAAGAATCTTGTCGTCAATCGCGATCTTACCTACGTCGTGCAGGATGGCGCTGATGCGCAGTTTCTCGATCTCGTCGTCTGGCAGGTCGAGCCGTTCGGCGATGGCGATGGAGAAGCGTGCGACGCGCTCCGAGTGTCCGCGCGTGTACGGGTCTTTGCCGTCAATCGCGGCGGCGAGCGATTTGACCGTGCCGAGAAACAGTTCGCGGTTCTCTTCCGCCGCGCGGCGCAAGTCTTCGATGTAGCGTTCGAGTTGATCGCTCATCTGGTTGAACGATTCGCCGAGCGCGCCTAGTTCTGTGCGACTGCGCACGTTGATACGTTGCGCGAAGTTGCCGGCGGCGATGCGTTGCGCGGCTTCCGCCAAGTCGCGCACGGGTTGTGTCAACTGCTTGGCGAAGAGGAAGCCGATGAGCAAGGCAAACGTCGCGGCGAGCAGACTGATGAGTGCGGTCTGCCGGCGCATGTCCGTGACTGAGTGAAGCGCGGCGGCTTCGTCTTGGATGGCGATCACGCCGAGCCGCGCGTCTGCGTCGAGTTCGGCGGTCGCATATGAGCCGAGCATCTCTTTCTGTCGCCCGTCGCGCTCGACCGTGAACGGCTCAAGCAACGATTGCACCTGCGCGCCCGTCTCCGTCCAATCCTGCACGACTTTCAGATCGAGCATAGAACGTTCGGCGTAGGCTACGCGCGCGTCTGGATGCGCGACCGCGCGCCCTTGCGCGTCCACGACAAAGATGATCGGCAAGCCGCGTTCGAGCAGTTCTCTTTCGCTCTGCGACGTGGGCTGCTGCACAGACTTGAACACTTCCTGAAACGAGATCACGGCCGCGACCGCCGCGACCACTTCCTCGTCGTTCGCCCCGCCCATCACCGGCGCGGCGATAGTGAACGCCATCTCCTGACTCGAACGGATCAAGTGCGGGCGCAGGATGACGACGCCGCGCCCGGTCATGCGTGCCAGCGCTTCGCCGACGCGCTCGTCCAATTCATCGCGCGCGATCACGTCCGTGCGATAAGCGACGTGCGGCACGCCGCCCACAGGCTGTATGCTCAAAGCGATCATGTTCTGGTCTTCGCCGACGGCGCGTTGCAGGCGCGCATCGCTGCCCGCGTCGTTGACGCTGCGCACGCCGCCCGCGAGTTCAAAAGCGCGTGCGAGGCCGACCACCACGTCGCGGTAGCGCTGCCCGTAGAGTTCGATCTGGCGCGCCTTGTCTTGCACGAGTTGCGCTTGATAGCGCCCCTCGACCGAGCGCAGTTCGGCGGCGCTGCGGTTCGAGAGCAGCCAGCCCGCTAAACCCAAAGGCAGCAGGCCGACCACGAGCAGGGTCGCAAGCACGATGTAGAGCAGGCGCACGCGGCGGAAGCGTTCAAACATGTATGGAGACAGGAATGTTCGTTGAATCTCGGACTCGTGAGCGAAAAGGGCAAGCAGGTCGCTTTGATCGGGGCGACTGCGCCAAATAAGCGCGGTCAATTTCATAGTACGGGCTGGGCGCGAGGGCTGTCAACGCTTCATTTTATGCGGCTTAGTTTCGCGCATCATTCGCTTTGCTCCGGCGCGCTGAACGGGCGTAATATTTTCGACCATGAGACGCGACCGAGCGTCTAAATGAACGAGTGCGCGGGCGTTTCGGGCGTGCTCGCTAAAGGTTCGGATGCGGGCGTCGCCCCAAGCCCGTTGAGAAAGCATGGAGACGACGAGCGACGAGCAGATCGTGGAGCGAGCACTCGCGGGCGATGCGGACGCCTTCGGCGAGATTGTGCGCCGTTGGGAGCGTCGTATCTTCGCTTTGACATACGGCATCCTTGGGCGTGAAGAGGATGCGCGCGACGCCACGCAAGAGACCTTCATCGCCGCCTTCCGCAATCTCAGTGGTTTTCGCGGCGACGCGAAAGTCTCTTCTTGGCTGCATCGCATCGCGGTCAACCAGTGCATCACGCGCCAACGCCGCGCGAAGGTGCGCGGCGAGACTTCGCTCGAAGGCGCGGCGGAAGATAACGGCGCACAGTTTGCCGCGCCGTTGCATGAATCGCCCGCACGCATCGTCGAAGGGTGCGAGCGCACGGAAGCTGTGCGCCGGGCCGTGAGTGCGTTGCCGCCGGAGTTGCGCGAGGTGCTCGTGTTGAAAGAGTTTGAGGAGTTGACGTTTCAAGAGATCGCCGACACTTTGCACGTGCCTTTGAGCACAGTTAAGAGTCGGCTCTACACGGCGCTCAAACAACTGCGCCTGCGACTCGAAAAGTTCAGCCCCGAAGCGGCGCATGTCTGAGTTGCGATGGGAAGGTGAAAGATCATGACCGAGAGAAATAAGTGTGAACGCGCCGACGAACTCGTCAGCTATTTCTACAAAGAAGCGACGAACGATGAGCGGCGCAACTTCGAGCAGCACTTGAGCGCGTGCGCCGTTTGCCGCGATGAACTTGCGGCCTTCGGCGAGGTGCGCGGTGCTGTGCGCGAATGGCACGCAGAGATCATGCAAGGCGCGCCCGCGCTCGCGCTCGACGCAGTCGTGCCGCAGTTCGCGCGCAACGGCCGGCCCGTCAACGCGCCGGTCGCTGTCGTCGCGCCTGTCGTCGTGCCGCGCCGCACAGCTTGGAGCGCCTTGCGCGAGTTCTTCACCTTGACGCCCGCTTGGGCACGCTTCGGCATGGTCGCCGCTTCGCTCGTCGTCTGCGCGCTCGCCGCACTCGCAGTCATCAACGCACAATTTCGTTGGGACGACAAAGGCATCGCCTTCGGCACGAGCGTGAACAAGCAAGCGCAACCGACGCCACAGAGCGCAACGCCACAGAACGCGCCGCAGGTCGCTCCGCTCAATCAGCCGCAGTTCACGCAAGCCGACATTGCCAAGCTCACCGCCGAGCGCGATGCGGAGCAACGCGAACTCGCCGCCGCACGCAAACAACTCGACGCGGCGCAGCAGCAAGTCAACGTGCTCAACGCGAGCCTTGCGAACAGTCAGACCGCATATCATCAGACGCTCGCTACGCTACGCACGACGCGCGCCAGTCTGGCCAATAGCAGCAGACGCGGCAACCGGTTCGGCTCGCAACTGGCACGGAATCCGAACAACCTTGAATCTGATGACGAAGGACTGCGTCTGTCTGACCTGTTGACTGAGGTGAGCGCCGGGCGCGAGCAGCCGCAGACTAAGCGCGATGAGCGCTAAGCCGCGCGCCGTTATTTGGCGAGAACGCGGCCCGTGCAAAACCGCATCTAAGGGTGCGGAGAGGTTACGAATCGTGAACAGTCGCATCTCAAAGTTAATCGACGGCGCGCGTTGGCTCGTCATGCCGGTGCTCGTCGGCTGCGCGCTTAGCGTGCAGGTGCAGGCGCAGAACGAAAACAGTCCTGCGCCCACGCCGTCGCCGCAAGCTGAACAGCCGCGCCCCGCCGAAGGCGACATGCAACTGTTGCCTAAACTCAATCTGTCAGATGAGCAGCGCGCGCAACTGCTCGCCATCAAGCAGCAACTCGATCAAGACCTAATGCCGGCGCAGTTACGTCTGCGCCAAGCTCGCAGGGCGCTCAATCAGGCCATCAACTCTGAAAACCCGGATCAGAATCTGGTCAACGAGCGCGTGCGCGAGGCGGCTGCGGCGCAGGCAGCGGTCTTTCAATTACGCGCGCAGGCCGAATTCAAAGTGCGACAGGTATTGACGCCGGAACAACTGCGCACCTTCCGCCAATTGATCCGTGAGCAGCGCGAAGCGCAGCAGCGGCAAAGACAACTCGAAGGTAACAATCCAAACGGCGGGCAGCGCAACCGCTTGCCCGGCGCAAATCAACCGCCCAAAGCTCAGACCAACAACGGCGGTAATCCCACACCGGCCGAGATTCGGCGTGAACGCCGACAGCAACGCCGGCAACTCAACGGCGCAACGCACACGCCAAAGCCATGAAGCAGTGGTCAACGGTCAGTGTTCAGTAGCTAAGCTTTCGTGCTTCTACCGACCACTGACCGCCGACCACCGATCACTGCTTTCTATCTTGTCTCTTGACGCACCGGCCTATTTTTGCGCATCATAACCCGCTCGTTCATGTCGGTCGCAGTTTGAATCTTTGGCGCGCCGAAGTTTTTGCCCCTCGGCGTTCGCGCCGCAGATGCAGCCGCAGATGTGCGGCTGCGCCTTGCAATGCGACGCGCGCTTGACTTGTAAGCGCGCGCGCCGGTCTCCGAAAGCCTGCTCATGAACATCGCCATACGCTCCCTGCTCGAAGTGCAAGAGACGAGTTTGCTGGTGGCACGCGCGTTCCGGCGTCTGTTCCGCCGCCCCATCTATCTCACCGAGATGTTCACGCAAGCGGACGTGATCGGCGTCGGCTCTCTGACGATCATACTGCTCACGGGTTTCTTCACGGGCGGCGTCCTGACGCTGCAAACTTATCCGACGCTCAAATACTACGGCGCGCAGGATCAGACCGGCTATCTCGTCGCGCTCTCGCTCGTGCGCGAACTCGGCCCCGTCTTGACAGCTTTGATGTGCACGGGTCGCGTCGGCTCAGCCATCGCCGCCGAACTCGGCTCGATGGTTGTCTCCCAGCAAATAGATGCTATGCGCGCGCTCGGCACAGACCCCGTGCGCAAGCTGGTCGCGCCGCGGCTGGTTGCGCTCGTCGTCACGCTGCCGCTCTTAACGGTCGTCGCCGATGTGATCGGCATCATCGGCGGCGGTGCGGTCTCGACCGGACTCTACGGCATGCCGATGGAATCGTTCTTCAGTTCCGTCCGGCACGGCATCACGACGGACGACATCACGGGCGGTGTCATCAAGCCGGTCGTCTTCGCGCTCATCATCGGCAGCGTCGCGTGTAACAAAGGCTTGAGCACGGAGGGCGGGACGGTCGGCGTCGGGCGCTCGACCACTTCGGCGGTCGTGACCGCTTCGATCCTCGTGATCGTCGCCGACTTCTTTTTAGCTAAGGCGCTTCAGGTTATCCTAAACATGCCGGGCAAGTGAGCCGAAGCAGAAAACCTTTATGGCTTCCACCGAACTCGAAACGCAGCAGCGCATGGACGCAGCCATCGAAGGCGTGGACAATCGCGTCAGCGAGGCGGCGGCCGAGTCCACCTTTCAAGAGATCGAGGACGACGCGCGCGCCATTCCCGCCATTGAGTTTCAGCATGTGACGCTCGGTTTCGGCGACCGCAACGTGCTCGACGATCTCTCCTTCAAGGTGATGAAGGGCGAGACGAAGATCATCCTCGGCGGTTCGGGCACGGGCAAGTCCACGACGATCAAGTTGGTGTTGGGACTGTTGAAGCCGGACGAGGGCCGCGTTTTTGTCAACGGCGAAGACGTGACCGACTACGGCGAATACGAGATGATGCGCGTGCGCAAAAACATCGGCATGATCTTTCAAGAGGGCGCGCTCTTTGATTCGCTCTCGGTTTATGAGAACGTCGCTTACCGGCTGCATGAGCAGGGCGTGCCCGAAGACGAGGCTGAGCAGGAGGTCCGGCGCATGCTCCGGTTCGTCAATCTTGAAGATGCGATTGACAAGATGCCGGCGGAGCTATCAGGCGGCATGCGGCGGCGCGTCGGTATCGCCCGTGCGCTCGTCGGCGCCCCGCAGATCGTCATGTTCGACGAGCCGACGGCTGGACTTGATCCGCCGACTGCGCGCACCATCTGTGAGCTTGCGATCAAGTTGCGCGACCTCGAAGATGTCTCTTCGATGTTCGTCACGCACGAGATGAACAACGTCGAGTATTTGACCAGCGAGTATGCGGCCGTCAACGACGAGGGCGAGGTCATCTTCGAGGAAGAGGGTCAGAAGCTCTGTCTCATCAACACCAAGATCATGATGATCCGCGACGGGCACATCATCTTCAGCGGCACGGACGAACAACTGACCAAGACCGACGATCCGTACATCAAGCGCTTCCTGCGCGGAAAGTGAGAGAAAGCAGTGGTCAGTGGTCGGTGGTCAGTGATCAGTGAAAAACTGATTTTACTGCCCACCGACCACCGACCACTGACCACTAACCATGCCTCCAGCGAAAAAGACTATCGGCTTGCGCGAAGTGCGCGTCGGGCTGCTTGTTATCATCTCGGTGGTGATTCTGATCGTGCTGATCCTGAACGCTTCAGGCGACATCACGTTCTCGCGTAAGCTGCATGTGCGGACGAAGTTCCTCACGGCCGACGGCCTGCGCCCCGGCGCAGAGGTGCGGCTGGCGGGCGTGCGGATCGGCAAAGTGGACGAAGTGCGCCTGCTGCCCGCGACCAGTAATCCGAACGATAAGCGGATCGAAGCGCGCCTCGCGCTCGACAGCAAGGTCAATGGTCAGCCCGTCACCGACTTGATCCGCACAGACTCGGCTGCGCAACTCACTTCGCCGAGTCTGCTCGGCTCAGACAAGATCATCAATATCATTCCCGGCTCCGCGCTTGGGCAACCGATCGGTGAAAATCAGGAACTGCCTTCAACCCAACCCGCAGACATCGGGCAACTTACGGCCAGCGGCAACGACCTCGTGCAGCAACTCAACAAACTCTCGACGCAGATGACCGAGATCACGGACAAGATCAACAAGGGTCAGGGCACGCTCGGTCGCTTCGTCAACGATGAAGCCTTTTACGACAACCTCAATCGTACCGTGCGCGAGTCGCAGGATTTGATCGCGCAGATCAGAACCGGACAAGGCTCGGCCGGTCGCTTCGTTAACGATCCGGCGCTCTACAACAATCTGAACGATGTCTCGGTGCAACTCAAGACCATCGCCGACGATCTGCATCACGGGCGCGGCACAGCCGGACGTCTGCTCACAGACGAGGCGCTCTACAACGACATGCGCACAGCCATCGCTCGTTTGAACAACGCAACCGATCAGATCAACTTGATCGCCACAGACATACGCGCCGGACGCGGCACGGCCGGCAAACTCTTAACAGATGAGGCGCTCTACAACGACGCCCGCGCCGCCATCGCGCGCTTCAACACCACCAGCGAGCGCATTGACACGGTCGTCGCCGGCATCCAACGCGGCGAAGGCACAGCCGGTCGCCTGCTCACAGACGAAGCCCTCTACAACAACGTCAACGACTTCGCCGGCAATGCCAACAAACTGCTCTACGACTTCCGGCAAAACCCGAAGAAGTATCTGACGATTAAGTTTTCGATCTTTTAAGCAAGGTTGAGGGGGCGCGTCACTTCATGTCAACAGACCAACGGTTTGAGCTAGCGACACTCGCGGGCGGCTGCTTCTGGTGTCTGGAGGCCGTCTATCGAGAGTTGCGCGGCGTCGAGCGTGTGGTCTCTGGCTATACGGGCGGGCACGTCGCGCGCCCAAGCTACGAGCAAGTCTGCACGGGCGCGACCGGCCACGCCGAAGCCGTCCAGATCACTTACGACCCGCAGGTCGCCTCCTACAAAGAACTGCTCGAAGTCTTCTTCACCATCCACGATCCGACCACGCTCAACCGGCAAGGCGCAGACATCGGCACGCAATACCGCTCCGCGATCTTCTATCACACGCCAGAACAGAAGAGCGTTGCCGAAGAGGTGATCGCAAATCTGAACGATGCTGGCATCTATGATGCCCCCATCGTGACCGAGCTTGTGCCCGCCCCGGAGTTCTATCCGGCGGAGGACTATCATCAGGAATACTTCGAGCGCAATCCCGCACAGCCCTACTGTCGCGCCGTCGTCGCGCCTAAAGTCGCCAAGTTTCGCAGCAAGTTTTTAGCGAAGCTGAAGAAGCAAGACTAACGTGCGAGCTTGCGCCTCATTCGGCAGAAAGACTTAACCACGAAATCACACTAGACGACAGGCGCATAACTTCGCGTGATTCTGCTTCGCGTTGCTTCGTGTCAGTTCGTGATTGTCTTTTTCTCTGCCTCATCTTGTTTGCAGCGTCGAGATCACTTCTTGAGCACGAGCACTTGAAAACTTTGGCTCATGCCATCGGGCAGGATCATGTCGCGCGTGGAGAGGCGCAGCGCGATGCGTTCGGCTTCGGTTGCGAGGCGTGCGGTCATGCGTTCGAGTTGATCGAGCAGACCGGCTTGGAGCAGGAATTCGTCTTGGCGCGCGAAGCCGACAAGTTGCAGGCCGGCTTGCGCGCCTGCTTGTTTGAGCTGCGTCCAATTGATGGTCGTGGTTAAATCCTGCGCGCCGGGATGCGCGAGCACATCATCGCTCAGTTGGTGCCGTTGAAACGCGCGCAGAGTGCCTACGGGTCTGAGCGTCGCATCGTAAAGCTGCGCCGCCTCTGCGCCGTAGTCAACGAGGATGATGTAGCCGCGTTCGAGTTTGGTCGCGGCCCGCGCGAGCCAATCTTCGGCCGCGAGATTGACTTCGGCCGTCTGCCCTTCGGCGAGCGTAATATTCAAGCGCGCGAAATGCTCCGCAAGGCGCGGCGTGCTCAACTCGCACTCAATCCAAGCGAACGCACCCATCTCGTTTAACTCAACGCACAACTCGCGCAAACGTCCCTCGCGCAGCGCAACGCGGTGCACAGGCAACGCATCAAGCAACTCGTTGGCGAAGATAAGACCGACGCGCACAGGCCCGGTTAGATCAGCCAAAAGATGAAACTCAACCTGCGCCGCGAATGAATTCAAATGTTCGCGTGCACGATCAACCGTCGCGCCGCTCTGTTCATCAATCACGTAACGTGTCGCGCTTAGGACATGCGGGTAGTCTCTTGCAAGAGTCTCCAACGCCCCCTGTGCGAAGTAGCCTGCACCTGCGCCGGCTTCGATGATCGTCCAAGCTTTTGGCGTGCCGAGCGATTGATAAAGTTCTGCGAAGTAACGTGCGAAGGTGGCGGCGAAGAGTGGGCTGCGTTCGGGGCTGGTGCGATAGTCGCCTGTGCGCCCCCAGCGTGTGAGGTCTGCGCGATTGTAGTAACCTGCGCGCTCATCGTAGAGCGCGGCGGCCATCCAGTCGTGAAAACTCAAGGGGCCGGCGCGTTCAATGCGCGCGCGCAGACGCGCGGCGAGTGCGTTTGCTTCGTCGCTCATGCTTGCTCTTTTATTTGCTCATCGGAAAATAAGCGAAACGTGGCGTAGGCGCGCCCTTGATGATGCGCGGCACGTGCAAGCGTGTTGATGAGGAGTGCGACGAGTGTGCGCGGCTCGCCCGTCGGTCCGATGATCTCTTTCACGAGATCGCCGTCGCTGTGAATGAGAGTGAAGCCGCGTTGGCGCGTCGCTTCCACCTCAGAGAGATATTCGTTGACATGCTCAGGTGTCGGCAACGTTTCCGGTAGCGTCCACTCAAACGGATCGTCCCAGAGGTTTGCCGTGAGGCCGCCGAAGGTCTGTTCGACGCACGCGGCAGAGCGCAGAAGGTGTTCGCCGCAAGAGGACGCGGGCAAGACGCGTGTGGTGCGCGGTTGCCAGTAGAGTTTATCAGGCGGGACGGCGGCCACGAGCGCGACGTTGCGCTCGTGCAACCGCCGGAACTCTGCGTCGAGGCTGCGAACGATCTGCATCGTCGGGTCGCCCGAACGCTCAGTGACGATCCTTGGCCTTACGGCCGGTCTCTTGCAGCACCGTCCCCATGTTGTGACCGCCAACAACAAAACCGGTGTAGATGTGCCCTTTCACCTCGATGTGCGCGCCTTTCGCGGGCACAGTGCGGTCTGCGACCACCCAGATCCGGCCTGTGCCGTCGTCGATCTCGTAAGCGCCTTCGCGCCATGCCCCGTAACTGTCTGTGACAGTCCCTTCGATGGTGACTTTCTTATTATGGTAGCGACTCGGGTCGGCGTTGATCTTATTGATGGTCGTCTTCGCGTAAGCGGCGCACGACAAGAGACCGACGAGCAGAATAGTTAAGAGAAAACGTACAGGCAATGAGCGCATTGCATCTCCTTTCAGGTCTTCTAAAGTTTTGAAGTTGCCGGGAGAGTGTGATTTTCGTTTCTGCGATGTCTGCCCGCGCGAAAAAGATGCTTTGAAAAACAGTGACAGGTGCCAGGAAAGAACAGGGGTTTATCTTGTCATCTGTCACGGCTTTTTCCTCAGTTGCCGAACCAGCCGATAGGCTTGCCCGATAGATCAACCCACACGCTCTTGATCTGTGTGTAGAGTTCGATGGCGTGCCGGCCCATCTCGCGCCCGTAACCCGATTGCTTATAGCCGCCGAAGGGCGACGCCGCGTTGAACATGTTGTAGGTGTTAATCCAGACGACGCCCGCTTTGACCTCGCGCGCGAAGCGATGTGCGCGCGTGATGTCGCGCGTCCAGATGCCAGCCGACAGACCGTAGATCGTCTCGTTCGCTTGCTTGATCAGATCGACTTCGTCCGTGAAAGTGATGACCGAAGAGACGGGGCCGAAAATCTCTTCCTGTGCGACGCGCATGCGATTGTTTACGTCGCAGAAGATGGTCGGGCGGAAAAAGTAACCGCCGCGAAACTGTTCGTCGAGTTCGGGCGACGCGCCGCCCGTGAGCACGCTTGCGCCCTCTTGCCGCGCGATGTCAACGTAGCCCTTGATGCGGTTCAGTTGTTCTTCGGAGACCTGCGGTCCCATCTGCGTCGTCTTGTCCGCCGGATCACCAACTTTAATTTTTTCAGCCTTCGCCTTGAAGCGTTCGAGAAACTCGTCCTTGATGCGCTCTTCAAGGAAGATGCGCGAGCCAGCGCAGCAGACCTGACCCTGATTGTAGAAGATGCCCATCAGCGCGCCGTTGACCGCTTGCTCAAGGTCAGCATCGGCGAAGACGATGTTCGGCGCTTTGCCGCCGAGTTCGAGCGAGACTTTGGTGAGATTGTCGGCCGCCGCGCGTGCGATCAGTTTGCCGACTTCGGTCGAGCCAGTGAAAGCGATCTTATCAATACCCGGATGCGCCGCGAGCGCTGCGCCGGCCGTCTCGCCGTAACCCGGCACGATGTTGACGACGCCTTCAGGAAAGCCTGCTTCTTGAATCAACTTGCCGAGTTCGAGCGCCGTGACCGGCGTCTGCTCGGCCGGTTTCAAGACGACTGTGTTGCCGGCGGCGAGCGCGGGCGCGAGTTTCCAAGCGGCCATCAGGAGCGGAAAGTTCCAAGGGATGATCTGACCGCAGACGCCGAGCGGTTCGCGCAAGGTGTAGTTGAAGAACTGACCGGGCACGGGGATCGTCTCGCCTTCGATCTTCGTCGCAAAGCCCGCGAAGTATTCAAAGTTTTCGACGACCTGCGGGAGATCGATGTAGCTCGATTCGCGGATCGGCTTGCCGTTGTCGGCCGTCTCAAGCGCGGCGAGTTCTTTCGCGTGCGCCTCGATCAACTGCGCGAGCTTGTAGAGCAAACGCCCGCGATCACGTGCGCTCAACTTTGACCACTTGCCCTCGAATGCTTGCCGCGCCGCCGCGACCGCCCTTTCAACGTCGGCCTTATCGGCTTCGGCCACTTCGGCGAGCGGCGCACCGGTCGCGGGGTTCGGCGTCGTGAATGTTTTACCGGATTCGGCGTCCACCCATTCGCCGCCGATGAAGAGTTGATAACGACGCGGTTCGTTGGTTGCAGCTTGCGGAGATGACATCAGCAGATACTCCTTCGGTTCATTGCTCAGAAGTTGTTTGGAAACTCATGTGGATTTTATTTACCGACACGTAATTTAGCACCGATCTGCGATGAAAGTCTAAAAGCAGGGATGAGGAATGAGGAATGAACAGGAACGAAGAATGAATGATCGCTCATCTTTCCTCGTTTTGCCTCCATCATTTCTTTCTCATCCCTCATCCCTCTTCTTCTGCGGCATAGCGCAGATCGAGATCGCCGGTGATCTCTTCCCATTCATAGCCGAGCAGCTTGGCGAAGCGGTGCAATTGCGCCTCCCACTCTTCGCGGCGCGTGCGATAAGCGGCCCAACCATCTTCCATCTCGCGCTGCGTCTTGATGCCTGCGCGCTCAAGTTGCCGCACGGTGCGTTCAAAACGACGACGCCAGCGTTGCGTCTCTTCCGCAGAGGTTTCATGCCGGATGCGTGTGCGGCGTTCGAGATTCAAATCCTTGGTCAGTTCGTCGAGCACGTGCCGCGCGCTGGCTTCGAGCGTGCGCACCTCTGGGTGATCCGTCAGTTCACGATACGCATCTTCGTCGAGGCAGGCACGTATGATGGCGCAGGTTTCGAGCGTGAGAAACAGGACGCGCGGAAAACTCTTATGCACTTGCACAGGATGAAAGAAGTGTATCACCGGATGCTCGACGTGCGCCTCAAGCATCTCTTGCAAGTTGCGCGCGGCCATGCGCAGCACCGCGTCGAGGCCGTAGAAGCGACCCGCGACGAAATGGTGTGCGATGAAGCCGGCTGCGTCCGCGCCTTCGTCCGCCTGATGATAAAACGAGAGCGCGACGGCGCGTTTGCGTTCGAGCGCGCGATAGACAGTGATCAGATACGTGACGCCCAAAGAGATGAGCGCGAACCCGCTCGCGCCTTCGACGAGCGCGACCACGCGCATCAGCGGCGTGTGCGGCGCGATGTCGCCATAGCCGACGGTGACGAGCGTGATGCCGCTAAAGTAAAAAGAGTCCCACCAAGGCGCGGTGACGGACTGCGGCGCGACGTTAAACTGCGCGGGCATGCGCGGCAGATAGATGAAGGCAAACGCGAGGACGAGCAAGATGATGTAAGCGACGAGCAACAGCGGCAGCAACACAGGCCCGACCGCATTCAGCGTGCGATGCCGGCGCGGGCGCGCAAACCGAAACGCCACCGCGCGCGCCACACGCCACACGCCGCGATTCAACGTCTCACTCAAGGGGCCTGAGCGCCCGCGCGCATGCAAGATCGTGGCGTACACATCGTAGGCCACGAACAAGAGCAGCAACACGCCTGCGGCGGTTAGCAGATGAGCGAACATAGAGAAGTGGTCAGTGGTCGGTGGGCAGTAGTCAGTTGAAAAGCATTTGCCTCTACTGACCACTGACCGCTGACCACTGACCACTGCATTTTCATTGCGCCTGCGCGAGCAACTGACGAAGCACGAAGGGCAGGATGCCGCCGTGCCGGTAGTAGTCGATCTCAATTGGCGTGTCTATGCGCAGCGTGACCGGCACTTCTTGGGTCGCGCCGTTCTCGTAGTGGATGACGAGCGTCACATCTTGGCGTGGGTTGATCTCGTCTTGTTCTAAGCCGATGAGGTCGAACGTCTCCGTGCCGTCGAGGTACAAGGTCTGCGCGTTTGTGCCCTCTTTGAATTGACAGGGCAGCACGCCCATGCCGACGAGGTTTGAGCGATGTATGCGCTCAAAACTTTCGGCGATGACGGCGCGCACGCCAAGCAGGCGCGTGCCCTTCGCCGCCCAGTCGCGCGAACTGCCCGTGCCGTACTCTTGCCCCGCGATCACAATTAGCCCCGCGCCCGCCGCTTGGTAATGCACCGAAGCGTCGTAGATCGGCATCTGCTCGCCGGTCGGTTGCAGCAGAGTGATGCCGCCCTCTGTGCCGGGCACCATCAGATTTTTGATCCGCACATTGGCGAACGTACCGCGCACCATCACTTGATGATTGCCGCGCCGTGCCCCGTAGGAGTTGAAGTCTTCAACTTTGACGCCCTTCAGTAACAGGTAGCGACCGGCGGGCGACTTGGGTTTGATCGCGCCGGCAGGCGAGATGTGATCGGTCGTCACGGAGTCGCCGAAGATGGCAAGCGGGCGCGCGTTCTTGATGTCCGTGAACTTGCCCAGTTCCATGCTGAAGCGCTCGAAGTAGGGCGGCTCTTGAATGTAGGTCGAGTGCTCGTCCCAATCATAGACTTCGCCCGCGACCGAAGGGATGTCGTTCCACAGAGGATTCTGATCGGCGAACTCGCCGTAGAGCCTGCGATAAGTCTCCGCATCGGTCGCCGTACCCATCAGCGCGCTGATCTCTTCGAGCGTCGGCCAGATGTCTTTCAAGTAAACGTCCGCGCCCTGTTTGTCTTTGCCGATTGGTTCGTGCGTGAGATCAATTTTGACGCGACCGGCGAGCGCGAAAGCGACGACGAGCGGCGGGCTGGCGAGGAAGTTCGCTTTGATGGACTGATGCACGCGCGCCTCGAAGTTGCGATTGCCACTGAGCACGGCCGCGGCGATCAGATCGTTGTGCGTGACCACGGCTTCGATGCGCGGGTCGAGCGGCCCACTGTTGCCGATGCAAGTGGTGCAGCCGTAGCCGACGAGATTGAAGCCGAGTTGATTGAGATACTGCTGCAAGCCCGCGCGCTCAAGATATTCCGTGACCACGCGCGAGCCGGGCGCGAGCGAAGCCTTCACGGATGGGCGCACGCTCAAACCGCGCTCCACAGCCTTTTTCGCCAAGAGTCCGGCGGCGAGCATGACGCTCGGGTTCGAGGTGTTGGTGCATGAAGTGATCGCGGCAATGAGCACGTCGCCGTGCCCTAGATCAACCTGCGCGGCGGGAAACTCTTCCGCCGGAATCTCGATCACGCGGTCGGGCGTCGGGCGGTTGTTCATCATCTCGGTCTCGGTCAAAAGGCTCGTGTTCCTATCGCTCGTATGCCCTGCCCCGACCGGCTGCGACTCCTGCGCCTGCGCCCCGCCGCCCGCAATCGCCTGTCCCACTCCCGGCAGGTTCACGCCGATCTGCGCGTGAAAACGTTTCTCCAGTTCGCTCTGACTTTTGTTGTAGCCGTTCTCGCCGATGGGCCTTTGCAAGAGATCAATGAACTTGTCTTTGAGATCGGACAACTCAATGCGATCCTGCGGGCGCTTGGGGCCGGCCACGCTCGGTTGAATCTCGGCCAAGTCGAGGTCGAGCGCTTGACTGTAGTCGCACTGCCCCGCCTGCGGCATGCCAAACAGACCTTGCGCTTCGTAGTAACGACGAAATGTTTCGATGTGCTGCTCGTCGCGCCCCGTCGCGCGCAAGTAATCGCAAGTTTTTTCATCCACCGGGAAGAAACCCATCGTCGCGCCATACTCAGGGGCCATATTGGCAATTGTCGCGCGATCAGTCACCGGCAGACTCGCCGCGCCCTCGCCATGAAACTCGACGAACTTGCCGACGACCTTCGCCTTCCTGAGCATCTCCGTCACACGCAAGACTAGATCGGTTGCCGTCGCGCCCTCGCTGAGACTCCCATGCAGATGCACGCCGACCACATCGGGCGTCAAGATATAAACCGGCTGCCCCAACATCGCGGCTTCGGCTTCAATCCCGCCGACACCCCAACCGACGACGCCGAGACCGTTGATCATTGTCGTGTGCGAATCCGTCCCGACGAGCGTGTCCGGGTAGTAAACACCGTCGCGTTCGATCACGCCCTGCGCCAAGTATTCGAGATTGACTTGATGACAGATGCCAATGCCCGGCGGGATAACGCGGAAACTATTGAACGCTTGCGTGCCCCATTTCAAAAATTGATAACGCGAACGATTGCGCCGAAACTCCGTCTCCATGTTCAAGCGCAAAGCGTCGGGACTCGACCAGAAATCAACCTGCACCGAATGATCGATCACGAGATCGACCGGCACGAGCGGCTCGATGAGTTTGGGATCGCGTCCCATGCGCGCCACCGCCGAACGCATCGCCGCGAGGTCAACAAGGAGCGGCACACCCGTGAAATCCTGCAAGAGCACGCGCGCGACGACGAACGGAATTTCATCCGTGCGCTCGCCATTCGCCGCCCAGTTGGCGAGCGCGCGCACATCTGCCTCTTCGATGGTCTTCTCATCGTAGTTGCGCAGGACAGATTCGAGCACGATGCGAATGCTGACGGGCAGTTTTGCGACGGGGCCGATACCTTCCTTTTCCAGTTGCGGCAGCGAATAATATTGCCCTGTGCGGCCGTTGCCAGCGTCGAAAGTTTGCAGCGTATTGAAGAGATTATGAGTCATAAGATTTTCACAGTCGCGCACGCGGAGTGCATTCGCCTAAGCAGACGAGCGCAACTCAGGCGAGACGATGATTGGTCGTGCATCATCGTCGCGGTTTTTTGTTTTCGTAGCAGAACAAGTAAGGGCAAGTTTATGGCGCGGATCATGAAAGGTCAAGCAACAGCCGATGCGCATTAATAATCGTGGCTTACTTCCCTTTTCTTGCGCTTGTTTTAGACTTACCACGCTTAGTCTTGCGTGTCTGTTTTTTCTCTACGAGGCGATTTAGCTTATCTCGATCAGGCTCAAACTCGAATAATTGCCCCGGTCGCACTCCAAGCCTTGTGCAGATCAATTCAATAGTTTCGAGTTGAATCATGCGAGGATGCCCATTCCACAGGGCATGTGACGTGGCATAAGAAAGACCTGTCGCGCGCTCAAACTCTCTTGGGGAGCTAATTCCCTCCTTCTCTGCGATTTCTTTCACCGTCAGTTTAATCATACTGCTCGCACGATAGCTTAATCAGAAAGCCCTTTCAATACTACAAAAACGCGCACCCTAATCGTATCGGTTATCCTTTACGCAGACGGAGAATATCGCAGGATTTTTGCTCGCAGACTATTAATCGAATCACTATTCCGATGCAAAGCACATTGACTTAATATCGGAATAGTGATACACATATAACACCGATGTAGGCTGCGACGGACTGAAGATAAGCGGTTGGTTTTAATCACCATTAAAGCGGAGGGTTGCCGTGGATACAGATAATTTGCCAGACGATGATGAAAACCTGCTCTTTGAGCGCGAAGAGTTGGCGGCAGACCTCGAATTGATCTTGAGCGGCGACCCAAGTGCAGCCGATAAACTGGCGCGTTTGTTTGATAGCTTGCGCCAAGCGATGGATAACGGCTTGCATGGGATCAACGAGGCGCGACGAGTGCTGCTAACTGCTATTGAGTTGGCTTATCTGTACACTGACGCACACGCCTCCGCGCTCAGGCTGTATCGGCTCTCGCTCGCAGGGCATCTCAAAGTTAAGGATGAGCCAGTTAGGTTAATCAATACCGCTATCGGACGGAGCGCGCGAAGTGTGCGGGCGGCACGCAGGTCAGGGCAGGCTCGCGGCAGAACATTCGGTTAACGCTGCGCTTCCGCTTTCAGGTCGCGCATCAGCCGGTCGAAAGCCTTTTTGTACGAGTCGTGATTCTTCCAATCCGTAAAATCTCCGATGTGTCGCGAACGCCGCACGTCCGCCGCCCAACCCGTCTTTATCTCCAACACCGCATCGTCCAGACGCAACGGGAACAGCACAATCTTTCCCTGCTCCCGCTCCTTCTCCAACGCCGTCTCGACCTCTTTCTCCACCCACTGACTCGCAACCGAACTCTCCGACAGCACCAACAACAGCTTGTCATGCAGCCGGATTGACTCGTCAATGCGCACCCGAAACTTCTCGCCAATCTTCAAATCCTCCGGCGCGAACCAACACCGCACGCCTTCATTTTGCAAATCGGCATACAGGCGCTTTGCGAACTCCTCATCCTTACTCGAATAACTAATGAAACATGAATAAAACTGAATAGGTTCAATTGCTGCGACAAGTGCTGGAATCTGAGCGATAAAAGATTCAGGAACACCGCACCCACGCAGAAACTTTTCAGGAATGTTGCCGCGTGATTTGTAGATTGTATCAATGCCAATGGTTGATCGACCCCAATGTTCTACGGATTCGAGGTTCTTCACCTCGCTGAGATCAACATCAGTGATCCTCGTGTCAACCATATGAACGCCAAAAAAATTGGCATTCGCAAGCTCTGTCTTATATAGGTCTACTTCCGTGAGATATGCACGGCTGAGATCTGCCCCGTCGAGGCATGCGCCCTTGAAGCTTATGTAATTGAGGTTTGCGCCGCCGAGATATGCGCCTCGGAGGTCTGCATTTCTGAAGTTTGTGTCGTAGAAGGATGCGCCGCCGAGATAAGTGCCTCGGAGGTTTGCGTTGCGGAAGTCTGCTTCTACCCTACCATTCTCATGTCGCCATTTATTCCACGCTTCAACCCCTTGCTTCAAAATTTCAAGATGCTCTTGATTTGCCATGCCGTGTCGCTCCGGTGAAGTCAGCGGGTTAGCCGAACACATTGGCACGATATGATTGTGGCGGGCGGGAAGTCAATGCGCGTCGGAGTTGCGGTTTGCTCGATTTACGAATCATTTGTTATATTGGGCGCAACTTAAAGATTGCAGCCGACAAGTGAAGGTTCGCGCGGGTCTGAGGCTTTGTGATTTCGGGTTTGAAATCGTGTCGAGACGTGGAGGTTGTACATGCCGAAGAAGAGACCAGAAGAGTTTGAATACTTGAGCAACAATCCTGATTTCGTGCCCGATCCAGAGATCGAGGAGTTTATGGAAGAGGAGATCGCGCGCGCGCCGAAAGACCCTGAGCAACTCGCGCACCGCCTGCGCAACAACACTGCCTCATCGCCTTCGGACGCGGGCGGCGACCTCGATGCCTCTTGGGAGGAAGTGAACGATAGCGGCACGGAGTCGGTCGGCGGCGACAACCCGACGCCCGATCAATCCGACGTGGAAGAGAACGCACACGCCGTCGGCGTCAACTTTGAAGACAACGAAGACCTCGACGTCATCGACAAGATCGAACGCCGCGACCGTCAACGCTACGAACTCGACCCGCGCTCAAAGACCGACGACAATTCGATCTGAAGAGCCGTAAATAGTAAATGGTCAATGGTAAATAGTGAGTTGCTGCTCACTATTTACCATTGACCATTTACTATCTACCGATTTTGCAGCGTGATGCTCTTGATAATGATCTTGTCGGCGGGGTGGTCTGTGCCTTCGCGGACGGGCGCACCGGCGATGACGTCCGCCGCGTTGAGACCTTCGATGACTTTGCCGAAGACCGTGTAGCGTTTGTCGAATTCTGGTTGGCGCTTGAGCGTGATGTAGAACTGACAGTTGGCCGAGTTGACGTCCTGCGCGCGGGCTGCGCCGAACGTGCCGCGCTCGAAGGGCAAGTCGCTGAACTCTGCGGGCACGTTCGGGTAAGGTGAGCTGCCCGTGCCGTCGTTCAACGGGTTATTGTCTTTCGAGAGCGGGTCGCCGCCTTGTATGATGCCAAGCTGTGGATCGATCCGGTGGAACGTCGTACCGTTATAGAAACCTTCGCTTGCGAGTTTCTTGAACCGCTCGACCATCTGCGGCGCGACGTTCGGATAAAGCTCAATCACAATGCGCCCGTAGTCCGTGTCAATCACTGCGACCTGCGCATCGGCGACAGGCTTCACGCCCTTCTTCACATTCGCCTCCGCCGCTTCGTCGTCCGTGTCCGTCGTATTCTGTTGCGCGCCTTTGTTGCACGCCGACGAACAGACCAAAAGACACAAGCCCACGAGCGCCACATACCACAGTTTGATCAGTTTCATCCTTTACCTTCACACTCCGTTTTCATGAATGCTTAAAATAGCTTCCGACTATCGAGCAAGATCGTGACCGGCCCATCGTTGACCAGTTCAACCGACATCATCCGACGAAAGCTGCCTGTTTCAACCCGCGCAATCTGCCGCCGCGCTTCCATGACGAATAATTCATACAAAGGCTCGGCCACTTCCGGCGGCGCAGCCTCAATCCAAGACGGTCGCCGCCCGCGCCGCACGTCACCGTACAAAGTGAACTGCGAGACGACGAGCAACGCGCCGCCCGTCTCGACCACAGACCGATTCATGCGCCCCTCTGCATCATCAAAGATGCGCAAAGCTGCGATCTTATCAAGCATATAACGCGCGTCCGCTTCCGTGTCATCACGCGCGATGCCAAGCAGCACCACGAGGCCGCCGCCGATCTCGCCCACCGTCTCGCCTTCAATTCTGACGCACGCGCGTGTCACGCGCTGCACTACGGCTCGCATGGGTTCAGTTATCGAACAATCCTATTACTGCAAGACGAAGTTGTACGTGATGAAGCCCGACACTTTCACCGGCACGCCCTCAAATAGAGTGGGCGTAAAGCGGGCGCGGCGCGCGGCTTCAACCGAGACTCTTTTTAACGCTGGATCGGCGTTATTAGTAGCTTCAGCTTCGATCACTTTGCCGGTCTCATCTACAACGATGCGGACAACTACAACGCCCTGCGCGTGCGCCATCTTGGCCGCTAGCGGATACTCCGGCTGTGGTTTCAGCACCGCCCGGCCATTGAGCACGCCGACTGACTGCACTCCTTTATTGCCGCCAGCCGCGCGCCCCACCGTGAGCAGCATTTTGTTGGTTCGTTCGATCTGCGCCTTAACTTCATCGGTCTGCTGTTGGCGATATAACAGAGTGAGATAGTTAGCCAACGGCTCGTACATACCTGCGGGTAAGGCTGGCGGTGCCGCCTGATCGATGATGTCGAGCACGCGCGCGAAGGTCTGCCGCGCTTTAGCCAGTTCACTTTTGGCCGCGTAGATGTTGGCGAGGTTTGTCAAAGCAACTGCCACGCCGATGTTATTCGCACCCAGTTTCTTTTCATTACCGGCAACAAGTTGCTGTGCCAAAGCTTCAGCTTTGTCGTAATCGCCCTTGTTAAATCTAAGCACCATCAGCCGACTGACCACAACTAAAGCGGCATCGCTCGCCGGGCCGAGTGCGTTTTCGTAAATGGTTAAAGCACGCTGGAAGAGTGATTCGGCTTTGCCGGTCTCTTTCTTGTCCGCATAAATTACTGCGAGATTCGTCAGCGCATCAGCGATGCGCCGATCTGTCGGGGCGAGCGCCTTTTCTCTCAGAGTGAGAACCTGTTGCGCCAATGGCAGCGCCTCATCAAATTTGCCGCTCTTGTACAACTCCAACACGCGCGCATTAAGCCGCGCCGCCTCGGCCACTTCAGGGGACGCGGTTGTTTGCGCGCTGCTTATCGGTGAGGCCGTTGGTTTGGCTTGTTCAGTCTGCGCTTTAACTGAAACGTTGCTCAGCAAAACTGCGGCTAGGACTATAAGCGATAGTTTCATCATGCTTCTTCTTTGCAAGGCTCATTTTTTTGGCGGCCGGCTTGGCCGGATTTCGATACGACTTGGCAGGCTGCGCTCGTCGTGATGTAAGAGATCGAGGACGACGCGGGCGATGTCTGCGGGTTGCAGTTGCCAACTCTGTGCGTCGTCGGGCGTGTCGCCGCCGAAGTGTGTGTTGACCGAGCCGGGCATGATGTAGCTGACTTTGATGCCATCATGCCGCACCTCTTGCATCAATGCTTCGCTGAAGCCATTCAAGGCAAACTTCGAGGCATTGTAGGCCGACATCTGCGGGTGCGGGTTCGCGCCCGCGAGCGAAGAGATGTTGATGATGTAACCACCGCCGCGCTGCTTCAGCAAAGGGATCGCTTCGCGGCAACAGTAGAAGACGCCGAACAGGTTGGTCTCAAGCACGGCGCGAAAATCTTCCGGTGTCAACTCTTCGACGCGCCCGAACAGGCCAATACCAGCGTTATTAACCAACACATCCACGCCGCCGAATTCCGCGACCGCGTGCGCCAATAGCGCCTTCACTTCATCATAGACGCGCACATCGCAGCCCGCGCCCGCCACGCGCCCTTCGCTCGCATCGCTCAACTCATCAACCGCGCGCTTTACTTCCGTATCATGCCGCGCGCTCACGCACACGTTCATGCCTGCGCGCAGCAACGCCTCCGCAATCGCGCGTCCGATGCCCTTCGTGCTGCCGGTTACAACAGCCGTCTTGCCGTGCAAATTCATAACCCGCCCCACCTTGCTTTCGCTGTTCCGTTTACGCTTTCAATTTCTCTGAAAGCACTTCGTTGACCAGCTTCGGGTTCGCTTTACCCTGTGATGCTTTCATCACTTGTCCAACGAAGAAGCCCATCAGGCCCGTCTTGCCCGCGCGATACTGTTCGAGTTGTTTCGGATTAGCGGCGAGCACCTCGCCGACGAGTCGTTCGATCTCGCCCGCGTCGCTGACTTGCGCGAGGCCCTGTTCTTCTATGATCACTGCGGCCGTCTTGCCCGACTTGAACATCTCGACGAGCACGTCCTTCCCTTGCTTGCCGCTAATCTTCGCTTCATCAATCAAACGCACGAGCGCGCCCAACTCTTCCGCCGCGACGGGACTCTCGGCCGCCGTGCGCCCGTCTGTTTCAAGCTCGCGCAGCAACTCCGTTCTGATCCAGTTGGCTGCGCCACGCGGATTGCCCGACGTTTGCGCCGCGCGCTCGTAGTAGTCCGCGAGCGTGTGCTCGGAGGTGAGTTGCGCTGCATCGTTGTAGCTCAAGCCGTATTCGTACATGAAACGCTTGCGCCGCGCTTCGGGTAGTTCAGGCATTTCGTCGTGAACGCGCGCAATGAAATCGGACGTGAGCACGAGCGGCTGCAAGTCCGGTTCGGGGAAATAGCGATAATCATGTGCTTCTTCCTTCGAGCGCATGACGCGCGTCTCGCCCGCGCGGTCGTCCCACAGACGCGTCTCCTGCGTGACCGCGCCGCCCGCTTCGATCAGATTGATCTGGCGCTCGATCTCAAACTCGATGGCCTTCTGCATGAAACGCACCGAGTTCAAATTCTTCAACTCGACCTTCGTGCCGAACTTCTCACTGCCTACGCGCCGCACGGAGACGTTCGCCTCGCAACGCAGGTTGCCCTTCTCCATATCGGCTTCGCTTGCGCCGACCCATTGCAGCGCACGGCGCACGTGGTTGACGTAATCGTAAGCCTCCCAAGAGGTGCGAAAGTCCGGTTCGGTCACGATCTCTGCGAGCGGTGTGCCTGCGCGATTAAGATCGATGTAGGAATAACGATCCGTTTCGGGCAGACCTTCGTGCACATTCTTGCCCGCGTCCTCTTCTAAATGCAGCCGCGTGATCCTAATGGTCATCGGCCGCCAGTCGCGCGCGTGCCCGCCCTCGTCGCGTGCGGCGGTCATGATCTCCAATGTGCCGCGCTCCGAAAACGGCCGGTCGTACTGCGAGATTTGATAACCCTTCGGCAGGTCTGGATAGAAATAGTTCTTGCGCGCGAAGATGGAACGTTCGTTGAGTTGCAAGCCTAACGCGAGCGCGGCCCGCGCGCCGAGTTCGACCGCGCGCCAGTTCAAAACCGGCAATGCGCCCGGCAATCCCAGACAGACCGGACACGTGTTCGCGTTCGGCTCGTCGCCAAAGCGCGTCGAGCAGCCGCAAAAAATCTTCGTCTCCGTATTCAGTTGCGCGTGAATCTCTAAGCCGATAACGGCTTCCCAACCATTCTTCATAGTAGTTAGTGGGCAGTAGTCAGTGGTCAGGGAACAGTAAAATCAGTTTTTCAACTGATCACTGACCACCGACCACTGACCACTGCTTTTCATTGTCTCAACCAGCCGGGCTGCGCACCGGCGCGGCGTGCTTCGTCTTCGAGTTCTTGCCAGCGCGCTTCGAGACCTGCTCGCTCAGCTTCGAGTTCAGCGAGGTGAATGCGCAAAGCGTATTCGTCTGCCGTCGCGTAGTTAAATGGGATGGCAATGACAAAGGGCGATGCAAGCACGCCGGGCACGCCGATGACGCGACGCTGGAACGTGCCGCTCTGTTGATTGAGCGTGATCTGGCCGCGCGTTGTGCCACCGAATGTTAGCCGCCCGCCGAGTTGTATGCGCAGGCCGGAGGTGTGTGCGTTGAATGTGGACGGCGACGTGACGAAGGGGAACGAACGCGACGCGAAGAACGGATTGAAGGTCGTGACGACCGCGACGGAGCCGGGCGCGAAACTGCTGCCCGCGACTGTGAGGCGCGTGCGCAGATAATCAATCTCCGCGTCGAGCGCGGCAGCCTCCGTGCGCAAGGCGTCGGCGCGTGTGCGCCAGTAGTTTTCGGCCTGCGCCGCTTCTGCTTCGTATCGGCGCGCGATCTCGCGGAGCGATTGCAACTCTTCATCTGCGCTGCGCGGTTCGAATTTGGGCACGGGCGGCAAGCCGAGTTCTTTGCGGCGCTCGGCGGCAGCACGCTCACGCTCAAGGCGTGCGCGGCGCAGGGGTTCGAGTTCGCGGTTGGTCAAAGTGCGCGCGGCAGGGGGCACGTTGCTCGGCTGCATAGCCGTTGCGTGCGCCTGCGGCGCAGACGCACGGCGCAAAAAGCTGCCGGGTGATTCGTTGTTGGCGCGCTCGGTGGCGGCGATGTTAATCTCTGCCAGTGGCAGCGTGACGTTGAGACCCGTTGCGGCTTCATAAGTGAGCGTCGTTTGTGTGACGACGAAGTTATCGGGTGCTTCGACGCGCCGGCCGCCGCGCAAGATGATTGTGTAAGCTGAGACTACGACCGGCAAGAGGCACGCGAGCGCGAGCGCGCACAAGAAGTGTCGCAGCCACACGCGCGCAAGGCTGTTGACATTCAAGGTTGGCCGCTCCGTTAGTATTCGCATGTCGCTCACCCGCTCGTCGTTAAAATTTTCGTGCTCGCCGCTGCTTGTATCTGAGTATAGCATCCGGTCTGGGGCGCGATGAAACCGGCGCATGGCCCGAAAATTTATGGTTGCGAATTGCGCTTTTGTTATACAATCCGGCCACATTTTGCAAGTAAGGCGCTGTTTGAAGTGGCGGCTCGCCGGCCCCGTAGCAAGTGGGCGACGTGTGCCGTTTGAGTTCATCCATCTTTTCTCCCCAGAAGGAGGCAACTTAAGGTTATGGCCAAGACGATTGCGAAGATTCTCGGCATCGTGTTCATCCTCGTCGGCATCGTGGGCTTCGTTGCGCCCACCCTGCTCGGCGCGCATCTGAGTCCGCTCCACAACATCGTGCATCTCGTCTCCGGCGCAATTGCGCTCTACTTCGGCTTTGCCGGCTCGCTCGGCGGCGCAAAGATGTTCTGCATCATTTTCGGCATCGTGTACGCGCTGCTCGGCGTCTGCGGCTTTCTGCTAGGCAGTGGCCCTGAGCACATGCTCGCCTTGGCCGACAAGCTGCATCTCGGCACGATGGATCACATCATCCACATCTTGCTCGGCGTCATCTTCCTGATCGGCGGCTTCCTAACCAGTTCCACCGCCGCGACGGACTAGCGCCAAGCAAGCGCCGTTAGACAATTTGGACTGAACAGGCGAGCGACCACGAGCCGTGTGGTTACTCGCCTATCTTTTCGCCGCCGCTTGTTTGCCGCTCGCGTGGCGCGTCGAGTAAGATGCCGCTCACTATGATCAAGACTGTCGAGTGGACGCCGGAAGGCGTTCGCATGATCGATCAGCGCCTGCTGCCGACTGAAGAGAAGTATCTGATGTTTCGCTCGTGCGAAGAGGTGGCAGACGCGATCAAGCAGATGATTGTGCGCGGCGCGCCCGCCATCGGTGTCTCAGCCGCGATGGGCCTCGCCCTCGGTCTGCAACAAGCCGTCGCCACCACCGTCATTGATCTGCAAGACGATTTCAATTACATGTGCGACGTGATGGCGGCGACGCGCCCGACGGCCGTCAATCTGTTCTGGGCTATTGAGCGCATGCGCGAAGCTTTCCGGCGCGCCGCAGCCGAGACGCAGGACGTGGAAGAGATCAAGCAGCGTTTGGTTGACGAAGCGCAAGCGATCTTCAAAGAGGACATCGAAGCCAATCGCGCGCTCGGGCGCTTCGGCGGCGAACTGCTGCCCGATGGCGCGACCGTGCTGACCCATTGCAATGCGGGCGCGCTCGCAACGGCTGGCGACTATGGCACTGCGCTCGGCGTCATACGCGGCGCGCGCGACGCGGGCAAGCGCATCGCCGTCATCGCCGATGAGACGCGCCCTTTCCTGCAAGGCGCGCGCCTCACCGCTTGGGAGTTGCACAAGGATGAGATTCCCGTGACGCTCATCACCGACAACATGGCCGGGCACGTGATGAAGCAGGGTAAGGTGGATGCGGTCGTCGTCGGCGCAGATCGCATCGCGGCGAACGGCGACACGGCGAACAAGATCGGCACGTACATGGTCGCAGTGCTGGCGAAGCAACACGACATCCCTTTCTACGTCGCCGCGCCTATCTCGACCATCGATCTATCGATCCCCGATGGCGCGCACATCCCGATTGAAGAACGCGACACGCGCGAGGTCACGCACATACGCGAACAGCGACTCGCGCCCGAAGGCATAGAGGTGCACAATCCTGCGTTTGATGTGACGCCCAACGAACTCGTCGCCGCCATCATCACCGACAAAGGCGTCGCGCGCGCGCCATACACGTCGAGCCTGCGCCGCTTGTTCGAGCAGACTGGGCGAGCCGAAGAGCAAACTGCATGAACTCGCACGTCCCTTGCCGCGCATCTGTTTCAACTATTGAATCGGCTGCCCTGCCACCATTCGATTGTCTTCCGTAAACCTTCTTCGAGTCCGACTCGCGGTTCATAATCTAACAGTTCGCGTGCGCGTGTGATGTCGGCGAGGCTGTGGCGCACATCGCCGACGCGCGGCACACGATATTCGGCTTGCGCGTCTATGCGCCCTGTCAGTCGCTTCAATGTCTCAAGCAACTCGTTGAGCGTGACGCGCTCGCCGTTGGCCACGTTGATGATTTGGCCGATGCCGCGCGTGGTCTCGGCCGCGCGCAGGTTCGCCGCGACCGCGTTCGAGACGTAGGTGAAGTCGCGCGACTGTTCGCCGTCGCCGTAGATAACGGGCGGCTCGCCGCGCAGCAGGGCGCTGATGAAGCGCGAGATGACGCCGGAGTAAGGCGACGAAGGGTCTTGACGCGGGCCGAAGATGTTGAAGTAGCGCAAGGAGACGGTCTCTAAACCATAAGCGCGTGTGAAGACTTGACAGTAGTATTCGCCGACCAGTTTGGCGACGGCATAAGGGCTGAGCGGATCGGGGGCCATCGTCTCGACTTTGGGCAAGGTCGGCTGGTCACCATAAGCGGACGATGACGCCGCATAGATGACGCGGCGCACGCCTGCCGCACGCGCCGCTAGAAGTAGTGAGAACGTGGCCTCGACGCATGCCTCATGCGTCGCGCGCGGCTGCTCGACCGAACGCGGCACGGAGGGGATCGCCGCTTCGTGAAAGACCAACTCGACATCCGCCAGTGCGCGCCTTAGCGCGTCGGCGTCGTTCAAGTTGGCGCGGATGAAATCAACGTCGCCGCCGATCTCCGCGATGTTCTCCAAATGACCGGTCGAGAGGTCGTCAATCACGCGCACGCGCGCGCCTGTGGCGGCCAGCGTCGCCGCGATGTGCGACCCGATGAAGCCCGCGCCGCCCGTAACCAGTGCGATGCCTGTTAGAGACATAGAGGTTAGAGGTCAGGGGTCAGAGATTAGAGATCAGTAATTGTTTCAAGTTCAGCGTTCCACATTCCGGGTTGCGCCTCATTTTCACCGATCTCTGACCTCTGCTGTTCATCGTCCCACGCCGACGTATTCAAAGCCGAGCGCACGCATGGCGTCGGGTTCGTAGATGTTGCGCAGGTCGGCGACCTTGGGCTGGCGGAGCAACCCACGTATGCGTTCCATGTCGAGCGCGCGAAACTGATTCCATTCAGTCACGAAGACGAGCGCGTCCGCGCCCGCGACAGCCGTATATTCATCTGGCGCGTAAGCGATGTCGGGCAAGATGTGCCGTGCGGCAGCCATCGCCACCGGATCATATGCGCGCACACGCGCGCCGCGTTCGATGAGCGCGCGGATGATGGCAACGGACGGCGCTTCGCGCATGTCGTCGGTCTTAGGCTTGAACGAGAGACCCAACACGGCAATCTCTTTACCTGCAAGCTCGCCCACCAGTCGTTCGATCTTTTCGACCATCAAGCGCCGCTGCCGCTCGTTGACCTCGATGACGGCACTGACGAGCAAAGGCTCGCAACCGTACTCGCGCGCGATGTGTGCGAGCGCATGCGTGTCTTTGGGAAAGCAAGAGCCGCCGAAGCCGGGGCCGGGATGCAGGAACTTGCGCCCGATGCGGTTGTCCATGCCGATAGCCCGCGCCACATCGTGCACGTCCGCGCCGACACGTTCGCACAAGTTTGCGATCTCGTTGATGAAGGAAATTTTCGTGGCCAGAAAAGCGTTCGCCGCGTATTTGATCAACTCGGCCGCTTCGATTGTGGTGATGACAAACGGTGTCTCGATCAAATAGAGCGGGCGATAGAGGTCGCGCATGATCTCAGCCGCTTCTCCGTCGCTCGTGCCGATGACGACGCGGTCGGGACGCATGAAATCGTCAATAGCCGCGCCCTCGCGCAAGAACTCAGGGTTGGAGACGACGGCGAAGTTGAGCGCTTGCGGCTGATGCTCCTCGATGATGCGCCGGACGCGCGCGCCCGTCCCGACCGGCACGGTTGACTTGGTGACGATGACCTTATAGCCGTTCATCGCGCGCGCAATCTGCCGCGCCGCTGCTTCAAGGTAAGTCAGATCGGCTGAGCCGTCCTCTTTGGGCGGTGTGCCAACGGCGAGGAAAATGACGAGCGTCTGTTGGACGGCCGAAGCGAGATCGGTGGTGAAGCGCAAGCGGGCCGCTTGCGCGTTCTTCGTGACGAGTTGCTCTAAGCCCGGCTCATAGATCGTGATCTGCCCTTCGTTGAGCCGCGCGATCTTCTCTGCATCAACATCCACGCAGGTCACGTCCACGCCGAACTCTGCGAAGCACGCGCCCGTCACCAAGCCGACGTAACCTGTTCCGACAACCGCAATGTGCATACGCTAAAAACTACCCTGTGACCGACTGATGGGCGGGCAAAAGTTTGCGGGTCACACGGGACGTGCCCCGCGTGACCCGCGAAGTGCTGCTATGGCCACGAGCGCCCTTGCGAGCGCGCGGCGGCCGACCAATTGGCTCAAGCCTGTGATTATGCCGTCGTTAACGCGACGGGCTGAAAATCGGCGCGGTGCCACCGACGTTGATGTCGTTATTCTGCGTCGCAGCGATGATGGCTGCGGCCACCGCACCACCCGCCGCCAGCAGTAGTGCCGCCAACGCGCCACCGCTCAGATGGCCGAACGAAGGCTCGCGCGTCAGACGCGTGCAGCGTGAACCGGGCGCAGCCTGTCCAGCCGCCGCGCTTGAGCCGGCCGCGATCTGTTGCACCTGATTGCCGGCGCGCAACTCAACCTTGCCCGTCTGCGTGGCGACCTGTGTGTTGCCGCATTCAACGTCAACAGTAAAGACGTTCGGCATGCTGTTGTCGGCGACAGCCGCGCCGTCTTTAGTCGTGACGGTGGCGGCGACGCCGGTTGAAGTAGCGAAGCGCACCCGCCCGGCATCCAAGAGCGCGCTGATGCTCGCGTCAGTGAAACTGAGTTTGATGCTGGAATTCGGCAGCAACTCGACGCGGCCGAGTTTACCGAGACTGACGACGGCGCTGGAATTTTCGGCAGTCGTGATGGTGCTGTCGGTGAAGACGGTCGCACCGGAGATTGCGCTTTGGCCATTGACGGAAACCGTGCCGTTAACGGTCAACTGACCCGACGGCGCTTGTCCTCCTGCCGCGAGTGCGACCATTGAGTACACGCACAAGATAGCGACGGTCAAGCTGAGCGTGACGGCCGTCCGGCTCCAAGTTCTGCTAATCATGTTCTCCTCCCGTAGGCTGAACCAGTGTTGAAAGAGCGCGCCGCAAGTCGTCTCTGGACTTGACCGGAGACGGATTCAAGTTTTCTCGCTAAACCCGCCTCGAACCTAGAACGCGCCCTGTGCAAGTTTCCTAAAAAAGCAGGTCAGCGAGCCTCTGTGGGCTTGCTTTGACCAAATCTTTTTACACGAATAGCTGGTTCGTGTCAACAAACTTTTGCGTGAAATACGCGGCATTTTTTCGTCACAAGCCCGACAAACTCACTCGCGCGTGCGCCCAATAGCTCGCCTTTGCTCACGCTTTTCGCTCGAACAGGTATGCGGTCTCGACGAGCCGCCCCTGCCCTTGCCCTTCGGCCACAGCGAAATGGTGGGGCTTGCGCTCGCCGCGACTGTTGACCGAATGACTCCAAATGTTTGCCGCCGCATACTCGCCGCGCTTGTTCAAGGCGTAGAAGTTTACGTCTATGTCCTTCAGCCTTTCGCGGTCGTTGCCATAACGCACAGCGATCAGTTTCAAAGCATCGAGACAAGCCTGTTCAGGCGACGAACCGCGTCGCATATTTTCGACGACCGAACGCGCGCCGTTGATGTAGATGACCTCTTCGCCGCGACCCGTCGAGCCGGCCGCGCCCGTGTCGTTATCCACGTAAAGCCCGCAGCCGATCAAGGGCGAGTCGCCGACCCGACCCGGTATCTTCCAGGACAGTCCGCTCGTTGTGGTCACGCCGCTAATGTCAAAATTTTTATCGAGCGCGAGGCAGTTGATCGTGCCGGTCAGAGGCTTCGCAGCGACTTCATCGGCCCATGCAAGCAACGCCGCAAGTTTCCGTTCGTCACCGTTTGCGTATGTGTCCGCGAGCAGGTAGCTCGGACGCCTGCGCTCCTCTGCGAGCCGCCGCTCGCCCGCAGGCGAAGCGGGCGCGGGCGTGTACGGACTCGGCCCCCATTTGTCGTCCTTCGACATGTTCTCTTTCCAACGCAGCCAAGCGATGCGCGATTCGTCCGTCAAGAGTTCGACGTTCTCAAACCCCATCGCGGTCGCAAAGTCGCGCGCCCCTTGCCCGACGATGAGGATGTGATCTGTGTGCTCCATGACCATGCGAGCAACCTTCGAGGGCGTCTTGACGCCGCGCAAGGCGGCGACCGCGCCCGCGCGCCGGGTCGGCCCGTGCATCACGCTCGCGTCCAACTCCACATCGCCGCGCTCGTTCGGCAAGCCGCCGTAACCGACAGAATTATCCTTCGGATCAAGCTCGACGATGTTGACGCCTTCGATGACGGCATCGAGCGTATCGCCGCCGCGCCGCATAACCGCGATAGCGCGCGCGACTGCGGCGACGCCATTCGCGCTCGAAATTGAAAGCGGCGGCGCGGCGCGCATCGTGGTCGAACCCGTGTGCGTCTGCGGCGTTTCGTGCGCGAGCGTGTCCGCGTTCAGTTGTGAACCGAGCGCGAGCGCGCCGACACCTGCGGCGGCATGGCTCAGAAATTTGCGACGGCTCTCGTTCGTGTCCATAGTTCAACCCTCGATGGCGTGAAGCACACTCGTTTGCCTTGCGATCAATTTTCGATTTGCGTGCCGCGCATCCTAGCAGAATGGTTCACACAGGCGCAAAGATTTTCGAGTAGGTCGTAAACGACACTTGCAGTCAGCGCTTAATCTGTGTCGTTTGCGTCTAGCTTGCGTCGCTTGTCTGACTGCTACGTTGCTGTTGGTAGAACTCTTGGGCCTGCGCGGCGACTGCGGGCGGGACGATGACGCGGAACGGATGCTTGGCGACAAACGGCGGCACACGCCGTACCTGCGCGCCAAGTCGCTCTAACGCTGCTGCCGCTTCCTCGTCCGTTAACTCTGCGACGCCGAACGTCTCGGTCGCACGCCGGATCGCGCCGCGCAGACGATCAAGCGGTAGTTCGCGTGCGGCGAGCGTCTTGCCGCGCGCTTGAAACTCGCCCAGCGCATAGAGCAGTAGTTGCTCGCTGGCGATGGCGCGGCCCTGTCTCAGTTGCTCGAAGAGTGTCGGCTGCTCCATCACGGCCCTGAACGCGAGACCGAGCGCGCAGACTTACGTGCTCGGCTATGGCGGACTGGTGCGGCGCGGGCGCGTCACGGCCGCGCCATGCTGTGTGTTGTTGGTGCGCGCCGGCTCGTTCGTCGCTTGCGTCTTTGCCGCTTGCGCGCCGCCCGTCGGTTGTGGCTGCCGTTGCTGCTGAATCAGATCGGCTTGCTCATAAGGGTCAAGCCGCGCGAAGAGATAGAAGGTCTCACCGGCGCGCTCTAGGCCGAGATAGCGGAACGTGTTGTCGAGGACTGCGCCGACGTGGAAAGCTTGCGGCGCGGGCGGCGACTCGAAGAGCGTATTCAGTTCGTCGCCCGCGACGGCTTCGAGTTCCGGCAAGTAATCGTTGCGCGCCGCGCGCGCGATCTGCAAGGCCATCTGCCGGAGCGCGCGAATCCGGTTTGAGTTGCGTCGGTAGTAAGCCGCGCTGATCTCGCGCCGGCTGATGCGGTCGTCAACCACCTCCTGCTCGGCGCGCAAGTAACCGAGATAAGCGCGCACGACCGGCCCAAACTGTTCGTCGGCCGGCGTCGGCTGCGGCACGCGCTGAGCCGCCGCAGTCATAGCCCCGCCACAAAAGCAAAGCGTCAATAGGACAACTTTAACTCGCATCTTTTTCCATCCCCATAGGCTCGCATGCGTGTGACACACGCGGCGCGGGCCAACGAAATTTCATTGTAGCAGGGGATCGTTCCTTTTGCGGCGCGCACAGTTTAGCACAAAAACAGAGGTTAGAGATCAGAGGTTTGAGGTTAGAAAACAGACGAAGTTCAAGGTCTTCGGATTTGAGTTCAGGGTGCAGCGGGTTCTATCTACTGACCTCTAACCTCTGACCTCTAGCCTCTGCTCTCTAACGTTTGCGCGCGCCCGTGTTGGGTGCTAGAGTTTTTCCGCCAACGCACAGGTATTTTATGTCGGACGATGCAGCTCAAAATTGGGTTTTGCCTCACGCGGGCAAGCGGGTGGCGCTCGGCGTCACGGGCGGAATCGCGGCCTACAAGGCGGCTGAGATTCTGCGTGGGCTGCAACGCGCCGGCTGCATCGTGCGCGTGGCGATGACCGAACATGCGACGCGGCTGATTGCGCCGCTCACGTTCCGCGCGCTCTCCGGCACGCACGTCGTCGTGGACGACTACGCGCCCGACAATCCAGACCCCATCGCGCACATCACTTTCTCGCAGACGGTTGACCTTTTCCTCGTCGCGCCCGCGACTGCCAACATCATCGCCAAGTTCGCCCATGGCATCGCCGACGATTTTCTGACGACCACTTATCTGGCCTCGACCGCGCCCGTCGTCGTCGCACCCGCGATGAACACGACAATGTGGCAGCACCCGACAACCGAGCGCAACCTTGCCGTCTTGCGCGCCGACGGCGTTCACATCATCGAACCGGATGCGGGCGAAATGGCTTGCGGCACAATTGGGCCGGGACGTCTAAGCGAACCTGATAAGATCGTCGCGGCGACGCTCGCGCTGCTTGACACAAAGTCCAATGATCTGACGGGCGAGCGCATCTTGCTCACTGCGGGTGCGACGCGCGAGGAGATCGATCCAGTGCGCTTCCTCTCGAATCGTTCGTCGGGGCGCATGGGTAGCGCGCTCGCACAGGTTGCACGCGCACGCGGCGCAGAGGTCACGCTCGTCGCGGGCGTGATGAGCGTGGATGTGCCCGCAGGCGTGCGCGTCGTCCGTGCGCTCTCAGCCGCAGAGATGCACGCGGCCGTAATGCGTGAACTTGACCGCGCGACCGTCTTCATTGGCGCGGCGGCCGTCGCCGATTATCGCCCGGCCAAGCGCGCCGACCAGAAGCTCAAAAGATCGGGCACAACCTTGACGCTGACGCTCGAACCGACGCCGGACATTCTCGCCGCCGTTGCCGATGCACGCCGCGATGGGCTGCTCGTCATCGGCTTCGCCGCCGAGAGCGAGCACGTCGTCGAGCACGCGCGCGCGAAACTCACGCGCAAAAATCTCGATGCCATCGTCGCCAACGACATCACGCGCACCGATGCAGGCTTCGACACAGAGACGAACAGCATCACGCTGCTCACGCGCGACCGCGCGACGCCGCTTGAGTTGCCGCTCATGTCGAAGCGCAACGCAGCCGAGCACATACTTGACGAGATCGCACGCCTGCGCCAACAACAGACGGCGCAGGCCGTAAAATAGTCTGAGCGCATAAAGAACATGGCGGATGAAGCGTCGCTGAAAGAGTTGTTGAGTTTGACCGAAGAGATCGAGGCGCAGCTTGAGTATCTGCGCGAACTTGGCGTCTCGTACCTCGCCGCGCCGGACAACGCGCGCGAAGAGACGCAAGCAGCTTCATCGGCGCGCGCGCCCGTCGCTTCGGCCACAGCTTCGGCGCAAGCAGCCGCAGTTAATCGTTCACCCGCGCTCAAACGCAACGCCGAAGCGGAAGCGCGCCGCGCGACGGATATTGAGGCGACGGCCCGCGCCAGAGTCACAACGCCCCCTTGGCCCAACACGGCCGCGCCGACCTTGGCCGTGCGCGCCACAGATGCAAGCGAGCAAGCAGACATGGCCACACGTAAGAACGTCCGCACGCCCAACACAAATCCGCTCGACGCGAGCACGCCCGCGCCGCAAGATACTTTGTTCGGCGAGATCACGCCGAAGGATGAACTGAGCCTGCCGCGTCCGGGCGAGACTTTGGCAGATGTCTGGCAGGACATCGGCCCGCAGTGCATGCGCTGCCCGCTCTGTTGCGAGGGGCGCTCGAAGGTCGTCAACAGCGAGGGCCACCCGCAAGCGCGACTCATGTTCGTCGGCGAAGCGCCGGGCGCAGACGAAGACGCGCAAGGCCGGCCCTTTGTCGGTCGTGCCGGCCAACTCTTGAACAAGATCATCGAAGCCATCGGCATGAAGCGCGAAGACGTCTTCATCGGTAACGTGAACCGTTGCCGGCCCGCGAACAATCGCACGCCGACCACCGCCGAAGCGGCCGTGTGCAAGCCGTTTCTGTTGCGCGAGATCGCCATCGTCCGCCCCGATGTGATCGTCGTACTCGGCAACACCGCGATGAAGAATCTGCTCGACACGAAAGAGGGCATCACAAAAGTGCGCGGGCAGTTTCAAGACTACAAAGGCATCAAGGTCATGCCGACGTTTCACCCAGCGTACCTCTTGCGCGATCCATCCAAGAAGCGCGAGACGTGGGACGACATGAAGAAGGTGCGCGACTATCTAAACACGCTCAAGAGCAAGACTGAAGATTGATGCAGGACGCCCTACTCTTCGACGAGCCGACGGGCGCGAGCGAGACGCTCCAAGCGATCAACGCCGAACTCGCGCAACGCGCGCAAGCCGCGCCGCAGTTCAAAGAGCGCATCCTGATCTTCGGCGAGGGCGAGCCGGGCGCGCGCGTCGCGGTCGTCGGCGAATCGCCGGGGCCGCCCGACATCGCCACAGGTCGGCCGTTCATGGGGCCTGCGGGCGATATGCTCAACCGCATCCTCGCCGCCATCGGCTTGCAACGCAAAGATTGTTATTTAACCAACGTCGTCAAAATGATCTCGACCGGCGATGAGCTAACGCCCGACGTGCTCAACTTCTTCACGCCCTACTTGCACCGCGAACTCGCCGTCGTCCGTCCCTCTGTCATCATCGCTTTTGGCAACACGCCCACGCGCGCGCTCCTGCGCACCAAGAAACCGATCTCGCAGATGCGCGGCGAGTTTCACGACTATCACGGCGCGCAACTGATGCCGACCTTCAACCCGGCCTATCTCCTGCGCGATCCATCGAAGAAGCGCGAGGTCTGGGAAGATATGAAGAAGGTGCGCGCGCTTTTAGCCACGACTTAGTGGCCGCGTGTTGCGCCGCCACATGTCTGCGTCTCTATTTGCTTCCCACTTGTCGTCGCTTCAATTTTTGCGCGCTTCAAGTTAACTTAACGCGCCGTGCTGAGTCTGTCCGTCGCAGCAACGCAAGCATGAACGTCCAAGCCGAGCGAGCAAACGAGATCGCGCCGCAGTATGCGGAGGTGGCTGTGCCTTTGCGCGTGACGCAGACGTTCACTTATCGCTTGCCGACGGCGCTCAGTGCTGAGGCGCGTGTCGGCGCGCGTGTCCTTGTGCCGCTTAGCAGAAAGTTGGTGACGGGTTACATCGTTGCGCTGCACACGTCGCTTGATCCGGCGCTTGAACTAAATGACAAAGAGATCAAAGAAGCGGAAGAACTGCTCGACGCCGAGCCTCTGTTGACGACTGAGGTGCTGGAGTTGACGCGCTGGCTCGCGGACTACTACGCCGCGCCTTGGGGCGAGGTTTTGAAGGCGGCACTGCCGGCGGGCTTGAACGCGGCGGTCGAACAGGTGTTGACCATTACGCCGGAAGGGCGCGACGAGTTGGCGCGGCTGCCCCCGCGCAAGCTGACGACTGCGAAGGCGCGAATTTTGCAGTTCGTCGCCGACGAGGTTGAGACGACGTTGCGGCGTGCGGCCGAGTTGATAGGGCCGGCGCGTGCGGCGGTCGTCGCGCGGCAACTTGAGCAAGCAGGCTGGCTCACGATCACGCAACGGGCGCGCACGGCTAGCGCAAAGGCCAAGCGGCGCAAGTCGGTCTGCCTGCTCCCGCCCGAAGCGCATCGCAACGGCGCGGCGCGCGCGCTGACTGAGACGCAGCAGCGTGTCGTCAATACATTGCTCGCGCACGATGGCGAGATGCTGTTCGCAGAGTTATTGACCACCGCCGACGCGAGCGCCTCGACCGTGCAGACGCTCGAACGACACGGCATCGTGCGGACGACTGTGCGCGAGGTGCGGCGCGATCCATTGGCAAATACAGTTGTGCCTGAAGCTGAGCAGTTGCGCTTGACACGCGAGCAGCAAGCCGCGTTTGACGAGATCGAAGCGGCATTAGCGAAACGCACTTATGCTGCGTTTCTGCTGCACGGCGTCACGGGCAGCGGCAAGACGGAAATCTACATCCGCGCGATGCGCGCCGCGCTTGAGCAAGGGCGCTCGGCGTTGATGCTCGTGCCGGAGATCGCATTGACGCCCGTCTTCTCGCGTCGCTTGCGCGCGCACTTCGGCGACGCGGTGGCGATCCTCCATTCTTCGCTGACGACGGGCGAGCGTTACGACGAATGGAGTCGCATTCGGCGCGGCGCGGCGCGCGTCGTCATTGGCACGCGCTCGGCTGTCTTTGCGCCCGTCGTCGATCTCGGCGTCGTGATCGTTGACGAGGAGCACGAGTCCTCTTATCGCCAACAGGAGTCGCCTTACTATCACGGGCGTGACGTGGCGGTGGTGCGCGCACACAAGGCGCGCGCGGTCGTCGTGCTCGGCTCGGCCACACCCGCGCTCGAATCTTTTCACAACGCGCGCGCGGGCAAGTATCGCTATTTGCAACTGCCCAACCGGATCGCTAATCGCGCAATGGCGCAGGTCGAGATCGTTGACATGCGCGAAGTGTTCGCGCGCGCGGGCAAGTATCAAGTTCTGTCGGAAGAGTTGATCGGCGCGATTGCGGAGACGCACGAGCGGGGCGAGCAAGCAATCGTGCTCTTGAACCGGCGCGGCTATTCGAGTTTCGTCTTGTGTCGCTCGTGCGGCGAGCGCATGCAGTGTCCGCAGTGCGATGTGACGCTCACCTTTCATCGCCGCGAGCGCAGCTTGATCTGTCATTACTGCAACCTGCGTCGGCGCCCGCCCGAAAAATGTCCCACTTGTCAGGGGCAATACATACACTACGTCGGCGAAGGCACGGAGCAGATCGAAGAGATCATCAAGACGCGCTTCCCTGCTCTGCGTCTTGCGCGGCTCGACCGCGACACGACCGCGCGCCGCCACACCTACGAGCAAGCCATCATGCGCTTCGCCACCGGCGAACTCGATATGCTCGTCGGCACGCAGATGATCGCCAAGGGGCATGATTTTCCGAACGTCACGCTCGTCGGCGTCGTCTCGGTTGATGCTGGACTTGGCATGCCCGACTTTCGCGCCGCCGAACGGACGTTTCAACTACTCACGCAAGTGGCCGGTCGCGCCGGACGTGGCGACCGCGCTGGTCGTGTGCTGATCCAAACTTTTCATCCGCATCACTACGCTTTGCGCCATGCCTGTGCGCAAGACTACGCGGGCTTCTACGCTGAAGAGATCGGCTATCGCAAGAACTTGAGCTATCCACCGTTCGTCGCGCTCGCGTCGCTGCTTGTGCACTCAGCCGATTGGACGCGCGCGCAAGAGACGGCCGCCGAACTCCGGCGCGCGCTCGATGCGGCAAACACAGACCGCGTCTGCCGCGTGCTCGGCCCTGCGCCCGCGCCGCTCGCACGTCTGCGCGGCGAGCATCGCATCCAACTGCTCGTCAAAGCGCGCAACCGCACACGCATGCGCGCCGTGCTCGATATGGCGCTCGCGGACGCGGGCACGGCGCGCGTTTGTGATCTGCAAGCGGTCAATGTTGAGATCGATCCGGTGAATTTGATGTAGGAGATTTATGCAACTCGCAGAACTCGCTCGACTGACGGGCGCGGAAGTTGAAGGCAACGGCGAATTAGAGATCACAGGCGCGGCCGGTCTCGATGAAGCTGAGCCGGGGCACGTCACCTTTCTCGCCAACCCGCGCTACACGCCGCGTGTGCAGACGACGCGCGCCTCAGCGATCTATCTGGCCGCAGGCATCGCCGCCGGGCGCGAGATCGCCGTCTTGCGCGCGCGCGATCCTTATCTCGCTTACACGCGCGCCCTGCGTCTCTTTCATCCCAAACCATCGTTCGAGCCGTTCATCCATCCGGCGGCCGTGATCGATCCGACGGCGCAGATTGACGAGCGCGCGTGGATCGGCGCATGTGCTGTCATCGGGCGCAATGTCGTACTCGCGGCGGGCGTGCGCGTCTATCCGAACGCGACGATCTACGACGAGGTGATAGTCGGCGCAGATTCCGTCATTCACTCCGGCGTCGCTCTGCGCGCGGGCACACAGGTCGGCGCGCGCGTCATCATCCATAATAACGCGGTCGTCGGCTCGGACGGCTTCGGTTATGCGAAGGATGAAGCGGGGCGTTGGTTGAAGATTCCACAGACGGGGCGCGTCGTGATTGAAGATGATGTGGAGATCGGCGCGGGCACGACGATTGACTGCGCGTCGGTCGGCGAGACGCGCATCCGACGCGGCGCAAAACTCGACAACCTCGTGCAGATCGGCCACTCCTGTACGGTCGGCGAAGACGCGCTGCTCTGCGCGCAGGTCGGCCTCGCCGGTAGCTCGCACATCGGCGCGCGCGTCATCCTCGCGGGTCAAGCAGGCGTCGCCGGTCATCTCACCATCGGCGACGATGCAGTGCTCACAGCCAAGAGCGCGACGAGCCACAACGTCCCATCCGGCAAAGTCCTCTCCGGCATTCCCGCCTTCGATAACCGCGACTGGCTGCGCTCAACGGCCGCCTTCCGTCGGCTCGGCGAGATGCAACGCGCGCTACGCCTGCTCGAAGAGCGAGTTAAGAAAATGATGAAGGCAGAATGATGAATTAGAGACAGTTTGTCATTCATCATTCTGCCTTCATCATTCATCATTTCTTCTATGTCACCGCTCCGCCGTCAACGATCACGATCTCGCCATTCATAAAACTGTTGCGGTCGGAGACCATGAAGGCGGCATACTCGGCCAGTTCTTCAGGCCGACCCATGCGCCCTTTTGAGACCCAGAATTCGTGCATTTGGATGAGACGTTCAGGGAGCGTGTGCGCCAGATCGGTCGAGAAGATGCCGGCGGCGATGGCGTTGACGGAGACGCCGAAATTCGCCGCTTCGCGCGACAGACATTTGGTGAAACCGATCATCGCCGCCTTCGACGTGGCGTAATGAACGGAGGTTGGAAGGGCGCGAATGGCCCCGACCGAAGTGATGTTGAGGATCGCGCCGCTTCGTTGGCGGATCATCTGTTTGTAGATCGGCTTGGTGACGGCGAAGAGACTGTTGACGTTCGTGTCTATGACCTCATCCCACGCGCGGTCGGTCGTGGTCGCAAAATTATCGCCGCGATTGATGGCCGCGTTGTTGACGAGTATGTCTATGCCGCCCCACTCTTCGACGAGTTGGCGCGTGATGCGTTTCATGCCGACGCGATCTGTGATCGAGATTTTGAAAGCATGCGCGCGCCGGCCGTGTGCGTTGATCTGCTGGGTCACTTCGGCAGCCAGATCATCGCGCCGGTTGTAGCTGAAAGCCACGTCCGCGCCCTCGCGCGCGAAGACCTCGCACATCGCTGCGCCGATGCCGCGCGTGCCGCCTGAGATGAACGCGCGTTTCCCTTCGAGCAGAAGACTCATCCGTCGTTTCGCACAAATTTCAGGATTGAATAAGCGTGGGCAGCTTAAAACTTGCGACGCGGGCGCGTCAACTGCAAGCGGGTTTTCACGCGATGCGGATTTCGTTGGACTCTTCCGCCGCACGCACAGGCGCAGGGATAAGTGCTGTGATCTCTTCGACGATGCGGCGGGTTGAATTGGGAATGGCGAGCGCGGCGGTGGCTGCACGCATGCTCGCGTAGTAGCGCGCGTCTTCGCACATGCGGCGCACCGTCGGCACGATATCGCGCGCGTGTTTGAGCAAGACGCCTGCGCCGCGTTTGGCGATGAGCGCAGCTGCGCCGGACTCCTGCGGCATCGGCGGCGTCGTCGCGTCGGCGATGATCGGCACGCGGCAAGCGAACGCCTCGAAAGTCGTCAGGCCCCCGAGTTTCGAGATCATCACATTGGCCGCCTGCATCAGTTGTTCGACCTGTTCGGAATAACCGATCACTTTGACGGGAAACTTTGCATGCGCCGCAAGCTGCTCAGCTTCGGCGCGCAACTCTTCGTTCTTGCCCGCGAGAAAGATCGCTTGCACGTCCAAGTCGCCGTGAATTAACTCGCGGAAAATTTCCGGGATGTTGCCGCCGCCGACCCAACCTGCGTTGACGAAGACCGTGAACTTTTCAGGATCAAGTCCGAGCGCATGACGCGCCGCCTGTGCCGCGCGCTCATCCGGCAACTCGAACTTCGGATGCACAGGCATGCCCGACACCTTGATCCGTTCGGGCGCGACGCCATAATCAATCAACTGCTGCCGCGCCTCTTCGCTCGCCACCAAGTAGAGCCGCACATCATCGCACGCCCAACCGCGCCAGAAGCCGTAACAAGGATCGGTCACGACCGTGACGAGCGGCACGCGATCAGCCAATCCCAATTCTTTCAACACCCGCGCGAAGATATGTTGCGTCAGAGGGTGCACGCTCACGACGACGTGTGGACACCACTTCTCAAACAACTCCGTGACGTAGCCGATGCAACGGCGCTGAAAGAACTCGCGCGTCTCCGGGCGAATCCGATTGACCGCCCAGAAGAGATACTTCATCCAGTGCTGCCTGTTACGCAGCACCCAGTTGTAGAACCTGACCAGTTTGTCCGTGACCGAGTGTGACTCTTCCACCGCGCGCACCACGCGCACGGCATAACTATCGCCCGCGAAAAACTTCTGCACGCCCGCGACAATCGCGGCCGCCGCAGACCTGTGCCCGCCGCCGGTGTCCGACGAGATGATCAGAATTTTGGGTTCGCGCGAACGAAACATTGATTCAGTTTTCAGTTTTCAGTTTTCAGAAATCAGCGCGGTTTTGCTGAAAACTGAAAACTGTTTTCATGCTTTGACTGTCACACCGTCTGCCTGCGCCTCTTCGCGCTCGTGCTGTTTGCGCGCTTTCTTCATCTCGCGCTCAAGCCGTTTGATCTGGATCAAGTGCTTCGGGTTGAACGGCAGACTTGGGTAGTAGCAGTTCGATTCATGCGTGCAAAAGCAACCGTCGGCCGCTTGCTTGCGCCGCGCTTGCATGGCAGGCGTGAGCCAGAGTTTTTGAAAGTTCCAATCGAAGTCGCGCAGGTTGCCGACGGGCGCAAGGTTCTCGCAGGAGGAGACCGTGCCTTCGTCGTAGACGACCGCGCCGGCCGTGCCCGCGTAGCAAGTGAGTTGCGCGCGCTGCTCTTCCTGCGTCTTACTGATGAGGCTGTGCATGTAGATGTCAATCGCGGCTTTGAAGAAGCCGGCGTTGCCGCCGTAGTTATTCTTAATCGCCGCGTGGCGCGAGTCTGCGTCAATCATCTGCGCAAGGCGGGCGTAGCGCGCGTGATCGATGTCTAACTCGATGGGGTCGGCTGAGGGCGGCCGGATGTAGTTGAAGTTGACTTTGTCGGGTTTCAGATCGTACTTGAGAAAATCGTACCACTCGAAAATGGTGTCTTGATTCGAGTGCATGAAGCAGGTGCAGGTCTGAATGTCCAAGCGCGGGCGCGCGCGTTTGATCGTTTGGAGTTGGCGCGCGGTGTCAATGGCGATGTCCCAAGAGCCGGGCTTCTGGCGAATTTTCTCGTGCTGCTCTTTGAGACCATCAATGCCGAGCGCGACCGTGACGTTCAAGTTCGGGCACTCTTCAAGGATGCGCGTCACGTCGGGCATGATGCGTTTTTGAATCTGCCCGTTCGACATGAGATAGACCGACTCAAGCTTATTGTTCTCGTAGAACGCACGCACGATCTCCGGCAAATCTTTGCGCGTGAACGGCTCGCCGCCCGCGATGATCAGCACGCCCAAACTTCCTCCCAAAGTCTCAGAGATACGCTGCAACTCGTGCGTCTTCATCTGCAACTTCTTGCGCGGCCGGTCGTCCAACTCGTCCGTGAAGAAACAGTGCGTGCAACGCATGTCGCAGACAGACGTGACGAGGATATTCAAGAGCACGGGCGCGAAGGGCTGCCCCAAGGCCAGCTTCGCATAACGCTTCAACAGTTCTTTCGTCGTAAAATCCATTATGGCCTTTCAACAAAGCGGCGCGCTTAAACCGGCGCGCAAACGGTGTCGCTTCGTGTAAAAGCGACGGGTAAATTTAACTTGGCAACGCGCTAAAAGCAAACCTTTCGGGCGCGCTGTCCCGTGTCTCTCCTTTGATGTTAGTTTCCGTTCTCACGCTCGCCGCGAACTTTGATGCCGAGCGCGCGCATGCGCCGGTAGAGATGGCTGCGATCCATGCCCAAGAGTTCGGCGGCGCGCGTGACGTTACCTTCGGCCTCGGCGAGTTTGGCGCGGATGAACTCGCGTTGATGCGCTTCGCTCGCTTCTTTGAAGGATGAGAACTTGTGCGCGTGCGGCGCGGGCGCTTCGCCGCCGAGCGCGGGCAGATCGCTTGCGCCAACTTTCTGTTTGCCGTGCATGATACAGACGCGCTCGATTGTGTTGCGCAACTCGCGCACGTTGCCCGGCCAACTGTAGTCTTGCAGCGCGGCGAGCGCGTCCGGCTCAAAACGCTTCGGTTGTTTGCCGTAAGCTTCCGAAAATTTTCGATTGAAATGTTCGACCAAGAGCGGCACGTCTTCGAGTCGGTCACGCAAAGGCGGCACTTCAAACGGGATGACGTTTAAGCGATAGAAGAGATCGGGCCGGAAGTTACCGCGCTCGATCTCTATGTCGAGTTGCTTGTTCGTCGCTGCAATCACGCGCACGTCAACGCTCACGGCCGCGCCACTGCCGACTGGCGCGAAGCGTTGTTCTTCCAACACACGCAAGACCTTCGCCTGCACGCGCTGGCTCATGTCGCCGACCTCATCTAAAAAGAGCGTCGCGCCGTCGGCCAACTCAAACTTACCGCGCTTCGCCGTAGTCGCGCCCGTGAACGCGCCTTTGACGTGGCCGAACAGTTCCGACTCGATCAACTCTTCGGGAATCGCCGCGCAGTTCAACTCGACGAACGGCGCGCCCGCCCGCCGCGACTGTGCATGAATCGCACGCGCAACCAATTCTTTGCCCGTGCCCGACTCGCCGTAGATGAGCACGCGCCCGTCCGTCGGCGCGACCGCCGCGATCTGTTTGCGCAGCGCACGCATTGCCACAGACGTGCCGACCATCTCATACTCATCCGCCGTCTGCGCCTTCAATTCCGCATTCACGCGCTCAAGCTGCCGTTGCCGCAAGGCGTTCCGCACGACGAGCGTGATCTTCTCAAGCGAGAGCGGCTTCTCGACAAAATCGAACGCGCCCAACTTCGTCGCGCGCACAGCCGTCTCGATGTTGCCGTGCCCAGAGATCATCACGACCGCGCAATCCGCGTCCGTCTCCTTCAGACGCGCCAACGTCTCCAAGCCATCAATGCCCGGCAGCCACACGTCCAACAACACACAACCGAAGTTGCGCCGCTCCAAAGCCTTCAGACAATCCTCGCCCGTCGCCACCGCTTCAACCGCGTAGCCTTCATCTTCCAGCACGCCGCGCAACGTCTCGCGGATGCCGCGCTCGTCGTCAACGATGAGAATTGAATCAGACATAGGAACAGAGGTCAGAGGTTAGAGGTCAGAGGTTAGTGAAGTCAAAATCTGACCTCTAACCTCTGACCTCTGACCTCTGCGTTTCGTCCGTCACCGGCAACTCAACAATGAACTTCGCGCCGCGTGGGCGGTTGGCTTCGGCGCGGATGCGGCCGCCGTGTTCGGTGACGATGCGTTGGACGATGGCGAGACCGAGACCTGTGCCGCGCCCGCGCGTGGAGAAATATGGTTGGAAGAGACGCGGCAGATCGGCGCGGGCGATGCCGTGCCCGGTGTCGGCGATCTCGACGAGGAGGAGTCCGCGCGCAGGGTCGTGCGCGGTGGCGATGGTCACATGGCGCTCGGTCTCCGCTTGCTCGGTCATCGCTTCGAGCGCGTTGTCAATCAGGTTGACGAAGACGCGGCGCATCTGCTCGGCGTCGAGCATCGCGGCGGGCAGCGTGCGCGCGAGATGTACGTCCATGCGGACGCCTTCGAGCCGGTCTTCGTAGAGCGTGATCGCTTGGCGCACGACCTCGTTTAAGTCCGCCGCTTCGAGCCGCGCGTGTGGCAGACGAGCGAAGCGCGAGAACTCATCAACCATCGCTTTTAAGCCCGCGACCTCGCGCGTGATTGTCGCCGTGCATTCGGCGACTATGCGCGCCATGCGCTCTTGGTCAACGGGTTGTGTTTGCGCATCGTGCGCGTTGTCTTGTCCGTTTGGCTGTGCCGAAGTTTGCGCGTTGCCGCCATTCGTATGTCCGTTGTCGCCGCTCGCATGTGCGCCGTCGTCGTGTCCGTTGCTGGCGAGGCGAAAGTGGCGGGCGATGCGTTCGGCGGAGAGTTGGATCGGCGTGAGCGGGTTCTTGATCTCGTGCGCCATGCGGCGCGCGACTTCGCTCCATGCGGCCGCACGTTGGGCGGCGAGCAACTCGGACAGGTCTTCGATGACGAGGACGACGCCGCGCGCCGTCGTTGCAGATGGGCCGAGCGCGGTCGCGGTCAGAGCGACGGGCAAGCCTGTGCCGTCGGGGTTTGCGGCGCGCGCGAGTTCTAGTTGCCATGCGGCGCGACCCGTGCGGCGGGCGCGTTGCAGGATGCGTTCGAGCAGCGCGCGGTCTTCGCTCGTCACGATCTCTGCGAGCGTTGCGCCGGGCGCAGGCGGTTCAGCGCGCCGTAGCATCAACAAAGCGGTTGCGTTGATCGTCGTCACACGATTCTGTTCGTCGAGCGAGATGACGCCGGTTGAGAGCGACTCCAAGACGGTCTCAATGTAGTTGCGCCGCTCGGCGAGCGCGAGATTCTTCTCGCGCAGTTCGGCTGCGCCCGCCTCAATGCGGCGGCGGTTCTCTTCGAGTTGCGCGGTCATCTGATTGAACGATGCCGCGAGCAGCGCCAACTCATCTTCAGCAATCGCGTCCACACGATAAGCGAGGTTGCCACGCGCCACTTCGTCTGCGGCTTCGGCGAGCGCACGAATCGGCGTGCCGATGCCGCGCGCCAGATGGATCGCAGCCCACGTCACGGCGAAGAGCAACAGCAATGTCAATAGACCTAACGTCGTCAGCCCGAGCAGACGCACTTTGCGTTGGCGGTGGCGTAAGTGATCGAAGGCGTTTGCGCCGGTGACGATCTTTACGAGTCGCAGATCAATTTGACTTTCACGGGCGACAAGGAGCGTGTGCCCATCGCGCAACGGCAGGGCGTCTATCACAATCCCTTTTTGGTTGATCGCGGGCAGGTGTTCCTGTTGACTATTATGCGACCGCCAGAGGGCCGTCTTGAGCGCGCCCACCAAATCTTTGCTCTGTTGGTAATCAACCCCTTCGCGCCACACAAAATCATGATCGCCAAGCTCATCCTGCGTGCCCAAGCCAATCGCCCCTAAGTTGCCTTGGGCTATCAGACCAGCCAAATCAGGCTGTTCGCCGCGCGCGAGTTGCCGTTCGAGCGCATAGGCGACGACCTGCGCCGTCTCGTGTAAGTTTTGCATCTGTTGCGCGAGGTCTTCATCGCGGGCCAGCCGTGCCTCTTGCACCACGTCTTCGGGGATGCGCCCAAGCACCTTCTCAACCGTGCGATTGAAAAAGAGATAAGAGAAGACCGCCATCGCCGTGATCGGCAACAGACTGACGGCGATGAAATAGACGACCAGCCGCGTCTTGATCTTCGAGCCGAGGATGCGCGCGCGCCGTTCGCGCCGGAGTTTGAGCAGATTGCGGACGAGGATGAACGTGAAGACGACGAAGGCGATGAAGTTTAGAGACGAGAGCGCATAGATGATGAGCGTATCGCTCGCCGTGTCGGGCGTGACATACGCCCACAGTTCGCCGCCCTCAAGCGTGACGAGCACGGCCAAAAGGGCCAACACAAGTCCGCCCAACAGCCACGGCGCACTGCGCCGGCGCGGCTTCGGTTCGTCTTTCAAGCTCTCTTGTTTGTCGGCGCGTTCGGACATAACGGGCCTCAGAGTGTATCATGCGCCGCGCCGGGAACGCAGGCGCACTACAAGCGCAGACCGATCAGCCGACATGACACCGCTCGACATCTTCCTTAACAGGCACGACCGTCTGCGTAGCGGCTGGCGTTTGGCGATCTTTTGGGCGCTGGATCATGCCGTTGCAGTCGCGCTCGTGACCACGATCTACGCCGTCGTCTTTCTCGCCACACACGAGACGCGGGCGCAGATCATCGGCCGGTTGACGGGCGCGCTCGCCTACCCTTTGCAGTTCTTCATCATGTTTGTGCCCGCCGTGCTGCTCGGTTGGACTTGCGGGCGTCTGTTTGAGGACGTGCCGTGGCGCGCGTTGGGTTGGACGATTCATCGCGGCTGGCTGCGCAATTTCTTGTGGGGCACGCTCCTCGGCGCAGGCGCGCTCGCCCTCGCCACGCTCATCAGTACGCTCGGCGGCGGCTTCCATTTCGCACTCGGTGCGCCGGGACTCACGCGTGAGTTTGCGAAGACCTTCGTCGGTGCGGCCGGCGTCTATGTCCTGCTCGGCGCAGGCGAAGAGGCGCTCTTTCGTGGCTACCCTTTGCAGACGATGATGCGCTCGCTGCCGTTCGTCATCGCCGTCGTGCCATCATCAATCCTGTTCGCGTACCTGCACCTGAACAATC
>Ga0209153_1000075_pt1 | contig 48589 bp, 37 predicted proteins | sample GraSoiAngelo_120_FD_185877 | JGI IMG/M metagenome (GOLD analysis project Ga0209153, IMG submission 185877) | Grasslands soil microbial communities from the Angelo Coastal Reserve, California, USA - 14_0919_09_20cm (SPAdes) (version 2) | ecosystem: Environmental > Terrestrial > Soil > Grasslands ... | reverse complement strand
GGGCGTGAGCGCCGCGCCCATCGCGGTCAAGAGCGAGAGTGAAGGCGGCCGGTCAAGTGCTGGTTGAAGCAGAGGCGCTGATTGGCGGACGAATAGCAAGCCGCAGATGATGAGCAGCACGATGGTTAAAATTTTGATGACCATCAGCCCGCTCTGCACGTTGCTGCCCGCGCGCACGCCGAAGCAGTTGATGATGGTCAATAGTGCGAGGGCGAGGCCAGCGACCACGCTGTCTGAGAGCGGCACATGCGTTAGTTCTCTAAAGTGGCGGGCGAAGATGATAGCGACCGCGGCCATGCCGCCCGTCTGCGTGACGAGCAGCAAAGCCCAGCCGTAGATGAACGCGACCGACGGATGAAAAGCTTCGCGCAGGTAAACGTACTGCCCGCCCGTGCCCGGCAGACGTGCGGCCAACTCCGCGTAGATGAACGCGCCCGCGAGCGCGATCATGCCGCCCGCGAGCCACGCACCCAAGATCAAGACGGGCGTGTGTACCTGCTGCGCGACGTCGTAAGAGTTGACGAAGATGCCTGCGCCGATGATCCCGCCCATCACGATCATCGTCGCGTCGAACAGACCAAGCTGGCGCGCGAGATGCGGGCGGGCGCCAGTTTGGCTTTGCGTAGTCATCAAATGTCGCGCAAGCAGGCGCACGCTAATCAGTTGCCTTGCACCTTGGCTGTGAAGACCTCTTCCATGGCGAGGCTGCGGCTGCACCCGCTAATCGCGTCGAGTTGGCGGCGGCTGTCGGTCCAGACCGGATAGGCGAAGCCGCCGTAGGAGACGAGTCCTTCGTAGTCGCCTTGTTGATTGCCGTAGTTGATGCCGTCGCAAGGGAACAGCCCATTGCAATCGTGCTCGTTTGAGCTTACGTTCGTCACGCGCACGTTCGGCAACCACGTCGCGCCGCCATCCTTCGACTGTGCGAGATACACGTCGGTCATATACCGAAAGCCTGTGAAGTCGTTGCGCGTGTCGTAGCAGGAGACGTTCACGTCGCCGGTCACAGGGTCAACCGACATCCAGTGGTTGAAGTGATCGACAGGGATGTCCAACTGATCCGTGACTGCGCCGGGCTGCGACCAAGTGTCGCCGCGATCATCCGAATAGGCGAGATAGATGTCGGTCGTACCCACTTGCGTGCGATCCATCCAAGAACAGTAGATGCGCCCGCGATGCGGGCCATTGGAGCGATCCACGTCGAGCACTGGATAGACGAGCGCGCCGCGAAACGATTCGGCGGGAATGGCGATGTCGAACGGAATTGACTTCGGCGCGACAACGCGCTGCTTGTCCCAAGTCTGCCCGCCGCTAAAGGAGCGATTGAAGGCGATGGTGTTGGCACTGTAATCGTTCCAAGCGACATAGACCGTGCCGTCGGGGCCGACTGCGGGCGATGCGCCGATGGCGCGACCCGGCCCTTGCGGATCGTCTGCGCGCGTGACGTTGAACGTCGTGCCATGATCGCGCGAATAACCGAAGCGCACACCGCCGCCCGTCGAGCCGCCCACAGCCGCATCCCATGCGACGTAGATGCTATCGCGGAAGCGACTCGTCGCGCCGGTGTCGGTCGTGATCATCGGCTTGTCGTTGAAATGATCGCTGCCGCCGGCGTAAGAGAAATAGGTGACTGAAGGATAGGTGCGCCCGTTATCGTTCGAGCGCGCGACGGCCATCTCGGTTGCGTTGACGCCTGCGCCGTTGCCGAAGAAGACGACGATGTAGCTGTAGAAAAGATTGCCGCGCGAGTCGAAGGCGAGCGATGGATCGGAGCCGAAGTCAATGGAGTTTGCGCCTTGCGCTGGCGGCAGAGGTAGATCAACACCGCCCCACGTCGCACCCTTCGCTTGGAAGTAGCCGCGCATCGGCAGGCGAAAGATTTCATTTGAACCGGCGGCGAGCGCATGACCTGCTGCGGGGCTGAGCGCGATGAATGTTTCGCTCTGCGGCCCGCACTCGTTCGAGATGTCTATGTTGCTGCCGAAGTTGACGGAAGTTGTGTTCGTGCTGTCGCCGAGCGGTGCGTTGTGTTTGAGGTATTGATACTTGTCCCACCAAGTCGGGTTGTTCGGGCTGTTGGTTTGCGCGTAAGTAAAACTCGCGTTGAAGGCAAAGACGAGGATCAGTGCCATCAAGAGACGTAAATGTGCGTGCATCAGTCGTGCTCCTTTGCTCTGGTTATGAACTCTGGTGCCTGACCGGCTGACTGTTTGTCCGGGTGGGCATGACCCGTTGGCGGTCGCAGATCAGTGGGTGTGTGCCAGCCTTTTAAGCTATTTCGCCGCGCGAGTCAACGCGCACACGGGCGGCTGTGGACAGCGAAGCGCGCCGGCCCGTATGCTTGCAAGGTCTGTTTGAGCAACGAGTGTGCGGAGGACAACTGCTTGTATTCGGCCCAGATCACACGAGCTAATCCAACCTGTCTCATTCTGTTGGTTGATCAATCGCGCTCGATGGCCGATGCGCTGCCGGGCGACGCTGGCATACGCAAAGCCGACTTCGTGGCCGATGTGGTCAACCACACGCTACACGACCTCGTCATCCGTTGCACCAAGACCGAAGAGGTGCGCAATTATTATTTCGTCTCGGTCATCGGCTACGGGCGCACGGTGGGCAGTGCTTTAACCGGACTGTTGGCTGATCGTGCGAGCGCGCCGATTGCAGAGATCGCGGAGTATCCGATGCGGATCGAGACGCGGCTGAAGCGTGTGCCCGATGGCGCGGGCGGCATCGTCGAGATGCCCGTGCGTTTTCCCGTGTGGCTCTATCCGGTTGCGGACGGCGGCACGCCGATGTGTCAGGCGTTCACGCGCGCGAAGACGATCCTTGAACAATGGCTCAGAGAACATCCGCGCGGTTTTCCGCCGACCGTGCTCCATCTAACCGACGGCGAATCCGGCGACGGCGACCCGACGACCATCGCGCGCGAGATCATGTCGCTGGCAACTGACGACGGACAAATGCTCTTGTTCAACTGTCACGTCTCATCGCGGCGCGGGCCGAAGATCGAATATCCGGCGACCGACTGGTCTCTGTCCGACGGCTTCGCGCGCACGCTCTACGAGATGTCTAGTCAACTGCCGGACAACTTCATCGCCGCCGCGCAGCAACTCGGCGTCGCCGTCGAAGCGGGCGCGCGCGGCTTCGTCTTCAACGCCGATCCGTCTTCCGTCGTACAGTTCTACGAGATCGGCACGAGTCTCACAGGCATGACGCCGCACATCTGGATGGACGCATGAAGAAAAATGATGAAGGCGGAATGATGAATGATGAATGAAAGATAGTTACTAATGCATCATTCTGCATTCGTCAGTTCCATAACTATGTTTCGAGTTTGGCAGTTGCAGGTCAATCAATTTCTGTTGCCGAAAGAGGGCGCGCAGGTCTCGGAGTGTGAGGATGCCATCGGCGTGAATGCGGCGGCGGGCAGGTTTGCGGTGGCCGACGGCGCGACCGAAGCGTTTGACGCGCGCAGTTGGGCGCGGCAACTTGCGCATGGGTGGGTCGCAACTGAGCCGCCACTGTTGACGCGCGAGGCTTTCGGCGCGTGGGTCGCGGAGCAGGGAAGTGTGCTGCATGATGCGTGGCAGGGGCGTGTGCTCTCTTGGTATGCGGAGGAGAAGGCGCGGCGCGGCTCGTTTGCGGCGTTCGTGGGCGTGCAGTTTGAACTCGGCAACGGCACGCCGCGTTGGACGGCGATTGCGCTCGGCGATTCGTGTCTGATTCAAAGGCGCGGCACGCTGGTCTGTCGCGCCTTGCCCGTCGCAGATCATCAGCAGTTCACCTCGACGCCGCTACTCGTACCTTCGCTCGGCGGGCTGCAAGAGTCCACGCTCGCGCAGGCGCGAGTTGAGAGCGGCGCGGTTGAGTCGGCGGACGTGTTCTGGCTCTTGAGCGATGCCGCAGCCGAGTGGTTTCTACGGCACGCGGCTGAAGCCGATGGCGTGTTGGATCGGTTAGATAACCTGCTTGCCACAGGCCAAGCGGAAGAACTCGCATCGCTCTTCCAACGAGAGCGGCGGACGCGTAGAATTAAAGACGACGATGTGGCGGTTGTCCGCATCGCCGTGACCGGCAGTTGACGATTTAGCAGCAAAGCGTTTGCATGCAGAATCACTATCCTATCTCTTGGCCGTCCGCGCGCCTCTTCACCGAAGCCGTGCAATGCCCGGCGGTCGCGTTCGCGCATTTCGAGTTGCGCGACACGATCCCGGCCGTTGATCGGCTGGGCATGCCGCTCGTCACTTCGGGCCAGTTCGCTTACGTCTATAAGCTCCGCTCCGGGCGCGGCGTCTATGCCGTGCGCTGCTTTCGCGGTCATCTGGGCGACCGCGAACGGCGTTATGAATTGATTGACGCGCATCTGCGCACGCATCCAGTACCCGACTTCGCACGCTTCGCCTACGACGTACACGGCATACTCGTCTCAGGCCGCCGGTATCCGATCCTCGTCATGGAGTGGCTCGAAGGGCCGACGCTTGACGTGTACTTGAATGAAGTGATGGGCCGGCGCGATGTGCTGCTGCACTTGGCGGACGAATGGCTCAAGTTGCTTGGCTCTCTGCGCGCGGCCGGCGTGGCGCATGGTGATCTGCAACACGGCAACATCATCGTCGAACATGGCCAATTTCGTTTGGTGGATTTCGACGGCATGTTCGTGCCTGCGATGTCGGGTTGGATGGCGAGCGAGGTCGGGCATCAACACTACCAACATCCGGCGCGCGCCGCGCGTTACTTCAACGCAGACCTAGACAACTTCTCCGGTCTCGTCATCTATCTCTCGCTCATCGCGCTGGCAGAGCGGCCCGCACTTTGGGCCGAGTATCACGACGAAAATCTGCTCTTCACGAAAGAAGATTTTCTTGCGCCCGAAAGCTCGCGCCTGCTGGCCGAGATCAAAGAGATCGGCGGCGAGCACCGCGAACTGGCCGAGTTGTTGGAAAGGGCCGCGCACGGCGAACCTGAAGCCGTGCCGTGTCTGCTCGAAGTGAAGAGCGCAGACTCGAAGCTGCCCACGTGGTTGGCTGCGCCGGCGGACATTGATGTCGTCGGGCAGACGCGCGAAGCGCCACAAGTGCAGCCGCCGCCCGCGTCTGTGCGTGCGCCTGTGTGGGTGCGCGGGCGGACGCCGTTCCAGCCCGGCTCGCGTGTGCCGACGACGCCCGGCTCGACCGCAGTGCAGAGCGTCTTTAGCGGCCCAGCGCCGTTCGTGCCGCAGCAGGTTGGGCTTAATCCGCCGGACGGTTTTCTTGAATTGAGCCAGCACGCGCTCAAGCACGCGCGCACATTCGCGCGCGAACGCAAATCATTTTTCTGGTGGTACATCGGTCTCTACAATTTTCTCTACCTGATGGGCCTGCCGTTCGGCGCGGCGCTGCTCTTTACGGTCGTCGTGCTCGCGGGTATCTGTCTGACCTACGGCGTGCTGCGCGCCCTACGCGAGCCGCAGCCGACGTTGATGAACGCAGGCGCGAGCGCAGTCGCTCTGCCTTACGCCGCCCCGCATGCGCGTACGCCGCAATGGACGCTCCATCCGCCTGCGAGCGTAACGAGACAGACGAACGCACCGGCCACGCACGCAGCGCGGCCAGTCGTCGGCAACTTGACGCTCGCCATCTATCACTTGGACAACTGCGAGTGGGCGCAGAAGATCGCACAGAAGAATCGCGTGCCGTTCACCTCGCCCGTCGAAGCGCAGACGGCTGGCTATCGTCCATGTCAGGTCTGTTTCCAACGGCGCACAACATAGCTAATCGCTAACAGCCAGCTTGTATGATGTGAGCAGCATGAAAGCTTGTATCCTGCCGACGCCTGCGCCCGTTGATGCAAACCCGCTTACCTACACGGACGTGCCCGCGCCCGAACCGGCTGCGGATGAAGTGCTCATCAAGGTGCGCGCGTGCGGCATGTGCCGCACAGATTTGCACGTCGTCGAGGGCGAACTGCCAGTGCGACGTGAGCGCGTGATACCGGGACATCAAGTTGTCGGTCATGTCGTCGTTGTCGGAGCAGCTGTGAGCGAGTTGCAGGCTGGCGAGCGCGTGGGCGTCGCATGGCTGCATCGCACGTGCGGCGTCTGTCGCTTCTGTCGTGTGGGGCGTGAGAACCTTTGCGAGCACGCAGAGTTTACGGGTTGGACTGTGCCGGGCGGTTATGCTGAGTACGCGGTTGCGCCCGCGAGTTTCGTCTATCGTCTGCCTGAAGGGTTTGACGATCTGCAAGCTGCGCCGCTCTTGTGCGCGGGCATCATCGGCTATCGTGCGCTGCGTCTGACGGGGCTTGGCGTAGAGGGCACGAATTGGGCGGGCGCGCGGATCGGTATCTACGGCTTCGGCGCGGCCGGGCACGTCTCGATACAAGTGGCGCGCGCACGCGGCGCTGAAGTCTATGTGGCCACACGCGACCGCGCCCGTCATCAGACACTCGCCGCCGAACTTGGCGCGACGTGGGTGGGCGACACATACGACGCGCCGCCAGTCAAACTTGATGCCGCGATCATCTTTGCGCCTGCGGGCGCGCTTGTACCGGTCGCGCTTCATGCGCTAGAGCGCGGCGGCGCGCTCGTGCTCGGCGGCATACACATGAGTCCCATCCCTTCCTTCGACTATTCGCTCATCTACGGCGAGCGCATCATCCGCAGCGTCGCCAACAACACACGCGCAGACGGGCACGAGTTCCTACGCGAAGCCGCGCAGATTCCCATCCACACACACGTCGAGACCTTCCCACTCGCACGCGCCAACGAAGCACTCGCCGCCCTCAAGCACGACGCGATCCGCGGCACGGGTGTGCTGCTGTGTAAATGAGCCAAGACAGGGAACAGATGTATGAGCGTGAGGCCTTGAACTATTGCGAACCAAAAGCAGATCGAGGCGGCGTCCGATAATGAAAATTATGTACATTCGGCTGGACTATAAACTCCCAAGAGGTTGAGGTGTTTCCGCCGATAACGTTATTATGCGGAAGACTTCCGCCTAATACGCTAAATTGGAGTGTTATGCGGAACTCTTCCGCATATACAGTAGTTAGATTTCACAAAATTTTTAGCCCCTGTTAAGGAGAAAATTATGCAGAGGAAGGTTACCAAAAAGCCGACTTGGAAAGATTATCTCGTGGGGTCGGTAGTGCTCGGCATTCTAGCTGGCTTACTCACTCTTGTCGGTTACCGCATATATCTATACACGCAAAAGCAGGCTGAGGATCGTAAAAACGAAGAGCTTCAACGGAAGGCTGAACAGGATAAAAGGAAGGAGATTGCCGCCCAACGAATCGGCGACGTTGATATTGAACCCGGTATGACATTAGGCGAATTGAAAAAAATTATGCGTGGAAATCCGGGGCTGTCGCCCGACAATATACAACATCAGGCGGACGCTGATTTCGGTGATGGTTTAGTGTACACATGGCTCTATTATGACGGTCGCATAACTGAGATTCCAGACACGTCTAAGCCTATTATGTATATGGTGGATAATCATTTCAAAGGCTCCGTCTGCGGAGTCCATTTCGGTGATTCCCGCGAACAGGCTTTAGCTGCGGTAAAGCGGCGTTACCCTTCAGTAGATTTGGAGTATAGCGTTTATTATTCAAAGAAGGGAAAGAGTGCCCTAATAGATTTACCCGGCTGGCACTTTTCTATCGGTTGGGACAAAGCAGATAGAGTAAACGACTTACATTTGAGTGATAGCTATCATAAGTTAGAGAGAGTTGATCCGTATATAAAAGACTTCAATATGAGATAGCTCTGGCAATCGAGTTGAAATCTAACAACGGCATGCAGCGGACTCGCGCCACACGATTTCTCTCATGGAAGTTGAAGGGGCGCTCGCCGCTGATGCCTGGCGTTAGACGCCTACCCTCCCTTGCGGGCCATAAGGCAAGAGCCTGTTAGTGGCAGCGGAGGTTCAAGCATGAAAAGTTCACCAATTGCAGGAATCCTCGGTAGTAGGATAAGAGGCGCCATAGCGGAAGCCGAAGCGCTAAAGGTCGTTCCTCATGCCGGGCTACGGGGTCGTTTCCGAGAATTGCTCCTTACGCGCCTCATCTCACAGCTCATGCCGCCGTCGTGCATTGCATTACACGGTACTGCTGTTGATACAGAGGGCCAACGCTTTGCATTAGAGAGTGGTAAAAGGAAGACAGAGGACGATATCTTGGTCGTGGATAGAGACAGAATACCTTCATTGCTGTTCGCAGAAGGAGAAGGGATAGTGCCGATTGAAGCAGTGCTTGCGCGAATTGAAGTCAAATCCGTACTGACTAAGCAAGAGTTGCGAGACGCGGTCTACGGCTCGATGTCTTTTCTAAAGGTACCTCTAGTATTGCCAGATGAAGATCTCCAAGGTGGCGCTGCTCTACAATGTATATTCGCGTTCGCGAGCGATCTTGCCGAGATGAATGAGCACGCGCGTCTCACACAACTCGTCCAAGGTGAGCGGTGGGATTGCATTGAGGGCGGCACCTGGAATGAGGAAACACCGCCCATCCATGCGTTGTGCGTTGTCGGTAAGGGGATGTGGGCGTTTGGAAGTCGAAGCAAAGGTGAAGCAAGTGGCTGGGGAATGTGCCCGGCGGACGATGTGCATTCTGAAGTGGCGACATTCTTGGCACTCTTACTAAACACCCTGCCAGCGTTGAGAGAAAAGCGACGAAGCGCACGACTCGGGAGTCACCTAATTGACGTTGAACAGCAGTTCCGACCTGTTTAATCCTAGCACCGGCGTCTAACAACGGCATGCAGCGGACTCGCGCCACAGCGTTGTCTTTATCGAGTGTTGTCTTGGCGCTCGCCGCTGATGCCGGGCGTTATGCGGCTTTGAATTTAACAAGAGGTTGGCTTGGAAATAACGGAGGTTTCATAGTTGGAGGTAATATGCTGATTGAGGATAAAGATAAGCTACAGGGACTAGGTACTTATATTGATGGCAAGATGAAGAGATACAATTTACTCTTTGCCGTTAATGGCGGAGCGTTTGCCCTTGCTAAGCTACTATTTGACCCCAAAACAGAGAACATATTAGGCAAACTCACACTGAAACATTTGGCAATCGGTGCTGTCGCTTTCACTTTCTTAATGTGGTTTGATATTTGGCTTTGGGGCGAAAACATGAGGACGGGTTACTTTAATGACAAGGAAGTATTTCAGTGGAGAGGAAAAGCTATCCTTTCATTATTAGCTTCCCTCTTAATCATTGGTTGGCTTTTAGTGGCTCTTAAGACCATGTGGGCTATCATATTATTTACAGTGCTGTTAATCGCCGGGTGGCTTTTACTGTATGTTCCGTATAAAAAGCATCAAGCATTGAGACGGGTATCGTAGGACGCCGCATAACAACTCATTCAACCGGAGCGCGAATAGCGCGGCTTTTATCGTCAACTTGTCCGTATCGGTGTTGTGTTCGCGCCCGGTTAATTCGAGCGTTAGCCGCTTCTTGAAAGATGAAACTCCGTAACACCATCATTTATCTTATCGGCATTCCTGCCGTCGGGAAATACACGGTCGCCGGAGAAATCGGGCGACTGACGGGTGCTAAGGTGGTTGATAACCAGCTTATTAATACGCCCGTGTTTAGCGTTATCGGGTATGACGGCACAGACGCTTTTCCCTTTCCAAAGGGCGCGTGGGCGCATATCGAAAAAATCCAGCGGTCGGTCTTAGCCGTCATCCGCGATTGTTGCCCGCCGGACGCAAGTTTCGTGTTTACGAACGTACTTGACGCGAATGCGCCCGGCGACAAAGCGTGGTTTCGCCGGATAGAACGCTTGGCAAAACAGCGAAAAGCCGCGTTCTTTCCTGTCTGGCTGACGTGCGATGCCGACATTATCCGCCAACGTAAGAATATGCCGGAACGTCGGGCGCGGCTTAAAGATATTGACTTGACCACGATTTCATGGTGGCTCAATGAATTTGAAATACTCAAAGTGCCACACCCAAACGCGCTGACGCTGGATACATCACACTGTGAGCCGGAACAAATAGCACAGCGCATTTTGGAGCATGTGCAAGGAATCGGTCGTGGTAGCAGACCTGCTACACAGGGCAGAGCCTAATATGTGATTGTCGCTTTTTGAAAGAACAATCCCGCGCGAAGGCAAACCGCTTCCCTTCGGATGATGACGCGGCTAACAAGCGATTCAACCGGACTCGCAATTAGGTAGCCTATTATCAATTACGTTCTTTGCTCGTCGGTTAATCGCGGCGTTAGATGCTTCTGGAAAATGCTGGGAAGCTAAAATAGGATCTTGAGATGACAACTATCGGAACTGTAGAAAGTTTATGGCGCTATCCGGTTAAGAGTATGCGCGGCGCGGAAATGCCCGAAGTTTTTATAGGATTTTCGGGTATCTATGGCGACCGCTGCTACGCCTTCAAAAATTCCGCCGCCCGCAAAGGCTTCCCTTATTTGAACGCAAACGTGCAGCAACAAATGCTGCTATATTGTCCGCAATTCCGTTACCCGGAACGAGCGTCAAAACCGCCGAATTTGATCGAAGCGGCGAGCATCGCGCCCGGCGTCACCCCTGCAAACGGTGATGCGGAAGATATGGCATTAGACATTGTTACGCCGTCGGGCGAAATCATTTCCATTGATGATCCAGCACTGATAAAACTACTTGGCGCAGGAATCAGCAAAAAGAATCAACTGAAACTCGTGCGGTCAGACCGCGCTTTAACCGATTGCCGTCCAGTTTCAGTAATCAGCTTGTCAACCGTTCGGCAGGTTGAATCGGAATTGGACATTGCGCTTGATAAGCGGCGTTTTCGGGCAAACATCTATTTCAATTTCGCGTCTGAGAGCGGTGGATTTGCCGAAGATAATTTAGTCGGTCGCCGTCTGCGTATCGGTTCAAAGGCGACTATCATGGTTCTTGAACGCGACCCGCGCTGTAAGATGATTTCGCTCGACCCGGACACAAGTGAACACAACCCTGAAATTTTACGAAAGATTGCCCAAGCACACGGTAACTTTGCCGGTGTTTATTGTGCAGTATTGGTCGAAGGCTTATTGAAAAAAGGCGATCCGATCGAGTTGGCTGTCGACTGATTTTCCGATTATTGTTTGTAGCTTTATATTGAAAGTATTTGAATGTACCCAAAGGCGCATCTAACAACTCATTCAACCGGAGCGGAATCAGCTTGCCTTTCATCCGTCAGCTTGGATGCTTGATACAATCTTTGCCGCCCGGTTAACCCAAACGTTACACCTGCTTCACCGCCAGTTGCCGATCAGGATGAAGGGGGCCCAGAAGTATGGGTGGGCGAAGGGCGCGCCGGGCGTGGCGCTTTTGACGACCTCGCCACCGATGCCGCGTTGTGCGCTCGCCTCTGTGTCGCCCGTCGTGCCGCGTAGCAACTCAAGTTGGGCTTGGCGCAAAGCCTCCACCTTCGGCGTCCCCGGTTGTGATTCGCGCAGCCGATAGAACTCCTGCATCAATAGCTTCGTGCTCCGGTCGGCCACAGGCCACAGAGTGGCCACCACCGCCTTCGCCCCCTGGCGCTGGGCGAGCACACCGAAGCCTTCCACTTCTCGGCCATTGGCTGCGCCGCCCGTCGCTGTGTTGCATGCGCTGAGCGTCAACAACTCGACGCCGCCGAAGACGTTCGGCAACGACTTGATCTGCGCTAGGCTCAAGAACTGACCGTCGCCTAACAACAGAGCTGAGTTCGTCTCGTTGCCCGGTGAGAACTGAAAGTGGCTGGCGATGTGCACGACCTTGTGGCGCTTCCGCAATTCCGCAAGCATGGCTTCCTGTGTGAACTGCTCGTCCAACTTCAACACGCCGGGCAGCGCCCCCGTCTGATTGCCCGCAGTCGCTGAGTTGCTCGCTGACTCATCGCGGATGATGCCGCGCATCTCGTCGGCCACGCCGGGCAGTGCCGGGATGCCTTCGCCGTGCGCCTTCGTCACGCCCAGACCCAACACGTCCCAGTGCTCAGCCGGCACATCTTTCAAACGCGCCTGACTTGCCGGCGTGAAGACCACATTATTGAAGCGCGCGACCAGATACTGCTGGCCGTCGTGGAGCGCAGCCATAGGCACATAGCGCAACGCGCCATCCAAAGACCACATCAGCGTCTTGGCTTTCGCCTGTTCGAGATCGCGTGCGACCGGAGCGACCAGAATCCGGTAAAGCTCTTGCGCGAGCGGCAACGGATCGAGCTTCGGGTTTTGCAGCACCGCGCGGAACTCTAAGACCTTGCGGTTGAGGTCGGCGGCTTTGATCGGATACTCGTAGCCCTTCTGGAAATCTGGCGTGGTCAGAATCACACGGTACTTGTCTTCGCTGATGAGCGTGTAGAGCGCGACCGTGCCCGCGCCGAGTTCTCTGAGGTCTTCCATCATGCCTTGCGACTCGCGCAGTTGATAGACCTTGGCGCTCGCCTCTTTGTCATTGCTCAACTCCGTGCCCAGTCGGTCGAGGAACTTCTGAAAGGTGTCGCCCGCGACAATTAAGTCGGCGTCAATTTTGGCGAGCCGCTGTTCTTCTTCAGGCGTGCGGTTGTTCTTGTTGATGAGCGTGCCGCGCTCGACGCCGAGTTTGGCGAGTTGGTCGGCGACTTCACGGTAGCGTGTTTCAAGTGCAGCCTCTGCGGGCGTCAACTGCGCACGGCTTGCTTGCGGCGCGTTGCCCGTATCGCGGCGGATGAAGTCGAAATACTCTTCCTGCTTAAGCATACTGATAACTTGCTCGGCTTCGGGCAAGCGGCCCTGACTAATGAGCAGGTCGGCCAGTGTGCGATAGGTGTCTTCCTTTGATTTGACAAAGCTCTTCTGAGATTCTCTGTCGAGCGTGGTGATCTCGCTGCGGATTTCCTGATACAGATTGACGGCCTGCTTGCCGAAGAAGACCGCGAGGTTGGGTTTGTTCTGTGCCTGCCAATCCAACATCAGGCCTTGGAGAGCTTTCCCTTCCACGCTCCGGCTCCTGATCTCACGCGCGCGGCGCAGAGCCTGTCCGTGATGCTGTGTGGCCTGCGGGTATTGCCCTTGGGCGCGGCAGGCATCGCCCAGCACGCGGAGCACATATGTTTCACTACTGCGATCCTTTTCTTCACGGGTTACGACCAGCGCCTGTTGCAAGTATTCGATAGCTTTATCGTTGCGGCCCATTAGCTGATAAGATTCGCCTAGATTGCCGAGCACCGTTCCTTCCATACCACGGAGCTTGTTTTCCCGGGCGACGGCTAACGCCTGCTCGTAAAACTCAATCGACTTCTCATACCGACCGAGCGTCTGGTACGCATTGCCCAGACCATTCAGATTGCCCGCCACACGATAGTGATTCTTGAACTCGCGATTGATGGGCAGCGACTGCTCGAAGTATTCAATCGATTTTTCCGGCCGGCCCAGTTGATCATACGCATAGCCCAGCGGCCCGAGCACAATTGCTTCGCCCTGACGATCCTTGATCTCGCGGTAGATCGGCAGCGCCTGCTCAAAGTATTCCACCGCTTTATCGAGCCGGGTGATTCGCGAGTAAATGTTGCCCAGACTTCTGAGCACCGACGCTTCATCCTGTCGATCTTTCAGCTCGCGGTAAATCGGCAGCGCTTGCTCGTAGTACTCGAGGGCTTTCTCAAAGCGGAACTGGCTACTATAGAAACCAGCCAAGTTATTGAGCGCAGTCGCTTCGCCGCCGCGACTTTTCAACTCACGCACAATCGTCAGATACTGCTCACGGTACGCAAGTGCTTTCTCATATTGTTTGAGGCCCCCGTAGGCACCGGCCAGACCGTTTATCGCATCCCCCTCATCTGTGCGGTTCTTCACTTCCCGCGCGATGGCGAGCGCCTGCTCACCGTATTCAATCGCCTGCTCATAGCGGCTAAGCTCTAAGTTGTCCCAGCCGATCTGGGCGCGGGTGACTCCTTCGGCACCGCGATCCTTGAGTTCGCGGTAGATCAACAGGGCCTGCTGAAAATATTCCAAGGACTTCTCAAAGCGGCTCAGCCGCATGTAAGCATCACCGAGATCAAACAAGATGTAGGCTTCGCCACTGCGGTATTTGAATTCGCGACTAAGCACCAGCGCCTGCTCATAATACTCGGCGGCTTTGTCATAGCGACTCAGCCACCCATAACCGCGGGCTATCGAAAGGAGCGTATAACCTTCCCATTCTCGATCCCCCAACTCACGCCACAGCACTAACGCCTGCTCTTCCTTCTCGATGCTCTGTTGATAGTCCGTTCGCTCAATCATCGCGTAAGCGCCATGCAGCAGCGACTCAGCGGTCATGCGCTTGTGGTCTTGCTCGCTGGCTACATCTTTCACTTCCGCCAGCACTTGATATGCGCCGCTCAGCGTGGCCGCGCCGCCCGCGCGTACCACCAGCCGGTAATCGCCCGCCGCTTTAGCTTCAAAGGAGAGCGGCTCGCGGGCGCCGATGATGCCGGTCAGGTCGCTCTCGATCAGTTGCTGGCCTTCGGGGCCGACGAGCGCGAGCGCCACGTCAATGCTTTTCTGCTCCACGATGACGCGCAGAAACTGCCCCGCAGCTAGCTTAAGTTGATAAGTGTGCGCCGCGCCGCCTGCGATCTCTCGCTCGATGGCTTTCCCCGGCTCAAGCTGACGCGCCTCCTGCGCGCCGACCCCCGCCGCGAAAAGACCAATCATCAGTAGGGCAAGGCAAAGACGTTTAGCCATAGGTAACCTCCAGCCGCTGACGAGTAGGTGCGGTGTCGTGCGTGAGATAAACTTCGCCCCTCCCGACCGTGCAAAGCTGTGAATGAAATTCTTAATGACCTAGACGATGGTTGGAGCCTCAAGGTGTGTCCGTCAGAACAGCGACGGCATTCTCCAATGCCGCAAGAATCTATACCAGAGCAGCCAAAAGGTAAAGGGTTATACTTTCGGCGGCGGCTATCATGCGCTAACAACTTTTAGCTCGCCTTACTCACGCCGGACAGCGTGAGAATGCTTTTTGGTCAAGCGGAGAAACACGTCTTCGAGCGACTCATGGTGTTTGGCTGAGTTCGAAGACCTTGATGCCGTGGGCGACGAGGGCGGCGTTGATATGGGGGATGTGCTCGTCAGAGGTTTCGATGTAGAGGTAGCTTGCGCCGTTGCGGCTAACGGTCAACATGGGGTCGCGGGCAAGTAGTTGGTGCGCTTCGTCGAGTTTGTCCACGCGGAGTTTGATCGCGCGCCCGCGCCCGCAAAGGCTCCCTACTGAGTTCATGCCCAAGCAGCCGCACGTGGCCTGCTGTCCCGGCGTTATCAGACCCAAGGGCATTCTGATGGTCGTGGGTGACTATTCAGCAGGCAGACCTGGAGATAAGCTCTCCTTATCTCTCCTGACTGACGCTTATACTGCTTTGATGAGTTGTGATAATCGCTAGCAGCGGAGCAAAGTCGGGTGCAGCGCGTTGATAGGTTGTGAGGTTTTAGTTGTTATCTTCCAAAGTTATCACTACTTTCCCTCGGGCGTGGCCTTCTTCCAGATACCGGATAGCCTCCGGGACCTCACTCAACGTGTAACTCCTGTCGATGACCGGTGTTACTTTTCTGGCTTCGATTAGCTCTTTCAAGACAAGCAGGTCCTCTTTGCTCAGTCTCGACATACACGCGACCAAGTTCTGGCTCACGAACGGTGACAGCAAGGGCGTTTTGAGCAAACGCCTCAGCGTTCGTGCTCCGACCACAACGTAGATCCCCCTGGGGATCATCGCGCGCCGACAATCCGACAACGAACGGTTGCCCACGGTATCGAGTATTAAATCGTAGCGCTGCCCGCTTTGGGCGAAATCCTCTTGGGTGTAATCAATACAATGGTCTGCGCCGATTGACCGGACCATGTCCACATTCCTCGTGCTGCACACAGCGGTGACATCCACGCCGAACGATTTAGCGATCTGCACGGCGAACGTACCCACTCCTCCTGACGCACCGTTGATCAAGACTTTCTGTCCTGGCTGAATCCGTCCTTTATCGCGCAGGCCCTGCAAGGCGGTTAATCCCGCTATGGGTACGGCTGCCGCCTGCTCGAATGTGAGGTTGACCGGTTTCAGCGCTAATTTCTTTTCGTCAACACACACATACTCGGCGAAGGCACCGCTGCTCACGCCGAATACCTCATCACCTGGTTGAAACTGTGTCACGTTCCTACCAACCGCTTCAACTTGCCCGGCCAGATCCCGTCCCACACGTATATCCTTTGGTTTGCGCAGCCCGGTCATTGCGCGAATGATGTACGGTCTGCCCCTTATGAGCCGGTCAATTGGGTTGACGGAAGCTGCGCGAACTTTAATCAAGACTTCATCGTCCCCGGCGGTCGGCCTTCCAACCTCTTCAAGTTTGAGAACGTCGGGTGGACCGTAGTTGTGACAAACGATAGCTTTCATGAGTCGTCTCAGAGTTTGCAAAACCTAACACCGGGCAGCACCCGCCGCCCTCTTCAAGATTCATGCTGTTCCAGAGCAAGCAGCCCGGTGCTGGTATGGAAACTCGCCCGTCAGCACTTCACTTTCACAATGCTGATACGGTCTCTCGAATATTAGGTTTCAAGGTGAGCGCCTACGACCGCAAGTACCCGAATTCGGTTTACACACACGTGCTGAGGAAAGGCGGAGGGGCCGTCAGGAACTCCGCCGACATGTAAGAGGGGAGGGCCGCCCGACCGCAGGCGGCCCGCTCACCAATAGCCCGGTACTTCGAGGAAGACCCGAATAGATACGGTCGTGGACTTGCCCGCGCCGTTCTGGCCCAGAAAGCCGTAGATGTCGCCGCGCTCGATGCACAGCGAGAGTGCTCTACGGCCACGCGCTGGCCGAAGCGTTTGGTCAACCTGTCAGTCTGCAAGACAACGTTCGTCATTTGCTCTTGCGCCGTTGAAGATTCAACGGCGACACTCATAGAGCGACCTCGATCAAGAGCGGCCTGTGATCCATGCGCCCGACGGCCGCTGCGCGCAATACTTCGACGCGTCCGATCCGCACGGACTCTGCGGGGCCGTAGAGTAATCAATGCGCCGGTTGTTGATGGCCGTCGCGCCCGCATCGCGGCCCATGTCGCGGAAGTAGCGCAGTAGATAACTGTACGCCTCGCTGTCGTGTTTCAGGTTATCCGTATAAAGATTGGTTTCGTTCTCGGCCCGCAGTTCAAAATTGAAATCACCGGCGATGAAGACCTGCGCAGACTGTTGGTGCGTGCGCGCCCAATCAATGACCGCTTCGGTGTAAGCACGGCGACGAGCCGCGTTAGCTGCAACACAGGTTACAGACAAGCTGCCGCCACGCAGAACTGCGCCAGCCACAAAGCGCCGTGTGGCTATCAACAGTTGTGCCAGCCAGCACCGGCTCATTTGCAGCAGGCAGCACTGACTCCTATGAGCAATTGTTTGAGAGTTCGCGCAGGTGCGCGAAGAAGGATTTAGTTTCCCAGTCTTCCCAACAAGCCAGCGCATCGAGGTAATGCCCTGTGCGCTCTCTGGTGAAGTGACTTAAAAGTTGAAATGCAGCGCGGCGTTCGTTTGTCAGCACCGCTTTGGTTTCGGAGGTCAGCTTATCTTTCCGCACCCGCGTCTGTTCGAGCAGCGCACCCAGTTCATCAAGCCAGACATCGCTATCATGCAAGTCGCCGAGCGCCTTTTGCAGCGTCGCCACCTCGGCGGCTGCATCCTGCAACTGCTCGCCCCAGCACGGCGCGAACAACTCAAGCGCATAGCGCAGGCGCTTGGCCGCGATGCGTAGGCGATGCAACCGCTCCACTTTGTGCGGTTGATAAAGCGCGCGGCTGCGTGTGATCAGACCGGTCAGACGTGCGGCGATGATCTCGCGCCCCATCTCTCTGAAACTGATCGCCTGCTTATGGTCAACATCCTCCCGCTCGGCTTCATGCACTGAGGTTGCATCCGCCAACTTGTGCAGAAACTTCTGCTGCAAAGCCTCGAGCGCCGCCTCTTCGAGCGCGAGCGCGAGCAAGGCGCGCGCGTCATCGTGCCGCTCTTGGCGCGTTGTGAGGATCGAACGGAAGCCCGCCGCAAGGTCAGATTCAGCTTCGCGCGCCAAATCTGCTAGCGCTGCCTGCGTCACATCTTCATCGCGCACCGCCCCGAGCGTGGCGGCTAATTGGCGCAGACGCTTGCGCGGCAGTCGCCCGTGCAGGTACGGGGCGAAATCCGCCATGGCACTGCGCAGCCGCCGCGACGCCACACGCATGTCGTGCACGCCCGCCGCGTCAGACCCATCAAGTGCCGCCTCACGAAACCCGCACATCTCCGCGAGCCTTGTGCGCAGGACGAGCGCGACACCTTCAAGGGCGCGCGCTTCGCAATCGAGACCGACTATGTCATCAGCCTTGGCCATGCTGCGTAAAATCTATTTCACTGTGTCGCAAGCGAAGTTTAAGAGTCAGCCCTTCCGCACGGTCAGTTTACAGTCGAACGCTTGCTCAAAGAGATCGCGCTTCTGCTCGATCGCCCAGAGTTCTTGTTCGCAAGGTTGCGCACTATGCAGCACAATGCGGACTGTCTCGTCCACGCGCTCGCAGGTGATGTCCATGACGCGCCCGTCGTGGCTGCGGTCGAGCGCGTCTGCGAGCCGTAGGATTGCGCTCAGCCGGTTGACGGTCGCGCGGTCGGTCGGCATGAGCGCGGCATAATCCGGATGGCGCTCGCGCGGCGGTGTGCCGCGATGGTAACGCGCGATGTTTGCGACGACTAACCGCTCGGCTTCGGAGAAGCCGGTCAACTCGGAATGCTTGATCAGATAGAGCGTGTGCTTGTGGTGCGACTCGTGCGCGATGTGATAACCGATGTCGTGCAGGAGTGCGGCGGCTGCAAGCAGTGTCCGTTGGTGGCGCGTCAGCTTGTAGCCGTTGGCGAGACTGTCGAAGATCGTCTCGGCGAGTTGCGCCACCTTTTGCGCGTGCGCCTCTTCGTAACCGAAGCGCCGCCCGACGGCGTGCGCGCCGCGCAGACGCGGATCGGCCACGTCTGGCACGGGCGGACGCTCCTCCGCCTCCCACTCGCGCAAGCGATCAATGATGACACCCTCGCGCAGAGCGAAGTCGCACGTGCGCAACATGTGGATGCCAAGCGAGCGCATCGTGCCTTCGAGAATCTGCCCGCCTGCGATGATGATCTCGGCGCGTTGGGCACTGATGCCGGGCACAGTGCGACGCTCTTCGGTGGTCAGTTCTGCGAGTTGCTGGTTGAGTCGTTCAAGCCGACTTAGAGCGATCTCAGTGCCTGCGGGTTGCGCGCCTTGTGGCTTGCGCGCGTGCTCTTTCTGCAACGCTTCGCCGAGCGCGAGGATCGTGCCCGATGTGCCGGTCGCTTCTGCCCAAGTGAGATTGGTTAGCTCGCGCGTGGGTCGTTCGAGCGCGGCCCGTATGTATTCGCGCAGCGCGCGCAACTCTTTGGGCTTGATGGGATCGGTCGTGATCAGATTTTCTGTCAACCCGACCGCGCCGAGTTTGACCGAATGGAGCGCAAGCGGCACGCCCTCGCGCATGACTGAGATTTCGGTTGAGCCGCCGCCGATGTCTATATTGACGAGCGTCGTGCCCGGCGAGGCGCAACCCTGCGCGGCCGCGACGCCGATCAAGCGCGCCTCTTCAATGCCCGACAATACCTCTACGCGCACGCCCGTCCGTTTCTTTATTTCTCTGATGAACTCGTTAGCGTTGTGCGCCTCGCGCACAGAGGCGGTGGCAATGGCGATAAGGTGCTCAGCGCCGCGCGCTTCGGCGATGGAACAGTAACGCCCGATACATTCGGCGGCGCGCGTGATCGCATCGGGCGAAAGACGTTCGGCGCGCAAGGTATCGTGACCGAGTCGGACAGCATCTTTCTCGCGCGCGAGCACCGCGAACGAATCGCTCGCAGCCGCGTCCACGACGACCAACTTGATCGAGTTCGAGCCGATGTCAATGGCAGCGAGTTTCAACTCTGACCCGCACCCTTCCCTTCCCTGCTCTGCGTCTGTCCGGCGCGCGCTTGTTCGAATTGCGCTTGCTCGCTGATTGTCTGTTCGTTGCGCTTCAATGCGCCGCCGGATCGGGCCGTGCGCTGCCTTATCGCGCGCGCCACGGCGCGGCGTAAATCAGTCGCCACGCGCGGCAGAGGGCGCGAGGCGTCAATCACTTGAAAGCCGTATTCAGCACTCATCTGATCAAACTCGCCGAGCATCTGCGTCTGGTACTTGATGAAGCTGTCGTAGAAATCTTCGCCGAGATACATGTCCATGCCCGACTCCCAATAATCGAAGCCGCGCCCTGAGACGACCAGCCGCTCCGCAAGTTCTGTAGCCGACTGGATGCGCAGATAGAAGACCGCATCGGGCACGAGGGCGATGCCGTAGATGGCGCGCATCCAAGCCGGGTCTGCGCCGCGCACGACGGCGCGGGCCATGGCTGAGAAGATGTAACGATCCGTCAAGACGATAAAGCCCGCGCGCAGAGCCGGCAGCATTTCGTTCTCCAAGCGGTCGGCGAAATCCGTCGCGTAGAAAAGGTGCATCGCGATCCGGCCGAGCGTGTGCCCTTGCTTGGCCTCTTTGATGCCGCGCCCCGCGAGCACAGAGCGTGTCATGCCTGTGTCTATCACAGCATGCCCGCGCGATTCGAGCCACGCGCGCAACAGCCCGATCTGTGTCGAGCGCCCGACGCCGTCCGGGCCTTCGATCACGATCAACTTGCCGTTGTAAGCTTCTGGTTCAACGGTCGGCAAGGCCGTACCGTAGAAGGTCATCTGTTTCATGCAACAGTGGCCGCCTCTTCCACTAAGTGTCGCTTGATGATGCGGCGCACTTCGCGCTGCTGTCGCTCAATCGAGCGCGTCGCGTCAATCATCGTCAAGCCGAACTCACTGACCATGCGATCATACTCAGCCAGAATCCGCCCTTGAAAAATTTCGAAACTCTCCTCCGGCTCGTCCGACCAGCCCATATCCAACCCCGCCTCGTAATACTTCAACTCCGGTCGCCCCGAAACGATCCGATCAATCGCCACGTCGAGCGGCGCGCGAAAGAAGAACGCGACCGTCGGCTTGACGGCGAAGCGATAAAGCTCGCGCACCCAAGCGCGGTCGCACCCACGGGCCACATCGCGCGCATACGCCGTGTAGATGTAGCGATCTGCAAGTACGATTGCGCCCGCCTTCAAAGGCGGAATGATATCGCGCTCTGTGCGGTCGGCGAAGTCTGTGGCATGGAGCAGAGAGAAGGTCGTCGGCGTGAAGAGATGGCGCTTCTTGGCGCGCTTGGTCGTGTCTTTGACGAGCGGCGAAGAGTTCCACTCGGAGAAGAAGACGGGATAGCCTTCCGCCTTCAGCCATTGATGTAGGAGCGCCAACTGCGTTGACTTGCCGCTGCCATCCGTGCCTTCGACGACAAAGAGCTTGCCGGGAAACTCGTGCTGACCGTAATAGATCATCGGCTTAACTTTAACTGAACCGTGTTACAACGCGGTAACATGTCGCTCAAGCGACCGGGCGCTTTGGTTGCTCGTATGCGCGCCGCGCCTGCACTTGGACGAACTCGCCGGTTTCGATGATATAGGCCGTCAACTGAAAACCATAGACGCAGCCCGTATCGAGACCGAGGGCGTACTTCGCGCGCCGCACATCCGGCGCAGGCCAATGGCCGAAGAGGACTGTCTGCGGGCCATTATACATCGTGTACCATGGCAAGCCCGTGCGACTCGTGCGGTCAGGCCCCAATGTGCGCAACTCCGTCAAATCTTCGATTGCCTGCTCAGTCAACGGCACAAGGGGCCGAATGCCTGCATGGACGACGAGATGTGCGCCGAGGTTGATCTGCGCTGGCAACGAGGCCAGATACCCAGCATAGCGCTCCCTGTCTGCGCGCAATTCATCGCGCGCTCGCTCCTGCACCGGCTTGAGCGTCACTGCTTCGCCGCGCCAGTGGCGTAAGAGTGCCAGATCGTGATTGCCGAGCACGGAAGCGAAGCGCGGATCATTGATGAACAGTTCGAGCACTTCACGGTTGCGCTCGCCTTTCACGATCAGATCGCCCACCGCGACGACGCGATCCGTTACGCCCAACTCAACCCGTTCGAGTAGTTCGACCAACTCGGCAAAACAGCCATGTATGTCGCCGACAACGATGGTGCGCCCTGCCATTTCTTCTCTTCTCTTCCTTGTGTGCGCTCGCCGCCGAGCATCTTAACGCCCCCACCGGCGCGCAGAAAAGTCGCACGCGACGGCTGTTTTGTGTTAAAAGCTTGTGACCAAAGTTCTAGTTTGATATGCCCTGCATAGTCAAGCGCCGTAAGGTTAAGCCTCAACACGCCAGCGCCCGACGGCAGGTGTCAGATTTCAAGGAGCCTGAAGATGAAGGTGCACGAGATTATGTCTACGGATGTGCGGACGTGCGGCCCGCAAAGCACGCTCGCCGATGCCGCCATGATCATGTGGGATAACGACTGCGGCATCGTCCCTGTAGTTAATACCGCGCAACAAGTGGTCGGCATGATCACGGACAGAGACATCTGCATGGCGGTGGCGACGCAGAACCGGCTCGCCTCTGCGATCAAAGTCGGCGAGGTGAACTCAGGCCATGTGCAGGCATGCCGGCCGGACGTGGACGTGCGCGACGCGCTCGACGTGATGCGGCGCGAGCAGTTGCGCCGCTTGCCCGTGACCGACGAAGCGGGCCGGCTCGTCGGCATCCTGTCGCTCTCAGACATTGCGCGCCACTCGAAGAAGGGCGAGAGCAAGAAGCAGAAGCACGTGCCGCACAAAGATGTGATGCGCACGCTCAAGGCGCTCAGCAAACCGGGCAAGCCGCACGACGAAGACCTCGAAGATATTGCGGACGAGGCCGCCGAAGCGGCCGAGACGGCGGAAGTGGCGGAAGCTGCCGTCTCCGATCTTTAGCTCGCCTCAAACAACTGCTGCGCCGCACAAGCTTAGCTTTGTTTCGGTCGGGACGATGAAGACCTTGCTGCTCATGCGCCATGCGAAATCGAGTTGGGCCGACCCGGGTCAGCCCGATTTCGAGCGTCCTTTGAACGAGCGCGGGCAGACGGCCGCACCGTTGATGGGTCGTTTCCTGCGGCGACAATCTCTGCAACCCGATCTCGTCATCAGCAGTCCGGCCGAACGCGCCCGACAGACGGCCGCGCTCGCACTCGCAGCCGCAGAGTTTACTTGTGAGACGCACTATGATGCGCGTATCTATGAAGCGAGCGCCGCGCGCCTGCTCGAAGTCGTCAGAGAGATTGAAGAACGGGTGAGCACCGCGCTCGTAGTCGGCCACAATCCCGGCATGGAAGATTTCGTCGAATTGCTGACCGGCGCAAGTGCGTCGCTGCCGACGGCCGCCATCGCTTGCGTCGCGTTCGATCTCAATCAGTGGCAAGCGATCAAACCACAGATGGGCCGGCTTGCTTGGCTCGTCAAACCCAAAGAACTCGCGGGCAAGATCGCTTGAAGCCGAGAACACACGCTCGTCCAAACTCGCCAGCACAGGAGCAAATCCCCAATGAACCATGACCAGTTTATCGTGCCTCCGGGCAAGAAGGTTAAACTTTCCGATTACGATCCGGCCTTTACCGGCAAGTTCAAAACAAAAGAAGAGGCGACGGACAAGCTCCAGAAGGACATCCAACGCCTCGCCAAACTGCAAGACGTACTCTACGCGCAGAACACCTACGCGCTGCTCATCATCCTGCAAGCGATGGATGCGGCGGGCAAAGACGGCACGATCCGCCACGTCATGTCGGGCGTCAATCCGCAGGGCACGCAGGTCTACTCCTTCAAAGGCCCTTCGGCTGAAGAACTCGATCACGATTATCTGTGGCGTTCGTTCAAGGCGTTGCCTGAGCGCGGGCGCATCGGCATCTTCAATCGCTCTTACTACGAAGAGGTCTTGATCCTGCGCGTGCATCCGGAGATTTTGAACCTGCAACAACTGCCGCCCGAAGCTAAGGGGAAGAACATCTGGAAGCGGCGCTTCGCCGAGATTAACAACTTCGAGCGCTACCTTGTGCGCAACGGCGTCCTCGTGATGAAGTTCTTCCTCAACGTCTCGAAGGAAGAACAGCGCCGCCGCTTCCTCGCGCGCATCAACACACCGGAGAAGAATTGGAAGTTCTCTTTGAACGACGCCAAAGAGCGCGGCTACTGGGACAACTACATGGATGTCTTTGAAGACGCCTTCCGGCACACCAGCACGCGCTGGGCCCCTTGGCACATCATTCCGGCCGACAATAAATGGTTCACGCGCGCGGCTGTGGCCGACATCATCATCACGAAGCTGAAGTCGCTCGATCTGAAATATCCAGACGTGAGCGAGGAGCACATGCAGAACCTGTTGCGCGCAAAAGAACTGCTCGAAAGCGAAGGCTAACAAGTTAGAGCGATCAGCTTTCAGCCGTCAGCTATCAGCTTAATGTCTTTGGCTGCTGGCTGAAAGCTGGCGGCTGGTGGCTTACATGACGCGCACGAGCGAGGATTTTCGGGGCACGGATCGGTTTGAGTTGCGTCGGCGTCTGGGCGCGGGCGGCATGGGCGTCGTTTACGAAGCTTACGACCGCGAGCGCGAGCGCATCGTCGCGCTCAAGACGCTCATGCGCGCCACCGCCGATGATCTCTATCGTTTCAAACGTGAGTTTCGCGCCCTCGCAGATGTCGCGCATCCAAATCTCGTCTCCCTCTTCGAGTTGATGTCCGACGGCACGAGTTGGTTCTTTACGATGGAACTCGTGCGCGGCGTCAACTTCCTCGACTACGTGCGCGAGCGTCTCGCCGGCGCGGCCGGACAAGCGACGCACGAACTGCCCACGCTCAACGTCACAGATCATCAGACGCTCGCGCTCCTAGACCTAGACGATTCAGCACACCTCGCAAACGACAGAGATCAACTGCTCGACTCTGCGCTGTCGGCCGCGCAGGTTGCCACCACTTGCAATCTGTCGCGGCTGCGCGCCGCTTTGCGCCAACTCGCCGAAGGCATCAACGTCCTGCACGAGACGGATCAACTCCACCGCGACATCAAACCCTCGAACGTGCTCGTCACACCCAACGGGCGCGTCGTCCTGCTCGACTTCGGTTTGATCACCGAAACCACAGCGCCGGAGTTACGCCAGCACCGCGGCCTCGCCGGCACGCCCGCCTACATGTCGCCCGAACAGGTCGCGCATCAACCGATCACGAAGGCGAGCGATTGGTACAGCGTCGGCGTGATTCTTTATGAGGCGCTGACGGGTCGCCTGCCCTTCACCGGCACAGTCCTCGACGTGTTGGAACGCAAACAGCAGGCAGAGCCGCCGCCACCGAGCGCGCTCGTGCCCAGCATGCCCGAAGATTTAGACGCGCTTTGTCGTGATCTGCTGCGTCGTGATCCGCACGACCGGCCGAGCGGGCCGGCAGTGCTCACGCGCTTGAGCGAGGGCCATGTGTCCAGCGAGAGTTCAAAGAAGGCCATAACTCCCGTCGCGGCCGGTTCGTTTTCTGCCGACTCGGACGAGTTGTTCGTCGGTCGCGAGCGTGAGTTGCGTTTGCTCTCGGACGCTTACGAAGCGAGCAAACAGGGACAAGCGGTGAGCGTCTATGTGCACGCCGCACCGGGCATGGGAAAGAGCGCGCTCGTGGCCCACTTCATTGATGAATTGCGCCGACGCGAGTCGGAAGTGGTCGTGCTTGAAGGGCGTTGTTATGAGCGCGAGTCTGTGCCTTATAAGGCGCTTGACGGTGTGGTTGATAGTCTGAGCAAGTACCTACTGTTGCTGCCGCCGGAGCAGGTTGACGAATTGATGCCGGTGGATGCGCCCGCGCTCGCGCGTCTCTTCCCTGTCATTCTGCAAGTCGGCGCGGTGCGCGAAGCGCCGCAACGTGAGCAGACGCTCGCCGACCCGCTCGTGCTGCGCCGGCGCGCCTTCGCCGCCTTGCGCGAACTGCTCGCACGCCTCGCGCTTCGCCAACCCCTCGTCGTCTTCATCGGCGATCTGCATTGGGCCGACGCTGACAGTGCCGCGCTCCTCGAAGACTTGTTGCGCCCGCCCGATGCGCCGCCGCTCTTGCTCATCGCCAGTTTTCGCAGCGAAGAGATCGAGATTAAGCCATTCATCAAACAACTGCTCAAGCGTGTGGACGATGCTGCGTGCCGCGAGATCAATTTGCAACCATTGGCCGACGAAGAGGCGCGCGCGCTGGTGCGTTTATTGTTGCCCGCTCGTCAGCGTGAGTTTGAATCTTCGGTTAACGTCATCGTGCACGAAGCGGCCGGCAATCCGCTCTTTCTCGAAGAACTGACGCGCTACGCGCTGACGAGCGGGCGCGAGCACGCCGCAGGTCTCTCGCTCGGTGAAATGATCTGCGCGCGGCTCGGGCAACAACCCGCAGGCGCGCGCCAGTTGCTCGAAACGCTGTCGGTCGCGGCGCGACCTTTGCGCCCCGATGTCGCTGCGCAAGCGACCGGCCTGCGCAGCGACGAAGCGCCGCTCATCGCGGCCTTGCGCGCGGCACGTTTTCTTCGCAGTGGCGGCACGACCCAACAACTCGAACTCTATCACGACCGCATACGCGAAACGCTCGCCGCTCAACTCGACCCGGCGGCCGTCGAGCACATTCATCGCCGGCTTGCGGAGACGCTGACCGCAAAAGGGATTGACGATCCCGACATGCTCTTCGAGCATTTTCTCGGCGCGGGCGAGAAAGAGTTGGCGGCCGTGCTGGCCGCGTCGGCCGCCAAGCGCGCGGGTACGGCGCTCGCTTTTGATCGTGCCGCGCAGTTCTACCGCAAAGCGATTGATCTTGCGCCTGCGGTTGGCACTAATCTACTGCCCTTGAAGACCGGACTCGGCGAGGCGCTCGCCAATGCCGGCCGCCCCGCCGAAGCTGCGCGCGTCTATCTTGATGCAGCCGCGCTCGCGCCCACAGATCAGGCGCTCGAACTTCAACGCCGCGCCGCCGAACAGCTTTTGATGGGCGGGCACATCAACGAAGGATTAGACGTGCTGCGCCGCGTGCTAGCCGTCGTCGGCTTCAAACTCGCGCCCGATCCCAAACGCGCGCTCATGTCGCTCTTGCGTCAGCGCGTGCTGTTGCGTCTGCGCGGTTTGAAGTTCAAGCCGCGCAAGAGCAGCGAGGTCTCGCAAAATGAGTTGCTGCGCATTGACACCTGTTGGGCTGTCGCCGCCGGTCTCGGTCTGGTTGATACGATGCGCGCCTTCGATTTTCAGACGCGCCACCTGTTGCTCGCCTTACGCGCCGGCGAACCGTATCGCATCGCCCGCGCCATCTGTTTTGAGGTCGGCTTCAACGCGATGTCGGGCGGCGCAAGCCTACAAAAAACTGCGCACCTGCTCGAACAAGCGCAAGCGCTCGCGCACCGCTCTGGCCATGCGCACGCGCAGAGCCTCGCCGTCTGGGCGCGCGGCATTGCGGCTTATCTGGCGGGCGATTGGCCGAACGCGGCGCGCCTGTGCGAACGCGCCGCAGAGATGTTGCGCGCGAAGTGCACCGGCGTCACTTGGGAGTTGATCACGGCGAATCGTTTCCTGCTCGGCTCGCTGATGTTTCTCGGTGAAGTCGGCGAACTCTCGCGGCGCGTACCTTTGCTGCTCACGGTGGCCGAAGAGCAAGGCAATCTCTTCGCGGCGACTGATCTGCGCACACGGCTCAATCTAATCTGGTTGGTGAACGATCAGCCCGACACGGCACGACAGGAAGTGATCGAAGCGATGCTCGCATGGCCGCAGGAAGGTTTTCACTTGCAGCACTACGGCGCGCTCGTCGCGCTCGTTCAGATCGAACTCTACACGGGCGACGGCGCGGTCGCGTGGAAACATCTCACCGGACAACTAAAAGCGATGACGCGCTCAATGTTGATGCGTGTGCAGGTGCTGCGGATCGAGGCGCGCCATCTGCGGGCGCGTTGTGCGTTGGCGATGGTTGTGAGCGGCGAGGCGCAAGCTGAACGCATGTTTGCGATTGTCGAACGACTCGCGCGGCAGATCGAGCGCGAGCAGATGGCTTGGGCGCGCCCGCTCGGCGCGCTTTTGCGCGCCGGTGTCGCAGCCTTGCGCGGTGACCTAGAACATGCGGCTGAACTCTGCGCCGTCGCCATCGCCGGCTTCGAGGCCGCGCACATGAACTTGTACGCAGCCGCCGCGCGCCGCCGGCTCGGTCAACTTATGGGCGGCGCTGAAGGCGCGGAGTTGATCGCCGCCGCAGACAGATGGATGAACGCACAGCGCATCAAAAAGCCAGCGCGCCTCACGCGCATGCTCGCGCCCGGTTTCTTTACTGACGCGAAGCATTAACCCACACGTTAAGCCAATCGGATTCTCTTGGCCTCCGGTTCAAGCAGCAAAGGGAAAAAACGGCCCGCGATCTTCTGTCCCTGTGGGATCGGCGGCACGCCGGCCAACAACGGCTCATCAGACGCGGACGCGACGCCGTCGCGGAAGACGTTGATGATTGTCGCGCGGCGCGGCCGGTCTGTGCGGTTGGCGTATGAGCCGTGCACCAGCAACGGATGATGAAAAGAACACTCGCCCTGTTTCAATTCAATGGCCACAGGCTTGAACGCCGCTTTCTGTTCGTCAGTCAGCACCTCGTAGATCGCCTCCATGTCGTCGGCGAGACCTGTGCGCGGTAGCAGTGGCCAGCGATGGCTGCCGGGCACGTAATGGACGCAGCCGTTGGCGCGCGTCGAATCGTCTAAGCCGATCCAGCAAGTGAGGTGTGCGCGCGGACGTGTGCGCGTCCAGTATGAATAGTCTTGATGCCAAGCGACCACGCCGCCGTGGCGGGCGGGTTTGCAGAAGAGTTGATCGTGCCAGAAGCGCACTGCGCCGCCGAGCAGTTGCGCGGCCGGCACGGTGCAGGCTGGATGCCACAGCAGATCGTGAAAGCCGGGCGCGATGCGCCAAGCTCCTAATGCGTGAAAAAGGACGTGCGTCGGCTCGCTCGATTCATTTGAATGGAATTCGTAGAAGAGTTCGTGCTGCGGGTGTGCAGGGTTCGTCAGTTCGTGTAGTTCAAGGCGCAGACGCTCAACCTGTTCGCCGGTTAGAATTTTTATACCGGCGAGGTAGCCGTGCGTGTGAAAGAACTCGATCTGCTCCGGGCGCAAGCGAAAGCGCGCCCAGCCGACTGGCGTCTGCGGCAGCTTGATGAGGTCGCTCACCAATTCGTGGACGGTCGAAAGATCGCTCGACATTTGCCTCACTTAAACAGACTGGATTGCCCGACGAGTGCGGGGCAAACTTACCAAGCCGCGCACCGGCGCCGCAAACGAATCTGCGATCCGTAACAATCAGACGCCATCATTCTGACCCAATTCATTCACCCAAATTGATTGAACAGGTTAATCATGCGACCCACCCGTCGAAGCTGGAAACAGAAAAAACCCAAGAATTTGCTTTATTTTTTTTTGGTTTTCGCTTGTCGGCACAGCCTTTGCCAATTGTCACGGCGACAGCCGACATGCCCACGGCTCATGCGCATCGAGACACTGAGCATACGGTGATTGAGATGAAACGAAGGTTGGCCATTCCACGCGCGCCACGACTCTTCACACGTGTTGCGCTTGCTTTGATCGTATGCTTGAGCAGCAGCGTTATTGTCAGCACTCATTCAAGCGCACACATCGCGCACGTCCGCGATAAAGTGTCGAAAGATTTGCGCGCACGGATGCAGCAAGCAGGCGGGGCGCGCGTGAACGTCATTGTGCAGCCGTCGGGCACTTGGAACAGCTCGCTTGATTCAGCCGTCAAAGGCAATAACGGTAGCGTCAAACACAGCTTCAGGAATTTCAGCCACCGTGTCGTTAGTCTGCCAGCATGGGCTGTGGACGAACTCGCCAGCCGTTCTGATGTGGGCTATATCACACTTGATCGTGAAGTAAAGCAACTCGGTCACATCACCCTCACGAGCGGCGCTGATACAGCGCGCGCGATGAGTAATGACACGACGCTCGACGGTGCAGGCATCGGCATCGTCATCATGGATTCCGGTATTGATCCCGATCACGATGCCTTCAACGACGGCGCAGGCAACTCGCGCATTGTCGCCAATGTTGACTTCACGAACGCCTCGTCTCAACCGACACCACAGCCGACACTACAGCCGACGCCGCAACCTTCGCCATCTGCTTCACCCGATCCGTCGCCTTCGCCGTCGCCCGATTCGTCACCTGTGCCGACACCGCAGCCTTCGCCCAGTCCTGCGCCGACAACAACCACCAACGATCTCTACGGGCACGGTACACACGTGGCCGCTATCGCTGCGGGCAACGGCAATGTCGCGGGCGGAGCATATCAAGGTATCGCGCCCGGCGCGAACATCATCAATCTGCGCGTGCTCGACGGACAGGGCAAAGGGAATATTTCAAATCTGCTGAACGCGCTCGATTGGGTCATGTCCAATCGCTCGAACCCGAACTACAACATCAAAGTCATCAACATGAGTCTCGGCACACCTGCGGTTGATTCGTATCTCTACGATCCGCTGTGTCAGGCTGTGCGCCAACTTGTCTATGCGGGCGTCGTCGTGGTGGCCGCCGCCGGCAATGAAGGGAAAGACAGCGAAGGGCACAAAATTTATGGTCTGATTCATTCGCCCGGCAATGAGCCGTCAGTCATCACGGTCGGCGCGGCCAACACCTTCGGCACAGACACACGCAATGATGATGGCGTGACCACTTTCAGTTCGCGCGGGCCGACGCGCAGTTATTGGACTGACGACGATGGCGTGCGCCATTTCGACAATCAACTTAAACCTGAACTGGTCGCGCCCGGCAACCGCATCATCGCGGCCGAGGCGGCCAACAATTATCTCGTTACCAACAATCCCGCGCTCGACGCGGGCGTTAGTTCGCTGGCCTCGCAGAAGCAGATGACGATGAGCGGCACTTCGATGGCCACGCCGGTCGTCGCAGGCACAGTCGCGCTGATGCTCGAAGCCAATCCGAATCTGACGCCCAACCTCGTCAAAGCTCTGTTGATGTACTCGGCGCAACCGCTCACCGGGTTCAATCACTTCGAGCAGGGTGCGGGCGAAGTGAACATCGAGGGCGCGGTCAAACTCGCCACGCTCGTCCGCCACGATCTCTCTTGGCAAACCCCGCTCGGCGAGCCGATGCTCTGCGCCGACTGCGCCGCGCCCGCGCCGCAGACAACTATCGCCGATTACACCTTCACTTGGTCACAAGGTCTCATCCTCGATCAAACTTATGTCACCGGCGAGAGTCTCGTCACCGAGTACCAGAAGATTTACGACCTCGGCGTGTTGATGGGCGACGGCACGATCACCGATGCAGATGGAACGGTCGTCGTCAACGGCGTCTTGATGGGCGATGGCGTTCTGATGGGCGATAACATTTTGACGAGCGACGGCATCACGATCAGCGAAGGCACGCCCGTCTGCTCGACCGGCGTCTTGATGGGCGACGGCGTGCTCATGGGCGACTTCACCATGATCGGCGACGGCGTCTTGCTCGGCGACGGCATGCTCCTCGGCGATGGCGTGCTGCGCAGCGATGTAGCGAGTCAGGCCAGCAGGTCAATGCTCAACGGCGATGACACTGCCAGCATGAGTGCAGTCCACACAGGTGCGCCCTTTAATTTCAAAGTCAACGCCAGATCGAGCAATCGGTTTGGCCCGCATCAACGACCGGCGCAATAAAATCACCCACTGCAACTAACTCATATAGCCACGAAGCCACGCCGGGCGCTCATCCTCTGCGCGGCTTCTTTACTTTGATCAACCGTCGCTTTAGCACGCGGAACTTTCGTGCGTCATCGGTGTATAAACTTATCGAATTCAGAGACGAGCAGCGCACGAACACGGATTAATGTCGCGCCCGCGCAAGTTCCCTTCCGTCTCTCGTTTCGTTCTCTTCTCTATCTTCCGCCCAAGGCGTCAGCGCATCGAACGCAGGCAACCTTGAGATCGCAGGCATCGGCGTAGCTGCGCCGCGCACTGAGAACCAGATGGCTTGATTGAGCACGTGCGCGTCCGCTTGATCCGCGTGTGTTAGGTCTTGCTCATCTGTGCGGCGCATCCAGTAAGCGGTCTTGTCGTCGCGCGCGGGCGGCGTCAACAGATTGTCGAGCGCGATGTCGGGTAAGGTGGCTTTGAACGGGCGCGGGTCCGGTTCGTCACGGAAGATATTGATGGGCGCAGCAGTCGCGTCGAGTTGATTCATCGGCGGCAAACCAAGCAATAATTCGATGGTGCGGATCATACTGACCGTGTTGTGAAACGTGTGGATGAGCGCACCGGGGCGATTGTAGGCGCTGACGACGAGCGCGGGCGAGCGATGTGCGTCCACGTGATCGGGGCCGTCCTGCGCATCGTCTTCAACGATAAAGATCGCGGTGTCGCGCCAATAGGGACTCGACGAGACGGCTTCGACAAGGAGACCCGTAGCGTAATCATTCTCGGCCACATAGAACTGCGCCGTCGGCACGTTCGCCGTCACGCCTTCCGTGTGATCGTTCGGCAACCGCACGATTGACAGGTTTGGCAGATGATCGCCGCGCCCTGCCTGCAAATCATTGACGTAGCCTTGAAACTCTTTCAGCCACTCATTGATCCTTGAGTAGCCGCGAAAACGCTCCGTCCGATTCGCCGCGCTGATGAGCGGATCAATCGCGCCGTTTGATTCCTTTGCCGCACGATACGATTCAGTCGTCATCGAATCGGGCGTGTAGAGATCGAAGTTGCGATAGGTCAGACTGTGATGCCCTTCGAGTGTGCGCTTGGTTGGCACAGTGAAGGCGGTCGGCGAGATGTCTGGATACGAGCGGCGCTTGTTTACGTTGACGGCCGTAACGAAGTATTCAGATTCTGTGCCGATGAACTCGCCGTAGTTGCGATAACTGAGACCGGCGCGCGCAGCCGCGTCCCACAGATAGAGCGTCTCAGGTTCGGCGGCATCGCGTGCGCCGTGCAGGTAAGGAATGAAACGACGAATGAAGTTGGCGAGGTCTGCGGCCGTGATGGGCGTAGGGAGAATGGGCGGCACATCTTTGGTCGGGCGATAGTCAGGCAAACGGTTGAAGCCCTCGAAATCGTAGGTGCGGCCGCGGCTGGCAGCGTTCCAGCGCATAACCTTGTCTGTGTAGTCGCTCGAAAAAGCGGCCGTTGACCAGTTGTGCCCGTCGTTGCTGATCTCTGCGTTGGTAAAGAAACGGTCGAGCAGACCGAAGCGCAGGGCGAGCGCACGTTGATTCGGCGTGATGATTTGCTGCGGGCCTTCGGGCCGGCGCGCAGCTTCGCCTGCGCCGAAGATGGCAAGCGCTGGATCGCCATCGGCGCGTGTGCCATCGCCCGCGTTTGTTAGATCGCCGAACAACTGATCATAAGTGCGGTTCTCTTTGATGACGTAGATGACGTGCTTGAACGGCGTGCGCCCGCGAAAGAGTTTCGTGCGCGGTTCATCGAGCAGGCCATCGTTACGCATCACTTGTTGCGTGTAGCGCGCAAGTTGCCGTTCGTCCGGCTCGTCAATCAAGCTGATATTGCTACTGACAATCGCCATGCTGTATTCGCCGCCCATGCCACCCGCGCGCCCTGCGCCGACGGGGAAGCGATCATTGGGCATGTTCGGCACGCGCCCGGAGTTGTTCGAGACGAGCGAAGAGTTTTCAAACCCAGTGCCCTTGCCGTTCGCGACGAAGAGTGTGCGCCCGACGACGGCCATGGCCGAAGGATACTGACCCGTCGGGATGAAACCGCGCACGCGACTCCGCGCCGTCTCGCTCGGTTCATCATTTCGCTCAGACAACGACACGACTGCGACCGAATTGCTATGCGCGTTGGCGATATAGAGCGTCCGCCCGTCGGCACTCAAGGCCAAACCTTCGGGACTGCCGCCAAGCAATGTAGTTTCGCTCAAGCGCACGTTGATGCGTTCGATCTCTATGTCGCGGTTTGCATCAATCACAGAAACGCTATCGGCATTCGAATTGACGACGAAGAGGCGTGCGCGTGTGCTGTCCCACAACATCTTCGTCGGATGGCGCGCGACCGGAATGTAGGCGACGTGCCGCGCGCTGCCCGCGACATCAACGACGGCGATTGAAGCATCGTTCCAACATGAGACGTAAACCTTCGAGGTCGCACTGTTCACGCGCGGGCCGCCGCGACCTGTTGTTACGGCCACGACGCCGTAAGGATAGATAAAGTGATCCGTTGATGTTTGCGCGCTGCTCTGTCCTGTGAGCCGTATGTGTTCAAGTCGTCGTGCGCCGTGCAGGTTGCGGATGATGCCGAGGCTGTCGCCGAGATTGTTGGCGATGAAGAGTGTGTCGCCGTCAGCGCTGATGGCGAGACCCGTCGGATAGACCAGCGCGTTGTTTGAGTTGTAGCGCGGATCAGCCTTTGCGTCGGCGAAGCCGTTGACATCAATAAACGGTGCTTCGACTTTTGTCGCTGGCCCGTTGGATGTAGGCGTCACCGGTGGATGGCCTTCGGCGCGAAAGCGGAACAGCCAAATCTTATTCTCCACGCCGCCCGCCACATACATCGTGTATGAACCATCGGCGTCCGCCTGCGGCGCGAACACGACGCCGACGTTCGCGCTCTGCGGCGTCGGAAAATAGATATTCTGCACGACGACCGGCGCAGGCTTCGCGTTCAGATCAATCAGCGCGAGCGATTGCTGCGCCTTGTTCGTCGCGGCGTTGAATTGAATCCCGTAGCCGCTGTTGACCGCGACGAGATAGCGACCCGCGCCGCCCGGCCCCGCCGCGTCAGGGCTGCGCACAAAATCAATCGGCAACGCACCGACCGCCGGCTGTCGCGTCGTCGCGTCAAGCAACAGCGTGCCGGCCGGTGTGATAACTCGCCCCTCTGATGCCGGCTGATTAGTAATCGTCTGATCGGCGGCCACCGGCCAAAGAGCCAAACCGAATAACAGCAGACACAGCGCATAAGGTATCAATATAAGAGCGCGGCGCGAGAGAAAGGGTCTCACCGCGCCCGCACCTCTGCGCCATTCTTTTCTGCCTACTGCTTTCCGCCTTCTGCTTACTGTCCGCATCACATGCCGATCTGTTTCAGGTGATAACGCTCTGTGTCGTAGTGGCGAGCCACGTCCACCGTGTTGAGTTGGCCGAGCACAGAAGAGATGTCAACGAGCGACAACTCGCAGGCGGGTGCGATGCCGCGCGCTGAGACCATGCGGCCAAAATCACCTGCCGCCACCGCGTCGGCTGCACGCGCGCCGAAAAGTGTGCCCATGATGCGATCAATCGGCGAGGGTGCGCCGCCACGTTGTGGATGGCCGAGCATCGCCGCGCGGGCGTCATAAGGTGTCTCAGCCATGATGTGACGCGCGAGCACTTCACCGATGCCGCCGAGCCGTGCATGTCCGAAGGCGTCGTGCTGATCGTCGAGCGTGACCAGTTCGCCGTCTTCGGCGTAAGCGCCTTCGGCGACGACGATCACGGCATAACGCGGTTGGTGTTGGCGCTCGCGGTGGGGCGCGGTCGGATCGCCCAGACGCTCGCGCAGATGTTGATAAACTCTCTCGTAGCGAAACGGGCACTCAGGAATCAAGATCAGATATGCGCCGCCCGCCACGCCCGACCAGAGCGCGAGATGGCCCGCGTGCCGGCCCATCACTTCGACGATCTGCACCCAACCATGCGAGCCGGCCGGCGTGCGCGAACGTTCGATGATCTCGGTCACGTTGCGGAGTGCCGTGTCGAAGCCGAGCGTGTAGTCCGTGCCGGCCAAGTCTTTGTCAATCGTCTTGGGCACGCCGACCACACGTACACCTTTTTCATGCAGCCGCGCTGCGACACCAAGCGTATCTTCGCCGCCGCAGACGACGACCGCATCGAGGCCGAGCCGCGCGATGTTCTCAACGACTTCATCCGAACGATCAACGCGCTCGCCCGTCTCGGTGACAGACTTGAACGGGTTCGTGCGCGACGAGCCGAGGTTCGTGCCGCCATCTCGATCCCAACGCCGGACAATCTCGCGCGTGAGCAGGTAGAGTTCCGGCAAAGGATTAAGTAATCCGCGCCAGCCGTCGAGCAGACCGACGACGTTGATGCCATGCTCGGACGCGCGATAGACCAGCCCCTTGATCGCCGGATTCAATCCCGGCGCATCGCCGCCGCCGGTCAACATTCCGATTGTTCTCACTTCAGCCATCGAATGAATTACTACTCCTCAAGAATTATTACTATGTCGCCTAATGCGGCACTTCAAACCACATCGTCGCTAATGGCGGCAGATCGAGCGCGACGGAATAATCTTGTCCGTACAGGGCTTGCGCTTCAGCTTCGATCCGTTCGAGTTTGACGACACCGCTGCCGCCGTACACTTCATCATCCGTATTCAAGAGCAAGCGATACTGGCCGGCGCGTGGGAGCGCGAGATGATAACCGTGGCGCACGTCGAGCGAGAAGTTGCAGACGCAGACCAACTGCCGCCCGGTCGCAGGCGCGATGCGCAGGAAGGCGAGCACGTTCTCGGTCGCGGCGTTGGCGTCAAGCCATTGAAAACCGGCCGGCTCGATGTCCGCTGCCCAAAGCGCTGGCTCGAACTTGTAAATCTGATTGAGGTCGCGCAAGAGTCGCTGTACGCCAGCGTGTTTTGGCTCATCGAGCAGATGCCAGTCCAGACTTTGGTCGTCGTTCCACTCGCGCCACTGCGCCAGTTCGCCGCCCATGAACAGTAATTTTTTACCGGGATGCGCCCACATGTAGGCGTAGAGCGCGCGCAGGTTGGCGAACTTCTGCCACACGTCGCCGCACATCTTGTTGAGCATCGAGCCTTTCATGTGGACGACCTCATCGTGTGAGAACGGCAAGATGAAATGCTCCGTCCACGCATACCACAAACCAAACGTCAGGTTGTTGTGATGCCACTGCCGATAGATCATATCCTTGCCGAAATAGAGCAAAGTGTCGTGCATCCATCCCATGTTCCACTTGAAATCAAAACCGAGTCCACCTTCTGAGACAGGGTGCGTGACGCCGGGCCAAGAGGTTGACTCTTCCGCGATCATCAGCACGCCGGGATGCTCACGATGCACCGTCTCCGTCAACTCTTTCAAGAACTCTATCGCTTCCAAGTTCTCGCGCCCGCCGTATTTGTTCGGCAGCCAGCGCCCATCCGAGCGACTGTAATCGAGATAGAGCATCGAGGCGACCGCATCAACGCGCAAGCCATCAATGTGGCATTCCTTAATCCAGAAGAGCGCGTTGGCGATCAAAAAATTGCGCACCGCATTGCGCCCATAGTTGAAGATGTACGTGCCCCAATCTGGATGCTCGCCTTTGCGTGGATCGAGATGTTCATAGAGTGCCGTGCCGTCGAAGCGCCCAAGCGCGAAAGCGTCTTTCGGAAAGTGTGCTGGCACCCAATCCATGATCACGCCGAAGCCGCGCCTGTGCAGATAGTCAACGAGAAAACGAAAATCGTCAGGCGTGCCGAAGCGCGCGGTCGGCGCATAGTAGTTCGCAACTTGATAGCCCCAAGAGCCACCGTATGGATGACCCTTGAGCGGCAAGAATTCGACATGCGTAAAACCCATCTCGTCGAGATAATCCGCGAGCGCGGGCGCGGTCTCACGATAACTGAGCGAACGGTTGCCCTCTTCAACCTTGCGCCGCCAAGAGCCTAGATGTACTTCGTAGATCGAAAGGGGCTTGCGCAAGTGATCGCGTTCACGCCAGCGCGCGATCCAGTCGTCGTCTTGAAATTGATAAATCGGCTGATAGACGATTGACGAAGTCGCTGGCGGCACTTCGGCTTGCAGCGCGTAAGGATCGGCTTTGAGAAACGGCAGCGCGTCGCGATGATGTATCTCGTACTTGTAGAGCGCGCCCGTGCCAATGTCTGGAATGAAGATTTCCCAGATGCCTGAGACGCCAAGCCGGCGCATCTGATGCAGTCGCCCATCCCAATTATTGAAACTGCCGACGACGCTCACGCCTTCGGCCGCAGGGGCCCACACGGCGAACGACACGCCCGCGACATCGCCCAAGCGCCGTACATGCGCGCCAAGTTTTTCGTAGAGCTTTAAGTGCTTGCCTTCGCCGAACAGGTACTCGTCGAAGTCGCCGAGCGTCGGCAAGAAGGCGTATGGGTCGCGCAGAGTGAAGTCTTGGCCGTTCGGATAAACGATGCGCAGTTGATAAGGGAACGTGTGCGGCTTGTCTGCAAGCAACAACTCAAAGAGGCCGAGCGCATGCGCCTTCGTCATCAGTCGCGGCGCTTCGCCTTCGACGATGACTTCGACGCTCGCGGCTTCGGGCCGGTAGGCGCGCACCATCACGCCGAGCGGCGTCGGGTGCGCGCCGAGGATCGAGTGCGGATCGGGGTGCGTGAGCGAGAAGAGTTGTTCAAGCTCTTGCGCCGGCACGGTCGGATAGGCGATCTCTGCCATAGTCTATACCGCGCCCTCAAGGCCCTCTATGTTTGCTTCGAGCGAAACAGCGACCGTTTCGGGTTGCACAATCATCTCGGCCTGTGCAGTGGTCTCCTCCTTCGCGGCGGCGGCTGTCTTTTCGGCCGGCGCTTCGTCCGCGTTCGCTGGGTGCAACAGCACAGGTGCAAGGCGGAGTTGTTCGGCCAACTCGCGCAAGCCGGTGGGCACTGCGCCGTTACTACGAATCGCTTCGTAAACGATCTCCTGCGCGCGCTCAATGTTCGCATCAAGCTGTAGTTGTTGCGCCAGTGTGATCAAGGCGAGCGCGGCTTGGTAATTCACTTCGACGGGCTGCGCGACGGCGCGTTCGACGGCCAACATCAGCATCGCTTCGAGCCGTTGCTGCACGCTGGCGCGGTCTATGTGATAACCATGCCGCGCCACCTCTTCGGCGATCTCTAAAGCCTGCGGATAGGCCGACGGGTCGGCCTGTTCGAGTTTTAAGAGTTCATGCTCAAAGCGCCGGCCGATGGTGAACTCGGCGGCGGCGCGCAACTCTGTCGGTAGCTCAAAGCCTGCGCCTTGCAGCATCTCAATGTTGCGCCGGTTCTCTTCGTACAGACGCTCGTACTCCTCGGCGAAGCGCGCGACCATCTGCCCGAAGACGATCTCATAGATTCGTTTGCGCCCCTCGGGCAACAAGTGTTCAAGCCCATAATCGCGCGGCCCGAACTCGTCCTGCATGAGTCTCAGCAACGTCGGCAGCGATGCCGTGCGAAAGCTCGACCAGAGTTTATCGGTCGCTGCCGCGAACTCTTCATCATTTGTAAATTCGCGCAACACGCAATAGAAATCAACGTCGCCAAAGTGCATCGCGGCGGCTGAGTATGATTGCCGCTTGCTGGTTGCGATGGCTGCCAAGTCGAGCCGCGCGGTGGCGAGCGCGAGCCGGCCGTGTTGTTGCTGCTGCAAGTCTGAGCGCTTGAAAGCGTAACCGGCCAACTCGTCCGATTCGTCGGGCTGATCGACGAGGCTAGCCATCGCAAGGCTCGCGGCCACGTGCGGCATCGTGACGCGCGCGCCATCAACGTACCGCCGATAGATGTCCGCACCGTTGCCGTACTGCGGCAGGTTGCTCTCTGCGTCCGCGAGTATTTCGAGGAACGCACCGCGCGGAGGTTTGAGCCTCAACTCGCCGAGAAAATCCATCACGCGCCCCGCGTATTTCAAATCCTGCACGGTTTCGATGCCAGAGATGTCGTTGAAGAACCAGCCGCAACTCGTAAACATGGTCAAGGCGCTGCGTTGCAATTCAAGCAACGTCAGCGCGCGCACTTGTTCTTCTTCGCTCAAGGGCCGGCCGGCATGACGTGTGAGAAACTCCGCGCGGTCGTGCGTGCGATCTACTAACAACTCGATGTAAGCATCGCGCGCAGCCCAAGGATCGCGGAACAGTTCGCCGCCGAGCATCTCGAAGTGGCGTGCGGCTTCGTCGCGCAGGAAGTTGAGCGCAGTGCGAAGCGGCGTGCGCCATTTTTGATTCCAGCCCTCGCGCGCGCCCGCATGACAACTGCAATCGCGCGCCCAACGCCCGACGCCGTGCGCGCAACTCCAAGCCGTGCCTTCGCCGTCCGGCCCCGGTTTGATCTCAACCTCAAACTTCGGCTCATGCGCGGCCAGAAACGCGCCGTAGTTCGTCACTTCAAAGCCGCGTTCGTGTGCTTCCGTATCGAGCGCATAAGCGAGGGTGCGGTCGCCGAAGATGAAATGATGCCCGTAACTCTCGCCGTCGGTGGCGACGTTGACGAGCGCGCCTGCGCCACTCGCCGCGCGCTCGAAGCGATCAAGCAGCACGTGGCTTGAAGCGAGCGCGCCGTCGAAGGCGATGGCTTTGGCGACGTGGCCGTCGTAGAAGAAGATGACGATTGAGCGGCCCGAACCATCACGATGAAAATAACGAAAGGGCACGCTGGGATCGACGTTGCCGTCAATGACGCTCTGCCACGTCTCCGCGCCGACGGGCCGGACGCGCTCGGCTTGATGCGGCGAGAGAATGACAAACTTGAGTTTTGTATCAATCAATGCGCCGAGCGTTGCATCGTCGGCGGCCGTTTCCGGCAGCCACAGCGCTTCGGCATCGCGCCCGAAGCGCTGGCGAAAGTCGTACAAGCCCCAGCTAATCTCTGTGCGGCGGTCGCGCTCGTTGCAGAGCGGCAGGATCGCGTGATGATAGCCTTGCGCGATGGCGTTGCCGTGCCCGCCGTTTCGGCGCGCGCTCGCGCGGTCGGCTTCGATGATGCGCGCGTAAGTAAACGGATGATGTTGTTCGAGCCAAGAGATGAGCGTCGGGCCGAAGTTGAAACTGATATTGGCGTAGTTGTTGACAATGCGCTCGACGCGCCCGCGCGAATCAATCACGCGCGCGAAAGCGTTCGGGCGATAGCACTCGCGGAAGATGCGTTCGTTCCAATTGGGAAAGGGGCGCGCGCTCGGCTGCGGCTCGATGGTATCAGTCCAAGGATTTTCGCGCGGCGGTTGATAGAAATGGCCGTGTATGATTAAAGCCGTCATCAAATGCCTCCGGGCCAGTGCAGGCGTGGACGGTCGAACTGTTCACCGGGACAAGATAGATTTAATGCTCGATGGCCAGCAGTTTACCAATCATCCTACACAGGTTGAAAGTCTGCACAGCTAAATTTTGCTTTGTGCCAGCCGCGCGTGTGTAGTAATTTTGTATCAAATTTAATTCAGCATGCGAGAGATGGACAGTCAGTAGCGCCTGCCGCAAGCGGGCGGGTCTTGGTTGCGTCAGCCTACCCACCCGCTACCGCAGGCGGTTCTGACCCACTCGTGCGGGGAGGATATGAACGATGGCGACAGCAGCAAAGCAGAAGCAGGAACGGGGCGAACGCGAAGAGAAGCGTTCGGGGCGCGTGAGCAAGAAGGAGCAGATTTTGTCGCTCTTCATGTCGGGCATCAACGAGGTCGAGGACTTGGCGATGATCACGGGTTCGCGGCCGAGTTACGTCGGCTCTGTGTTGCACGAGGCGGGCCTGAAGACCGGCTATTTCGATCTCTACACTTCGACCGCGCACCCGATGAACGTCTATTCAAAATTCTTTGCGAGCAAGCTCGGCTTCAAAGATGAAGCGGCGGCGCGGCAGAGCGTCGAGATCATTGATAAACTCTACCGGCAATTTGAACTGGCGGGCGACCGCGCCGGCCAACATCATGCGCTGACGATGGCGCTCACGATGTTCGACCGCGCACGCTGGACGCACAAAGGGCCGGAGGCGGAAATCTTTCGTGACTGGTTGATCGCGCGTTTACAAGAAGCTGATCTTAGTCCGCGCGATGAACAGACGGAAGATGAAGAGACGCTCGCATCGGTTGACTGAAGCGTTAAGCAAGCGGCCGGTTGTGAAGCATATTTACTGGAGGCTTCGCATGATCGTCGAAGGCTTCGATAATGCGTGGCACGTGCTGCGCTATTGGCTGACGCAAGGCTTTGACGCCTTCGTGCTTGAGCCGAACGGGCGCGTGCCCCGCCCGCGCCCCTGTCACAGCGAAGACCTGCCGGCCGACGCGCGCGCGGGTCTCGACTACTTCCCCATCCCGCCCGGCTTGCATGCGGAATTGGGCGACAACCCTGATCCGGATCGCCCACTCACCGCCGCCGAGATTCTGCTCGCCACAGCCATCGCCGAAGGTTGGGAGCCGGAGATTGAGTAACGCACCGAGGTTTCGTTTTCTCTCAACTCAAAGCGCGCGCTCGTCAAGCTCGCAACGCAAGACCGTCACTGCTTGACCGTTGAGATAGACGCGGTCGCCGCCGACGCGCACCTTCACCACTCCACCGCGCGCGGACGCTTGATAGGCCGTGAATTCGTCGCGCTTGAGTTGCGCCTGCCAGTACATGCCCAACGCGCAATGCGCCGAGCCGGTTGCAGGGTCTTCGTCAATGCCTGCGCCGGGCGCGAAGAAGCGCGAGACGAAGTCGTAACCGTCGGTCGTCGCGCGCGCCGTGATGATCACGCCGCGCATCCCTGCGCGCTTCAACAGAGTGAAGTCGGGACTGACGCGCCGCACTGTTTCTTCATCAGCAACTTCGACCAAATAATCATCCTTCGAGCGCCCGACGAACACCGGCTCAATATCGAACGCGCGCATGATCTCATCCGGCGGCGCGATCAACTCTGTCACCGGCCGCGCTGGAAAATCCAACTCGATCCAATCGCCGCGCTTCGTTGCTGTCAGCAGACCACTGCGCGTGTGAAAATGTGCTGGTGCATCCGCAGCCAACTGCCCCGTCTCCCAGAGCACGTGCGCGCTTGCGAGCGTCGCGTGCCCGCACAAGTCAACTTCGACGGCGGGCGTGAACCAACGCAGGTCGTATCCGTCCGCGCGCGGCACAAGGAACGCCGTCTCCGATAGGTTCATCTCGCGCGCCACCGCGCGCATCCAATCCTCTTCACGCGGCGCAGGCAGAACGCAGACCGCAGCCGGATTGCCGGCGAACGGCGTGTCAGTGAAAGCATCAACCTGTGTGATCGTCAGACCCATTTATTCATCCTCTTGCTCAATGTTATTTGCAGCCAACTATTCGCGCGCGGCTTTCGCCTGTGCTTGCGCGGCGTTCTCGCGAAACTTCTTCAAGACTTCGCGCTTGAGTTCGGGCGAGAGACTGTCCAGCCCGTCCGTCACCTTGAACTTCTGATTGACCCACTTGCGCACCTTCGCGGCGTCGTAGCCGAGCGCCGCCGCGCTCTGCAAAATCTCCGCATCGAGCCGCGCCGCCTGCTCTTCGTGCGACGGTTCAGTTGTTTGCGCAGAACGACCCGCCGCCATGCGCATAGGCTTCTCGATCTCTTCACGACTCGCGATCCCGCGCTTCACTTCAAAACCGAGCAGAGCCAACGCGCGCCCGACACTTGATGTCTCGCAGACCTCAACGTAGCTGGTCTTCTGCACATAACCTTCGCTGCGTAGCTCGAAGGCGTGACCCGTCGCGGCGGGCTGCGCGTCGTCGGCATTGCGATAGACCTCGGCGCGCATCAACACGAAACCTGTCTCCATGTTGTGCTCGATGATGTGCGTGATAACGCGCCCTTCGGGAAAGCGTTCGTAAAATTTTTCGAGCCGCTCGGCGACGGGCACGTAATCCTCGAAGCGGTCGCGCGGTGGTGTGCGAGACATGTGGACGTGTCGCTCCTTTCAGGTTAACTCAACGAATACGAGTCGGGCTTGCAAGTTGTTCGCGGCTCGCGTGCCTCACCGCTCCGTCAATGCGGCAACACGCGGCGCGTGCGATTTAATGATCTGGCTCAAGAGGTCTGGCCGATCCGCGATCCGTTCAAGGTGCGGGTAGCGTTCGCCGCCGTGATAGTTGAGCTTGTATGTTCGATAGTATTCGGCGTTCTCGACGAGTAGTTCGATTGGTTCGCGCTCATTCTTAGCCGCGCGGATCGCATCGTGCAAGCCTTCGGGCGAGAAGCGCCGACCGTTGACGGCGATGAGCTTCATGCCGGGACTGAGACCCGCCGCTTCGGCCGGTTCGCCGGGCACGATGTCGCTGATCATGCCGTCGGGACGCGACTGTAAGCCGAGCGAAAAACTCAACTCAACCACCTTGCGCACCTCCTCATACGCCTTGATATACTCGTTCGGCGTCTCGTTATAGATGAGCCGCCAACCGCTCGCTTCGATGCCGGCCATGGGCGGATGGGGTGCGATGGCCCGCACGCGCATGTTCAGAAATGCGGCCCAGTCGCCCGGCGCGACTTGGTTCAATGCGCTGACGACATCATCGAAATTGTAAGTCTTCAGCGTGGGCGCGCCCGACGGGCCGCCGTGAAAGAGATGACAGAAGTCGTCAATTGATTTTTGCCCGTTCGTCTGTTGGCGTATGCGCGTGTCAACTTCGAGCCAGAGGAGCGTCCCTTCGTCGTAGAAGTCAACGCTGCGGCGAATGTTGGCCCAAGCCGACGGCGCGCCGTAGAGTAGTTGCGCGGCTGTGGCCGTGTCCGAGAGCGGCCGCCAGTTGCGTCCGCCGCGATGATCTAGATAAGCGGCGAGCCACGCCAGATTCTCGCGCGTGTCTTGCTCCGACCAGAGACCCGAACGCCCCGTCAGGATCACGCCGAGATATTCGGTCAGTCCTTCATAGACCCAGAGCAGTTCGGTGCGCATCGGCTGTTGATAGTCAGAATTGACGAGACCGGCCGGGCGGCGATACTTGCCGTTCCAAGAGTGTGTGAACTCATGCGGCAGCAGACCTGCCTCAAGCTTCGCGGTCTTCTCGTCGAGCAGCGTGCGTTCGGGGATGCGGTCGTCGCTCGACTCGTGATGTTCGAGACCAAAGTTGGCGACTTGATCGCTCAAGGTGAGCAGGAAGTTATAGTGCCGGTAATGATGCGCGCCGTAGAGCGCCTGCGCTTCGGCGACGAGTTGGCGAAAACCGGCGATTTGACCCGGTATAATTTCAAGCGCAGCGGCGCTGTCTGCGGCCACATCAATCTCGTGGCGCACAGGCGACGCGGCGAGCGGGATGACGCGGAAGTTCGCGCCCGTGAGCAGTGGCGAGTCGATCAGCGTGACGAGCGAAACGGGCGCAAACTCGATTGCGCCGCGCTCCTCGCGCGTCCGTTCGAGCGCCGTGCCGTACTTCCAACCCGCAGGCAGACGTATGCTCGGCGCGAACGTGATCTCTTCGATGGGCCGGCCCGCCGGATAGAGCAGAATTTGATTCCAACTGATGACCGCAAGCTGCGCGCTCGCAGACGCGCCCGACGAAAAACCTTCCGTATTCGTCGTGAACAAAAAATCGAGCGCGACATCAAGCGTCTTGACTCCCGCCGGCACGTCCAGATGGAACGTGTACATGTCAGACTGATCGCGCTGCCATTCGAGCGTCTGCTTGCCGGCGGTGAATTTGAGATTGACGAGATCGGTGATGGGCCCCGTCGGGCCATGTTCGCCCGGAATCCATTCCGGGTAATAGAGCGTCAGAGGCCCCGGCGCGACCGGCATCGTCATGTGTGCGTGCAGACTTCGGCGCGGCGCATCGGTTGCATCAACCATCAACTCAATCGGCGTGGTTGCAAGCGCGCTCGATAGGTGCGCCGCGTGAACAGACCGAGTTGTCTGCGCTGACGCAGCGACGTAAACAAGCAAACTCAAACACACGGCGAGGAAAGTGCTGACACGTCTCATAAAGGCTCTCCTGTGCGCAGGGCTGAGTTGGAACTTGAAATTTACGGACGCTACTCTAACCTTACGTCCCGCAATTTTCAATTAACGCAAGACAAGATCAATCAAGCCTCTGCGCGCAGCACGCGGCGCGGAATCTCAAGCGTCATGAAGTCATGCGCGATGATCGTCTGCGGAAAGACGGCGCGCGCTTGGCTGAGCAATTCGTCGGGCGTGAACGAATTGCCCAACGCATAGCGCGGACTGATGTGCGTGATGACCAACTGCCGCACCTGCGCTTGTTGTGCGACACGAGCCGCATCCGCCGCAGTCGAGTGCATGCTCTGTTGCGCGAGTTCTTCGTCTTCGTTCACGAATGTCGCTTCGTGGACGAGCACGTCTGTCGCGCGCGCTAAGGCGACAGAGTTTTCGCAGTACATTGTATCCGTGCAATAGGCGAACGCGCGCCCTTGCTCCGGCGGCGCGCACAACTCCGCGCCGTTGATCGTCCGCCCGTCCGCGAGCGTCACAGTCTCGCCGCGCTTCAAGCGCCCGTAGAGCGGCCCCGGCGGAATGTTCAACTCGTGCGCGCGTTCGACGTTAAAGCGACCCGGTCGCTCTTTTTCGGTCACGCGATAGCCGAACGCGGGCACGCGATGGCGCAAGGGTTGACAACTGACCACGAACTCTTCGTCCTCGTAGATCGTGCCCGGTTGCACTGTGCGCACTTGGATGTGTTCGGCTAGACGCAGGCGCGAGAGTTGAGCGGACATGCGGACGTATTCGTCTAGTGTTGTGGGGCCGTAAATATCAATCGGCTGCGCATGTCCGGCCATGCCGCAGGTGGCTAAGAGGCCCATCAAGCCGTAGAGATGATCGCCGTGTAGGTGCGTGATGAAAATGCGACGGAGTTGGCTGATGCGCAGGTCTGTGTGCTGGATTTGATGTTGTGTTGCTTCGCCGCAGTCGAAGAGCCAGACCTCGGCGCGTTGCGGCAACTTGAGCGCGACCGCCGAGACGTTGCGCATCTTTGTCGGCACGCCTGAGCTTGTGCCTAAGAAAGTGATCTGCACAAAATAAGTATAACAAAGTGGTCAGTGGTCGGTGGTCAGTGGTCAGTGAAAGACAGTTTTTAACTGATCACTGACCACCGACCACTGACCACTGTTCTTCGTTCGCCCAATGTTTCTCATGCTCATCACGGGCTTGCCAGAAAACTTATTAAGGTGTTAGTGTCCGCAACCACCTAAGCATCGTTTTCCCCAAAAAAGGAAAAGATGTGAAAGGTTAAGCCGGCTGTGTTGCGAGGGCACAGCCGGCTTCTTGTTTGCCGTGCGTAGTCGTTAAGCCTGCGCTACCTCTTCGGCTTGCGCTTGCACGTGCGCGCCGTCATTTGTTTGCTGACTCACCGATTCGCTCGCCGCCTGCGTGTCTATGTGGCTCTCCTGAAGCGCGCGCCAACGATGACCGGCGCGTGCGAGTAGTTCATCTGCGGCACGGGGGCCGTCGCTGCCGGCCGCGTAGTTGGGAAACGGCGGCGCAGCAGCTTGCGCCCAAGCCTCTTCAATCGGCGTGATGAGTCGCCATTCGGCTTCGGTCTCATCGCGGCGCGTGAAGAGTGTGGCGTCGCCTTGCAAAGCGTCGAGCAGGAGCGTTTCGTAAGCTGCGGCCGTGCGCACTCCGAAGCCTGACTCGTAGTTGAAGACCATGTGGACTGTGCCCGCATGCATCTCCATACCGGGCAACTTGGTGGCAATCGTAACGGTCATGCCTTCGTCCGGTTGAATGCGCAGGACGATCACGTTCGGCTCGATCCGGTCTTCGGGCGTGCGGGCAAAGAGCGCTTGCGGCGTGCGCTTGAAATGGATCGCGATCTCCGAAACTTTATCTGCCAGACGCTTGCCCGTGCGCACGTAGAAAGGCACGCCGGCCCAACGCCAGTTCTCGATACAGAACTCGACCGCCACAAACGTCTCCGTGTTTGAATCTTTCTTCACGCCCTGCTCATTACGATACGCGGGCACTTGTTGGCCTTCAACCGTGCCCGCGCCGTATTGCCCGCGCACGGTCTTGCGGGTCACATCATCCGGCGTCATCGGCCGGATCGAGCGAAAGACCTGCACCTTCTCTTCGCGTACGGAATCCGCATCGAACGCGACGGGCGGCTCCATCGCCGTGAGCGCGAGCAGTTGCAGCAGGTGATTGGCCACCATATCGCGTAGCGCACCCGCCTCTTCGTAGTAGCCCGCGCGCCCGCCGATGCCGAGCGTTTCGGCGGCGGTGATTTCAACGTAATCAATATAGTTGCGATTCCAGACCGGCTCGAAGATTGAATTGCCGAAGCGAAAGACGAGTATGTTCTGGACGGTCTCTTTGCCAAGATAGTGATCAATGCGAAAGACTTGATGCTCGTTGAAAACAGATGCGATCTCTGCGTTCAAGCTCTGCGCCGATGCCAGATCGCGCCCGAACGGTTTTTCGATGATGATGCGCGACCAACCGTGCTCTTCATTATTGAGACCAGCCGCGCCGAGATGCTTGACCATGACGGGCGCGAGCGATGGCGGCGTCGAAAAATAGAAGAGACGATTACGCGCCGCATTCGGTGCGATCTGTTCGTGTAGTTTCTCGCTGCGGGTGGCGACTTCGTTGTAGATCGCGTCGGTCGTCAAGTCGCCGGTCGTGTAGGTGAGATGCGCGGCGAACTCTTGCCATTTCGCGTCGTTGAATTCGTCAACGTCTTCAGACTTCTCCGCGCCCTCGCGCATCTGCGCGCGAAACTCTTCGTCCGACCAAGTGGACTGCCCGACGCCGAGCACGGCGAAGTTGCGTTTGAGACAACCGGCGTGGAAAAGATCGTAGAGCGCGGGGATGAGTTTGCGTTTACTGAGATCGCCGGACGCCCCGAAGATGACGATCACGCATGATTCGACTTCCGGCAACGGCGCACGCTCGCACGGCGCAACCACGCCTTCAACTTTTGCTGACATGCCTTGAACCTACTAAAAACAGTGACAAGTGACGAGTGACGAGTTAAAACCTTTGTCTTTGCTCGTCACTCGTCACTCGTCACTGTTATTTACTTGCCTGCGGCCA
>Ga0209153_1000073_pt1 | contig 49139 bp, 49 predicted proteins | sample GraSoiAngelo_120_FD_185877 | JGI IMG/M metagenome (GOLD analysis project Ga0209153, IMG submission 185877) | Grasslands soil microbial communities from the Angelo Coastal Reserve, California, USA - 14_0919_09_20cm (SPAdes) (version 2) | ecosystem: Environmental > Terrestrial > Soil > Grasslands ... | reverse complement strand
CAAGGCGTTCTTGTTTCCGACCTTCTGGTACAGCGATGATGCGGCGAAGGCGGCCGCGCGCGAGCGGATCGGCAAGAGCGTGTCGATCGCCGCTGAGCATCTTGCCGGCAGGCCATATCTCGTCGGTGAGCGTTTCACGGTGGCCGACGGCTACCTCACCTGGTCGCTGTTGTTGCTTGGACGCGGCGGCGTCGACATCGCGCAGTGGCCATCGCTGGTGAATTATGTCGCGCGCATGCAGGAGCGGCCGCAGCTCAAGGCCGCGGTCGACATCGAGATGCGCTTGCGGAAAACGGTGAGGGTTTGACGCGCCGGGCGGGACGCCCCTACTTCGAGCCCGTCAGTCGATTCTTGCGACCACGGCGAGCTTCTTGATGCCCTGGTTGCGGTAGGCATTGAGGAAGGCGTTGTAATCCCGGAACGAGACGCAGCCGTTGGAATCGCCGTTCGGCCCGAGCATAAAGGAGTGCGCGAGCAAACCGCTGCGCCCATAGATCGCGTCCTCGCCGCCGATCGGATTGAGCCGCAGCGCCGGCACGCCGTGGAACAGCGCCTCGCGCGGCGTCAGCTCGTAAATATGCGGTGGCGTCACGCCATGCATTCTGATTTTCGCCGAACTCGGATCGTCGAGCTTTGAGCCAAGACCGGAATGCGCTTCGAGCTTGCTGCCATCGGGCAGATACACCGTGTGTGCGGAAATATCGTAGACCGCGGTCGAGCGATCGTAGGGCGGCGATGATCCTCCGAGCGCCGGATTTTGGTCTTTGCCGATGCTGCCGGTGATGCTGGCGTCGGCGGATGCAAAGGACAACAGTCCTCGCTGCTCCTGCTTGCCCCACAGCTTCTCGGTGATCGAGGTTCTTTCGCCGGAAGCGATCGACATCACCGCAGCCTTGGCACGCTGCGCCATGTCGCGAATGGAATCACCCGCCGTCTTTTCGGACGGAGGTGCGGCGGGCGGCGGTACGTTCATCGCGACTTGCGCGGGCGCTGCCTGCTTTGGCCTCGGTGCTTCAGCGAGTTTTGAGGCGCTCACGGTCTTCGGCGCTTCCGCCAATTTCGGCGGGGCGGGCTGCTGCGACGGAGCTGTGACGGGCTCCGGCGGCACTGCCGACGCGACAGCCTGCGGCTGCGAGGCAGCAAACCGTTCGTTAAACATAAATGGAGTGATTGACGCAACCGTCGCCGGTTCTTCGATCACCGGGGCGGTTTCGTGCAGCGCGGCGAACCCATCCTCGACGGCTTGTGTCACGCTGCGCGTCGCCACCATCGGCGGCCGCCTGATGACGGGCTCGTCGTAGCCAGCGTTGCCAAGCGTCGGATAAACGCTCGCGGAGAGAATATTGGAATACACGGTCCAGCCGCAGCTCAACACAAGACACGCGAGCGCAACACCGCCGAAAAGACGCCGAGAGATGGCTTTCCGGGAAGAATTTTTAGGCTTCCGTGCCGTGAGGCTACCGGTACTCTTACTCATACACCCTGCGCCCAGAACGGTTCCACTTTGTTCCCCTTGAAGTGCCCGTGGCCGGTCAAGCTCCGGTTCAGCATCTCGCAGAGGCGCGGAGCGTCATTAAGGCGATTTTTCGTTAAATGCGGATTAAACACAGGCAGATGTAAGGCATGCCGCAATGCGGTGTCACCGGCACAAATGATCCGTACTCGCGCGAGAGTTGCCGGTTCTTAATAGCTCAAGCTTGGGTACCAATCCTTGCCGCGGCCCTCAGGGAAAAATCCGAATAGATTTTGTGCTGTGTCCAGCCGCGCGCTTTCTTTGCTGCGACCAGCCGTTCGATCGGCGAGCGCGCCACAAAGACAAAAGCGACGCGCCGTTCGACGTCAGGCAATTTCGCCTCCCAGGTGCCCATGAACGAGGTGCACATCGGGCACGGCTTTTCGCGTTGCGATCCGAACATGTAGCTGTAGACGACAAGCGTCTGCTTGTCGCCGAACAGGTCGGCGAATGCGACCTTGCCGCCCTCGCCATCAAACACGTAGCCCTTCGTCACCTCGCCACCCGGCGGCAGCTCGCGGCGCTGTGCCGCCACGCGCTCGATGTGACGGCGAAGCTCGATCTCCTCCAACAGCAACGCCTCGCGGGCGCGGCGATATTGCGCGCTCTCGTTGGGATGGTGAACGCGGCTGGCGTGCGCGAGCTCGATGGCGGGTTTCAGCATGGAACCGGTCATGGCGTCACCTCATCACTCTGAGGATTTGGTAGAAGACGCCGCCGGCCCTGCCGATCCGACGTGACGGTGGAATATTTTTACTGCAGTTCCGGCGGCGGAGTGCGGTCGATCACGTCGCCTTTTGCGTCTTCGAGCAGATCGAGCGCATAGGTCTCGATCACGAGCGGCCCGCGTTTGCGCGGCAACTCCGCGACGCGCTCGATACGCGTGTAGGTGTTCTGCAGATAGAGCGGCGGCCCGAGCGGCCGCGCTTCGTCGACATACAAAACCTTGCCGGTGAGCTGGTCTGGATCGGGCTCGGGCATGTTGACCCAGCGGATGCGCTGCGTCGGCTGCACGACGCAGGTGCCGCGCGGCAGGTAGAAGGCCAACCAGCCGGTGGTGCCGTAATCCGGTGCCAGCACGCAAGTCGCGCCGAGGCGAACACGAACAGCCTCGATCTGGCTTGCCAGCTCGCGCCAGCCGACGCCGACGCTGCGTACGGTCGCCTCGCGACGGTAGCCGGAGAGCAGGCCGGTATCGGCCTGCACGACCAGCAACGCAAACATCAGGATGCCGACCGGTGCCGCCCAGCGCCGGCAGAAATCCACGGCGCGCTGGGTGCGCACTTCCCATCGCACCAGATGCGCGGCCACCGCGGCTGCGATCGCGAACGCCGGATAGACCGGCGCAAACCAGTTCGCCTCGACGCGGGCGTGCAGCGAATGCCAGAAGAAATAAACGACGATGGTCCAGAACGTCGCGTTGATCAAGATGCGCGCGGCGGGCGCGCCGGCATTGCGCGCAAGCAACGCATAAAGCCCCATTGCTCCCAGGATGAATACCAGCGGCGTTGCGAACGCGACCTGGGTCGGAACGAGTTCAGCGATGAAGGCGGGGTGGAAATCCTCGATCCGCGCGCGGCCGATCTGTTTGATGAAGGAGACCCATTGGTGATCGGCGTTCCAGAAGATGACCGGCGCAAAGATCGCCAGCGCGACGAGACCGCCAAAATAAGGCCAGGGCGAAAGCAGCCAGCCCCGCAATTTCGGAACGCTTACGAGCCAGATCGCGATCGCCGGGCCGAAGAACAAGGCAGTGTATTTCGACAACAATGCCGCGCCGACGGCGGCGCCGACCGCGAGCCACCAAGCGCCCCGGCCGGTCTCCGGCACTTTGGCGAGCGCAAACAGAACGAAGCACGCGGCGACCAGAACTGGCGCGTCCGGCGTCACGATCATGGTGCCGACCGCCGCCATCAGCGTGACATTGAGCAAGATGGTCGCCGTTGCCGCAAGCCGCATGCCGCCGAACAGGATCGCCGCGGCGCGATACACCGCCCAGCTCATCGGCAGCGCCAGCAATATCGACACCAGCCGAACGCCAAGTTCGGTGTCGCCAGCGATCACGGTGCCAAGCCGGATCACCAACGCGACCATCGGCGGATGATCATAATAGCCCGACGCGAGATGCTTCGACCACATCCAGTAATAGGCTTCGTCGAAGGTCAGCGGCGTCCAGGCGGCGGCGACCAGCCGCAGCGCGACCAGAGCGAGAACCGCAAGCGTGGTGTCACGGGCGAGCCGCGCGTCGCTCGGGCTCATCTGGATTTCATCGCTTGCGCCAGACGAACAGTCCGGACATCGCGTAGTTCCACACCACGCCCATCAGCGCGCCCGCAGCGCCCGCAAGCCACCAGATCGGCTGCTGCTTGTAAACCGAGAACGCGACGCCGACATTGGCGAACAGGCCGACGCTGCAAACAAGATAGAACGCGAGCAGGCCGCGCAGGATCGCAAAACCCTTCAGCCGCTGGTCGCGATAGGTGAGGAAGTTGTTCAGGATGAAGTTGCTGGTCATCGCGACAAACGCGCCGGCAGCCTGCGCCTGCGCAAACGGCGCCTCGAACAATTTCAGCACAAAGTAGAGCGTCCCGAGATGCACGAACAGCCCGGTCCCCCCGACCATCGCGAACAGGAAGAAGCGCAACGACACCACGTCGTTCGTGAGCTTTGCCAGCACCAGCCCTAAAAAATCCAGCGCCACCATCGAATCGAGCTTGCTTTCGCCATGCAGCCGCGAGCCGAAACTGTAGGGAACTTCGACCGTGCGCAGCTCGCCGCGAGCGGTCGCGACGATATCGAGCAGGATCTTGAAGCCTTGCGTCGAGAGCTGCGGCGCCAACTGCTCGAAGCGATCGCGCCGGATCATGAAGAAGCCGCTCATGGGATCGGCAATGCTGACGCTGAGCACGCGCTTGGCGAGTTCGGTCGCGATCGCGCTGGCGCCAGCGCGTTGCTTGTTGAAACTGTCGGCGTTGCCGCCCTCGACGTAACGGCTGCCGACCACAAGCTCTCGCTGCCCGCTTTGCAAGAGCGCCAGCATCTTGGGCAGTTGCGACTCGTCGTGCTGCAAGTCGGCATCCATCACGGCCGCATAGGGCGCGCTCGATGCCAAAATGCCTTCGATGCAGGCGCCGGAGAGCCCTCGCCGGCCGATCCGGCGGATGCAGCGGACGCGGCTGTCCTGCCGCGCCAGGCCGCGCACCACCTCCGAGGTCCCGTCGGGAGAATTGTCGTCGACGAAGATGACTTCCCAGGCGATGCCGGCGAGCGTTGCCTCCAGCTTGTGAAATAGCTTGGTGACGTTGTCGCGCTCGTTGAAAGTGGGAACGACGACCGAAAGCAGAAGCGGGCCCAAAGCTTGTGGCCCGGAGGCTTGTTGAGTCGGGGGTTGGCTTGAGGCTTGTTGACTTGAGGCCTGTCGAGCCAAAGCCTGCTCTGGGTTTTCGGGGCCCGGTCTGATGGCTTCATTCATGGGGCAAGCGTATATCCGCCGCCTCCCGCCATGCCAAGGCGCAGTTCCGAAAACGGGCTGTGGAAGATCAACGAAAACGCACCAAAACGAGCTTGAAAACGCTTTAAAAATGCCAACGACCACGAACAACAAGGCGCGCGTACATCCGGCGCCGCCAAATTATTCAGTGGTCGTCCCGGCGCCGGAGCTTTTTTGCAAGCATCGACGTCGCCGTTGGCAATAAACTGGGGATGCTTTCCGTGTTCCGCAAGGGAGCGTATCCAGCTCGCGGGGTCAACTAGTTCGGCACATCTTTTATCACCGGGCCTCGGGGCACGGGCGCTGCAGGCACCGCCTGGGCCGGCTGCTGCGCTTGTTTGGCGGGTTTTCCGAACTGTCCGATCGGCCCATAGGCGATCGCGACCACCAACACGACGGAGGCGATGATCGCCGCCAAAATACCCGCTACCGACTCCGACGTCATGCGCAACAGCCCCCTTTTCGAGGACGGATTGATATCACGGAAGAACGGACAGCGGGAATAGCCCTGAAAGCGGCTTGAGCTTGTTCCACTCTTCCAAGTGTCAACACACGAGCGCCGCGCGAGGAACAAGCAGGCACCGCGATTCCAGCGCAAACATGACGGAGGCTGGGCGTTTGATTGATTCGCAAAGAGCGGAGATTTAGGGGATGTCGAGTACGGACCACAACAAGCCGTCGGGAAAGCCGGGCCAGCGCAAGGCGAAGCCGAAACAGCAAGGCAAGAAACCTGATCAACGGCAGCGTTCGAAACCGGATCAACCGAGTGACCGACGGCGAGATGAAAAAGAGCTGATCGAGACAGCAGGCGCGCCGACCGAAACGTTCTTGGCAGAATCACAGGCTTGCCTGGCAGAATCACAGGCTTCAACCGACGCTGCCGCAATCGAACCAGAGGTCGCATCGACCGGGAGCCCCTCGAAAGGCGCACTGGTGCCAATTGCAGCCTCCCCGGTTGCCCTAGCCGACTCCTTCGACACATTCATGATCGGAGTCCAAACCATCGCGAATGCCTACCGGGCCTACACCTTGAGGTCGTTTGAAGAGACGCTATCGTTTGTCGAGAAACTCAGCGCCGCGCGGTCGCTCGACAAGACCGTCGAGATCCAGAGCGAATTCGCCAAGCAGTCTTGCGAGACCTTCCTTGCCGACTCGCAGAAGATCTGGCGACTTTACAGCGAGCTTGCCAGGCGCTTCTTCAAGCCGCTGGAGCGCCTCGCGATGAGGACCCAAACCGCGCACTGAACTTCGACTACACGCGCGGAGCAATACTGGCTCGCTATTTCGATCTTGACGCTTGGCGGCCCAATTGCGTGCCGATCGCGCGCTCGAGCCGCCGACACAGGTCCATCGCGTCCGCCTCGGCGACGTTCGTGAACCCCAGCAGTAATCCTTCGCCGCACGCATGTGCGATGGCGCGGCTGGACAACGCTTCAACGGCGAGGCCTGCGGCCTGGGCAAGCTTTGCCAACTTGACATCGCGTACGCCATCGCCAAGCCGCAGGATCATTTGCATGCCGCCTGGCCTGGCATCCACCTCGACGGCATCGCCGAACACTGCCGATAACGCCTCGGCCAGCGTCTGGCGTCGAGCCGCATACAGGCCGCGCATACGTCTGATGTGGCGCGCGAAATGACCCTCGACCATAAAAGTGGCTACCGCGCGCTGCGCGAGCGTGGAGGCCCCAGAGTTGCGATGCCGGTTGGCCTGCGCGAAAGCCGTGACCAATTCGTCAGGAACGACGAGATAGCCGAGCCGCAGACTGGGAAACAACACCTTGCTGAAGCTTCCGGCGTAGACCACCCGTTCATTGCTATCAATGCTCTTGAGTGCAGGCAGCGGCCGGCCGACGTAGCGGAATTCGCTATCGTAGTCATCCTCGATGACAAAAGCACCGGCGGCGCTTGCCCACGACAGCAGCGCGAGCCGTCGCCGCAATGACAGCGCGACACCGAGCGGGCTCTGATGCGACGGCGTGACCAGTGCCAGGCGTGCGCGCCGCGCGCGCTCCATACCTTCGGCTACCTGTAATCCCTCGTCATCGACGCAGATCGGCACCAGCTTGGCGCCTGCGGCCTCGAGCGCCGCCCGCGCCAACGGGTAGCACGGATCCTCCAACCAGACCCTGTCGTTTGGATCAAGCAATACATCGGCGATAAGGCCAAGAGCATCCTGGAATCCGTTGGTTACCAGGATTTGCTGCGAGGTGCAGGTGATGCCGCGGGAAGTCGCGAGATACCGGGCGATGGCCTCCCGCAACGGCACGAATCCGGCAGGATCGGGATAAGCCATGTCGATGGAGGAAAATTCTCGCGCCTGTCGCGCCACGGTATGCGACCAAATCTTGCGTGGGAATGCATCGAGGGAAGGCAGCCCCATCTGAAATGGCCTTGGGCCCGCGGCGGCTTGCTGCTCTCGGCCGCCGGCCAGGCTGAGTGTTACGGTGCGCTTGGCGACTGCCGCGCCGCGGAGGTCGGGCGAGACCATGGTGCCTGCCGGTCCGCGGCTGACAATATAGCCCTCCCCCGCGAGCATTGCATATGCAGCGTCAACGGTCCCGCGGGCGGTCGTGAATTCCTCGGCGAGGCGACGCGCGGACGGCAGGCGGTCACCGGGCCGAAGCTGGCCGACCCCGATCGCTGTTCGGAAGTGATCATAGATCTGACGATAAAACGGTGCGCCGTCGCCCCGCACCAGAACGACGGCGCGTTTCCTGGATAACGTCATGGCCCAGTCATTTTACCAGAACTTGGCTCTATCAGATAGGCCAATAGAGGTTAGCTCAAAGCGCGACGAGATGAACCCGCCGCGCACGGGAACAAGCTGCCTCACCGCCTCCCTTCGCGACGAAGTCCAAGGAGAACACGATGCAAGTCCCAATCAAGTCCGCCCATAGCCGCAGAGAGTTCAATCGCGCCTCCCTCCTCTCCCTTCTGACCGCCGCCATCGCGACGTCGCTTGAAGGAGAGGTCTCCGCCCAACCGCAGCCCGCCACGACCGCGTCAGCGCGGCGCGATGTAATCAAACAGGAATTGCCCGGCGAGCCCACGCGCGAACTGACCCTCATTGAAGTGACGTATCCACCTGGAACGGGCTCCCCCGCCCACCTCCACGCCAACGGCGTCATGGCATTCGTCGTTTCCGGAGCGGTCACCTCGAAGGTTGGCGACGGGCCAGAGCAGACCTTCAAGGCGGGAGGGGCGTGGTGGGAACCTCCGGGCGCGGTTCATCGGGTCTCGCGCAATGCGAGTTCCACCGAGCCGGCGACATTGCTCGCAATCTACATCGCTCCAAAAGGCGCGATGGCAGCCGACCTGATGAAGCCGCTCTGAGAAAGTCAGCGAGTGCTTCCCCGGGGCCAATTTCGCAAATGGAGCAATCATCATGAGAATATTCCTGGCTGGTGCGACCGGCGCAATCGGCAAACGTCTGGTGCCTCTGCTGCGCGACGCTGGATACGACGTCGTCGGTACGAGCCGCTCGGCCGCCAAGGCCGACGCTCTGCGCGCCGAGGGGGTCGAACCCGTGGTCGTCGATGTATTCGACGGAGCCGCGTTGTCCCGCGCGGTTTCAGTGGCGCGCCCTGACGTTGTGATGCACCAGCTGACCGACCTTCCGCCTGGGCTCGATCCGAGCCGGATGGAAGAAGGCGCGCGCCGCAACGCCCGCATGCGCGAAGAGGGAACCCGCAATCTTCTTGCAGCGACACTCGCATCAGGTGCCCGCCGGCTGGTCGCGCAAAGCATCGCCTGGATGTACGCGCCGGGGCCGGAACCGCATTTTGAAGAGGACCCGCTCAATGTCGGCGCACAGGGGTCGCGCGGCATCACCGTGGCCGGCGTCATGGTACTGGAGCAGCTGATGCTTTCGTCGGCGCCAATCGAAGGTGTTGTGCTTCGCTACGGCCTCCTGTACGGGCCGAACACGGGAAGCGATCGAGCCAAGGGGGCGCCGTCGCTGCACGTTGATGCGGCCGCCTCGGCCGCCCTGCTTGCCGTCAAAAAGGCGCCGCCCGGCATCTACAACGTCGCCGAGCCCTGCGAATATCTTTCGACCGAGAAGGCGCAGCACGTGCTCGGCTTTGACCCGGGCTTTCGCCTCGGCAGGTCGTAACGGCGCAACGGGAGTGGAGGATTGTTCTGATCCGGGCAAGCCGATATGAATGGCGTTCCTTCCGTCGACCGCTCCCTATGAAAGTACCCAGGAAGTGACCAAGAAATCCAACACCAAAGCAAGCTCCGGCAACATCTACATCGGCGTCGGCGGCTGGACGTTTGAGCCATGGCGCGGGGTGTTCTATCCGGAAAAACTTGCGCAGGCGAAAGAGCTTTCCTACGCCGCGTCAAAGCTGACGTCGATCGAGATCAACGGCACCTATTACGGCTCGCAAAAACCGGAGAGCTTTCGCAAATGGGCGCGCGAAGTGCCCGACGGCTTTGTGTTCTCGCTCAAGGGGCCGCGCTTTGCCACCAATCGCCGCGTGCTGGCGGAGGCCGGCGATTCCGTGAAGCGGTTTTATGATTCCGGCGTGCTCGAGCTCGGCGACCGCCTGGGTCCGGTGCTCTGGCAATTCGCGCCGACCAAGAAGTTCGATGGGGCCGATTTCGGCAAATTCCTTGAACTGCTGCCGCGCAAGCTCGACGGTCGCGCGCTGCGTCATGTGGTCGAGGTCCGGCACGACAGTTTCTGTGTGGCAGAATTCGTCGCATTGTTGCGCAAGTTCGAAATCCCGGTCGTGTTTGCCGAGCACGGCAAATATCCCGGGATTGCCGACGTCGTCGGCGACTTCGTCTACGCGCGGCTGCAGAAGGGCAATGATGAGCTCAAGACCTGCTATCCGCCGAAGCAGCTCGACGCCTGGGCGAAGCGGTTCTCGGCGTGGGCCGGCGGCGGCGAACCGGACGATTTGCCGCGCGTCGACCAGACCAAGCCAACGAAAACGCCGCGCGACGTGTTCGCCTACGTCATCCATGAGGGCAAGGTGCGCGCACCGGCCGGTGCAATGGAATTGATTGCTCGCGTGAAGCAATCGGAGTGAGCCGTGGCCAAAGCCAAAAAGCTTTTCACCATCGGCTACGAACAGACGCCGTCCAGGGCAGTGCTTGACGAGCTCGAGAATGCCGGCGTCAAACTGCTGGTCGACGTGCGTGCCGTCACCTCATCGCGCCGGCCGGGCTTTTCCAAGAACCAGCTCGCGGCAGGTCTCGACGAACGCGGCATCGCGTATCTGCACCTTGCCGCGCTTGGCACGCCAAAGGAGGGGCGGCTGGCTGCGCGCAGCGGCAAGTACGATCTGCTCCACAGGATCTATGCGAAACACCTGAAGACGCCGCAAGCCAAGGAAGAAATGGATGAGCTGTCGAGCCTGGTGAAGAAGTCGGGATCGGTCTGTCTTCTCTGCTATGAGCGCGACCACTCACATTGCCACCGGCAATGGATCGCGGAGATCATCGAAGACCGCGACGAGGTGAAGGTGGAGAATTTGGTCGGGAAGCAGGTGTAATCGTCATTGCGAGCGTAGCGAAGCAATCCAGGGCCGAGAAGGGATTGGATTGCTTCGTCGCTTTGCTCCTCGCAATGACGACGGACGTCGCTTCATTCCTCGCCCTTCAGCCAAAACGTCCCTTCCATCATCAGCACACAACGCCCGCCGACATGTGCCGAAACGATGGCGCCGTTCTGCTTCCGCACCCGCGTCAGGAGCAAGCTTGGCCGCCCCATATCGACACCCTGGCCGATGCGCAGTTTCAGTTCACCGTCGCCTGTACCGTCGAGATCGGCGAGCAGCGCCGCGGCAGCGACAGTCGCGCTGCCGGTGGCCGGATCTTCCGAAAGTCCGCTCGAACCCGGATGAAACATCCGCGCCTGCAGATCGCACGGCTTTTCGCTCGCCGGAACATTGCGGGTGTAGAAATAAACCGCATCGCTCCCATCGCAGGGGAGGTTTTTGGCGAACGCCGCCGCGTCAGGCTTTGCCCGCCTAACGGCCTCGCGCGAAGCCAGCTCGACCACCAGAAACGGCAGCCCGACCGAGACGATCTGCGGCCTGTGCCCGTCGGTCTTCACATCGGCCGGCGACAATGACAGGCAGGCGGCGGCCTGCTCGGCAGAAAATTGCGTCAGGCGCTTCGGCGGCTGCGGCGCGGTGAGTTCGGCGCCGACGGGCTTACCGCCCTCTTTCAGGATTGCGACCGGCACGAGGCCCGCCCCTTCCTCGAACAAAACCTGCTCCGGCGGCTTTGCCGCCTGCCTCGCCAGCACGAAGGCGGTGCCGACATTGGGATGACCGGCGAACGGAAGCTCCCGGTTCACGGTAAAAATGCGCACCCACGCGTCGTTTTTGGAATCGCGCGGCGGCAATACGAAGGTGGTCTCGGAATAGTTGAACTCGGTGGCAATGGCCTGCATCTGCGCCGTCGACAGCCCGCCGGCATCCAGCACCACGGCGAGCGGGTTGCCACCGAAGGCGCGGTCGGTAAACACGTCCACGGTGATATAACGTCGCTGCATCACGTACTCCCTATCCCAACTGCCACACCATCATCGGCCGGTCATAGCCCCTGATCGCGACCGCGCCAAGCGGCACCGCATCGCTGCACGCTTCGCCGATCGCGTCACGAACCGTGCTTGAAATCAGGAGCTGCGAGTTGAACTCCTTGTTCAGCGCCTCCAGCCTTGAGGCAAAATTCACGGTGTCGCCGATCACGGTGTATTCCTTGCGTCGCGGCGAGCCGATATTGCCGGCCACCACCTCGCCAAAATGAATGCCGATGCCGATGCGCAGCGGCCAGCTCGCACCCTCGTTGATGTCGTTCATCGCGACCAGCATATCGCGGGCGGCGGCGACCGCGCGGTGCGGCGCCTCCTCGGCCTCGAACGGCGCGCCGAACAGCGCGAGGAAGCCGTCGCCGAGAAATTTGTTCACGATGCCGCCATGGCGGTCGAGGATTTCCACCAGCACCGCGAACGCGCCGTCGAGGCGGTCGACGACGTCTTGCGGGGGGCGCGACCGCGCGCCGGCCGTAAAGCTGCGGAAATCGACGAACATCACCGCGACGCGGCGAATATCGCTTCCGGTAGTAGCACCTTCGCTCATCAGCCGCTCGACCACCTGGGGCGAGACGTGCTGGCCGAACAGGTTGGTGATGCGGTCGCGCGCGGTCGCAGCCCGAATGCTCGCGGCAAAACCCCGTCGCAACTGGACGCCGACCGCGCCCGCGAGCACACCGCAGATCAGGACGAACGCGCTGCGCGCGCCGTGATAATAGGCATCGGGCGGGACATCGGGCGGACCTGCCGGATGATAGAACATCGCCATGCCAAACAGTTCGGCCGCCGCGACAAAGCCGGTAAAGGTCGAGAGCCAAAAATCCAGCCGCAGCGTCGACAGAATGATGAAGATGAAATAGGCCAGCGGCCCGACGAAGCCGAGCGCCTCGACCGGCCCCATGTTTTGGATATGCAGCGCCAGCGCAATCGTCGGCATCGTGGTTTCGATCAGCGCGCCGATATAGCGCCTATAGAAGGGGATGTCGCGGTCCATCTTCAGATGCCGGCTGATGGTGGCATGGACCCATAGCTCGAACAGTACGAACGGAATCAGGATATAAAACAGCGCGGACGGACGCATCGTGCCGTGCCAGAGGTGCGTCACCGCATAGGGATCAAACAGGTAGAGACCTGTGATAAAGAGGCTGAGGAGCACTGAGGTCGCGATCAGCGCCTTGATTCGCACCAGTTCGGTGCGCATCACCTCGCGCATCAGCGCATGGTCGAAATCCTTCGTCGCCGACCGGTCTTCGTTTGTCTCGCCCCGGAATTCAGCCATCACATCACACCGTCATTCCATCTTGCATCAATCAAGCGTGCGGCGGAAGCGGGTCACGGCAATGGTCATTGCCAGCAGCATCAATGCAATCAAGGCAATTGTGTCATATTGCAGGTTTTGCAGGGTTGCGCCCTTCAGCATGATGGCGCGGACAATGCGTATGTAGTGCGTGAGCGGCAGGCCCTCGCCAAGATACTGCGCCCAGACCGGCATGCCGGCGAATGGAAACATGAAACCGGACAAAAGGATGCTCGGCAGGAAGAACATCATCGATAGCTGCATCGCCTGCAGCTGGTTCTGTACGATGGTGGAGAAGGTATAGCCGATCGAAAGATTGGTGGTGATGAACAAGGTCGACAGCAGCGCAAGCGTCAATACGTTGCCGAGGATCGGCACCCCGAACAATGACACGCCGATGCCGATGATCAGGAAGGCCTGGATGAAGCCAACCAGCACATAGGGAACGATCTTGCCGAACATCACCTCGACCGGCTTGATCGGCATCGACAACAGATTTTCCATGGTGCCGCGCTCGATCTCGCGCGTCACCGACAGCGCGGTGAAGATCAGCATCGTCATGGTCAGGATGGTGCCGACCAAGCCCGGCACGATGTTCAGCCGCGAGGACGCCGCCGGGTTGTAGCGCGCGTGCGCGCGGATCTCGAACGGCAGCGACGGCGGATCGCCGGCGTACAAATCATGCTCCAGCGCAGTCTGCACGACGACGCTGAGCGAGCCGAGCGCCGAAGACGCCGCGATCGGATCGGTGGCATCGGCTGCGACCAATAGCGAGGGATGATCGCCCCGCCGCACCGCGCGCTCGAACCCGCGCGGGATTTCGACGCCGAACAGCACCTTGCCCGATTTCAGCAGGTTGTCGAATTCGGCGACCTCGTGCACTTCGCGCGTGAAGTGGAAATAGGTGGTGTTCTCCAGCGCCTTGAGGATCGAGCGCGCAAGGTCAGAATCCTCCTGCAACAGCACGGCCGCCGGCATATTGCGCGGCGTAGTGTTGATGGCATAGCCGAACAGCAACAACTGCATCACCGGGATCATCACGATCATCGCGAACGACACCCGGTCGCGCCTGAGCTGGATGAATTCCTTCACCACCATGGCATAGCTGCGCAGCCAGAAGCCGAACCGCGGCTCGCTGACATCGCGTTCAGGGTTTGATTGCTCTGCGATGACGCTCATTGGAAATTGTCCTTCGATCGGCTCATCAGTTCGATGAAGACGTCTTCCAGCGACGGCGCGCCGTGCTGCCAATGCAAACCGGGACGTTCACGGTACGGGGCAATCGTCGCCTCCAGCGCGGCGGTGTCACGGCCAGAAACGTGAAGACTGGTGCCGAACGGCGCGACCATGTCCACCCCCGGCTTTCCCGGGAGTTCGGCGGCGACCAGCTGAAGGTCGTCACCGATGACCGTATAGGTCGTCAGCGCCGATTTCGCGATCACCTCGTCCACGGTGCCGTGCGCCAGCAGATGGCCGTAGGCGATATAGGCGATCTCGTGACAGCGCTCGGCCTCGTCCATGTAGTGGGTCGAGACCAGCACGGTCAGCCCGTGCGCTGCCAACGCGTGTATTTCGTTCCAGAAGTCGCGCCGCGCCTTCGGATCGACGCCGGCAGTCGGCTCGTCCAACAGCAGCAATTGCGGATTGGGCAGCGTGCAGGCCCCGAGCGCAAGCCGTTGCTTCCAGCCGCCGGAGAGTTCGCCGGCAAGCTGGCCCTCGCGCCCCGAGAGGCCGAGCCGCCTGACCATCTCCTGCGCGGCGCCGCGCGGATCTTGCATGCCATAAAGGCGCGCGACGAATTCCAGGTTCTCGCGCACCGAGAGATCCTGATAGAGGGAGAAGCGCTGCGTCATGTAGCCGACCTGACGCTTGATGCGGTCGGCGTCGCGGCGGATGTCGTAGCCGAGGCAACTTCCCTCGCCGCTGTCGGGCGTCAGCAGGCCGCAGAGCATGCGGATGGTCGTGGTCTTGCCGCTGCCGTTTGGGCCGAGGAAGCCGTAGATGCTGCCACGCTTCACCTGCATCGAAAGATCATGGACCACTTCGCGGCCGCCGAACGATTTCGACAGTCCCTTGACGTCAATGGCGATGCCGTTGGCAGGTGCTGCAGTCATTGCTTGTTCGCAACCGGTATTTTTGGGCTGAGGTACACGCTGATCGGCTGGCCGACGCGCAGCGCATCGGGCCGCGACGGGCGCGCCTGGATCAGATAGACCAGCTTGTTGCGCTCATCGAGGCTGTAGATGACCGGCGGGGTATATTCGGCCGATGTCGCGATGAAATAGATTTTCGCAGTGAGGTCGGCCGCGCAATTATCGCAGGTCACCCGCACCTCGTCGCCGATCGCAAGCTTCGGCAATTCCGTCTCCGGCACGAAAAAGCGCAGCTTCATGTTGCCTGGAGGCATGATCGACAGCACCGGCCGCTGCGCCGGAACCATCTCGCCCTCGCGGAAATAGATCTGCTGAATGGTGCCGGAAACCGGCGCAAAGCCGATCCGCCGCGCGAGCCGCGTCTGCGACGTATTGACCCGTGCTTCGGCGACCCGCAGCGCCGAGACCGCCGAATCCAGATTGGCCTGGGTGCCGGACCCGGTCTTGCTCAAGGAGGATGCGCGGTCGTAGGTCTGCTGGGCGTTGGCGAGCGTGGCCTTGTTCTGGTTCAAGTCAGCCTGCTGCAGATCATCGTCCACGGAATAGAGTTGCTCGCCCGTCTTGACCTCGTCGCCCTCGCGGACGTTGAGCTTGGTCACCCGTCCGGTTTCGTCCGGGCTGACAAAGATCATGTCGGCTTCGACCCAACCCTGAAAACGTGGATCGCGGGCGTCGGTGCAGCCGGCAAGGCCTGCGGCCAGCACCAGCACGGTCAGAATGCCTGCCGTCATTCGCGACGAAGTCATGTCGTCCTCCGTTCGCCGAAAATCAGATCGAGATGGACGCGAAGCATCTCGGTTGCATCCAGCGGTGAATGCCGTTCGAAAAGGCTTTTCCAGATCACCGCGACGATCGCGGGCGCCACGACGATCTGCGGAAAGCGCGCGAGCTCCGGTTGTTTGATCTCGCCGCGTGCGATGGCGAGCTCGATCAGCGCGCGCATGGCAGCGAGCCCGCGCGAGATCACTTCGCGGTAATAGAAATCGGCGATCGCCGGGAATCTTGGACCCTCGGCCACGACCAAGCGGATGATCTCGCCGCGCCGCGTCGTCGCCACCTCCTGCATGAAAGCCTTGGCAAACCCCTCCAGCGCGTCGCGAACCGAACCGCTCATGGACGGCGGTGGGATCAGGCGGCTAAGCAGCGGCACGATCGCGGTCGAGATCAGCTCCTCGAACATCGATTCCTTGTCCTTGAAGTGCAGGTAGATCGTGCCTTTGGCGACCCCGGCGCGCCTGGCGATATCGTCGAGCCGCGTTGCCGTGAAGCCGCGGGTGATGAATTCATCCAGCGCCGCATCGATGATGGCCTGACGCCGCTCCGCCGCGCGCTCGGCGCGGTGGTTCGACGCTCGGGACGGAGCCGCCCTGCCCGGTTCGGGGCGATGGGCGGGTTTGGTACGACCAGCTGATTTCGGTGCATTTGCCATGGCTCGAATATGACTGACTGGTCAGTCATTGTCAAGAAACTACCAGATGAACCGATGGATCACGTCGTCGTTACTCCGGGAAAGCACCGCCAACCGTCGGCATAATCGCTTGGCGGTCAGCCGACCGCCCCAAGAGGATGCCTGTGCGCGCAATACCCGTGATTGATGTTGCTCAACCTGAATGGACCGGTTGCGCCGGAGATGTCAGGCGGTCTTCGATGCCAGGGTTCCCCTAGCTGTGAAACTTCAGCCCATCGACGATCTTGTCGATCACCCTGCGCTCGGCGCGCATCGCGAGGCCGACGAGGTTGAGGTCGGCGCGCATCACCGCCCTCACCACCTGGCGGTTGGCCGCGTCATGCGTGGTCTTGAACATGTCTTCGGTATAGAGCGCAGGCTTGACGTTGCGCGCCAGCGCCCGTTCGAGCGCGCGGGAAAGCTGCGGCCGGTCGGCTCCGTAGATCAGGATCGGCTGGCCGATCAGCGAGAGGTACTTGGTCCCCGATCCGTCTTCGTAGGCCTCGCCGATGCATTCCGGAAAAGCGGCCGCTATCCCGCCCGCGAGAAACGAAGCCACGTTGAGCTTCTGCCAAGCCTCGGTCCGGATCACGACCGCGATTTTCGTCTCGAATTGCATGATTGCTCCAGCGCGTCATTCCGGGATGCGTCGCAAGACGCACACCCGGAATCCTGGAATAATAGTATCGAGATTCTCAGGTGCACAATTGCGCACCATAGTTCACGCTAACGCGTGCCCCGGAATGACTGAAAAAGAAAATCACCCCTTGGCGTCGCAGGCCCAGGCGCGGATCACGCATTCCTTGCCGCCGAACTTGTAGCATTCGCGGGTTGCGGCATTCAGCGAACCGGAAATATGTGGCCTGACCGCATAGCCGTGGGCGCCGCAGGGATTTTTCGCGTCGACCGACAGCGCCGCACAGGAGCGCTTCATGGTCACCGTCCTGCAATCGCCCCTGCACTGTTTTTGCGCCGCCGCCCGCGCGCCGGCCTCACCGGCATAGTCGTAGGCCTGGCCATAAGCACCGCATTTGCCGATCGCAAACGCGCCCGCCGCCCAGCTCGTTGTCACGAAATTCTCGGTCACGAAGCGCGACCCGGCCACGACCAAAGTCAGCGTCAAAACGAAAATCGCGCGGCGTTGCGCGAGTGCTGTCGAAACGATCAATATCCCCTCCCCCGAGGTAGCCGGCGAGCAATCTACCCGCCGCTCGTTTCCACTTGGTGAACGGGAAGCTTGAAATAGCTACGATCTGCGCGCGGCTTCGAGCGCCTGCGGCGTATCGATATCGAGAAACGCGCCGCTACCTTCGACCGGCACTTCGGCGACCGCTTCGGCATGCTTGGCAATCAGGTGGCGGGCGCCGATATCGCCATCGAGCGTCATCAACTCCTTGAAGAATCGCCGCGACCACAAGACCGGGTTGCCGCGCCGTCCGTCGGCGACCGGCACCGCGATCAGGTTGCCGCGGTCCGGCGCAAAGGTCTCGATCAGCCGGTCGATCAGATGGGCATCGATCAGCGGCATGTCGCCCAGACAAATCACGGCGCCGTCGGCATTTTCGGGCACCGCGGCGATGCCGGCCTTGACCGAGCTCGCAAGCCCGCCGGCAAAATCCGGGTTGCGCACAAACCTTACCTTGAGCCCCTCCAGCGCCTGCTCGACCAGCTCAGCCTGGTGTCCGGTGACAACCACAACCTCCGATGCCTTCGACGCCAGCGCCTGCTCGGTCGCGATCCGCACCAGCTTCTTGCCGTCGAGCTCGGCCAATAGCTTGTTGGGACCGCCCATCCGGGTCGAGCGCCCGGCCGCCAGGATGATCGCGGTGACGTTGCGGCTATCTTCGGCCTCCGGCTTGGCGCGCGGCTGCGGCCGCGTCACGATCTCCATCAACAATCCGCCGACACCCATGCCGGTGAGTTCGGCGCGTGTGACCTTCAGTCCCGCCAGCAACCGCATCAGCACCCAGTCAAAGCCGTTCTCGACCGGCGAGCGGGCGCAGCCCGGCGCGCCGAGCACCGGCACGCCGTTGGCGTTGCCGATCAAGAGGAGATTGCCGGGATCGACCGGCATGCCGAAATGCTCGACGGCACCGCCGATCCTCGTGATCGCCGCCGGAATCACGTCGCGCCGGTCGGCGATCGCGGATGCCCCGAACACGATCACGAGTTCTGCGCCAAGCCCAAGCAATTCCTTGACCGCGGCTGCGAGCTCGGCTTCGTCATGCGGCACCCGGCGTTCGCCGATGATGGTGGCGCCGGCCGGCGCCAGCCGCTCCGACGTGACGCGGAGCGTCTTCTCCACCACCTTCGGCGAAAGCCCCGGCAGCAAGGTCGAGACCACGCCAACCCGCTTGATGACATAAGGCGCGATCCGCAGTGCGCCGTGGCCTGCAGCCTTGACGGCCGCGTCGCGCAGCTTTGCTTCGACCCCGAACGGAATGAGTTTCACGGTTGCGACCATCTCGCCTTCGACCACCGGCTTGAAGGCGGACAGCGTCGCAAACGTAATGGCTTCATCGATACCGTTGATGCGGTCGACCGCTGCACGATCGACCACCAGCACGCCGGCCCTGCCTGCGAACAAATTCGCCCGCCCGGTGAAGGCGCGCTCGGCAATGATGCCCTCGCCGGTCACGGCTTGCGCGATGCTGGCAGCGGCCTCGTCTTCGGAGACGTCGCCCTCCTCGAGCCGCACCACGACCACTTCCGCCGCGCCGGCCTTGTTGAGCGCCTCGACCTCGGCAGGTCCGATCGTGGTGCCCTTCTTGAGCACCAGGGATCCCTGACGGAGCGTATGTACGGTGACCCCGCCAATCGCCTCGGCCGGACTGGCAGGACCGAACTTCATGCCGCTTCTTCTTTTTCTTTCGGAGGAAGGCGCAATTGCGCGGTGATCTCGGCCATGATCGCGACCGCGATCTCCGATGGCGAAACCGCCCCGATTGGCAGTCCGATCGGCGCATGGATACGCGCGATGTCGGAATCTTTCGCGCCTTGCGCTCGCAGGCGTTCGGCACGCTTGGCATGGGTCTTCCGCGAGCCGAGCGCGCCGATATAGAAGCACTCGCGCTCGAAGGCGTGCAGCAGCGCGGGGTCGTCGATCTTGGGATCGTGGGTGAGCGCGACAAAAGCCGTGTAGGGATCGACATTGAGCGGCGGCAGCGCCACGTCAGGCCATTCGGCGACGAGAGGCACATCGGGAAAGCGTTCGGGGCTTGCGAATGCCGTTCGCGGATCGACAACCGTGACATCGTAATCGAGCGCGCGCGCCAGCGGCGCCAGCGCCTGGCTGATATGGACCGCGCCGACAATGACGAGTTTTGCGGTCGGCGCGTAAACATTGAGGAAGAGCTTCTTGCCGGCGGCTTCGATCATACCGCTCTTGCCCATGCGCAACTGCCTGGAAAGCTCCGCGCGCAGCGGATCACCGGCAAGATTCTCGGCCTTCACCAGCCGCTGCTCGCCACTTCCGGTATCGGTGACCAGGATCGCCGGCCGGCGTGCGGCGCGTTCGGCATTGAGTTCTGCAAGCGTCTCGAGCTTCACGATTGTCCAACCTTCTCGACGAAGACCCGGATGGTACCGCCGCAGGACAGGCCGACGTTCCAGGCGGTCTCGTCGGCCACGCCGAATTCGAGCATCTTCGGCTGGCCGCTTGAGATCACGTCGAGCGCCTCGGTAACCACGGCACCCTCGACGCAGCCGCCGGAGACCGAGCCTAAAAATGTGCCTTCGTCGTTGATGACGAGGCTCGAGCCCGCCGGCCGCGGCGCCGAGCCCCAGGTCTCGACCACGGTCGCGAGTGCCACGCCGTGACCGGCCTTTTGCCAGTCCTCGGCTGCTTTTAAAATATCTTCGTCGCGATTGAGCATGAAAACCTCTCGTCAGGCTGCGGAGCGGATCAGGCTCCGATGGTGCGGCGGCAACGGCGAAGAAAGTGCCGTAATCAGCTCTTCGATTGAACTCAAATTATGCACCGGACGGAATTCGTCAACGTGCGGCAGCATCATTTTGATGCCCTGCGCCTTGGCCTCGAAGCCGCCAAAACGCAACAGCGGGTTGAGCCAGATCAGTCGGCGGCAAGACCTATGCAGCCGGTCCATCTCGAACGCCAGCTTGGCATCAGCCTCGCGCTCCAGCCCATCGGAGATCAGAAGCACGATGGCGCCCTGCCCCAACACCCGCCGGCCCCACAATTTGTTGAAGGTATGGAGCGAGGTGGCGATGCGGGTACCGCCGGCCCAGTCCTCCACGCTGGATGAGCAACTCGCCAGCGCCTCGTCCGGGTCGCGCGCCCGCAACGCCCGCGTCACATTGGTCAGCCGGGTGCCGAACAGGAACACCGAGACACGCTTGCGGGCATCGGTGATGGCGTGCAGGAAGTGCAGGAACAGGCGGGTATATTCGCTCATGGAGCCCGAGATATCGAGCAGCGCCACGATCGGCGCCGGCTTTTCGACCCGGCCGAGCTTGCGGATATCGATGATCTCGCCGCCGGTGCGCAAGGAGGCGCGCAAGGTGCGGCGCATGTCGAGCCGCAAGCCCCGCGCATCCGGCCGAAAGCGGCGGGTCTGCAATTGGGCCTGCGGCAGTCTCATCGCGGCGATCGCGCGGGTGACGTCCGCGATCTCGGCGGCGCTCATCTGCGCGAAATCCTTCTTCTGCAGCACCTCCCTGTCCGACACCGAAAGCTTGAGGTCTCGCTCCTGGACCTGCGGTTGCTCGCTGATGTGGGGCTGTGACATCGCCTCCTGCACCCGGCGCGAGGCCGGCGGCGGCTTTTTCCGGGCGTGGTCCGGCAGTGGCACCGAATCCAGCATGTGCTTCCAATCTTCGGCGGCGCGGAAGAACAGGTTGAACGCCTGCTCGAAGATCAGCGCATGCTCATGGCGCTTGACGAAGATCGCCTCCAAGGTCGCGTACACGTCGGCGCGGCTGCCGATCTCGATCAGGCGCAGCGCATTGAGCGCATCGATCACAGCGCCGGGCCCGACCGGAATTCCGGCGGCGCGCAGCGCGCGGGCAAAGCCGACCACATTGTCGGCGATCAGGCCGGTTGGGGGCGCAAGATGATCAATGGCCATAAGCACCACACTATCCGTTCGTCATTCCGGGGCGGAGCGAAGCGACGAGCCCGGAATCCATAACCACGGCCCGGGGTTATGGATTCCGGGCCAGCGCCTTCGGCGCATCCACGATGTGCAATTGCACATCGGGGAATGACGAATGCTGATACCTGCCTGATCGCTCAATTCTCGCTGGTCGCTTCCTTCAAAACTTTTTGCAGCGCGTCGCCCTGCATCCGCGCGATGTCGTCCTGGTATTTCAGGAGCGCGCCGAGCGTGTCGCCGACCACCTGCGGCGTCAGCGAGCGGGCGTCGAGCTCGGTCAGCGCGGTCGCCCAGTCGATGGTCTCGGCCACCCCTGGCGATTTGTAGAAATCCTGATCGCGCAGCGCCTGCACGAAGCCGACGACCTGCTGCGACAGTTTTGCGGAAATGCCGGGCACGCGCATCTTGACGATCGCAAGCTCGCGCTCGGCCGAGGGGTAGTCGACCCAATGGTAGAGACAGCGGCGCTTGAGCGCATCGTGGATCTCGCGGGTCCGGTTCGAGGTGATGATGACGATCGGCGGCTGCGGCGCCTTCACCGTGCCGAATTCGGGGATCGTCACCTGGAAGTCCGAGAGAATTTCCAGGAGGTAGGCCTCGAACGCCTCATCGGCGCGGTCGAGCTCGTCGATCAACAGCACCGGCGCACCCGCCACCTCCGGCTCCAGTGCCTGCAACAGCGGCCGTTTGATCAAGAAACGGTCGGCGAAGATATCGGAAGTCAACTGGTCGCGGTCGGTCTCGCCAACGGCTTCGGACAACCGGATCGCGATCATCTGCGCCGCGCTGTTCCATTCATAGACGGCGGAGGCGACGTCGAGGCCCTCGTAGCATTGCAGGCGGATCAATTTCCGCTTGAGCCCCGCCGCCAGTACCTTGGCGATCTCGGTCTTGCCGACGCCGGCCTCGCCTTCCAAAAACAGCGGCCGTCCCATGCGCAGCGACAGATACGTCACCGTCGCAAGCGAGCGCTCGGCGAGATAGCCGCGCGAGGTCAACAATTCGAGCATCGCATCGACCGATGCAGGAAGTAGCGATGCACTCATGAGAGAGCCAGTCTTGATAGGCCTGGAACAGGCAATGTCACGCTTTGGCGGTCGCAGCTTCGACGGCACGGCGCGTCAGCACCGCGATCAGATGCGCGCGATATTCGGCGCTGCCGTGCAGGTCGCTGTTCAACCCTTCCGGCGAAACCGTCAAGCCGTCGAGTACCTTGTGCGAGAAGCGCTTCTTCAAAGCTTCCTCGAACGCGGTGACGCGGAACACGCCGTCGGACCCGGCACCGGTGACGGCGACGCGCACATCCGACGGGCGCCTGGCGACGAACACGCCGACCAGCGCATAGCGCGAGGCCTGGTTGCGGAATTTGACGTAGGCCGCCTTCTTCGGCAGCGGAAACATCACACGGGTGATGATCTCGTCGCTCTCGAGCGCGGTCGAGAACATGCCCTGGAAGAACTCTTCCGCCTTGAGACGGCGCTTGTTGGTGACGATGGTGGCGCCGAGCGCGAGAACTGCCGCCGGATAGTCCGCGGTCGGATCGTTGTTGGCAAGCGAGCCGCCGATGGTGCCCTTGTGGCGCACCGCGGGGTCGCCGATCTGACCTGCGAGCTCCGCCAAAGCTGGAATCGCCTCGCCGACGACAGCGGAAGTCGCCACTGCGTTATGGGTTGCGGTCGCCCCGATCACCAGCGAGCGGCCCTTGATCTCGATCGCATCCAGCCCTTCGACATGGGAGAGATCGACCAGATGCGGCGGACTGGCGAGCCGCTGCTTCATCACCGGCACCAGCGTGTGCCCGCCGGCGATCAGCTTGGCGTCCTCGTTCTTGACCAGGAGATTGGCCGCTTGGCGTACAGTCGCCGGACGATGGTATTTGAATTCGTACATGAGGACTTCCTGATCGCCTTCGCGATGATGTCAGTGTCAGTTAAGCGAGATCGGAGTTCGCCATCGCCTTGGCGCCGGCCGCGATCGATTGAACGATGTTCTGGTAGCCGGTGCAGCGGCACAGATTGCCTTCCAGCTCTTCGCGGATGGTGTGGTCGCTTAGATCGTGACCCTTGCGATGGACGATGTCGATCGCGGTCATGATCATGCCGGGCGTGCAGAAGCCGCACTGCAATCCATGATGCTCGCGGAAGGCTTCCTGCATCGGATGCAGCGGGGCGCCGTCCGGCGCCAGACCCTCGATGGTCTTCACCTCATGCCCGTCGGCCATCACCGCGAGCGTGGTGCAGGATTTGACCGCCTTGCCGTCGAGATGCACGACGCAGGCGCCGCATTGCGAGGTGTCGCAGCCGACATGGGTGCCCGTCAACCGCAGGTTCTCGCGCAGAAACTGGACCAGCAGGGTACGGGGATCGACATTGGCGTTAACGGGGTTGCCGTTTACGATCATGGAAATTTTGGCCATCAGCACTCTCTTATCTGCACTGCCGCAGACCGGCAGAACAGGCGGTTTAAAATCATTCCAAACACCATAATATGGGCCATCCCGGCGGTGAGCAACCTCAGCCAAGGCATGCCCATATATGATCTGGGGCGGCTTTTAGTAGACTAGCCCTGCACCGCCTTGGCGAAATTTGCGAAGAATTCGTCGGCCAGTTTCTTGGCGGTGCCGTTGATCAGGCGTTGGCCGAGCTGGGCCAGCTTGCCGCCGATCTGGGCCTCGACATTGTAGCTTAAAAGCGTGCCGCCGTCCTTTTCGGCAAGGCCAACCGTTGCGCCGCCCTTGGCGAAGCCGGCCACCCCGCCCTCGCCTTCGCCTGATATTTTGTAGCCGTTGGGCGGATCGAGATCGCTTAAGACAACCTTGCCTTTGAAGCGGGCCGATACCGGCCCAACCTTCATTTTGGCCACCGCGCGAAAGCCATGCTCGTCGGTCTTTTCGAGCTCCTCGCAGCCGGGGATGCAGGCTTTCAATACGTCCGGATCATTGAGCTTGGCCCAGACCGACTCGCGCGGTGCCGCAAGCTGAACTTCGCCGTTCATCGTCATGGCCATGTGGGTGCCTCCCGGATCGCTTCGCCTGTTGCCCCAAGTAAAGCACGTAGGCGTCAAAAGGAAGAGCACATCGGGACCGCGTGCGATGCATATTCGCAGCGCAACAAGCCGACGCGACAGGCTCGGGGTTGGCAGCCTTGGGTTGGCAGCCTTGGGTTGGCACGCTTGGCGTTGGCAGGCTTGGGGTTGGCAGCGGGCGGCGGGAGTGATTAGGTCGCGCCAATCATGAGCACTGCCCTTTCCCCGTTGCTGGCTCCCCTGTTGTCGAGCGCTGCCATGCGCGCAGTGTGCGACGATGTCACATACCTGCAGAACATGCTCGATGTTGAAGCGGCGCTGGCGCGGGCCGAAGCCGCGACCGGCGTCATTCCCAAGGGCATGGCCGAGCCGATCGCGAAAGCCTGCAAGGCCGGGACCTTCGATCTCGCTGTGCTGGCCGAGGCCGCAACGCGCTCCGGCAATCTGGTCATCCCGTTGGTGAAAGCGCTCACGGCCAATGTCGCCAAGGTCAACGCGGAAGCCGCGCGCTATGTACACTGGGGCGCCACCAGCCAGGACGTGATCGACACCGCGACCATGCTGACCTTGCGCGCCGCCATCGACGCGCTACTGACTGATCTCGATCGTGCCATCGCCGGCTTCGCGCGGCTCGCCCGGCAGCATCGCCATACGGCGACGGTCGCGCGCACCTGGCTGCAACATGCCTTGCCGATGCCGTTTGGATTGAAGCTTGCCGAATATGCCGCAGCGCTGGCCCGCTCGCGCACCCGCCTGAAGCGGCTCTCCGGTGAAACCATGGCGCTGCAATTCGGCGGCGCGGCCGGAACGCTGGCCGCGCTTGGCGACAAGGGAATGGAGGTCGCCGAGCGACTGGCGCAAGAACTAAAACTGCCGTTGCCGGAGGCGCCGTGGCACGCCCATCGCGACCGTATCGCGGAGGCTTCCTCCGTGCTCGCGATCCTCAGCGGCACCTGCGGCAAGATTGCGCGCGACGTCTCGCTGATGATGCAGACCGACGTTGCAGAAGCGTTCGAGCCGTCCGGCGAAGGCCGTGGCGGCTCCTCCACCATGCCGCACAAGCGCAACCCGGTGGCTTGCGCGAGCGCGCTCGCCGCCGCCGCCATGGCGCCCGGCCTCGCCGCGACGATATTTGCCGCCCAAGTCGGGGATCACGAGCGCAGCGCAGGTCCGTGGCACGCAGAATGGCCGACGTTGCCGACACTGCTGTTGGTCACCTCGGGCGCGCTCGGTGCCATTGTCGACATCGGCGAAGGATTGGAAGTCGAAATCGAGCGCATGCGCGTCAACCTCGATGCCACCGGCGGCCTGATCATGGCGGAAGCGGTGACATTCGCGCTGGCCGAGAAGATCGGCAAGAGCGAGGCGCACCGTCTGATCGAGGAGGCCTGCAAGAAAGCGGTCGCGGACAAACAACACTTGCGCGACGTGCTGAGTGCCGAGCCGAAGGTCACATCGCATCTTGGCGCGGAGCAACTCGCAAAGCTGTTTGAGCCGATGGCCTATCAAGGCGCCTCGCAAACCCTGATCGATCGCCTGCTCGTTTCGCTCGACGAAAAATAATCCAGATGTCGTTGCCGGGCTTGACCTGGCAATCCATCATCCCGGATTGTTCTCTTTGTAGATGGATACGCGGGTCAAGCCCGCGTATGACAGTGGAGGTTTTAGATCCCATGCCGATGATCGACGCCGACGGCTGCCTGCTCAACGTTTCCGTCGAAGGCCGCGACGGCGGGCCGACCGTGATGCTGTCGAATTCACTCGGCTGCACCTTGCAGATGTGGGAGCCGCAAATGCGCGCGCTGACGCAGCTGTTTCGTGTCGTGCGCTATGACCGGCGCGGCCATGGCAAGTCAGGCGTGCCGCCCGGCCCCTACTCGATGGAGCGTTTCGGCCGCGATGTGCTGGCGATCCTCGACGACCTCAACATCGAGAAGGTGCATTGGTGCGGGCTGTCGATGGGCGGCATGGTCGGGCAATGGCTGGGCGCCAACCTGCCCGAACGCCTGGGCAAGATCGTCCTGTCCAACACCAGCTGCTATTATCCCGACCCCACCAATTGGTTGAACCGTATCAAGGCGGTCAAGGAAGGCGGCATCGCCGCGGTCGCCGATACCGTGATCGCGACCTGGCTTTCCTCGGATTTCAGGGAGCGCGAGCCGCAGATCACGGCGAACGTGAAGGCCATGCTGATCGCCTCACCGGTCGAGGGCTATCTCGCCTGCTGCGAAGCGCTCAGCACGCTCGACCAGCGCGACCTGCTGCCCAGGATCAAAAGTCCGACCCTGGTGATCGCCGGACGCCACGACATGGCGACGCCGATCGCGGCTGGCGAATTGATCCGCAGCAAGATTCCCGGCGCCAGCCTGACCATCCTGGACGCCGCGCATATTTCCAATGTCGAGCAGCCGCACGCCTTCACCGATGCGGTGGTCGGCTTCCTGACGCAACGCTGACACCATCATTGCGAGCGCAGCGAAGCAATCCATGGCCACAAAGCGAAGTGTGGATTGCTTCGCGGAGCCTGTCATCGGGCGCGCATTCGCGCGACCCGTTGGCTCGCAATGACGGGAGGATAGACCAATGGACGACCAACAACGCCGCGACGAGGGCATGGTCCAGCGCCGCAAGGTGCTCGGCGATGCCTGGGTCGACAAGTCGATCGCCGGCAGGAATTCGTTCAATACCGATTTCCAGGACCTGATCACGCGTTACGCCTGGAGTGAGATCTGGACCCGTCCGCATTTCGATGAGCGCACCCGCCGCGTGCTCGTGATCGGCACCATGGTGGCGCTCGCCCAATGGGACGAATTCCGCCTGCACGTCCGCGCGGCGCTCGCGGAAGGCGGCTTCACGCCTGATGATATCAAGGAGATCCTGCTGCAGCAGGCGATCTATTGCGGCGTGCCCGCCGCCAATCACGCCGTCAAGGAAGCGTCAGCGATTGTGCAGGAGTTGGGTCTGTTGAAGGCCTGACCCGTCGGGCGCCGCCTGCGACTTTGCGGGCCGTTCGACCAACAGCACGACCGCGGTGCCGAGCAGCAGCAACAGTTCCGTCGCATGCAGCCTGAGCGCAGCCGTCTCGCCGGCACGCGAGGCCATCACCATCAGGACGAAACTGATCAGGCTGCCGAAGCCAAGCGCGATGCCGAGCGCTTCGTCGGAACCGCCGGCCTGGCGCACCGAGGGACGGCTGATCAAGGCCACGAAGATCGCGAAAAACGCAACCACCGTCAGCCGGCCCAGCGCCAACAGCCACGCGGCGCGGATCGTTCCAGTCGCGGCCAGTTGCAGATAATCGCTGGCGAAGATCGCGATCGAAACGTTCGGCTGCTCGTAAAAACCATGGATCGGCGAGATCATGATCTTGAAAGCGATGATGGTCCAGGTCGGAATGAAATAGGCTGCCAACAGCCCGCCGTTGAATGAACTGATCCGCCAGTTGGTGGCCATCTCGCTTCCCACTTTTCTGCCGCGGCGCTTTTCGATTTCGAGCGCCTCGTCATGGCGGGGACGTAACTCCCTTAAAGTGAGAGCTTCAATTTAAACCTTTTGTTTACCTTAATCGCGCCGGTCGCCATGGGCGCGCTCGTCATCCCCGGGCTTGACCCGGGGGTCCATCATTTCCTCGAAGAAGATGGATGGCCGGATCGAGTCCGGCCATGACGATTGTGGAATACCAAAAGTTGCAGCGGAACTCAGGTTCCGCGGCTATTGCGTGGCATCCCTCGGCAAAACAATCTGTACAAATCTCGTTAGCCCAGCTAGCGGATGTTGCCGGGTCTGGTTCCCGCCTGTTAGAAACGGTTTGGACGTGCCGTTTAAGGCTGCGGGGCCCCTCGCCGCGGCGCGTATTCCGTAAAGTGGCACTGGTTTTGCGACTCGAATCCGCGCAAACATCAAAATAAGCATTTTTCTAGCGGCAAACCCGATTCCACTTTGCCGGAAAATGCGTCAAAGCGGCAGCCCATGGACTATTTTGCCCAGCAACTGATCAACGGTTTCGTGCTTGGCTCGATCTATGGATTGATCGCCATCGGCTACACCATGGTCTATGGCATCGTCGGCATGATCAATTTCGCCCATGGCGACATCTTCATGATCGGCGGCTTCATCGCGCTGATTTCGTTCCTGGTGCTGGTCTCGTTCGGGCTCACGGCGGTTCCCCTGATCCTCTTGATCGTATTGCTGGTGTCGATGGCGATCACCGCCTTGTACGGCTGGACGGTGGAGCGCATCGCCTACCGGCCGCTGCGGCATTCGTTCCGCCTCGCGCCGATGCTGTCCGCGATCGGCATGTCGTTCGTGCTGTCGAATTACTCCCAGATCGCGCAAGGGGCGCGGGTCAAGCCGGTGCCGCCGATTATCACCGGCGGCTACACGCTGCATGCGAGCTCAGGCGGCTTCGTGGTTCAATTATCCAACGTCCAGGTCGTCGTCGTCATCACCACGGTGGTGCTGCTTGCGATCTTCACTTGGCTGGTGGCGCGGACCCGGCTCGGCCGCGACATGCGCGCCTGCGAACAGGATCAGACCATGGCGGCGCTGCTCGGCGTCGACGTCGACCGCACGATCTCGATGACTTTCGTGATTGGGGCGGCGCTCGCAGCCGTCGCCGGGATGATGTACCTGCTCTACTACGGCTTGGTTGATTTCTTCATGGGCTTCGTCGCCGGCATCAAGGCGTTCACCGCAGCCGTGCTCGGCGGCATCGGCTCGCTGCCCGGCGCGATGCTGGGCGGGCTTGCGATCGGGCTGATCGAGACGCTGTGGTCGGCGTATTTTTCGGTCGAATACAAGGACGTCGCCGCGTTCTCGATCCTGATCGTGGTGTTGATCTTTCTTCCGACTGGTCTGCTCGGCCGGCCCGAAGTCGAAAAGGTTTGACCGGCGTGGCAGCATTGGCGCCCGCGCAAACGCACGCTTCACGCGCGCAGGGTGCGGCCTTCATCCTCAAGAAAGCGTTGATCAGCGCGTTCGTGGCGCTGGTCTTGTTTTCGCTGATGATCGGCATCCGCACCGAGGCCGGACCATCAGGACAGCTGATCTACTGGACGCGGTTCGGTGAGCTTGCCGCCATGGTCGTGACCGTGTTCGGCGGCAGCATCATCGTCGAACTGCTGCGGCAATGGTGGGGTCCGGTCGGCACGATCCGGATCGTTCCGCCCTCGGTGCAAAAAGCCCTTGCGGTGGCGCGGCGCGCGATCGCGCCGCTGTTGTTGGTTTTCACTTTTCTGGTCCCCGTCATCTTCTATGATCAGCGCTACATCCTCGATCTCGCGATCCTCGTGCTCACATACGTAATGCTGGGATGGGGCCTGAACGTCGTGGTGGGCCTCGCCGGGCTGCTCGATCTCGGTTACGTGGCGTTCTATGCCGTCGGCGCCTATTCCTACGCGCTGCTGGCGACCAATTTCGGGCTGTCGTTCTGGGTCTGCCTGCCGCTGGCGGGCATTCTCGCGGCGTTCTGGGGCATGCTGTTGGGATTTCCGGTGCTGCGGCTGCGCGGCGATTACCTCGCGATCGTCACGCTCGCCTTCGGCGAGATCATCCGCCTTGTTATCATCAACTGGCAGAGCCTGACCGGCGGGCCGAACGGCGTTTCCGGCATTCCGCGCCCGACCCTGTTCGGCATTCCGCTCACGCCCGGCGACGATGGCCTCGCCGCCAGGCTCGGCATCGAATTTTCACCGACGCATCGCATCGTATTCCTGTTCTATTTGATCCTGGCGATGGCGTTGCTGACGAACTGGGTGACGATCCGGCTGCGACGCCTGCCGATCGGCCGCGCCTGGGAAGCGTTGCGCGAGGACGAGGTCGCCTGCCGCGCGCTCGGCATCAATACCACCACGACCAAGCTGACGGCATTCGCCACCGGCGCGATGTTCGGCGGTCTTGCCGGCGCCTTCTTCGCCACAAGGCAGGGCTTCATCAGCCCGGAATCCTTCACCTTCCAGGAATCGGCGCTGGTGCTCGCCATCGTGGTGCTCGGCGGCATGGGGTCACAGCTTGGCGTGGCGCTCGCAGCGCTGACCATGATCGGCGGCTTCGAGCTGTTCCGCGGCCTCGATCAGTACCGCATGCTGGTGTTCGGCATCGCCATGGTGGTCTTGATGATCTGGCGGCCGCGCGGGCTGATCGGTCACCGCGACCCGACCGTTTTCCTCAAGCGGTCGCATGCGATCTCATCCGACCTCGTCAAGGAGGGGCACGGGTGAGCTCAGACCGTATTCTCAGCGTCGACCATCTGACGATGCGCTTCGGCGGCATTGTTGCCGTCCATGACCTCTCGTTGTCAGCGGAGCGGCGCAAGATAACCGCGCTGATCGGCCCGAACGGCGCCGGCAAGACCACGGTGTTCAACTGCATCACCGGCTTCTACAAGCCGTCCGGCGGCACCATGCGATTGACGCATGACGACGGCCGTGAGGTTTGGCTTGAGCGGCTGAACGATTTCCGGATCGCCAAGCAGGCCAAGGTCGCGCGCACCTTCCAGAACATCCGCCTGTTCCCCGGCATGACCGCGCTGGAGAACCTGATGGTGGCACAGCACAATGCGCTGATGCTCGCCTCGGGCCTGACCTTTCTGGGATTGATCGGCGCGCCGTCCTGGCGCAGCGCCGAAAGGCGCGCCATCGATCAGGCAAAATTCTGGCTGACGCGCATCGGCTTGCTCGACCGCGCCGATGACGCCGCCGGCAACCTGCCCTACGGCGATCAACGCCGTCTCGAGATCGCGCGCGCCATGTGCACCGAACCGGCACTGCTGTGCCTGGACGAGCCGGCCGCCGGGCTGAATGCGCGCGAGAGCGCCGAACTCAGCGCCTTGCTGCTCTCGATTCGCGCCGATCAGGGCACCTCGATCCTGCTCATCGAGCACGACATGAGCGTGGTGATGGAAATCTCCGACCACGTCGTGGTGATGGATTATGGCGTCAAGATCGCCGAAGGCACGCCGCAGGTCGTGCGCGACGATCCCAAGGTGATCGCGGCCTATCTCGGCGCCGACGAGCAGGAAGCGCTCGCCGTGATGGAGAGCGGCACGTGAGCGCGCGGCCGACGACCCCCCTGCTCGCGATCCGTTCCCTGCGCGCCGCCTATGGCAGGATCGAAGCGCTGAAGGGCGTCGATCTCACCATCAACCCCGGCGAGATCGTCGCCTTGATCGGCGCCAACGGGGCCGGCAAATCGACGCTGATGATGACGATCTTCGGCCGGCCGCGCGCCCGCGCCGGCCACATCCTGTTTGACGGCAACGACATCACGGGCCGGCCGACGCATGAGATCGCCCGATTGCGCATCGCGCAGTCACCCGAAGGCCGCCGGATTTTCCCACGCATGAGCGTGGCGGAAAACCTGCAGATGGGCGCGGACGCGACTGATTGTAGCGAGGCCGAGCGTGCCGGCGGCCTTGACCGTGTCTTCGCGCTGTTCCCGCGGCTGAAGGAACGCATGGCCCAGCGCGGCGGCACCTTATCGGGCGGCGAACAGCAGATGCTGGCGATCGGACGCGCGCTGATGAGCCGGCCCCGCCTGTTGATGCTGGACGAGCCGTCGCTCGGGCTCGCGCCATTGATCGCGCGGCAGATTTTCGACGCGATCCGCACCTTGAACCGGCAGGACGGCCTCACCGTGCTGATCGTCGAGCAGAACGCCAATCACGCGCTTAAGCTTGCCCATCGCGGCTATGTCATGGTCAACGGCCTGATTGCACTCGAGGGAACCGGCGGCGAGCTGCTGCAGCGTCCCGAAATCCGCGCTGCCTATCTCGAGGGCGGCCGGCGGGGGTAGTGTTCCCGGACGCGTAGTGTTCCCCGCACGCATCGCGCCGGCGCGCGCAATGGTGCGGCAAGATGCTGCGAATGGACCGTGGATTTGCCTGAAAATTGCCGATGACTTCGCAGCAAAATCAGCCGACAATAGCCTAAGAATTTCGGCCCGGCTCGCCCGGTACCTATCAAGTGAACAGCCTGCGAGGATCCCTCATGAAATCATTCAAGCTCATCGGCCTGGCCCTGGGCGCGTCGTTTGCACTGTCAGCCAGCGCATTCGCGCAGGACATCACCGTTGCGGTAGCCGGCCCCATGACTGGCGGCGAATCGGCCTTCGGCCGGCAGATGAAGAACGGCGCTGAGATGGCGGTCGCCGACCTCAATGCCGGAGGTGGCCTGCTCGGCAAGAAACTGGCGCTCGACGTCGAAGACGATGCCTGCGACCCCAAGCAGGCGCGCTCAGTGGCGGAAAAGATCGGTAGCGCCAAGATCCCCTTCGTGGCCGGCCATTATTGTTCGTCGTCGTCGATCCCGGCCTCCGAAGCCTATGCCGACGGCAACGTCCTGCAGATCACGCCGGCTTCGACCAATCCGCTGTTCACCGAGCGCAAGCTCTGGAACGTGGCGCGGGTTTGCGGCCGCGACGACCAGCAAGGCCTCGTCGCCGCCGAATTCATCGCGAAGTATTACAAAGGCAAGAACGTCGCCATCCTCAACGACAAGACCACTTACGGCAAGGGCCTCGCCGACGAGACCAAGAAGGCGCTCAACAAGGTGGGCTTCACCGAGAAGATGTTCGAATCCTACAACAAGGGCGACAAGGACTTTAACGCCATCGTATCGCGCTTAAAGCGCGATAACATCGATCTGGTCTATGTCGGCGGCTATCATCAGGAATCCGGACTGATCCTGCGCCAGATGCGCGACCAGGGCCTGCAGACCGTTTTGATGGCCGGCGATGCGTTGGCTGACAAGGAGTTCGCTTCGATCACCGGACCCGCCGGCGCAGGCACCCTCTTCACCTTCGGTCCCGACCCACGCAACAAGCCGACCGCGAAAGCGATCGTCGAGCGTTTCAAAGCGAAGAATATCGATCCCGAAGGCTACACGCTTTACACCTATGCGGCGATGCAGGTCTGGTCGCAGGCGGTGAAGAAAGCCGGCACCACCGATCCGAAGAAAGTCATGGACACGATCAAGGGTGGCGGCGCGTGGGATACGGTGATCGGCAAGATCGAAATCGATGCCAAGGGCGACATCAAGCAGATCGACTACGTCGTCTACAAATGGGACGACAAGGGCGGCTACACGGAAATCAACCCCAAGGGCTCTTGAGCAGGGGTTCTTGAACAAGGGTTCTTGAACAAGATGCAACAAGCGCCCCGGTTCGCCGGGGCGTTTTTTTACGTCGAAGCCGCTCCCGCTCCGACACCATCGCCGGCCGCCTGCTGCGGATCGGACCGCCGCGCCGCTTCGATGGCCCGCATCAGATCGTTCGGACGGAACGGCTTCTGCAGGCAGACCACGTCTGCCAATTCAGGCGAGTGCGACACGAAGTCGAGCGTTGCCATTCCCGACATGGCGACGACAGCCAGATTGGGCAGGCGTTCGCGCATCATCGTGATGAGGTCGAAGCCGTTGGCGCCACCAAGAAAGATATCGACGATCGCGGCGTCGAAGCTTCCATCCTCGAACGCTTTCAATGCGGCCGCGGCGTTCGCTGCTTCGACGATTTCGAAACGATGGACCCGCAGCACGATGCCGATCATCGTGCGAACGTCCACCTCGTCGTCAATTACCAGAATGCGGGGCATCCGGCACTCCCGGACAGGCTTATCGACCACCAGGCACCAGCCTACCGCGGAAATACCGGATTATTGCGCAAACTCGCGGGCATTATTCGAGTTGTCGGTAAAGAGGTGGTTACGCCTGATACGGTTCGCTTTGAGGTTCCTACCAATCAGGTAATATGCAGCGCTCAGGTTGGGGTTTAAGCCTGCCGGCCAGCCGGCGGAAAAGCCGGATCAACCAATCGGCGAGAGACGCCAGTGCGATAATGCAGGCATCCAGCCTGTTCGGTGCGACATATGGCGCAAGATGGCAGTTTGCAGGGAGGGGCGGTGCAGACGGCTAACGAGCGAAACATCTTCCTCTCGACGACGCCGGCCTCCAGCCGTGACCGGAGGGTGGCGCTTGCCGTTGTCGGCGTCTCGGCGGTTCTGTTTGCTTGTGCGGTGCCTTTTGCCACGGTGCCGCTGACGCCCGTTCCGGCGTTCGTTGCGAGCTACCAATCGATGCTCGCACTCAACGATCTCATCACCGCGATCCTGCTGTATTCACAGTTCGGCCTGTTGCGGTCGCGCGCTCTGCTGTTGCTCGCGAGCGGATATCTGTTCACGGCGGTCGCAGCGATCGTCCACCTCCTGACTTATCCGGGGGTGTTTGCGCAGGCCGGGCTATTGGGCGCCGGACCGCAGACAACAGCCTGGCTTTACATGGTCTGGCACGGCGGGTTTCCACTTCTCGTGCTCGGCTATGCGCTGCTGAAAGACCGTGACGGCGGCGCCAAGATACGAGGCTCGGTCGGCGGTGCCATCCTGGCAAGCGTCATTGCCGTTGGCGTTACGATGTCAGTCATGACCTGGGTCGCCATCGCCAGGCATGAAATTCTCCCGACGATCGTGAGTGGGGGCCACTTCAACTCCACCGTGGTTGACGTCGCGTCGGTGGTGGGGTTTGTCGCCATTACCGCCCCCCTTTTGGTGTTGTGGTTTCGGCGGCCGCATCTCGTCATCGACATTTGGCTCATGGTTGTGCTGTGTGCCTGGCTGTTCGATATCGCGCTGTCGGCGATTTTCAACGCGGCACGATTCGACCTGGGCTTTTATGCCGGCCGGCTCTACGGGGCCTGTGCCGCGAGTTTCGTTCTGGCGGCATTGCTGGTTCATAACGTCCAGCTACAAGGCCAGTTGGCCCGTCTGCTCGCATTGCTGCGCCGGGAGGCCATCTCCGAACGGGAACGTCACACCGAGCGCGAGCGGCTGTTCTCGGCGGTGGTGGAATCATCCAATGACGCCATCATCACCAAAGCGCTCGACGGCACCATCACCGGCTGGAACCCCGCGGCCGAACGCCTGTTCGGATATACCGCGGCCGAGGCGATCGGCGCGCGCATCGACATCATCGTCCCGCCCGACCGGCGCGCCGAGGTGCGTGACATCCTCGATCGCATCGCTCGGGGCGAAGCCATCGAGAATCACGACACCTTACGAGTGCACAAGGACGGCGGCGTGGTGCATGTGGCGCTTTCCATCTCTCCGGTCAGGTCCGTGTCGGGAGAGGTTGTCGGAGCGTCCAAGATCGCGCGCGATGTCACCGAGACCAAGCGAACGCAGCAGGCGCTCAACCAGGAGATCGAGGAGCGGCGCCGTATCTTCGAGACCTCGCAGGATCTCATCCTGGTGACGGACACGAGGGGAAATTTCGTTCAGGTCTCGCCGAGTTCGATGACGATCCTGGGTTATCGGCCCGAAGAGATGATCGGGCACAGTGCGATCGAATTCATCCACCCCGACGACCTCGATTCCACCCGCGAGGAAATGCGCGCGGCGCGGCACGGCCGGCAGATGCGCAACTTCGAGACCCGTTACGTTCGCAAGGACGGCGATGCCGTGACGCTGACATGGATGGGAACGTGGTCGGAACCGGTGCGCAGGCACTTCTTCGTCGGCCGCGATCTGACGGAAAAGCAGGAGGCCGAGGCGCGGCTGCGGCAGGCCCAGAAGATGGACGCGGTCGGCCAGTTGACCGGCGGCGTCGCGCACGACTTCAACAACATCCTGACAGTCATTACCGGAACCATTGGGATCCTGGGCGAAGCCGTCGCCGACCGCCCCGAGCTCGCCTCGATCGCGAAGCTGATCGACGACGCCGCCGAGCGCGGGGCGCAATTGACCAAGCATCTGCTCGCCTTTGCCCGCAAACAGCCGCTGCAGCCGCGCGAAATCGACGTTAATTCCTTGATGGTGGAAGCCGCAAAATTGCTGCACCCGACGCTGGGCGAGCAAATCCAGATTTCTCCGCTGCTGGCCGAAGACGCCTGGACCGCGCTGGTCGACCCCAACCAGCTTACCACCGCAGTGCTGAACCTTGCCCTGAACGCGCGGGACGCCATGCCTGACGGCGGCAAGCTCGTGCTCGAGACTCGCAACGTGTATCTGGATGAAGGCTATGCCAGCATGCACAACGAGGTCGCGCCGGGGAATTACGTGATGATTGCCGTGAGCGACACCGGCAGCGGAATTCCGACTGCTAACCTCGATCGGGTCTTCGAGCCTTTCTTCACCACCAAGGAGGTCGGCAGGGGCACCGGGCTTGGTCTTTCCATGGTGTTCGGATTCGTCAAACAGTCAGGCGGCCATATCAAGATCTACAGCGAGGAAGCCCACGGCACCACGGTGAGAATCTACCTGCCGCGGTCGACCGGACCGCACCAGACAGATACCGAAGCGCCGGCGCCTCCGGATATACAGGGAGGGCACGAGGTAGTGCTTATCGTCGAGGACGACCCGCTGGTGCGCAAATATGTAATCACCCAGATCCGGGGCCTCGGCTACACCACGCTTGACGCCGCCAATGCGCGTGAGGCGCTCGATATCATCGACAATAACGAAAAGATCGATCTGCTGTTCACCGACGTGATCATGCCCGGCCCGATGAACGGCCGCCATCTGGTCGATGAGGCGCTGAAGCGACGCCCTGGGCTCAAGACGTTGTTCACTTCGGGCTATACCGAAAACGCGATCGTCCATCACGGCCGGCTCGACTCCGGCGTGCTGCTACTTGCCAAACCGTATCGCAAATCCGATCTTGCGCGGATGATCAGGCAGGCGCTCTCCTCAAGCGGATCGGCTAATTGAAAAATCTCCTCACCGACATTGCCGGCGTCCGCGTCGGCCACGCCGATGACGCTAGGCTTGCTTCCGGCGTCACCGCAATCATCTTCGACAGACCGGCGGTTGCGGCAATCGATGTACGCGGCGGCGGCCCCGGCACCCGCGAAAGCACCCTGCTCGATCCAGCCAATACCGTGGAAAGCATCGACGCGATTGCGCTCGGCGGCGGCTCGGCATTCGGACTGGACGCCGCCGGCGGCGTACAGGCCTGGCTTGCCGAGCATGGCCGCGGCTTCGCCGTGCGCGGCACGGTGATCCCAATCGTGCCGGGGGCGATCATCTTCGATCTCCTCAACGGCGGCGACAAGTCGTGGGGCCGCTTCGCCCCTTACCGCGATCTCGGCTATGCCGCCGCGGCTGCGGCCGGCACGGAATTCGCGCTCGGCAGCGCCGGCGCAGGACTTGGCGCTACCACCGCGAATTTCAAGGGTGGCCTTGGCTCGGCTTCTGCGCAGACGCCAGGTGGCATCAAGGTGGCCGCGATCGCCGTGGTCAACGCGGTCGGCAGCGTGACCATCGGTGACGGGCCGTGGTTCTGGGCTGCACCGTTCGAAGTCGGCGACGAGTATGGCGGGCGCGGGCAGCCAACCTCGTTCACGCCGGACATGCTGAGGATGCGGCTCAAAGGCGCAGCGGACGCAACATCCGTGGAGAACACCACGCTGGCGCTGGTGGTCACCGATGCGGCGCTGAGCAAGGGCCAGGCCAAGCGGCTCGCCATGATCGCGCAGACCGGCATGGCGCGCGCGATCTATCCCGTGCACGCGCCGCTCGATGGCGATGTGGTGTTTGCCGCGGCAACCGGTGACAAGGCGGTCGATCCGCTCGCCGGCCTCACCGAACTCGGCATGATCGCGGCCAATGTGACGGCACGCGCGATTGCGCGCGGCATCTATACCGCCACCGCACTGCCCTTCCCCGGCGCGTTGCCTTCATGGCAAGACCGCTTTGGCTAGGGCATGGTCGCGAAAGTGATCGGTCCTGCGTCAGGCAGCGATCGAAAGCGAAGTGGTGGCCGATTGTGAGAGCGCCTGGGCTTCGCGCTGGATCAGCTGTTCGATCAGGTTGTAGGACGATGTCGCAGCGCTTGAAGCCGTAGACGCCGCAGGCGTCGTCAGTGTCACCTTCGAGCCGTCGGCATAGGTGATCGAGGTTGTAGTCGAACCGTCGCTATTGGTGACCGCGTTGCTGGATGCGCCGGAAAGGGCCTGCGAGAGCGCATCGGTATTTGATCCGCTTGCATCGGTGCTGCCGGCATCGGGCGAGCCGCCGGCATGGTGATGGTGACCGCCGTGGCCTGCCCCCTTCAGCGCCTTCGACATTTCATCGAGGCTTCCCTTGCCGTTGCCATCCGTGTCGAGCTTGCTGAAGACATCATCGGCTCGCGCGAGGTTGGTGCCGCCGGCGCCGAGCGCATTTTCAAATTCCGATTTGGTGATCTTTCCGTCGCCATCGGCGTCGATCTGCGAGAACAGGTCCTGCAGCGCGCTTGACGGGTCGCTCGACGCCGAAGGCGTCGGGCCGGACTGGCTCTGCGCCGCAATCAGCGCGCTCATGGTCTCGGGCGATATCTGCGAACAGCCGCCGGAACCGAAGCCCTGCGCGGAGCTTCCTGCAGCCGCAGTGCTGCCGGTGAGATCGAAAGGGGCCGCGGCGGTCTGGCCGAGCCCGGTCGACGGCGCGGAGGAGGATTTCGATGCAGTCAGCGACTGAAGCGCATCCAGCGCGGAGGACACCGCGCCAAGGGCAAGCAACATGACAGAACTCCAACCAATGCTGCCCAAGGGCAGCTCAACTCTTCACCCCCAACGTTCAGCAAACCGCGTGCCATTCCAGGAAACCCAATAAAATGAGGGATTCCGGTGCGTCCAGGGCTGTTTTGGTCCGGGCAATAGATGCCGGCCAGGGCAGAATTTTCCGCACCCGCCGACGGCGCGGTCAGCCGCATTGCCCGGGAGGCGGCCGCATGTTAGGCGGGGACCTTCCGCAACGCCCATGAAGTGGTTTCGGGAAACCCAAAAATGTCCCAGCAATTCGCGCCACGCCCCCTCATCATTGCGCCGTCGATCCTGGCGTCGGATTTTTCCAAACTGGGCGAGGAGGTCCGCGCCGTCGATGCCGCCGGCGCCGACTGGATCCATCTCGACGTGATGGACGGGCATTTCGTGCCCAACATTTCCTACGGCCCCGACGTCATCAAGGCGATCCGCCCGCACAGCAAGAAGATCTTTGACGCGCACCTCATGATCTCGCCAGCCGATCCCTATCTTGAGGCCTTCGCCAAGGCCGGCTGCGATCACATCACGGTGCATGCGGAAGCCGGCCCCCATTTGCATCGCTCGCTGCAGGCGATCCGTGCGCTCGGCAAGAAGGCCGGCGTCTCGCTTAATCCGGCCACGCCGGCCAGCGTCATCGAATACGTGATCGACATGATCGATCTGGTGCTGGTGATGTCGGTCAATCCCGGCTTCGGCGGCCAGGCTTTCATTCCCTCGGCACTCGGCAAGATCCAGGATCTGCGCGCGATGACGGCGGGACGTCCGATCGATATCGAGGTCGATGGCGGCGTCGGTGCGGATAATTCCGGCCAGCTTGCCGCCGCCGGTGCCAATGCTTTTGTGGCCGGGTCCGCGGTGTTCAAGGGCGGCAGCGAGGAAGCCTACAAAGCCAACATCTCGGCGATCCGCAATACCGCGGCGCTGTCGCGCGGCGAAGCCGTGTAATTGAATCAGTTCCTCGCGGTTCCGTCAGCGGCAGCGCGCCGAGGCTTTACGGCGAGGCTGTGTTGCGCTTCCCGCCGTCCAGCTCCACCGCTTGCGCTGCCAGCCGCGGCGGCCGTACCACGGTGACGGTGCAGACCGCCTCCGACGCCACTTTGCCGGCGACGCCGCCGAGCAATGCGCTTAGGCCCGAATGTTGCTGCGCGCCGATGATGATGTGATCGACATGATTGGCGCGGGTGAATTCCAGGATGGCCGACGCTGCGTCGACGGCTTCGAGCACATGAACCGACAGCCGGTCCTCGTCGAGCTTGAGGGGCGAAGCCCAATGCTTGAGCGCCACCAGGCGTTCGACGTGCTTGTTGTGGCCCTCTTTGTCGAGCGTCCGGTCGATGGTGATGCGGCCGAGTTTCAAGACGTTCACGCAGGCCAGCCGCGCCGACGGCAAGGTCGCGAGGATCCTTGCCGTGGTGACGCGCAGCGCCTCGTTGAGCGCCGGCGCCCCCTCCAGGGTGTCGACCGCGACCGCCACGATCGGGCTCGCGGCGAGATGGGCCGCGACGTCGGATTTCGGCTTCGGCTGGGTCAAGCCGCGGTTGAAGCGGCGGCGCCACACGGTGCTCAGCGAATCGCGTTTTGCGCGTTCCGACCGCGCGGTCAGCTTGATCTGGTCGGGATGCGCGAGCTCGAATGCCAGTTGCGAGGCCGTCGGGTAACGCCAGACCGGTTCGATCTCCAGACAGCGCAGCACGACCTCCTGCAGCCACGTCGGGTAGTCTGGCTTAAGCTTGCGCGGCGGATGCGGATCGCGCCACAGCCGCCGCCGCATGCCGCGCAAGGTCTCGGTCTCGCCGAACGGTCGCACACCTGTGGTGAAGAAATAGAGCAGCACACCGAGCGAAAACAGGTCGCTGCGCGGATCGTCGCGAACCCCGAGCAGCCGTTCGGGCGCGGTGTAGGGCGCGGTGCCGAAAGGCAGGCGAAATTCTTCCTGCAGCAGGTCGGGCAGATGATTGTGATGCGACAATCCGAAATCGATCAACACCGCCTCGCCCGAGGAGCGAAACATGATGCTCGATGGCTTGATGTCGTGATGAATGACGTTTTGCCGATGCAGGTCGGCGAGCGCGGAAGCGATCTTTGCCGCCATCGCCCTCGCCTCCTCGTAGGCAAGCGGCAAATCGGCAAGGCGTTTGTACAGCGTCTGGCCCCGGATGCGCTCGATCACGACATAGGCCTGGCGGGCGAAATCGCCGGTCGCAAAGCAGGCCGGCACGTGCGGTCCCGACAACCGCGGCAGGATCATCTGCTCCATCTCGAAACTGACGATCGCCGCCGGATCCTCACCCTCGGCGACGCGGGGGATCTTCATCAACAGTGGCGCCTGGATGCCGGGATGGCTCACGCTCCACAGCGTCGCCATGCCGCCATTGTGAACGCACTCCCCGATGGTGAACCCATCGATGACGGCGCCGGGCTGGATACGAGATTGCGCCATCGCTCACCGTCCAACCGCGAGGCGATCGGCGAGCCAGACCGGCAGGCCGTTGTCCCGGATGCGTTTGGCCGCGGTCGCGACGTCGTAAGGCACGCGGCAATAGGTGATTTCGCACGACACCGTCTCGAACAACACGAAACAAGCGGCTGGGTCGCCATCGCGCGGCTGCCCCACCGAGCCCAGAACGGCGAGCCACTGCCTGCCTTTCAATAATTGCACCGGCACCCCTGAGACCGGCACGAAGCTCGTCATCTTCGCCGTTGAAGACATCGAATAAAGCCCGGGCCGATGGATATGACCGCAGAAGGTGACGTGCGCCGGGGTTGCGATCATGCTGCGCGCGGCATCCGCGGCGCTCTGGACATAACGCCACCTCGGCGGATTGGACGCTTCCGAGTGAACATAAAGGCGGTCGTCCTCGTTGATGGTTAGCGGCAAACCGCTAAGAAAGCGCCGCTGCGCCGCCCCTAACCTGCCACGAGTCCATTCGATCGCGGCCTGGGCCTCGGCGTTCATTGTCTCGCTGCCGGTGGCAACAGCGTTGTCGTGGTTGCCGCGGACGGCGAGCGCGCCCGCATCGACGAGGCCGATTGCGGTGTCGACGCTCCATTCCGGATCGGCGCCGTAGCCAACGTAGTCGCCGAGCAGGACCATGCGTTCAGCGCCGCGCGAGCGCGCAGCATCAAGGCAGGCGCTAAAGGCCTGCCGGTTGGCGTGGATGTCCGCAAAGATGGCGAGCCGCACGCGTCCCTCCGCGCCGATCCTACCGGTCAAGCCCCGTGTAAGACTTGATGAATATCAAACAATAGGGCGCGCGACTTCGGTAAACGCTATCGACGCCGAGCGCCGGCGATTCTGCTTTTTTCTTCAGAACGCCGGGTCGGCTTCTAAGCTGCGCTATTGAGCCTGTAAGGCCGAACGAGAAGGTCAGCCGGAATTTTCCATGCTTCACTAAGCTTGTGGATCATGTCGACCGTGAGCGCGCGCCGACGAGCGAGAATTTCGGACGCACGCGAGCGTGAGCCCAGGAGTTCGGCAAGTTCGCTTTGCGCGTGTCCTAGTTCTTCGATCGCATAGTTGAGCACATCGATTGGGTCGAAATGTTTATCACTAGCGATCGGCCATCGCCGCGCTTCGTAGCTCTCGACCAGTGCAACGAGTACATCGAGCTTGTCGCCTTCCTCGCTGCCCTCCGGCGCACCCCAAAAGGCGTCGATTGCGGCGAGCGCCGCGCGATGATCCTGGTCGGTACGAATGGGCCGGATATCCATTGGAGACTCCGTCAGTATTGAGACACTGTCAGCGCATCGATGTTGTCGTACTGGGCATGTGTTCCGATGAATTTTACGAAGGCGATTTGCCGACGAAAATCGAAGGCGACCACGAGCCGATAGTTTCCTCCAGCGACCTCAAACCGCTCGCGGTTTAGTACCTTCGCTTTCGGAGCTGCGGCTTGAACATCATCCATGAATGTCCAATGTGCCGACTTGGTCAGCCTGTACCAGCGCTCGAGCGATATCTGGGTCTCTTGATGATTTCTCCAAAAGGCAACAAGCACGCATCGAGCGATGACCCGCATCACTCCATATAACGTGTTCCCAATACGGGAACAAGCGTTTTTTACGCATTGTAGAACGCGGGATGGTGCGTGCCGTTGAGAACCGAGGCGTCGCGAGACCGCCTAGCGCTTGCGCGGCGCTTCCAGGCCCTTCAATAGCAGCGCCAGCAACACATCGATCCGCGCGGCGAGCTGCGGATCGCGCCATTCCTCGGCATGTGCGGGATGGTGAAAGCGGCTGGTGGCATCGAAAATCGCGCGCGCCGACGTTTTGGCGTCGGTGACCTGGAACGTGCCCTGCTTTACGCCGTCGGACAGAATATGCGCGATCTGATCGACCAGACCATCCTTGTGCGCCTTCACCATTTTGCACGCCTCGCGCGCCAGCGTCAGATAGGTCGTGAACATCTCGGGATCGTCGGAAACCTTCTTGTGCTTGATCGCAAACATGGTGCGCAACCAGCGCTCGAGGCGGGCCGGCGCCGGGCCGGAGGCTTCGGCGATCTTTGCAAGCGGCGCGTTGAGGCGCTCAAGCCAGCGCTTGGCCACCGCTTCGCGCAACGAAGCCTTGCTCGGGAAATGACGGTAAACGCTGCCGTGGCTGACGTCGAGCGCGCGGGCGACGTCGACCACCGTGGCCTTTGCCAGCCCAAAGCGGCGCAGCACGTCCTCGGTAGCCTCGAGAATACGCTCAGGCGTCAAGACGACATTTTCATTCATGCGCGCACCGTCATCCTCATGCTCTGGCGAACGCAATTTGGCGTATCGCCGGCGCCAACATCATTTAGCGGGTCAGCCTCCCGGCCTGTGCGGCAAGGATGCGGGCCACGCGCCGGTTGAGCCAGCGCTGGAATTGAATAGATAGATGAAGAATTTCGGTAGTCATAGCGGCAGTCCTCTTTCAGTCCGAAGCTCGCGGTCGGTTCCGGCCGACGGGCCGCGGGACGCCCTTCCGGCGCCGGAGCCTAAGATAGCATCGCGATGACAGATTTCAATATCTGTTAATCAATATCTTGTGATTGACAGCCCGTGGCCGTCGCCCTGCCGCCGGAGGCCGAACCCGCCTGGCCGGGCGTTTGTCTGACCCGGGCCGGTCTGCTAAAGCGCGACCTAACCCCTCGCTTCCCACGAGTCGTCGATGCTTTCCCGCTATACCCGCCCGGAAATGGCCTCCATCTGGGAGGCGCAAACGCGCTTCAAGATCTGGTTCGAGATCGAGGCGCATGCGGCGGACGCGCTGGCCGAACTCGGCGTAATCCCCAAGGAGGCCGCCAAGGCCATCTGGGCCAAGGCCCGCGACGTCACCTTCGACGTCGCGCGGATCGACGAGATCGAGCGCGAAACCAAGCACGACGTCATCGCCTTCCTCACCCATTTAGCCGAAATCGTCGGCCCCGAGGCGCGTTTCGTGCACCAGGGCATGACCTCCTCCGACGTGCTCGACACGTGCCTCAATGTGCAGCTCACCCGCGCCGCGGACTTGCTGATCGCTGATGTCGACAAGCTGCTCGCCGCGCTCAAGAATCGCGCCTTCGAGCACAAGATGACACCGACCATCGGCCGTTCCCACGGCATTCATGCCGAACCCGTCACCTTCGGGCTGAAGCTTGCTTTTGCGTACGCGGAATTTTCCCGCGCCCGCGAGCGCCTCGTGCTCGCGCGCAAGGAAGTCGCGACTTGCGCGATCTCGGGTGCGGTCGGCACCTTCGCCCAGATCGACCCGCGGGTGGAAGAGCATGTTGCCAAAGCGATGGGCCTGACGCCCGAGCCGATCTCGACCCAGGTGATCCCGCGCGACCGCCACGCGATGTATTTTGCCACTCTCGGCGTTGTCGCCTCCTCGGTCGAGCGGCTCGCCACCGAGATCCGTCATCTGCAGCGCACCGAGGTGCTGGAAGCCGAGGAATTCTTCTCCGAGGGCCAGAAGGGCTCCTCCGCGATGCCGCACAAACGCAACCCGGTGCTGTCGGAAAATCTCACCGGGTTGTCGCGCATGGTGCGCGCTTACGTGACGCCGGCGATGGAGAACGTCGTGCTGTGGCACGAGCGTGACATCTCACATTCTTCGGCCGAGCGCATGATCGCCCCGGACGCTACCGTGACGCTGGATTTTGCGCTCAACCGCCTCGCCGGCCTGATCGACAAGCTACTGATCTATCCCGAGAACATGCAGAAGAACCTCGACCGCCTCGGCGGGCTGGTTCATTCACAGCGGCTTTTGATCGCCTTGACGCAAAAAGGCTGTAGCCGCGAGGACGCCTACAAGCTCGTGCAGCGCAACGCGATGCCGGTATGGCGCGGCGAAGGCGACTTCAAGACGCTCTTGAAAAAGGACGCCGAGGTGAAGAAGTATCTGAGCGCTGCCGAGATCGAAGAACAATTCGACCTCGGCTATCACCTCAAGCACGTCGACACGATTTTCAAGCGCGTGTTCGGCAAGGCATAAGGCCGCTACATCCTCTTCAGCGAGACGGTGGCCGATCCCTTGTTGTTGTCGTAGAACGTCGTGAACAGCCACGGGAAGAAGACCGAAGTATCGTTGACGTAGACGAACACCTCGCCGTCACTGCGCGCCGTGAAATGGGCGATCCAGAGGCGACCGTTGCCGGCATCCGGTTCGAACGTCGGCACGTGCTCCTCGAATCCGGTGCTTCCGACGCGCACGATCGGCGCAAACCAGTTCGACCAGATCAGCCGCTTGAAAGGCACGCCCGCCAATTGCGTCCACCGCGACCCTGCGATCCCGTTGGGATCGGTGGGGATGTCTCCGTCGATCCAAGGATCGTTTTCCGGAATTGTCAGGCTGATCTGGTATGTCTCGCCGTGCTTGACCTTGAGCCCGGTCGGATAGCACAGCTCCCTGGTGCGGAAGAAATTGTCGTAGCCGGGCGATATCTGCGCGGCGATTTCGCTTCCTCTCACCTCGATGCCCCCGCCGGTCACCTTGCAAATCAGCCCGAGCGTATTGGCGGTGCCGAACGCGAGCCACCAGAACAGCCACCACATGATGCCCGCAGGCAGGACCCAGTGCGTCAGGAGGTAGAATGCCGCCTTGTACTCGTTCGTCTGCGCAGCTTGTAGACGAAGTCGCGCCACCCGGACAGTTCCCGATATCCCTGCGGCGAATGCCATGCGACGCGCGCGACATCGCGCACCGTTTCTTTCAACTTGGCTCCCCAATACATGAAAATCAGGATCGCGATCGCGCCAATCAGCACAAAGCCCGGCGCGTTGCGAAAAGCGACGAACCACGGATCGAGCACGCCCGGGAGAAAGGAAGCCGCCGCGTTGACGACCGGGTTGACGAAGGAGCCGACCTGGTCGAACCCGAAGCGTGGCGCGTAAATCACGAAATAGGGAATGAAGGCGACGAATGCGGTCGCGAATGCCGTGAGGAAATAGACCACGCGGCGCAGCCAGATCCAATTCCAGACGTCGTCCTGGACGCGCGAGCGCAGGGCACCCTTATCGGGCGCATGCGATGCCTCGACCGGTGTCCCGGCGTCGTCGGCAAACTTGTAATGCGCGGGAATGACGACCGGCGCGTATCGATCCGTGCCGGCCAGGATGCGCTCGAACACCGAGCCATGGATCGTTGCCTTGGGCCGAGGCGGCACGGCCTGCGGCACGCTCGGATGCAAATCGGCGAGGAATTTCGTTTGCGGATCGGGCAGATTGCGCAACAGGCGCCAGATCCGCCTGATATCGTCGCGGACCGAAAGCTTGTAAGGCGGCTCGCTGTAGATCTCCAGAACGTTGCGCGGTTTGTAGCGGTAGTAGCCGGCCAATCCTTTGCGGGAATCATTGAGCTTGTCGTAGGGACCGATCTGCGGATCGAGCAGCATCTCGCGCTGAGCGTCGAGATAAACCAGGCCATAGGCCTTGGCGCGATCCATCATCCAGTCCAGCGTCACATAGGAAAGGCCGTTCTGCGGGTAACCGCCGCCAATATCCGCATGCACGCCGGCGAACCACACCTGGCTGATGCGTTCGCGATCGCAGGCCGGCAGGTCCGTCCGCAGATGCGGCGCCGGATCGGCGAGCTTGGCCGCGTCGCTTCGCGGGTCGTAGTTGATGTCGAACAGCCAGCTCTTCTTGGTTTTCCCCGTCACGTCGGCGGCGCCGCGGACATAGCGCTCATCCCAGATCACCGGACTGAAGGCGTCGCGCTCCTCTTCGAGTGCCAGCGCGTGGCAGGCGCGATGGACCTTCGCACTCATGAAGTGATCTGGCATCGACAGCGGCCAGATCCAGTAGTCGATCGCGCGCGTCATTTCCTGGATCGGACCGCCGTAAGCGTCGACAGTGTCCCAGACACCGACGAAGTGGATGCTTTCGACATCCGTGATATCGGGAGCAGTCACCGCCTGGTGCGAAATCCTGCGCCATAGCCGGATCAGGAAATCGCGCACGCTGCGCAGGTCGATGCCGAAATGGCCGAGAAATTTCAGAACGCCGCCGTTGAAGCGGCGTCGGTAGGCGCGGTAAGCGTCGGCGGCAAAGCGCGCAAGATCAGCCTCATTGTCCTGGTATTTGACGAGGCCTTGCGACGCGATCAGGCCCGCTATGATGCGGACGGTGAAGGCGCCGCGGCTGAAGCCGAAGCAGTAGATCCGATCACCGGGCTGGTAGTTGCGGCAGCAGAAACTATAGATCGCAATCACATTGCGCTTCAGCCCAAAGCCGAAGATGCCGCCGAGGATCGCAAACAGCTTGAACGATGAGGTGCCGACGCCGTCATCGTAAAAGGCGATCTGGCGATCGGGATCGCGCAGGTCGAGTGCCTGAAACAATTGCCAGACGTTGGTTTTGAGCAGAGCCGCCGAACTGTTGCCGGTGCCGTCCGACAACAGGACAATGTTCTTCGACATGGATGCCCCCGCCCCCCGCGTGCCGATGATGCAAAGCTCGCCCGGAATTGCAGCGAAAGCAAGGTACAATCGCCGCGGGAGATCGGCCTGCCCTACGCACCGCACTAGCGGCGTAACTTCGTGGCCGAGCAAGCAGTGAGGATAGCTGTCGCTTCGTGGGACATGCTGACGGGCGGTGTGAGAATGTCTGCAATTGGCGAAGCATCTGGATTTGGTTGTGAGTTCCACGCTCCCTCTTGGTGCGACTCGCGGCGTGGAGTGGTAGATCACCGGCTTGCTGGAGCATGATCCGGAAAAGCATGCCCTCGGGCTGCGACCCGAAGGGTGGAACCGGTTTTCGCTCGCGACAAACGCGAAACGCGTTTGCGCGGAGATCATGCTCAAACAAAACATAGAGCGCGATGACGAAAAAAGTCGTCCCGCGCTAGGCTCGATTTTTCCGACGACTTGCGTTTCATGTCGTTGTCATCCGGGGATGCGCACGACATGTACGTCCTTGCTCTGGTCACGCAAAAAGGCGGAAGCGGCAAGAGCACGCTCGCCGTCGGACTTGCAGTCGCGGCGATGGAGAACGGCGAGCGCGTCGCGTTCGTCGAGGCGGATCCACAAGGCACGATATCGAAATGGAAGGAACGGCGCGGCAATCCCTATCCCCGCGTCGTTCGGGTCGCCGATCCCGCCGAAATAGAAGGGGCGCTATCCCGCCTCGAGGCTGAGGGGATCTGGCTCGGGATCGTCGATACCGCCGCCACGAACAACGCGCTGGCCATGCGCGCCATCGCCATGGCCGATCTTTGCCTGATGCCGGTGCGTCCGAGCCCGGCCGACATCGAAGCTGCGATACCGACGCTCATCGCTATTCGCAGGCTCAACCGCCGATTTGCCTTCGTTCTCAATCAGACGCCACCGCGGGGCTGCCGATTGAGTGAAGCTGCAACGTCGCTCAATTCGCTCGGCGTGCTTGCGCTTCCCTATGTCGGACAGCGCAACGACCACCAGGACGCGCTTGGAGCAGGGTTGGGCGTGACCGAGTTTGCGCAAGGGGGAAGAGCCTCGGAGGAAGTTCGCGAACTGTGGCGCTGGGTCCTGAAAAAGCTCGTCGAGGGGTCGTTTGATCATGAGCAAAACGCGAACAAGGCGGCCTGCTAGCGATACACGCTGCGCGCGACGCTCGCTG